>Ga0197143_1001543_pt1 | contig 19264 bp, 26 predicted proteins | sample GBS70_MetaG_FD_148603 | JGI IMG/M metagenome (GOLD analysis project Ga0197143, IMG submission 148603) | Sediment microbial communities from Great Boiling Springs, Gerlach, Nevada, United States - GBS 70_MetaG | ecosystem: Environmental > Aquatic > Thermal springs > Hot (42-90C) > Sediment...
GGGAGGAAAAATGAACCAATTAATGGAAAAATATAAAAAGGCAATGGCTGAAGTTTCAAATTTTAATCCAGAAGAATTTAAAAAATTTGTTGAATTTGTGAATTCAGTTTTAAAAGATGGGAAACTTGATTTAAAAACAAAGGAATTGATTGCTGTTGGAATTGCAGTTGCTTTAAGATGTTCTTATTGTATAGGGATTCATACAGAAAAAGCATTTAAGGCAGGAGCAACTGAAGAGGAAATTATGGAAGCGGGTATGGTGGCGGTTTTGATGGGTGGAGGACCTGCTTTAACTTATTTAACTGATTTAAGAGAAGCAATAAAGACATTTAAAGAAAAATAAAAAAAGGAGGTGTTTATGGAAAGAAAAGGTATTAAAATAGTTAAAGGAAATGTTAGTGAAATAATTGAAAAGTTGAACAAAGCACTTTCTGATGAATGGCTTGCTTATTATCAATACTGGATTGGAGCAAAAGTTGTAAAGGGAAAATTCAGAGAAGAAGTTGTTGCTGAACTAACACAGCATGCTGGAGATGAATTAAAACATGCAGAAATGCTTGCAGATAGAATTATTCAACTTGGTGGGACTCCTGTCTTAAAACCAGAGGATTGGTATAAATTGACAAACTGTGGTTATGATGCACCAACTGACCCTGAAGTAATACCAGTTTTAAAACAGAATATCAAAGGAGAACAGTGTGCTATTGATGTCTATCAGAATCTCGCAGAATATCTTAAAGATAAAGACCCAATTACTTATTATATAGTGCTTGATATTCTTAAAGATGAAATTGAGCATGAGGATGACCTTATAAATATTCTTGAAGATATACAATAAAAAGGAGGTGACACTATGAAAAAAATGAGTGAAAAAGTTTTAAATGAAGCATTTTGTGGAGAAAGTATGGCACATATGAAGTATCTTGCATTTGCAGAAATTGCAGAGAAAGAAGGTTTTAAAAATGTTTCAAGATTGTTTAGAGCGATTGCTTATGCAGAACAGGTTCATGCAACAAATCATGCAAAAGTTCTTGGATATATTAAAAAAACAGAAGAAAATTTACAGGCAGCAATAGATGGAGAAAATTATGAGGTTGAGGAAATGTATCCTTCTTTTGATGCAATAGTTAATTTACAAGGAGAAAATGAAGCACATAGGTCAATTCATTATGCACTTGAAGCAGAAAAAATCCATTCAAGATTATATTCAGAAGCAAAAGAGAAAGTAAAAAGTGGTAAAGATATAGAAATAGATGAAATTTATATATGTCCTGTGTGCGGGTATACTCATATTGGAAAACCACCAGTAAGTTGTCCTGTATGCAATATTCCAAGTGAAAAATTTAAAAAATTTTAAATAGGAGGTTAATATGAAAGAATTATATCAAAGCGCTGATTGGAAGAAAGAAAAGCATGTTCCTGTGATTGAAGTTGTTGAAAAAGATAAGGAAAAAGGAGTAAAAATAATTGTAAGTGTGGGAAAAGAAATTCCACATCCAAATACAACTGCCCACCATATAAGTTGGATAGATGTATATTTTTTACCAGAAGGAGGAAAATTCCCTTATCATATTGGAAGGTATGAATTTTTAACACATGGTGCTTCAACTGATGGTGCTGATACAAGTTCAATATATACAGAACCTATTGTTGAGATAAAATTTAAGACAGCAAAGGAAGGTAAAATTTTTGCTTCTTCCTACTGTAATATTCATGGATTGTGGGAAAATTCAATTGAATTAAAATTTTAAAAAAGGAGGATGATATGTGTAAGTCATGTGGTTGTGGAGTAAAAGAAGAAAGGAAAAAATATGTATGTAAAAAATGTGGTAAAGAATCTGATATAAAAGAAGTATGTTGTGGTGAAGAAATGAAAGAAATAAAAGAATGAAAATAGTGGGTATATGTGGTAGTCCAAGAAAAAATGGAAATTCAGAGATATTACTTGATTATTTTTTGAATAAATTTAAAGATTCTGAAGTTAAAAAAATATTCCTAAATTCATTAAAATTTGTTCCATGTCAGGAATGTGAAAATATAAGGAAAGATGGAAGATGTAAAATAAATGATGATATGCAGAATGTTTATGATGAGATTGAAAGTGCAGATATAGTTATTGTTGCTTCTCCTATTTTTTTTGGTTCTGTGTCTGCTCAATTGAAAATGATGATAGATAGATTTCAATGTCAGTGGCTTGGTATTAATTTTTTTAAAACATTTAAACCAAAAAAGAAAAAAGGGATATTTATTTGTATTGAAGCATCTGAAATTGATAAATTTATTGAAAATGCAAAAAGTATAATTAGAAATTTTTTTGCAACTATTGGTGCATCCTATTATGATGAAGTTATATGTAAAGGAGTTGATGAAAAAGGTAAAGTCAAAGAAAAGAAAGAATGTTTTGAGAAAATTGATAAAATTTATGATAGGATAAAGGAGGAAGAGAGATGAATAAAATAAAATTTAAAGGTTCACCATTAACTTTGATCGGGATAATTCCAAGCCAAGAAAAATTGAATTTTAAAGTAATAGCCAAGGACATGTCAGAAGTAAAACTTTCTGATTTTGATGGTAAAATAAAGGTTATAACTTCTTTTCCATCCCTTGATACTCCTGTATGTGATTTACAGTTAAAAGAGTTTAATAAAATGGCAACTTCTTTTGGAAAAGATATTGTTGTTATTGGAATAAGTTGTGATTTACCTTTTGCACAGAAAAGATTCTGTGAAATAAATGAAATAAAAAATGTTTATGTTTTTTCTGATTATAAATATCATTCTTTTGGAATAAATTTTTGTGTTTTGATTAAAGAATTGAATTTACTTGCAAGGACAGTTTTCATTCTTGATAAAGAAAATAATATAAGATATTCAGAAATTGTTGAAGAATTAACTCAACCACCTGATTATGATAAAGCAATTGAGAATTTAAATAAAATATTAAAAACAGATGAAAAACAGTGGGAAGAAATAAAATGTTGTAAATGGATCCAGAGGCAGGATGATTTTGTTTTAAATTTCTCTTTTAAAAATTATGAAGAAATGTCTTTATTTTTAAAAATAGTTTCTCTTATCAAAGTTGAAAGGAATATTAATTTTGCTTTAAAAGTTAAAGATAAAAATGCAGAAATTTCTATTGAAAAGGAGAAATTTAATATAGAAATAGGGAGTGTTTTTGAACGAATTATTTATTAAGGAGGAGGAAAATATGGAAGTTAAAATCATGGTTTTATATTATAGTATGTTTGGAAATACTTTTTTACTGGCACAAAAAATTTGTGAAGGAATAAAAGAAACAGAGGGTATTCCTCTTTTAAGAACAGTCCCGGAATTGTTGCCAAGTGAGATTATTGAAAAAGATGAAAGAATAAAAAAAGCGAAGGAAATTCAAAAAGATGTAAAAATAGCAGAAATAGATGAACTTGAAAATATTGATGGTCTTTTAATAGGTTCACCTACAAGATTTGGTAATATGTGTTCACAGATGAGAAATTTTCTTGATAAAACTGGTTCTTTGTGGGCAAAAGGGGCACTTGTTAATAAACCAGTGGGTTTTTTTACCTGTTCAGCAACTATACATGGGGGTCAGGAAACAACTTTAATTTCAATGATGTTTACATTTTTACATCACGGAGCAATAATAGTTGGAATTCCTTATACAATTAAAGAATTACTTGAAACAAAGTCGGGAGGGACTCCATATGGAGCAAGTGCTGTTGTAGGTTTAAAAGGAGATACTCCTCCCAACGAAATTGACTTAAAAATTGCAAAAGAACTTGGAAAGAGAGTAACAGAAATTGCAAAAAAATTAAAAAGGGAAGAAAAATGAATAAAAAAATAATAGTTTATTCAACAAAGACATGTCCATATTGCAGGATGTTAAAAGATTTTTTAAAAGAGAACAATATTTCATTTGAAGATTATGATGTAGGAAGTGATAGAGAAAAACTTGAAGAGATGATTAAAAAAAGTGGACAAATTGGTGTTCCTGTTATAGATATTGATGGAGAAATAATAGTTGGTTTTGATAAAGAAGAAATAAAGAGAAAACTTGGATTATGAGGATTTATGAACTTATTATAATTGGAGCAGGGCCAGCAGGAATAACAGCAGGAATTTATGCTGCAAGGAAAAAAATTGATTTTATAATTATTACAAAGGATATAGGAGGCCAGGCCTCTTTAAGTTGGGAAATAGAAAATTATATTGGATATCAGTTTATTACAGGACCTGAACTTGTTGAAAAATTTATAGAGCATATAAAAGAATTTAATGTTGAAATAAAAGAAAATGAGCCAGTCAAAAAAATATTGAAGGAAGATAAAATGTTCAAAATTATATCAGATAAAAATGAGTATTTTTCAAAAACGGTTATTATTTCAACTGGAAGAAAGCCCAAAAAACTTGGGATTAAAGGTGAAGATGAATTCAAAAATAAGGGCGTTACTTACTGTGCTACTTGTGATGCTCCTTTATTCAAAGATAAAGAAGTTGCTGTAATTGGAGGAGGAAATGCAGGACTTGATGCAGTATTACAACTTTCAAGAATAGCGAGAAAAATTTATCTTATTGAAATTAAAAATGAATTGACAGGAGATAAATTTGTGATTGAAAAAATTAAAAATATTGAGAATGTTGAAATTATGACAGGCACAAAAATAAAGGAAATTAATGGCGATAAGTTTGTTGAGAGTATAAAGATTGAGAAGGAAGGTAAAGAAATAGAAATTAAAGTAAATGGTGTTTTTGTAGAAATAGGTTCTATTCCAAATTCGGAAATAATTGATTTTGTTGAAAAGAATGAATATGGAGAAATAATTGTTGATTGTAAAAATAGAACTTCTTTTTCAGGTATTTTTGCGGCAGGGGATGTAACAAATGTTTTTGCAAAGCAGATAATTGTCGCCTGTGGAGAAGGAGCAAAAGCATCTATTTCTGCTTTTGAATATTTAAAATATTTATAAACAGAGAAAAAAATGATTGTTGCTATTGTGGAAGATGAAAAAGATATTGCAGATTTAATTTCGCTTCATTTAAAAAAATCAGGATTTTTAACTAAAGAATTTTATAATGGAAATGACTTTTTAAATTTCTTAAATAAAAATACACCGGATTGTATAATTCTTGACCTTATGCTTCCAGATATTGATGGAATTGAAATCTGTAAATATTTAAAAAGAGAAACAAAATTTGCTAATATTCCAGTAATTATTTTAACTGCTAAAAGTGATGAAGTAGATAAAATTTTAGGTCTTGAAATAGGTGCTGATGATTATGTGACAAAACCATTTTCTCCAAAAGAACTTGTTGCAAGAGTAAAAGCAGTTTTAAGAAGATATAATACAAAGTCAGAAATTATTAAAATTGGGGATATTCTTGAAGTTGATTTAAATAAATTTGAAGTGTATGTTAAAAAAGAGAGAATTGATTTAACAACAACTGAATTTAATATTCTAAAAATACTTTTAAGTAAGAAAGGATGGGTTTTTACAAGAGAAAAAATACTTGAAGAGTTGTGGAAAGGAGAAAAGGCGGTTATTGATAGAACAGTGGATGTTCATATTAAAAATTTAAGAGAAAAATTAAAAGAGGCAGGAAAATTTATAAAAAATGTGAGAGGTGTTGGGTATAAAATAGAAGAATGAAAAAGTATCTTTATAAGAGATTTATTTTATTCATTTTAATGTGGGTAATTTTTACTTCTTTATCTTTTTTGGCAGGATATAAATTTTTTATAAAACAAAGAACTGTACTTTATATAAAAGAAAATTTAAAAGTATTTGCTTTGAAATTAATTGAAGATTTAGACCAACCTGATAAATTTCAAGAGAGAATAAAATTTTTAGAAAAATATTTTGGAATAAGAACAACAGTAATGAAAAAAGATGGAAAAGTTATATTTGACTCAAGTTATCCTCCAGAACTAATGGAAGACCATAGCAATAGGCCCGAATTTATAGAAGCATTAAAGAGGGGAGAAGGGTTTTCAATAAGATTGAGTCCAACTTTAAACAAAAAACTATTATATTTTTCAATTTTTGATTATAAAAGGAATTATGTAATAAGGGTGAGCGAGGATTATATAAAAATTTATGATTTTCTAAAATCATTTTTTTATGACTTTTTTCTCATTTATCTACTTTTTCTCCTCGTTGGTCTTTCTGTAAGTTTTATATTTTTAGGAATTATTGCAAAGCCAATTGTAATACTTGAAGATTATATTTTAAATTTAGGAAATAAAAATACAAGTTTTCTAAGTTTAAAATATAAAGAATTCAGGAGTATATCTGAGAAGTTGAATCATTTAAATAAGAAAATTGATGAGTCCTTTTTTGATTTTCCTTTTGAAAATTTGACAGACCAAATTTTAGAAGTGATTGATTTACCTTTTGTTATTTTTAATAAATCAGGAAAGGCCAAATTATTTAACAGAAATTTTAAAGAAATTTTTATCAGATCAGAAAAAGATAAATATTTTTGGGAAATAATTGATAATTTTGAAATTATTGTATTTATTGAAAAAACAATTCAAGAAAGAGCAAAAATAAAATTTGAAGTTCAATATAAAAACAGATATTATACAGGAATTTCAGCATTTCTTGAAAAAACAGAAAATTTTGTTCTAATTTTACATGATATAACAGATTTTAAATTAGCGGAAGAAAATAAAAAAAATCTCATTGTAAATATATCCCATGAATTAAAAACTCCTTTGAGTATAATTAAAGGATATATAGAAACACTTGAAGAAGAGTTAAAAGATTCAGAGTATATAAATTTTGTGGAAATAATAAAAAGGCACACAGACAGATTAATTGAAATACTTGAAAAAATGTTAACAATTTCTGAAACGGAATCACATAAAATTGAAATGGAAGAACTAAATTTAGAAGAAATTTTAAAAAATATATATAAATTATTTGAGAAAAAAGCAAAGGAAAAAAATTTGGAATTTGTTTTAAATCTTGAAAAAGTTCCTCAAATAAAAGGAGATAAATTAAAAATTGAGCAGGCAATTATAAATCTGGCTGATAATGCTTTTAAATTTACTGAAAACGGCAAAATTGAGATGAATTTAAAGAAAACAGAAAATTATATTATGATTGAGATTAAAGATACAGGAATTGGTATTCCAGAAGAAGAAAAAGATAAAATTTTTGAAAAATTTTATACATTAGATAAAGGAAGAAGCAAAAAGGGAATAGGGATCGGATTATCAATTGTTAAGCATATCATAAATCAACATAACGGTAAAATAGAGGTTGAAAGCAAACTTAATGAGGGAAGTTCCTTTAAAATTTTCCTTCCAGTTTAATTTTCCTTTTTAAATCTTAACTAATTTTTAACAGATTTTATATTTTTTCTTAACTTTTATTTCGTATTCTATATATGAAAATGAAAATAAAAATTGAAGAATATTTACCATTAATTAAAAAGATAGCAAGAAGATATAAAAATAAAGGAGTTGAAATTGAAGATTTAATACAGGAAGGTTTTATTGGAGTTATAGAGGCAGAAAATAGATATAGGGAAGAACTTAATGTCCCATTTTTTAAATATGCCCTTTACTGGATAAAAAAAAAGATGGTAGAGGCAATAATAAAAAATTCAAAACAAAAAATTCATGTAAATTTGGCAACTATTGAAATTATTGAAAAAAATAGGAGAGAAAATGAATTTTTAGATGAGAGAAAGGTTAATTTAGAAAATTTACTTGAAATTGAAAGATTAATTTTAGAAAAATTATTTATTGAGGGGAAATCATTGATGGAAATTAGTAAAGAATTGAAAATTTCAAGAGAAAAGGTGAGACAAATAAAACAAAAAGCAATAATGCGACTTAAAAATTTTAACAAAAAATTAACAAGTCCTTTAAATTAAATTAACCTCAAAAAGGTATTTATTATAAATCATAGGTAAAAATGAAAAATAGAAAAATTAATAAAAGAAAGGAGGTGATAAGATATGAGGGTAAGAAAAATATTTATTAATATAAGTTATAAAAGAAAGTTTAATTATAAAAAATTAAAAAAGGAGGTGTGTTGTGAAATTTAAGTTTATTTTAAGTTTTTTAATTTCGTTTAGTTTATTTCAAATATGCAGAGCAGGAGAAATTGATATTCTTCTTGAAAAATTAGTCAATAAAGGTTTAATTACAAAAGAAGAGGCAAAAGAAATAAAAGAAGATATAAAGAAAGAGAAAGAAAAGGAAAAAGAGAAGCAGAAATATGATTTTTTAAAAAGTACAAAGTTTTCAGGTGATTTAAGAATAAGGTATCAACATGAAGATATAGAAGATGGAACGGATAGAAGTAGAAGCAGAATTAGATTAAGATGGGAATTTAAAACAAAATTAGATGAAAATACAGAGATTGGATTAAGATTAGCAACAGGAACAGGTGAACAGACATCAACAAATCAGACATTTCAGGATGCTTTTAATCAGAAATCTTTTTGGTTAGATAGGGCTTATGTAAAATATAACTTTGATGAAAATTTTTCTGTAATTGGTGGAAAATTTGAAAATCCATTTTTTTCAACTGATGCTATATGGGATACAGATATAAATCCAGAAGGAATTGCATTATTATTTAAAAGTAAAAAAGGATTTTTCGGTAATTTAGGAATTTTCCCACTTGATGAGTTTTCAAATCTTTCTGACGACCCTTACTTATATGGAATTCAAATAGGATACAATGGAAAGTTATTTGAGAGAGGTTTTAAAATTGCAACTGGAATTTATATGACTGATAATCTAAAAGGGAAAAAGCAGGCAGAGATAAGTCCATCATATAAAGATGTTAAAGGAAATGATTTGGACAGCGGAAAATATAGATATGAATACAAACCTTTTGATATTCTTGTTCAATTTACACCTTTTGAAATACAGGGCAAAGAATTTAAAGTATATGCAGATTACTTTAAAAATATAGAGAGCGATGTTAATAAAGATAGTGGTTATTTATTCGGTTTCTCAATTGGTAAACTCAAAGAAAAAAATGACTGGTATTTTGAATATAACTATAGAAAAATAGAAGCAGATGCAACTCTTGCAATTTTTGCTGATTCAGATATAAATGGTGGTGGGACTGGTTTAAAAGGTCATAAAATTTCTTTTGGATATCAGTTAGACAAAAATTTTTCTTTAAACATAACTTATTTTATCGGTGAAGGTATTGGAAGTAGAACAGATAAAAGAAATACATTACAATTAGATTATTTAGTTAAATTTTAAAAAGGAGGGGAAGAATGATTAAAAAAATTTTATTTATAATAGGGTTTCTCTTAACAATGACAAAACTCTATGCTCAGACAGAACTCGTTGGTGCTGGAGCAAGTTTTCCATATCCTTTATACTCTAAAATGTTTGATGAGTATTACAAAATTTATAATGTGAAAATCAATTATCAGTCAATTGGTTCAGGTGGAGGAATTAGACAATTAAAAGCAAAAACAGTGGATTTTGGAGCAAGTGATGCTATTCTTACTGATGAACAATTAAAAGAATTTGATGGAGAGATACTACATATACCAATTTGTCTTGGAGCAGTTGTAATTACATATAATCTTGATGTAAAACAACAAATACAATTTACTCCTGATTTAATCGCTGATATATTTCTTGGTAAAATTACAAAATGGAATGATGAAAGAATAAAAAAAGTAAATCTCAAATTAACATTGCCGGATTTACCAATTACGGTTGTAAGAAGAGCAGATGGAAGTGGAACAACATTTGTTTTTACTGATTACCTGTGCAAAGTGAGTTCTGAATGGAAGGAAAGGGTTGGTAAAGGAACATCTGTAAACTGGCCTGTAGGAATTGCCGGTAAAGGAAATGAAGGAGTTACAGGACTTGTAAAACAGACAAAAGGTGCAATTGGATATGTGGAATTTACTTATGCATTACAAAACAAATTGCCTTATGGTGTTATTAAAAATAAATCAGGATATTTTATTAATCCTACAATTGAATCAATATCAGAAGCAGGAAATATAAAATTACCAGAGGATATGAGGGTTTCTATCACAGATACAGAAAGTAAAAATGGTTATCCAATAAGTGCATTTACATATATTCTTGTTTATTCTAACCTATCAAAAACAAATGATAAAATGACTTATGAAAAAGCAAAAATACTTGCTGAATTATTATGGTGGATGACTCATGAAGGACAGAAATATGCAAAACCACTTCATTACGCACCATTATCTAAAGAGGCACAGAAAAATGTAGAAAAGTTATTGAAAAAGTTAAATTTTGATGGTAAAATTTTGCTTACAAAATGAGCGGAACAAAATTATATAAAAATATTGTAAATATAGGAGGAGTCCTTATAGTTGGACTCCTCCTTGCTATTTTTATCACACTTTTTTTAAATTCATACCCTTCAATTAGAGAATATAAATTTAATTTTTTTACTTCAAAAATATGGGACCCTGTTTTTGAGAAATTTGGAGCATTACCTTTTATAATTGGGACACTTTTAACTTCATTTATATCATTAGTTATTTCAATACCTTTTTCACTTTCTGTTTCTTTATTTGTTTCTGAATATTATGAAAATGCCTTTTTTTCAAGGATTTTTGAAACACTTATAGACCTTCTCGCAGGAATACCCTCTGTAATTTATGGTTTATGGGGATTTTTTTATGTTACACCAATTGTTAGAAATATACAGATTAAATTTTTATTACCTCCGACTGGGGTATCAATTTTAACTGCTTCTTTAGTTCTTTCAATAATGATTATTCCATATGCAAGTTCAATTGCAAAAGAAGTGATTAAACTTGTTCCTAATGATTTAAAAGAAGCGGGATATTCTTTAGGAGCGAGTCAATATGAAGTTATAAGAAAAGTAATTTTTCCATATGCTAAAAGTGGTATTTTTGCAGGTATTTTGCTTTCTCTTGGAAGAGCACTTGGAGAAACGATGGCAGTTACAATGGTTATAGGTAATTCTATACAATTGCCTAAAAATATATTTCAACCAGGAAATACAATTGCTTCTATAATTGCAAATGAGTTTACAGAGGCAGTTGGAGAATTACATTTATCTTCTTTGATAGAACTTGGACTTATTCTTTTCTTAATTACATTAATTATAAATCTTATTGCAAATTTAATTATAAAAAAATATACATTTTTTGAAATATGAAAATTTTAAAAGATAGATTATTTAAATTTATGGTTATTTTTTTGGCATTATTAACTCTTTTTCCTCTTTTTTCTATAATTTTTATGATTTTTAAAAATGGTATATCTGTGATTAATTTAGAATTTTTTACCTCTTTACCAAAACCACCAGGAGAAACTGGAGGAGGAGTTTTAAATGCTATAATTGGCACTTTACTACTTATTTTTTTTGCTTCATTGATTGCAATACCTTTTGGATTACTTACTGGAATTTTTCTTTATGAATATAGGGATAAAAAAATTGGAGAGATTTTAACAACATTTGTTGATATAACACAAGGGATTCCTTCAATAGTAATTGGTATAATTTCTTATTTGTGGATTGTAAAAAAAATGGGCCATTTTTCTTTAATTTCTGGTTCGTTTGCTTTATCTTTGATTTTTTTACCAATTATTGCAAAATCAACAAAAGAAACACTCAAAATGATACCTTCCTACATAATTGAGGCATCTTTAGCGTTAGGGATTAGTTATTCAAGAACAATATTGAAAGTAGTTTTGCCTTCTTCTATTGGAGGAATACTTTCAGGAATTTTACTTGGAATTTCAAGAATTTCAGGAGAAACAGCACCTTTATTATTTACTGCCTTTGGTAATCCTTTTTTGAATCTTAATATTTTAAAACCTGTTAGTTCTTTACCACATTTAATTTTTATTTACACTCTTAGTCCATATGATAATTGGAGAAAACATGCTTGGGGTTGTGCTTTAATTCTAATAATAATTGTTTCATTTATAAGTTTTTTGAATAAATTATTTTTGAAAAAATGGAAGATAAAATTTTAAAAATTGAGAATTTTTATGCTGGTTATGGAAAATTAGAAGTTTTAAAAAATATAAATATTGAAATAGTAAGAAATAAAATTACTGCTTTTATGGGACCTTCTGGATGTGGAAAAACAACTTTAATAAGATGTATAAACAGAATGCATGAATTGAACAAAGATGCTTATTATAAAGGAGAAATATATCTTGAAGGTGAGAGTATTTTTAGTATGGAACCTGTTATTTTAAGAAGAAAAGTCGGAATGGTATTTCAAAAACCTAATCCATTTCCTCATCTTACAATTTATGAAAATGTTCTTGCAGGATATATTATAAATGGGATAAAATTAAAAAAGGAAGAAAAAGATAGAATAGTAGAAGAAAATTTAAAAAAAGTTGCTCTATGGGATGAAGTTAAAGATAAATTATATTTAAGAGGAACTCATCTTTCAGGAGGACAACAACAGAGATTATGTATAGCAAGAACTCTTGCTTTAAATCCAGAAATTTTACTTCTTGATGAGCCAACATCTTCTTTAGACCCAAAATCAACTATAGAAATTGAAAGATTGCTTGAAAAACTTAAAGAAAATGTAACTATAGTCATAGTAACCCATAATATATCTCAAGCATCAAGAATTGCTGATTATGTTGCTTTTATTTATCTTGGAGAACTTATTGAGTATGGAAGAGCAGAAAAAATTTTTACTGCGCCTGAAAACAAAATTACTGAAGAATATTTAAGTGGTAAATTTGGTTAATGGGAGGCAAATATGTTAGAAGAAAAAATTTCTATTTTGAAGAAAAAAATTGTTGAATTTTGTTTACTTATTGAAAAAATGATAGATGAAAGTATATCTGGCTTATTAAATAAAAATTCCGAAATATTGAAGAAAGTTATAAATGAATATGAAATTAAAGCGAATAATTTTGAAATAGAAATAGATGAACTTTCAATTGAAACAATCGCTCAATATCAGCCGAAAGCAAAAAATTTAAGGACAATTTTAATGATTTTGAAAATAAATAATGACCTTGAAAGAATAGGGGACCATGCAGTTAATATAAGCGAAAGTTCTTTATTTTTAATTGAAAGGCCTATGGTTAAACCATTAATTGATATTCCAAGGATGGCAGAAAAAACAATAGAAATGGTGAAAGAAAGTGTAAATTCCTTTATAAATGAAAATTCTTCTCTTGCAAGAAAAATATGTACTGAGGATGAGATTATTGATGATTTAAGAAATCAAATTACAAGAGAACTGATAACATATATGACTTCAGACCCAAGTACAATTGAAAGAAGTTTACATCTTTTAAGGATTGCACAAAATCTTGAAAGAATTGCAGACCTTTCAACAAATATTAGTGAAGATGTTATATATATGGTTGAGGGTAAGATTATAAAGCATCATTTTGAGGAAAAATGAAAAAGATATTGTTTTTATGCAGGGAAAATTCAGCAAGAAGTCAGATGGCAGAAGGTATAGTTAATTATTTTTATAAAGATGAATTTATTGCCAAAAGTGCAGGGTCAGTTATCAAATATGTTCATCCTCTGGCAATTGAAGTTATGAAAGAAATTGGAATAGATATCTCTTCTAATAAAAGTAAACTTGTTTTAGAATTTATAAATGAGGGATTTGACTATGTTATTACACTATGTGCCGGAGATAAAGGGAAAATTTGTCCATTTTTTCCTGGAAAAGCAAAAAATTTTATACAATGGGAAATACCTGACCCTGCAGAAGGAGATATAAATTATTTTAGAAAGGTTAGAGATATGTTAATAGAAAAAATAAAAGAATTTATTGAGAATGAAAGGAGGAATGATGAAAAAAGGGATAGAATTTGCAAAAGAATTTGAAAAAAATGGGGCAAATCTTTATATAGAATTTGGAATGAAAGCAGAAAATTTAATAACAAAAAGATTATTTTATTCTCTCGCAAAACAGGAAATAGAGCATCTTGAAGTGATTGAAAGTTATGTTATTACAAGAAATTATGCAAAGTTAGAAGAACAGAATATAGAAGAGGAAATGAAGAAAATTTTTTACAGTTTGAGAGAGAAAAATAAAGCAGAAACTCAACTGGATGGATATAAAATTGCTCTTGAATTAGAAAAAGAAGGTTATTATCATTATGAAAAATTTTATAAAGAAGCAGAAGATGAAAATGAAAAAGAACTTTTTAAATTTTTAATGGAACAAGAAAAATCACATATAGACGCAATTGTAAATATTTATTCATATTTAACAGAGACAGGTGATTGGTTCCAAAAGGAAGAAAGTAAAATTTGGAACTGGATGAATATGTAAATGATTTATAAACTTTTTGGTTTAAATTATCTTCTTCTTTCATTTTTTGCTGGTCTTTTTACTTGGTTCATAACTTTAATTGGTTCTTCATTTGTATTTTTAAATAGAAGACCAAATAGAAAGTTATTTGATTGTATGCTTGGATTTGCTGGTGGAGTTATGATATCTGCAAGTTTTTTTTCGCTTTTAATACCTTCTATGGAATATTCTAAAAATTTAAATATACCTTTTTTAATTCCTGTTTCAACTGGTTTTCTCCTTGGCAGTTTTTTTATTTTTTTATTAGATAAAATTATTCCACATTTACACCCAAATTTTCAAATTTATGAAAAAGAAGGAATAAAAAAAGAATTACCATTTTATTTTTTACTTGTTCTTGCAATAACAATTCATAATATTCCTGAAGGCCTTGCAGTGGGTGTTTCTTTTGGTGCTTTAAAACATGAAAAAAACTATGAGATTTTTTTAGGTGCTTTATCACTTGCTTTTGGGATAGGAATTCAAAATTTTCCTGAAGGACTTGCTGTTAGTATGCCACTTTCAACATCTGGAATTAGTAAAAGAAAAAGTTTCTTTTATGGGCAATTATCTGGAATAGTTGAACCAATTTTTTCAATTATTGGTGCCTATCTTGTTTCATTATTTTCAAAAGTATTACCTTATGCTTTATCATTTGCAGCAGGAGCAATGGTTTATGTTGTTGTTGAAGAAGTAATTCCTGAAACACAGAAAGAAAAAAATACAGATATTTCAACAATTTCTTTCATTTTCGGTCTTTTATTTATGCTTATTTTTGACAATCTTTTTTAGTTGGAGGACGATCCTTCAAAATCTGGAACTTTATAACCAGAACTTTTTAATAATTCAAATAATAGTTTTCTTTTTTCATCATGAACTGGTAAAAATATTTCCTTACAATTTATAATATTTTTCTCTTCATTAACAACTTTAAAAGCAAAAGCAAGACAACTATTCTCTTCACATTTCTTACAATTTGTTTTTGGCAATAGTTTATATACATGCAATACCTCAATTTTATCTCTCCTTTTATATTCCGGGATTATTTTATCTTTATTTTTTTTGCAGTATTCAATATTTTCCTTTAACCAGTTTATAATTTCCTTTGCATCATTCTCATCTTTTATCTTACCCGCTGAAATTTTATTAGGATATATTGTTATTACTCTTTCACCTTTTGTAATTGTAAGTGATTTTCCTTCATGGTTATATATTGCTTTTGGTAAAATTGAATTTAAGTATGGCAAAATTTCACTTATATCCTCATCAATTGAAGCAATAAATCTTATTTTTTCAGGGTCAGCAATACATGGCAAAATTCTTTCAATAATTATTTCCATCTTTAGTTCAATTCTTTTACTTTAATTCATTTTTTATTTAACAAATATTTTTTTACTTCTTCTTTTGATGGAACTTTACCTGCAAGAACAACTTTACCATCTATCACTATAGCAGGAGTAATAGTAACTCCATATTTTGGAAATTCTTTTATATCATAAACATGTGAAACATTAGCATCAATTTTCAGTTCTTTTACTACTTCTTTAACAATACTTTCAACTGCTTTACATTTTGGACATCCAGCACCAACAATTAAAATTTCCATTTTGGCCTCCTTTTATTTTAAAATAAAATTTCCTAAAAACCATCCTGCAATTGTCCCACAAAATATTATCGTAATTACATAAACAACTGCTTTTTTTATACCAAAAACCCTTGAAATTGCTATCCAGTTAGGTAAACTTAATCCAGGACCTGTTAAAAGTAATGCAACCGCAGGTCCTTTCCCCATACCAAGTTTCATTAAAGTATCAACAAATGGTGCTTCAGTTAAAGTTGCAAAATAAGTTGTTGTCCCAATTAATGTTGCCAAAAAACTACTTCTTATACTATTGCCACCAAGATATTTTTCTATCCATGTAGATGGTAAAATTTTCCCTATAATTCCTACAATGAAAACACCAATAAGCAAAAGGGGAAAAATCATTTTTACAAAGAATAATGTCTCTCTCAACCAGTCCTTTATTCTATCTCTTTCCATATTTTTATAAGCAAAAATAAAAACAAAATATGTAAAAATAAACCAGACAATAACTTTTTTCCAGTAAGGACCTTTTTGAATAATATAATTTGGAGCAAGTAAAGAAAAGAGAATTAAAATAAGTAAAAAAAGATATTTTTTTTCAATTATATTTTCCTTATTTTCTATCCTTAATTTTATCTCATCAATTTTCTCCTTTCTAAAAACATAACTCATAAAACTTCCAACTATAAATGATATAAATAAAGCACTTATAACTCTTGCAATAACTATTTGACTTCCTAAAATATTTCCAGTATAAATTAATGAGAGAATATTAGAAGAAGGAGCAACCCATAAAACAATAAAAGCAGAACCAATACCAGCACCTGTATAATAAAGACTACTTGCGACAGGTATGATTGTACAGGAACATGCAGCAACAAGAAAACTCGCTAAAGCAGAAAAGGAAAATGCCTTCAATTTGTTTACTTTTTCACCGAGATAATTTATTATTGTCTGTCTATTCACAAAACTTACCATTCCACCTGCAAGTAAAAATGCAGGTATAAGACAGGTTAAAACGTGAGTTGCAATATAATCTTTCAATGCTAAAAATCCACCTAAAATTATTTCTCGTATCATTTTTTTATTTCCTTATTCCTATCACACATTTACCATTTTCTCTTAAATTTAATCTTTTTTTAAGACATTTAATATCTTCTTTGAATAACCCTTCAGGAATTGCTTTAATGGCACTGAATAATAAATTCAAAAATTTCTCATTCTTTTTTACCAGAAAATACATTATAAATTTGCCTTCTCTTTTTTCTTTAACTATCCCTGCATACTTAAGAATTTTTAAATGTTTTGATATATTGGTCTGATTTTCTTTCAAACAGTCCATAATTTCACATACACAAAGAGGTACTTTTGCATTCAATAACAAATTTATTATTCTCAATCTTGTGTCTTCTCCAAGTGCCTTAAATATATCAATATATTTTTCTCTTTTCATTTTCTCATATGCCTATATTTTCATATATTAACATAAAAATAAAAATATGTCAATATAAAATTTGATGATAATTTTGGAGTGTAAAAATTAATAATTAATTGAAACAAAAGGGTTCAATTGATTAGAATGTTAAATTATAGATTTAAAATTTGGAGTTTTGAATATTGTGTTTTTAATTTTCATTCTTTAAATGAAAAAGGATGAATTATAAAAAATACCAGAATAAAACTTTTCATATAATGTGATACACAATTAAACGACTTTTTCCTAAATTAGAAATTAAACCAAGTCTTGCAATAGAAAAGAGTTTTTATTATGATTTTAAAAGGAAAAACTAACTTTTAAATATTCATCCTTTGTAGTAAAATAATTTCTATGGTCTTAATTTTATATGATATTCTACTGATATTTTTTTTAATTTTGTTTTTTCCTTTAATTTATAAAAAGATAAGGAACGAGAAAGGTTTTTATGGTGATTGGAAAGAACGACTTGGAATATATAAAAAACAGTTGATAAGTGAATTAAATAAAGAAAAAAATATATGGATTCACACTGTATCAATAGGAGAATTTTTATCTATTTTCCCTCTTATTGAAAAATTGAAAAAAGAAAATAGAATTGTCATTTCATTTACAACAAAAACAGGAAGAAAAGTTGCAGAAGAAAAATTAAAGGATGTTTTTAAAGTTTATTTCCCTTTTGATATTTCATTTATTGTTAAAAGGGTAATTAAATTGTTAAATCCCAAAATAATTCTTGTTGCTGAAACAGAAATATGGCCTAATTTAATAATAAATGCTTACAGAAAGAAAATACCTTTAATTATTGTAAATGGTCGTATTTCAGATATTTCTTTCAATAGATATAAAAAAATAAGATTTTTAACAAAAAGGATACTTCCCTATGTTACAAAGATAATAATGAGGTCAGAAGATGAAAAGAATAAAATTATATTTCTTGGTGGAGAAAAGAAGAATGTGATTGTAGGAGGGAGTTTTAAATTTGATACAGCATTTTGGATGAGTAAAGAAATTAGACCAGAAGAAATCAGTAGAAAATATGGAATTGAAGAAAATAAGAAAATAATTGTATTTGGTTCAATTCATCCAGAGGAAGAAGAAGGAGTAGTAAATATTATAAAAAAAATTTTTTATAAATATAAGGATTTGATTTTTGTAATTGTTCCAAGATATATTGATAGAACAAAAATTTATGAAAAATTGGAAAAGCAATCAATTAAATATATTAGAAGAAGTGAATTGCCTGTAAAAAATGAAATAAAAGTAATTGTTGTTGATACTTATGGAGAATTAAATAATTTTTATTCAATATGTAATATTGCTTTTGTTGGTGGGAGTTTAAATGGTTATGGAGGACAGAATCCACTTGAGCCAGTTTCTTTTGGTAAATGTGTAATATGTGGGAAAGATATGTTTCTTTTAAAATATGAATGGGAATTATTAAAAAATTATGGAGGAGGGATTGAGGTGAAAGATTTTGAAGAATTGTATGAAAAAATGATTTATTTGATTGAAAACCCTGATATTGCAGAAAAAATTGGAAAAACTGGATACAGGTTGATTTTAGAAAATAAAGGAGCCATTGAAAAAACATTAACCATAATAAATTCATATTTATGAAATCGATGAAATCTTAAATTATCGCCCTTTTTAGCTCACCTCATGGGTGGGATTGGGAGATTGTTGAGGGACAAGGGATTTGAAAAAGATACGTATTTCCTCAAAATTAGATCTCGTTGAAATATTTTTTATATTTTTATAAGACATTGTTTTTCCCTTTTTTCATTATATACCTTTTCAAGTTTTTCCTTCAAATAAATGATCGCTTTTGTCAATTTTACTAAATCTATTCTTTTTCTTAAATTTATCAATTTTTCTTTTATTTGTTTATCTACTGACTTAATTTTT
>Ga0197143_1001544_pt1 | contig 19259 bp, 23 predicted proteins | sample GBS70_MetaG_FD_148603 | JGI IMG/M metagenome (GOLD analysis project Ga0197143, IMG submission 148603) | Sediment microbial communities from Great Boiling Springs, Gerlach, Nevada, United States - GBS 70_MetaG | ecosystem: Environmental > Aquatic > Thermal springs > Hot (42-90C) > Sediment...
CCTGTACCATGTCAATACGTCGAACCGCAGGTTTTGGCCGAAGACATTTTCGTAGTCAAAGACCTCGCCGGGCTTCATGAGCATGTTTAGGACCGACCTGTCGCTGAGTGTAACACCTTTTTGAGGCCCGTGAAGGTAGCACAGGTATCCGTCCAGCGCCATTGTGGAGACTCGTTTGATCATGCCGAAAGCCTTGCCGCTCTCCGTAAGCTCAACTGTTAAATCATTAATCCTTGATATCAGGTCGAAGACTGTTTTGAAAGTTGTGTTGGTTAAGCCGTCGGTCCAGTTTAGCTCTTCCTCCTTAACCATGCTGCATCCAGCCCTGTAGCCGAAAAAGCTTCCATCAATCATTACTAGGTCGACTTGGTTGAGTATGTTGCGGGCCGCGTAGCGTTCATAGTAGGTTGTTATTAGGTCGAGTATTTTGAGGAAGCTCTCCCTCTGCATGCTTATTTTCCCCGACAGCCTGTCCCCGTAAAACCACTCCCCGTCCTCAACCGGGTCGAGGCCCTTGAAAAGCTTGTAGGCAACCGAGTAGAGGCCGTATCTAAGCCCTATGCGGTCGTTTACCGCCGGTACGTCGGAGCCGTCAACAACCCCTATTTTTAAACCACTCCACTCATCGCCGGCTTCACAGACGAAGATGCCGCCACCTATTATTCGTGATATCTCCCCCACGGTTGACGAGAGATTCTCTATCTGTTTTGACAGGGCCTGGACTTCTTCCAGCGCGGCCGCGTAAAACTTTTCCTGAAGAGGCCGCGGTATTTTGAGTAGGTCGGGTATTTCGCTACCTTCTCCCACCAACTTTTTCATCCTCGGGAATCTCAAAGGTTATGAGAAGCGGGACGGGTGAGGGGTTCATCTTGCCTATCACGTAGAACTGGCCTTCTGGAAGCCTTAGGAGGCTTGAGGGGTCCACGGCTGCTGTTGCGAAAAACCTCTCCGCCTCAGGTGCGTCCAGCGGATGAATTCTTCCCACAAACAGGGTGTTCAGGTTTCTTCTCACAGCGGCGTTTATCCCTATTTCCCCAGCTATGCCCTGCGATATCAGGACAAGCGAGAGCTTATAGGACCTTCCGAGGGCGGCCGAGCCTATTATCTCCCTCGTAGTTTCCTCCTCGATTCCCCTATACTGCCACGGGCAGTACTGTGGGGCCTCGTCTATTACCAGGGCCACGTTCAGCTCCGTCTTTTCCTCCATCAGCCTCTTCAGATATCGTATGATGGACAGGAAGATTGTGAGCTTCTGCTCCTTCGAGCCGAGGCTCAAGTCTACTGTTAGGAGGTGTTTTTCCTTAAGCATGCTGTAGAGTTCCTCCGGCGTCTTCGTTCCAGCTATAGGTTTGAAGTCGTCGTCTTTCAGCTGTTTGAAATACGCATCAGCCCTTCTCAAATATCTCTGCCCCCACTGGTTCACAACACCCTTGCTATCCCGGTTGTCCGACTCGATTATTTGACGGAGTTTATCGTAAATTCTCCTCCTTGTTTCTCCTAGGGTTTTACTCCGCCAATCGCCTTCCGAGACAACTTCCTCCAGATATCCGAGAAGGGTCTCGCCAGTACTGCCTCCACCAAAACCTTTTAGCTTCTCGGCTAGGTATGAGTAGACTGACTGCTCGTCTAGCTGGATGTCTCCCATGTTGACGACGTCTTTGTAGTAGGGTGCGTAGTCGCTTCCCTTCCAGTCAAATATCATGACATCGTATCCTGCGTTTCTAAGCAACGGGATTATCTGGTAACGGGTTAGGTAGGACTTGCCGGAGCCCGTGATGCCGAACACGCCTATGTGGTGTGAGATGTATTCCGTGAGCAGCGGAACCTTCCACAGCGGGCTGCCCGTCGCGTAATATCCCAGGGTGTTGCTGCTCTTCGACAGCAGCTGCATCGGGTTGAAGTCGTTGGGGAACGTGTAGACAGGTGAGGCGGGCGCTATGATGACTTTATTCTGCTTGATCTCTCCATCAGTTACATCTCCTATAACTACTAGGTAAAACCCGTAAAACTCTTTAGCGGTGCTGGGGCCCTTCCCCCGCTTCGCGTAGGCTATTCCCGGGTTGTAGTAGTCGGTTTTCAGGGCATCGTTAGCTCCGGTTCCGCGACGGCAGACCGCGAGAATCTTATTCCCGTTCCGGTTGTCGATGAGTACGAGCGTCTCTGTTGTAACCCTTTTCTCCTCTCCCTCATGTAGTATGCACATGGCCTCGGTTTCACGCGCCGGGCTCGCCACAATCCCTATCTGAGTGAGCCCTATGCCGTTCCAGTCTAACAACTTCTACGGTGGAGACGTCACCACATCCTATAAAGTTTGCCGCCTATGTTGTAACCATGTCAAGCAAGTTTTCCTCACGTGCCATTTTCAGCTCAAGGGCTATCCTTTCACCCATGTCCATCGGGTTGTCGAAATAGAGTGTGGAGTAGGGTGAGCCGACCCCCATGTAGACGTTTGTGCCGGCGACAATCCGGCCTGAAAACTCGAAGACCTTGACCTCAAGCCTGTCTGTGATTATTGCTTCAAGACAGAAGGGGCCGACCATTCTTTCGCCGAGCCTCTTCTCAACAGTTGATGCAAACCGCTCACCGTAGTCTAGGAGCTGGGGCAGCAGCGATTCGCGCAGGACCAAGGGCCTGTTTCCAACGACGACGAAGGTGGGCTCCTGCAGTCCGAGAACCCTTCCATCCACGTTGGTCTCATAACGAATGTCAGCCCCGAAGAACTCCACCCTGTCAAACATGGGCGAGGCGAAATAATGCACGTACACGGGGACGCCGACCACATACTCCTGTATAATGTAGCCGGCGCTGGACGGAAGTCTCTCCAACAAGGTTTCTCTATCCTTTGCTACATAGTAGCCGCGCCCCCCTTTAGCCCCCGCAAGCTTCACTATCACAGGGAGCTCAGCCTCCCCAGCTGTTCTATACGTCTTCGGCGTGGGGATGCCGGCCGCCTCGAGGAGCGCCATCTTTTCCAGCTGAACGGCTTCCACGCGGATTAGCTTTCTGGTGCCGAAGAAAGGTATGTTGAATGATGCGGCTCTCTCGGGGCCGCAGTACTCGACGAAGCTGCCGTGCGGTATGAAAACCGCGTTCTCCGCCTTCAACGGCTCCACAAGCATTTCCAATTCCTCGGGCCTCGCCACGTATGTTTTTTCGATAAAGCCAAACTTTTTGTAAAACTTTTCTCTGTGAGGTTCTGTGATCGCGGCTGTTTTAAAGCCGTGTTTCTTCGCGGCGCGTAGTATTTGGAGGGCTGTGTGGCTTGCCAGAGTCGTTACAGTTAGGTTCATGTCGTCACCCTTGACAAAACCCCTTCCAAAGCGGCTTCCCTGACCTCCATCGCTATTCGGCGGCCCATCGAAACGGGCCTACCGTGGTAAAGCTTGCTGTACTGACCTCCAACCCCTAGGTAAATGTTTGTCCCACCCCCAATCCTCAAGGCCACGTCGTATACAACAATATCAAGCTCTGGTGTGACGATGAACTGGAGGGTGAAAGGCCCTATAATCCCGGGCGGGGCAAGCTCTGAGCAGGCCTTGACAAACCTGTGTCCGGCTTCAAAAACTTGTTCGAGCAGGCTTTCACGTATCGTTGCAGGCTCATGCCCGACCTCTATGTATCTAGGTCTATGCTTCAGCCTCACCTGGTCTGATGCCGGGATTCTGTAAAGCCCGTCTATGTCTGACTGTATGCGGCGGTCGATGCTGTGCAGCTCGAGCCTGCTCTCCACGACGCTGTAGAAGAAGTTTGCGTTAAAGTGGGCACCTAGGACGAGCTCCTCCACCGAGGCGTTTCTAAGCGAGTATTCGTCCACCAGCCCCGCCCTCTTCATTTCTTCAAGTTTTTCCTCGAGGTCTTTGCGGCCCTCAGCGATGAAGAAAGCCCTCTCGACCCGCCGCCGCGCTTCAGGCATCTTAACCAGCACGGGGCCGTCTACATCCACCAAGCTGTAGGTCCTAGGCCTTCTTACACCGGCAGCGTCAAGAAGCCTGTAGTAGTTTGCCTGCCCGGTTCTCTCCTCCCATCTCAGCAGAAACTTGTTGCCGAAAACAGGTACCCTAAAATCATTCTCTATCCTGTCGTATCCAACGTAGACTGCGAAACTTCTGTTGGGGACGAAGACAGCATCCATGTTTCTCAGCCTCTCCTGCACATCCTGCTCGGCCAGCTCGCTGTAGTCGTTCAGAGTGATTAAATGGTCGACGACCGGGAACTCTCTATAAGCCCTTTCCCGACCGGTTTTGGCTACCGCAACTGTTTTGAAGCCCTCATCCCTGGCCCCGTCGAAAACATCTAAAGCGCTATGGCTGGCCAAAGCCGCTATAGCTACAACCACGTCCACATATCTAATGAAGCCTCATAATAACCATGTGGCTCAATCCGTTACGGAAATTTTTTCTAGAGAGGTCTTTATCTCGGAAAGAAAACCTGCGGCGGGCGCTCCGTCCACAACCCTGTGGTCGAAAACAAGTGTAAGATGCCCCCGGGGCCCTGAGCCGTAGTCTCTCACACCGCCCACACCCAGTATACAGATGTCGGGCGGGTTGATTATGGGTGTGAAGTAGAGTACATCTCTGTGTCCTAGGTTGCTTATCGTGAAGCCGTGGCCCGTAAGCTCGTTCAGCGTTATTGTTCCTTTTACCGCTTTTTCCACAAGCGTTCTGAGCTCCGACTCTATCTCATTCAGGGTTTTCTGGTCTGCGTTCCGTACCGTCGGCGCGTAAAGGCCTCGGGGTGTGTCAACTGCTACGGCGATGTTAACCTCGTCCAGCACCCTGACTTCATCGCCCTCCACTACCGCGTTAAAGTCAGGGTTTTTCCTCAAAACATCCGCAACCGTCTTGACGTATAGCGACGTTAGGCTGGGGGCTTCAGCACCATGTTTAGTCTTCAAAGCGCGATAAAGGCTGAATAGGTTGGAGGCGTCAAAATCAGTCATCAAAGCAACCGGCAGAGCGGTTCTCAGGCTATAGCCCAACCTGTCAGCTATAGCCTTCCTCAAACCCGATATCTTGTACACACGTCCCATAACCCTGCCTAGACCGCGAGACAAATTAAATTTGTAGGTAGGAATTCTTTATATGCAAGCGGCAACCCATTAAACCGCCATGTGCCACTGCATGAGTGAGGAAGAGTTTGAGCTGATGTTGAAGAGAGCTAGAGAGGCTGCCAAGAAGAACGTTGAGCAAAAAGCTGTGATAACGGTCACTCACTAAATTCGTCGATCGCCTGGTTAGCCAGCCTGTCAGCCTCTCTGTTACCCTCCCGGCCAACATAAACTATGTCAAATTTTTCAAACCTTTTCACCAGCTCCGAAACACGGCTGTGAAGCCTCTTCAATTCCGCGTCCCTAACCCTGTAACGTCCGGTCAGCTGGTTAACCACTAACTGGCTGTCGGTGTATGCCGTGACGTTTCTACAGCCAAGAGATGCCAGCACCTCCAACGCCTCGATAAGGGCCAGGTATTCGGCTTGGTTGTTTGTCCTACGCCCCAAATACCGTTTTATCTTCTCGACGCGGCCGTCAACTTTCAGGATAATCCCTGCGCCGGCCGGCCCTGGGTTTCCACGGGCGGCGCCGTCGAAATATACTTCAGCGGAGGACGGCAACCTATGCACGCTGGGTTAAAAGGTTCTCCACTATGTAGTATTTCTTGGGTAGTTTCTTCCCAGCCAACTCCAGTGCTTCACGTCCTGCACGTACACCGTCTTCGTAAACCAGTAGCCTTAGAATGGGTTGGCCGGCTTCGACACGGGCGGCGCGGCCTATGGGTTTACCGAAAGCCCTCCTCATACCCTCCTGAAGCCTGTCGGCGTGAGCCCCGAAAATCATCTTGTTCTCCCGCAAAACGTGGTGTGGATGGGCTTTTATCTCGAGGTAAAACCTGTCGTTAAGCTTCTCGGTCAAGGCCTTGTTGGCCGTAATCCTAGCCGCCTCAATTGATACGTCGCGTATTTGGAGGTCTGTTTCAGGTATTAGCAGTAGCTCGTGCGTGTAGTCATCTCTGTAGACTCCGGCCGTGTATTTTGTGATTCTTGACGGTGGGGCCCCGTGGATGTATTCGTGCCTCGTGTAAGTCATGCCCTCGGGCCTTCTGTAGTTCTTGGCTTTCATGGCCTAACCTGATTACCCGTTGGCTGGTTACTATTAAACTGTTGTTGCTGCGCCATAAGAGATGTATGAACCTCTATCACTTTTTCAAGTATCTGCGATTTGACCTGCTGCCATACACCATATGGCGGCTCGAAGAGAACGGCGACTATGTAGTGTGTTTTGTCGCTCTGCTCCTCGATGTAAACGTCCCTGATGTAGCGGTTGTCCCTCAAATTTTCCCTTATCGCCGCCATGACCTCGGAGGGGTTTAGTGTTACAGGGAACTCGTAGCGGAGCTTTCGAAGACGTTCAGTGACCTCGGAGTAGTTAGCTACAGCCGAGTTCGAGAGGACTAGGTTATTCGGGATTTTGATGACTAGCCCGTCGTCCATCACGAGGGTTGTGTACATTAGGCTCATGTTCTCCACAACACCTGTGTAAGCTGGTACAACGTAGTCTCTTGAGAAGAACTTGTAGCCGGGGAGAAAGGCCCACTGGTACGGTATGGCACTTGTGATGATCGCCACCCTATCGCCTATCTTGAACGGCCTAGAAAACAGTATGATAATGCTTGCGATGAAGTTGGAGAGTGTTGTCTGGGCAGCGAGACCTATTACAAGCCCCGTCAGGGTGCCGCCCGCCAACGCCGTCTCAGCCGAGATCCCAAAAGACGAGAGTACCAAAACCGCAATCAAGATGTAGCCCAACAGCTGGAAAATCAGGGAAACACCTGCGGCCTGCTGCCCGACTAAAGGCTTGAAGGTCCTCACTATGTAGCTTCCGGCCAGCCTGAGTATGAAGACGCCTGCAAACACGAGGACCGCGGAGCTCACTATTTGAGCATAGTTTCTTGGCGCCAGCCCCATCTCTGAAAGCGCGTATACCGTAAGGTATAGGCCGGCTGCAGAGAGAACAACAACTACTACGCGTAGCCTCAGAGAGGACATATGTGTTTCACTCATAGGTTAGCGCCTTAGCCGGTTATAAACCTCCATAGCTCCTCGGGCTTAAAAACCCCTTTCTCGGTGATGATGGAGGTAACCAGCTCCGGCGGCGTTATGTCGAAGGCGTAGTTTAATGCCTTGGCTCCACGCGGCGTTATCCTCGTCCTCCCGACATAGTGGACCTCGTCCTCGGACCTCTCCTCTATCACAACCTCTTCAACGTTGTGTTTTGTGTCGATTGTTGAGAAGGGCGCCGCCACGTAGAAGGGTATGTTGAAGTGCTTGGCGTTGACGGCCGCAGAGAGCGTCCCTATTTTGTTGACGACGTATCCCGTTCTGGCGATCACCCTGTCCGCGCCCACAACGGCGCAGTCAACCATTTTCCTGTACATGAGGAACGCCACAGCTGTGTCCGGCACGACAACGTAGGGTATTTGAAGCACTTTCAGCTCGTAGGCTGTCAGCCTAGCACCCTGAAGACGCGGCCTCGTCTCGCTTGCGTAAACAGTCACGTTTTTCCCCTGCTCAACCGCCGCCCGGATAACCCCCAGAGCAGTCCCATAGCCCGCCGTAGCCAGGGCCCCCGCACTCTGCTGAACCAGAAGACTGGCTCAATTGCAGTGGGTCAGGACCCTGGCTCCGTCAGGTATCAGCTCGGCCCCAAACCTTCCTATCGCCCTGTTCACGGCTATGTCTTCCTGCAGAATTTTAGCCGCCTCCTCGAGAAGCGCTTCCTTCAACTCGTTCACCCCGCCCTCAAAGCCTTCGGCTTTCGTCATCATCCGCTCCAGGGCCCAGAAAAGGTTTACGGCCGTCGGACGTGTTTTTGAGAGAATTTCCTTCGCATGTGTTAGTTCTTTGATTAGGGCTTGCTTGGTCTTGGCATTTGATTTGAGGGCTGCTAGGGCCATCCCGTATGCCGCAGCAACCCCTATTGCCGGCGCCCCTCTCACAGCCATGTTTTTTATCGCGTAAGCCACCTGACGGTAATTTCGGCAACGGACGTAAGCTGTCTTCTCAGGAATTAGACGCTGGTCCAGAAGCACCAACTCCCCTCTCCTAGCGTCCCAGAAAATGGGCCTGATTTCTCCAACGCTCACATGGTTTGTTCATACGCCCTTGGCTATATGTATTCACGGCCCTTGTCTACTGGATGTGCGGGCTTGGATATGCTTTAAATTAAGCGTCAACAGCTTTTTGCTGAATGAGTGTAAAGGAGCTGAGGCTCCGTGTTGCGGAGGCTAAGCAGAGGGACGTAGGCTACGGCATAGCCAGGATAGATAGGAACGTGGGAGCTGAGGCGGGCCTCTCGACCGGGGACATCATCGAGATAAGGGGTAAGAAGCTTACAGCGGCGACGGTCTGGTTGGGATATTTTGAGGACGAGAAGGAGAAGGACATCATCAGGATAGACGGCCACATCAGGAACAATGCGGGGGTTTCTCTCAACGACTACGTGGTGGTCAGGAAGGCCAACGTCAAGGAAGCCCAGCTCGTAGTCCTGGCACCCTACAACACATCTATTAAAGCGGATGAAAACTTCACAAAGCTTGTCAAAAGCAGGCTGATAGAGTACCCGGTCGTCCACCGCAACATAATCCCCGTACTGTTTTTCGGAAACCTGTTCACCTTCGCGGTGGTGCAGCTAAGGCCCATGGGGATAGCGAAAATCACGCCAAAGACAAAGCTGGTCATACAGAGCAGAATAGTCCAGGAAAAGTCTCTGAGGACGACCGTCACATATGAGGACATCGGAGGTCTGCAAGAGCAGATACAGAGGGTTAGGGAGATGATCGAGCTGCCCCTCCGGTTTCCGGAGCTTTTCCAGAAGCTGGGAATAGACCCGCCGAAGGGAGTCCTTCTCTACGGACCGCCCGGCTGCGGCAAAACGATGCTGGCTAAAGCAGTTGCAACAGAGGCAGAGGCAAACTTCATACTGATCAACGGCCCTGAGATCATGAACAAGTATTATGGTGAGACTGAGGCCCGGTTGAGGGAGATATTTAGGAAGGCGGAGGAGGAGGCTCCCAGCATAATATTCATCGACGAGATTGACGCGATAGCTCCTAAGAGAAGTGAGGTTACCGGCGAGGTTGAGAAACGTGTTGTCGCTCAGCTGCTCGCGTTGATGGATGGGCTTGAGGGCCGCGGCAACGTCATCGTGATAGGCGCGACAAACAGGCCTAACGCCTTGGACCCGGCTCTACGCAGGCCGGGTAGGTTTGACCGCGAGATAGAGATAGGAATACCCGATAAAAGAGGCCGTGTGGAAATACTCACCATCCACACGCGTGGGATGCCGTTGGCGAAAGATGTTTCGATTGAAAGGCTGGGCGACATGACCCGTGGATACACGGGAGCCGATATAGCCGCCCTCTGCCGTGAAGCGGCCATGAAATCCATAAGGAGAATACTGCCTAGCATAGATTTTTCCGGCGAACGGATACCTCCAGAGATACTTAACAGCCTCGAAGTAACTATGAGGGATTTCATCGACGCATACAAGGAAATAACGCCTAGTGCTTTGCGCGAGGTTGAGATCGAGACTCCGACCGTGCGGTGGGAGGATATAGGAGGCCTCGAAAACGTTAAGCAGAAGCTTATCGAAATGGTTGAGTGGCCGCTGAAATACCCGGACAGGTTTGAAAAGCTCGGAATCAAGGCGCCGAAAGGCGTGCTTCTCTACGGGCCCCCGGGATGCGGGAAGACATTACTTGCCAAGGCCGTGGCCACGGAGAGTGAGGCGAACTTTATCACGATCAAGGGTCCTGAGGTTTTCTCGAAATGGGTGGGTGAGTCCGAGAAGGCCATTAGGGAGATTTTCAGGAAGGCGCGGCAGGCGGCCCCCGCCGTAGTTTTCTTCGACGAAATAGAGGCCATAGCCCCCCGCAAGGAGATGATTGACGACAGCTCCGGTGTCTCGAACCGCGTCGTCAGTCAGTTGCTGTCCGAGATAGATGGAATAGAGGAGTTGAGCGACATAGTGGTTATAGGTGCTACAAACAGGCCGGACCTGATAGACCCCGCGCTACTCAGGCCTGGACGGTTTGACAGACTCCTGCTAATACCTCCGCCGGACGAGAAAGCCAGGGCTGAAATACTCTACATCTACACTAGGAAGATGCCTTTGGCCGAGGATGTGAACATAGAGATGTTGGCCAGCCGTTGCGAGGGCTTCTCGGGCGCCGACCTAGAGGCCCTCTGCAGGGAGGCGGGTCTCGCGGCCCTCAGACGAGACAAAAACGCAGACAAAGTCACCAAGAGGGACTTCGAGGAGGCGTTACTTCACGTAAAACCCAGCATCTCGCCCGCGCTGCTCCGGGAGTATGAGAAGATAGGTGAGGTTCTGCGGGCTTCGGAGAAGCCTTTGATGATGATCGGCTGAGATGGTTTGAAGTCGTACCTGCAGGTCCTCGAGGTCATAAAGAAGCTTGACGGTAAGGCTCTCCTCCAAAACCTATATGACGAATACAGGAGGCATGACCCGAAGATTACTCTGCCGGAGCTTCTCCAGATCTTGATGAAGCTTGAGATACATGGGAAGGTTAGGGTTTCAAGCCTCGATGAGGAGAGAAAAGTAGTGGAGTTGGTGGAGCAGGCTAGCTGAAGAAGGCGTCAAGGCTTGACGACTTTCTGACGGCGGCTTTTCTCAACTCATCCAGAGCCTTCCTAACTCTCTCCCTAGAGAAGTCAAACTCCTCCACAAGTATCTCGTAGATTTTTTCGTCAGAAGGTTGTCTCCACTCGAGGACATATTCATCTGTGACATTCGGGTTTAGGAAGAGCTTCCTGACAGCGTTGTAGTCGAACTCAAGCTCCACAACACCTTTTTCGACAGCGCTCTCAAGCGAGCCGTATTCCTTAATTATCTTCAAGGCCGTCTTAGGGCCGACACCCTTCACCTGCGGCGAATAATCTGTTCCGACGAGAAGCCCTATGTCGACTAGCTGCTCGCGGGTTAACTGGAGTTCTTCGAGGACTTTTCTCAGATGTATTATCTCGGGCTCGACCTCCACGTATTCGTTGCGGCGGGGGAGTTTTCTACGCCCCACTATCGACAGGTTCCTGACGAGACGTGGTGAGCCGAATAGAAGCGAATCCATGTCCTGGGAGCCGGAGGCGTAGACCGAGCCTTTTGCAGCCATGTAGGCGGCCTGGGCCTCCCCCTCCGCCGGAGCCATCACAAAAGGTACGCCCATGGCCTTAAGCAGGTCGGCGGAGCTCTCAACCATGTAGGCCTCCAGCGACGCAGCCCTCTGGGCATATCTTCTAGCCGCTTCGAAATCCCTTGCGGCAAGCGCTCTCTCATACTCCTCCATCGCCTCCATCCTCACCTCCCTCCTCCTCTCAATTGTCTCCCTCTTCAGCTCCGGCGGCCTACCGTCGAAGACATAGACAGGCAGCAGGCCTTCCTCGAGGAAGTTGACTGTTCTAAAGAAAAGGCCGCTGAGGTGGCTGGTTATCCTACCCCTCCTATCCATCAGGGGCCTGCCGTCAGGGCCCCTTATCGTTGCGAGAAACTGGTAGAGGATGTTGTAGGCGTCGATGGCTATCGACTTGCCTGAAAGCTTCTGAAGCGAGGTCTTCTCAACAGCCGCCTCAGGTATGATATCCCCGATCTTAACACCCAATTCAGCCGCCTATCACATACCTCCGCCATATTTATATCCCAGCACCCACACTGTTAAACGTGAGAATATCAGTTTTGCTGGTTTTCTTCCTCATTATCCTAGGACTAACAGGATACGCTTACAGCCAGAACATAATCACAACAACCACCACGAGAATAGTTACAGTACAGCCCACAACCATTGTGACGGAAGTGACTGTTTCAGGAACCACAGCAACCGTAACGCTACAGATACCCGGCTTCCTGCTTATAATGGAGACACGCGAGCCGGGAAGGCAGTGTACAGTCGTTTTCACGGCACAGCAGCCGCCAAGCATTCTAGTGTTCCCCGGAACAACTATTACTGGAACAACGTTTTCCACGGCAATAACTCAGCAAACCTTCGCGACCACGGCCACTATGGTCGAAGGCGGCACAACAGCGACCACAACCGGAATTGAAACTGTACAAATCGTAACGGAGGGCATTACGCTACCCATGCCCATATACGGGGTTGGGAGAGAGGTCTGCGAAAGAGTGACGGTAACAGACATCATCACATACATAGTTCAGACGGTTCCAGCAACTATAAGAGTAGCCTTTGAGGGCTTCTCCTTCCCCGGTACAACCGTGTCGCTTGAGTTACCTGACTTAGGGATATCCACCACACTCACGTTGATTAAGACAATAACAGGTGTTACGGAAAGGTTCACCACAAGCTTCCCCGGAACGTCCTACACCACTGTACAGGTGGTCCAGCCGACAACCTACAGGGAAACTATAACAAGAGCTGGGACAACATACGTCGAGACATACACCACCGTCATCACAGTTACACAAACACCCACCCCCACACCCTCTCCAATAACCACACCCACAACAACCCCTACGACACCTGTTCAAACCCCGACAACCACAGCTCAACCCGTGGGAGGTCTTCCGCTGGAATTGTTAATCCCTATAACTGCTCTCGCCGTAATAATCGTGGTCGTGGCACTTGCTTTAAGACTCAGGCGCTGAGACCTCGGCTGCCGCCGCTTCTTCACCCTTCAGTTTTTTCAGCTCCAGCTTCTTCAAATTAACCAAGTAGCCGGCAACCTTGTTAGACAGTTTTTTGGAGAAACGTCCCTCCAAAACTTCCCTCACAAGCTTCTTATTCTCATCAAAAACCGTCGAAACCCTGTCAGGATACATCTCCCTGATCTCCTTCGCCAGGGTCTTAACCTTACGTGTTCTTACCTTGCCCAGGCCTCGGTCACCGGGACGACAAGCTCGGACGCAAATATATAGCTATATCCTGAAGGGGGAGTTTTTCAAACGGAATGGGTGTGGAGGTTGACGTTCTGCTGGTCTCGCCTACGTATTCGGGGGCTGGCGGGGTCGCACGACATGTGTCAGGGCTGGCCGCGTGTCTCGGCAGGCTCGGCTACAGGGTTGGCGTCATATCATCGGACAACACCTATATCCTAAACTTCAAGGGGCTGAAAAACCCCTCATTCATGCTTACATCATCCCTCAAGGCCTGGAGGAATAAGGCACGCGTAGTCCACGCCAACAACATCCCCTCAGCCCCAGCCATGAAGCTCGCCTCAGCGAAAGTAAGAGTACTCACACTTCACGGAGTTTACGCAGAACAGGTGAAAATACTTCACGGGACGATGCTGGGCAGGGCCGCCGCATACTTCGAGAAAAAGTTCATGGGCTGGGCAGACGCGGTAACAGCCGTTTCCCGCCACGCCGCTGAAACATACCGGAGGATGGGCTGGGAGGTCATCCACATACCTAACGCCATAGATGTTGTGGAAAGGGAGAAGATTCAGGGGATAAGATTTGGTGACCGGCAGGTCGTCTATGTTGGAAGACTTTCGAGGGAGAAGAATGTGGGGGCCCTGATAGCTGCGGCGGAAAAAATCCCTGACGCAGTTTTTGTGGTAGTCGGCGACGGCCCTGAAGCCGGGAAGCTTCGACAACAAGCCAAAGGCCAGCCCAACGTTAAGTTCGTCGGACAGGTCGCACACAGCAAAGCCCTAGAATACATTGCGGGCTCCGATGTCTTCGCGCTGCCGTCAATAGCCGAGGGCCTGAGCACGGCCCTTTTGGAGGCGATGTCCCTGAAAACCCCTGTGGTGGCCACGAGCGTCGGCGGAAACACTGAACTCGTTGAGAACTCTGTCACCGGCTTGCTGGTCGAGCCCGGCGACGACGCGTCCTTCACTGAGGCGGTGCGCAAGCTCCTCGACGATAGGAAAACAGCTCAAAAGCTCTCCGAAAACGCCTACAAAACAGCAAGGGAGAAATATTCATGGGAAGCCGTCCTACCCAAATACCTGGAGGTTTACGGCCTTGGGTGAGGTGGTTGTTACGGGTGGAGCGGGCTTCATAGGCTCAGCTGTTGTAAACCTTCTCCTCGAGAAAGGCTACACGGTCAGGGTTGTCGATGACCTGTCAACAGGTGACGTACGAAACCTCCCCGACCATCCACGCCTACGTTTCGTAAAACATGACGTAACCGTCGCAGACGGGTTGGGCAAAGTTCTCAACGAGGCGGAGACCATAATCCACATGGCAGCCGTCGCCTCCGTACCTGAATGTGAGTCCAACCCCGTGAAGGCTTTCAACGTAAACGTTAGGGGGCTGGAGAACATCATCAAGCTAGGCACTAAAAACTCTGTCCGGAAAATCGTCTTCACATCATCGGCCGCCGTTTACGGCAACGCTGAAGGACTTGTAAGTGAGAACACACCGCCAAAGCCGTTATCAGCATATGGTCACACAAAGCTTCTGGGGGAGACGTTGCTGGAGAACAGCGGCGTCCCTTCCGTTGTTTTCAGAATATTCAACGTCTACGGGAAAACTGGCGCGGGCGTGGGGACATACGGCGTCGTGGACAGGTTCCTCAAATACCTGAAGGAGGGTAGGCCGCTTGAGATCTACGGTGACGGGAATAACGTGAGAGACTTCATATATGTGAGGGACGTTGCGAACGCTATCGCCTTGTCTGTTGAGAAAAATGTGGATGGGTTTAACGTGTTTAACCTCGGCACTGGACGGGCCACAACAATCATCGAGCTTGCTAACCTTGTGCTTAAATTGTCCGGCCAGGGCACGGTCGTCATGCACCCACCTCGCCAAGGCGACATCAAATGCAGCGTAGCGGACATCTCAAAGGCTGCTCGAGAGCTTGGGTTTAAACCAACCGTGACGCTTGAGGACTACATCAGGCAACAGCTCAGCCGGTGAAGAAGCATGGTTCTGTCGGCTAAGGTCTTCGAGATAAAACAGCCTACGACGCTGGGTGAAATAGCTGAGAAGCTCAAGGATTTCAGGTTAGTGGAGAACGAGAAAATAGGTGATAAGGAGTTCGAGCTAATCACGACCGTCTCCGACATGGACCTGAAGGACAACATCCTTTACGCAACTTTTTCAAGAGACAAGGTTGTTTACATTAACCAGAGAGGAACCCTCACACCTGTGCTGAAAACCATCCAGGCAACCATTTTCTTCCTCACAAGAAACGGGAAAACATACCTAACCGTTGTGCAGAACAAACACTTCGCCAACTATGTGGCAAGCCTCCTCTCATACCAGCTCTTCCTCAACTACAGGGCGGTGGTGGAGGCCCGTATACCGCCTGAAAACCTCCAACGATACCACGAGGCAAACCCTGAAGCGACAAAAGTCATCTTCTTCGACAGCCTAGACTTCCCCGGCGTGGACAAGGTGGCGTTGTACGGTGAGTCGCTCATCTCCACGGGCAAGTATGAGGAGTATCTTGCGCATGGAAAAATATGGTATCTCGTGTTCTCAGTCAAGGGGGCTAACGCCGTTCTGGGCGTGACACGTAACTGTGTGGTCGTGACCTTTTCACGGATGTCTGAAGCGCAGTTCATCCAGTATGTCGTCGAAAACGTCTTCCCCCTCATAATGTAACAGCGGCTTCCTTCGCGGCCTCCGCAAGCTTCAGATACACCCTCTCCAATATGTGGGAGGAAAGCGCCTCGGCCTTCGCGGGGTTTATCACGTAGAGTATGAGGCGGAGTGTTACATAGTCGCCTTCCACGGATACAACACGGACCTCCGGGGCCCTGCTGGGGGCCATCTCCCCCTTAGCCAGGTCAGTCCCGGTCTTGAGCAGTATCAGCTTTGCGTCAGCGAGGCTTATTCTACGCCCGTCCACGGTGATGGACAGGGACACAACTCCGGCCCCCGACCTAGACATGTTAACAAACTGTCTGCCCAGAAAGTAGTCGTTCGGGACATACATCCGTCTCAAGTCCGGTGTCGTGAGGGTTGCATGGGTTGCATCCATCGAGGAAACACGGTATGTTTGCCCGTCGACCGCTATGTAGTCCCCTACCCGGACGACGCCCAACGCCCTTAAAAGATCTCCGACCACCATCAGCTTGATGGTCTTAAAGCCGGCGGCGAAAAAGAGAAGGGCTGCGGCTGAGCCGGCGGCGGCGTAAACAGGGCTTGACAGCGTCAGCTCGGCGGCCTTCACGCCCAGCAATGCTGAGGCGGTGAGCGTAAACAAAAGCCTTGTCACTCCTCCCAGACGCTGTGATACAACGTCCGCTAACGGCCCGGCTATCCCCCTACCGAGTAAGAAGATACCCGCCGATGTCCCAAGCCAGACAATTAGAGTGTAGATTTCACCTGTTAGCACTTCCCAGAACTGAGGAACCACGCTTCGGAGCTGTCTTTGAGCTATTATTGCTTAAGGTCGCGTAATGTGAAGGGGACATACCGCGGTATTTACGCGGCCTTACATCGGTAGCTCTGCGTTATTTTTCGAAGTATGTGAGGGAGCTGTCGCGTCCCAGCTCGCTTGTTTTTATTAGCTTAGCGCTCTGGGACCTCGCTTTCTTTATCACGTTGTAGCCGCAGTAGGGGCACTGTGTCTCCGCAAACCTTGTAATCCTCTCCCTCTCAAAGATCTTCCCGCAACTCACGCACTGATACGTGATGCGGGGGCCGGCGGATGCTTCACTCATTTTCTCTACTACAGCGGGGTTGGTTGTTGATAAACCTATATTAGGGGTTTGGGCTGGTGTGAGGTAGTGTTGAAAAACCTAGGTCTGTCCACGCTTGTCCTTGTCTCGGGAGCGGTTGTCATGGCTTTGGAGCTCTCCGCGAGCAGGCTTCTAGCACCCATCTTCGGGAACACGATATACGTCTGGGGAAGCCTGATAGGTGTTGTCCTCTCAGCGCTGGCCCTAGGCTACTGGGCTGGCGGAAGGCTTGCCGACAGACACGCAGACATACGTCTCCTCGCGGCGATATGTTTTACGGGAGGCCTGCTGGTCTTCAGCATACCATATATCTCGCCCCCCGCCCTGGAGCTGGTGGCGGCACTACGTCTCAACGAGCAGGCATCCCCGCTGGTAGCGACTCTTCTGACTGTGGCGCCTCCAACAATTCCCCTGGGCATGGTCTCCCCCTACGCGGTAAAGCTCATGTCGCTGGTGAGGAGCAGGGTGGGCTCGTCTGCCGGCGATATCTACTCCCTCTCAACGGTCGGCAGCATCGCCGGAACCTTTCTCACAGTCTTCCTCCTACTCCCCTACCTTGACGTCAGAACCGTGATACTTGGAAGCGGCGGCCTCCTGATGGCTCTGTCAGCATACTACCTGACTTTGAGGGCCAAGATTCTGACCCTGGTTGTTTTCGCCACGGTTATCTCGCCGGCGGGATATTTTGCGCAATCTCTTACCGCTGCCGGTGGCGAGGTTGTCTACGCCAGAGAGACCCTATACAACAGCTTGGCTGTCGTCAGGCAGGACGACCTGCTTACACTTTACCTCAACGGCCTGCCTCACAGCGGCATGTCGGTCTCAGACCCCTACAGGCTTGTCTTCGCATACACACGTTTCTTCGAGCTTGGCTTGGCCCTCAAACCCAACGCATCAAAAGCCCTCTTCATAGGGGGCGGCGGCTTCTCAGGGCCCAAATACTTCCTAAAACACTATCCAGAACTCGAAGTCCATGTTGTAGAGCTTGACCCGGCCGTGGTTGAAGTGGCGGAGCGGTTTTTTGAGCTACCCAGCGACGGCAGGCTGAAGGTATTCGTCAACGACGGACGCATCTATCTTCAAAACGTTGACCAGAAATACGATGTGGTGGTCGTTGATGCATATGCCAAGACGTATATTCCGTTCCATCTTATGACTGCGGAGTTTTACAGTCTTTTGAGGAGCAGGATGTCGGACGGAGGAGTTGTCGTAATCAACATAATAGCCTCCCTGACCGGCGACACCTCCGAGATATTCTGGGCAGCCTACAAGACTGTCGGAAGCGTTTTCAACACTCTCCATGTTTTCAAGGCATCGGACTATGGTGGAGGGGTTGTGCAGAACCTTATACTCGTGGCCTGTGTTAACCAGTGCAGCCTTGACGGGGCCGTCAGCAGAGTAAAGGACGGGTGGTTGGCTGAAAAGGTCGTGGCAAACCACTGGACATACATCCCGCCGCTCGACGAATACCCGGTTTTGACCGACGGATACGCACCTGTTGAAAGAATGATTAACCCGGTGACCGGGAAGCCTTACTCGGTTGAGCTGGAGGGCTACAGCGAGGCTGTGTCGACGTTGTTTTACGCTGGGAGCAACAGCCTATCCCTTACCGTGGTCATCTTCGCCTTGATTGTCTGGTTTTTGTCGATTTTCTGGCGAAATGTCTAAAAATCTCTGCAGCGATGTTTCGCCGGGTTGCTGTTTTACGACAGGACCGATGCTGGTAGACGCTTAGCCAAGCTCCTCAAGCGGAGAATTCAGGGGCCCTGCGTTGTTCTCGCGATTCCCAGGGGCGGGGTTGTGGTGGGGTACGAGGTCGCCAAAGAGCTGGGCTGCCCGCTTGACGTGGTTATTTCAAGGAAGGTTGGGGCGCCTGCACAGCCCGAGCTCGCTGTGGGTGCAGTTGCGGAGGATGGCGTGGTGTTCGTTGACGAGGAGATTGCGGGGCTTGTAGGTGTGTCGAGGGATTACGTTGAGCGGAGGGCGAGGGAGGAGCTGCGGGAGGTGAGGCGGAGGGCTGAAGAATACCGTGGTGGGAGAGAGATGCCCGAGCTCTCCGGGAAAACTGTTGTCCTCGTCGATGACGGACTTGCGACAGGGCTTACGATGATGGCCGCCGTGCACATGGCCCGCAACAAGGGTGCTGAAAAAGTTGTCGTAGCCGTCCCCGTCTCACCTCCCGAGACTGTTGCGAAACTCCAGCGCCACGCAGACGAAGTGATATGTCTTGAGACACCCTCAAACTTCTACGCCATAGGGCAGTTCTACGAGAGGTTTGACCAGCTTACGGACGAGGAGACAAACTCAATACTCAGGAAGTCAAGGGAGGTGTAGGGGGTTGGAGCAGCAGTACTTCACAAGCTGGACAACCTTCCTAGGATTACTACTGATACTGCTGGGTCTAGCGGTCATAGCGATACCGTTTCTGGCAAGGTACTTCACAGACATCGAAAAAATACACCCACTAATCCTGATAGGGTACAGGACCGACGGCCTCTTCATAGGAACATCCCCGATACTGATAATAGCTCTGCTCCTGATTTACCTATTTATAAGGGCCCTGAGCTAGCTCTTCTTCCCCGCGAGAGCCTTGGCCGCCT
>Ga0197143_1001547_pt1 | contig 19229 bp, 16 predicted proteins | sample GBS70_MetaG_FD_148603 | JGI IMG/M metagenome (GOLD analysis project Ga0197143, IMG submission 148603) | Sediment microbial communities from Great Boiling Springs, Gerlach, Nevada, United States - GBS 70_MetaG | ecosystem: Environmental > Aquatic > Thermal springs > Hot (42-90C) > Sediment...
GACTCGTCAGGAAGTTCCGACATGTTTTGGGCATCACCAAAGACGACCCGATAACGCAGCGCCATCACCTGTCACCTATCGCTTTCATCACAAGTTCCGCTTTCCCTGCCAGTGTATCCCAATCGGTCGTCATCGCATTGTCAAGTGGTCGCCTTAACTTGCGGGGTGAGCCACCTTTTCATAAGCCGTCGCAAGCAATCGTCCCAAAGGATGACGGTTATGCCCGTTTCACCCGCCCACCTCACTCCTCAAAGCGGATGCCGTGCTCTTCCAGCCATGCCATCAGTGCCTCAAAAGATGTCAGTTCGCACATGGAGGCTTTCTCCGTCAGGTTGGGCATGCCCATGACGCGGGGGATGTCCGTCGGCTTTTCGCCTTCCTCTTCCTCGTCCCATTCCGCCAGCATCTCCTCCACTTCCTCGTCAGTCAACTCCGTTAGCGCCACCAACGCCAGTTCGTTTAATTGCGGGTAGCGCTCCAACAATTCGGGTGGCGCCAATTCCGCAAGGGGCAGGATGGCATCTGCCAAGTCTTCCTCGCCTTGCTCCGCCAGCCATTGGCGCAATTCTTCCAAGTTACAGGGCTTCGGCATCGTCCCACACCTCCTTTGAGCGTTTCAGACGAACTGGCTAAGATACGCCTTACCCTTAAGGAAGCCCAACTCTGCGGGAAAGGCAGCGTCTTCGTGCTCAATGGACAACACACCATCATAGCCGACCCGCCGCAGCGTCCCGATGTAGCGTCCCCAATCAATGACACCATAGCCAGGGATGACATATCGCCACCAACCGCCTTCGTAGTTTCCCAGCCAGCGGCGCTTATGCTCGTAGATTTGCGTGTCTTTGGCGTGGGTGTGAAAGAGGCGGGGAGCGAACCGTTCCACCGCCGCCAAGTAGTCAATGTCCTGATGCACCAAGTGAGACGGGTCAAAATTGAGCCCGAAATTTTCGTGGGGGACGACCTCAAAGAGCCGCTCAAAATGGTGCAGCCCCTGCAAGTTCGTGGCGAACCAGTTTTCCAGCGCAATCTTGACGCCCCGCTTCGCCGCATACTCGCACAGGGGGGCAAACACTTGGGGGGCATCCTGCTCAATCGTTTGCATCTTCGTCTTGCCAGGGAGCGGGAAACCCGACAAGGTGCAGACGACGGGCACTTCCAGCACCTCAGCGGCATCAATGACGGTGCGCAATTCGGACAGGAAGGCTTCCCGTTTTTGCAAATCGGGTTCTAACGGATTGCCATAGCGCGCCAATGCCGTAATCTGGACACCTGTGCCCTTCAGCAACCGTTTGACGGAACGCCCCTTGTCCTTCAGCACCTGTGCCGCATCAATGTGCCCGTGCCCAACGCCTGTCGCCACTTCCAACCCACCAAAGCCGTTATCAGCGGCGAACTTCACGATGTCCTTCAACGACCGATTCCGAAACGGCGCCGTCAAAAAGCCGATAATCAACCCAAGCCACCTCCTCTATGCGTGTCAGGGTGCAGAAGTTGACGGCAACGGCGATAAGCCAACGGAGGCTTGTGTTACTCACAAAATCGTAAGGCAAAGAGAAGTGAAAAGGCAAGCGAAGTGCTTGCCCGTCACTGGGCGGGATGGACGGTCAATCGGACGGCGGGCGCAATGACCATGACATTTTGATCGCCCACCTTCGCTTGCCCCTGCACGAGCAAGGTGTAAACGCCCGTCGGCGTGTTGGCAGCGAGTTGCACCGTGATCGTGCCATCCGATTGCCCCTCGCCGATAGTGATGGCATCGGCTTTCGCGTTAGGCGGAAGGTTTTGGACGCTCACTTGCACCGCACCCTTGAAATCACCCCGCCGCTCCACGCGCACCGCAAGGGTGACGCTGCTTCCGACTTTGCCTTCCACGGCTTCGGGTGTCGTCAAGCGCAAGGGCAACGGTTCTATGATGCCCAACACGACGGTTTTGACGACATCCTGCCGCTGCTGGTCTACATACTGCACTGTCTCCAACCCGATGGCTTCGCGAGTGACAGCGGTGTCGCCGATTTGCGCCTTGCCGACAAAGCGCAATGGGATTGCGCCCAGCGGCGCATCATCGGGCACAGTGATTGTCAACACTCCGTCGTTGCGGTTGGGTGACAGCACTAATGGACGAACCTGCCAACCCGATGGGACATCGGCAAGCGTCACCGTCACTTCGCCCGCGAACCCTTCCCGCCGAACGACAGCGATGGGGATGGCAACCGTCCCGCCTTGCGGGACGCGGGGGTTGTCTTCGTTGACCCGCACTTCAAAGTCGGGCTGAAAAGGGCGGACGATAAGGAAGTAAGCGAACCCGTCGCCCCCTTTGTTCAAGCGGTTACGCACCCGAACGACGAAATCGCCATCGGATGGCGCTGTCCACTCCAAGTAACTGTCAGGGCGCTTGAGCCCATCGGGATGGTCATCGTTGGCAGCGAGGAGATTGCCCTGTCGGTTGAGGACTTCCAGCACCGAGTCAACAGGCGAATTAAGTCGCCACGCCCAAGTTTCCATGACAAAGCGTTGCCCCTGCTTGGCGGTGAAGACAAAGCAATCCACATCGCCTGCCCGATAAATCGTCCCGTTGACGCCGATGGGCGGGTTGATGCGTGTCGCTTGCTCAGGCGTGTCGTTCGGCTCCACTTCCCAAGCGACAGGGAAAGGCACACTCACCAACGGCAAAGGGGCAAGGGGTTGACCGTCCAAACTCGGCAACACCGTCACGGGTTGGGCGGGCGAAGCGGGCACAAATACATCCGCCAAGACCCGCCCGTTCAACAGCAAGCCCGAAAGCATCAACCGCACCGTCGTGCCCACCTGCCAACCCAAAGGCAAATAGTGCGTGACGATGGGAAGCGTCCCGATGGTCAGGCGATAGACGAACTGGACGCTGCCGCGATAACTGAGGTCGTGCACTTCCAGCACATAATCGCCGTCGGCGGGGGCGGTAAATGCCAAAGCGGGGTCGGGGCGATGAAACACATCGTCGCAAAACGCCAATTCCCGTCCCTTGCTGTCCCGCACGACGAGCACACCGTCCAAGTAGCCAGGTTGCCCGCCTCCTGACGGCAAGTAGGGGAACAGCCGCTGCGCCATCAAATCGGCGGTTATCGTTTGACCCGCTTTGAGCGTTAGGCGAAAGCAATCCACATCTTCGCCGGGGTTGAGTGTCCCGTTGATGACGACAGGCAAATTGGCGATGGGTTGGGCTTGGGCAACGGTGTTGTTGGGCTCGGTCTCGTTGATTTCGGGCAAAGTGCCGATGAAGAAACGGACGCGGTTGGAGACGCCGCCTTTGGTGACGAGGCGCAAATCCCGTTCGCCGACAGGAGCGTCGGGCGCAACGGTGAGGCGCAATTGCGCGCGGTTGTTTTCCGCCTTGACAACTTCGCCCTTGACACCTTCGCCACTCACCCAAACGGCGAACGCCGTCTGCAACTGGTTGCCAAACGCTGTCGCTTCTACCGTCGTCCCCCGTTGGACGCCCGCAGGGAAAACGGCTTGCAGTTGCGGGACGGGCGGTTGCGCCAACGCCGTCGCCGTGAGTGTGAGGAAGGTGAACCCGACGATGCCAATCCGCATCGGACATCACCGTCTCTGACTTAGCCCAAAGGTTGTCCGCCACTCTTTGCTCCCTTTGCTGTCGCCGTTTTTTTTATCGCGGCTGATAACCGCTCCAACAATTTCGCTACTCGCCGCCGTTTTTCCAGTCCTTAATCGCCACTCGCTACCATTTTACCAGTCGCTAATCGCTGTCGTTTCACCATTCGCTATTCGCCACTCGCTGCCGTTTTACCAGTCGCTAATCGCCAGTCGCTGGTTCAGAGTTTGCCATCCCGCAAAGGTGTCAGGCTGCGCCAAAATTGCACGGGCAACGATAGGGCTTGAAGGAGGGTTTGCCGTGAGCGAACTCACTTTCCCGACCGCTTACGACCCACGAGAATTGGAAGAGCGCTGGTATCGCTTTTGGCAGGAGCGCGGTTTCTTTTACGCCGAAGTGGACGACCCGCGCCCGAAGTTCTGCATCACCATCCCGCCGCCCAATGTCACGGGCTCGCTGCACATGGGGCATGCCCTCAACCATACCATCCACGATATCGTTGCCCGCTACAAGCGGATGAAGGGGTTCAATGTGCTGGTCGTGCCCGGCACTGACCATGCGGGCATCGCCACGCAAGTCGTCGTGGAAAAGGAACTGGCAAAGGAAGGCAAGACGCGCCACGACTTAGGGCGGGAAAAGTTTTTGGAGCGGGTCTGGCAGTGGAAGGAGCAATATGGCGGCATCATCTTGCAGCAGATGCGCAAACTGGGTTGCTCTTACGATTGGCGGCGAGAGCGTTTCACGATGGATGCCCACTATGCCCGCGCCGTCTTGGAAACCTTCATCCGCCTTTGGCAGGAAGGGCTCATCTATCGGGGCTACCGCATCGTCAACTGGTGTCCGAGATGCCTGACGGCGCTGAGCGACTTAGAAGTAGAGCGCAACGAGGAAGGCGAGCCAGGGCATCTTTGGTTCATCCGCTATCCGTTGAAGCGGGACGGGGGACGGGGGACGAGGGACGAGTTCATCGTCGTGGCGACGACGAGACCTGAGACGATGTTGGGCGACACGGCAGTGGCGGTTCACCCTGACGATGAGCGCTATCGCCATCTCATCGGGGCGACGGTCATTTTGCCGCTGGTCGGGCGAGAAATTCCCATCATCGCCGACGAAGCCATTGACCCTGAATTTGGCACGGGCGCTGTTAAAGTCACGCCCGCCCACGACCCCGCCGACTTTGACATTGCCGAGCGACACCACTTGCCCAAAGTGCTCGTCATGGACGACGAAGGGCGCATGGTCAATGTGCCTGAACGGTTCAACGGCTTGGACCGCTTCGCTGCCCGTGAGGAAGTCGTCAAGGCGCTGCAAGAGCAAGGGTTGTTGGAGCGGGTGGAAGATTACCGAGTGCCTCTTGGACGATGCTACCGCTGCGACACGGTTATTGAGCCGCTGATGAGTTTGCAATGGTTCGTGCGGATGAAACCGTTGGCGGAATTGGCGTTGCAAGTTTTGCGGGACGGGAAAATCCGCTACCTGCCTGAGCGCTTCGCTCGCTTAACAGTTGAGTGGCTGGAGAACATCAAGGATTGGTGCATCAGCCGCCAAATCTGGTGGGGACATCGCATCCCGATTTGGTATTGTCTTGACTGCAACAAGGGCAAATGGGAACTGAAGCGATGGGGCAGCGAAGAGCGTTACCATTTTGCGGAAGACGCCAAAGCCTTCACCGCCATTGAACCGCCTGAGCGTTGCCCTGATTGCGGGAGCAACAATTTGGTGCAAGACCCTGATGTCCTTGACACTTGGTTTTCGTCCGCCATCTGGCCGCACGCCGTTTTGGGCTGGCCCGACGAGACGCCTGAATTGCGCCAATTTTACCCGACGGACTTGATGATTACGGCGCGGGACATCCTTTACCTTTGGGTCGCCCGAATGGTCATGACGGGTGTGAAGTTTGCGGGCGACATCCCTTTCAAAGTCGTCTATGTCCACCCGACCGTTTTGACCCGTGAGGGCAAACGCATGAGCAAAAGTTTGGGCACAGGCATTGACCCGCTGGATTTGCTGGACAAGTATGGGGCTGATGGGCTGAGGTTCGGGCTCATCGTCCAAGCGGAAGCGGGTCAGGATTTGCGCTTCCACGAAGAGCGGTTGGAGATGGCGAGAAACTTCGGCAAAAAGTTGTGGAACGCCGCAAGGTTCGTGGTGACGGCATGGGACGGGGGACGAGGGACGCAGGACGAGGCAGAAAATTTTGACCCGTCCCACGACCTGCGTCCCGCGTCCCTTCCCATTCGTTGGATTTTCTCGCAGCTGCACAAAACGATTGCTCAAGTGAACGAGGCGATGGAGAACTACGAACTGGCAGATGCCGCCAAAGCCATCTACAACTTCGTCTGGGACGAGTTTTGCGATTGGTTCGTGGAAATCAGCAAACCAGCGATGCAACGGGACGAGGGGCGAGGGACGAGGGACGAGATGGCGGAAGTTTACGGGCGGACATTGGTGACCGTGTTGGAAACTTCCTTACGGTTGCTTCATCCCTTCATGCCCTTCGTAACCGAAGAGTTGTGGCAGCGATTGATTGCTTACCGATCACCAGTCCCCGATCCCCAGTCCCTAATGGTGGCGAAGTATCCTGAAGCCGATGAGCGGTTCTTTGACGATGAGGCGGAGCGGCAGATGGCGTTTTTGATGGGGTTGGTGCGGCGGGTTCGGGCACTCCGAGCCGATTTGGGCATCCCGACGGCGAAAGTGGACATTGTGGTTGCCTGCGACGATGGTCAAATCCAACAACTCATCAGCGACAACCTTTGGTGGCTTCAGTTCGTCGGGCGCATAAGGGATGTCAGGTTTATCCGCTCAGGCGAAACAGTGCCACAAGCGGTTTCCGACTTGGTGGACAGCGCTGAAGTTTTCGTCCCACTGGCAGGCGTGGTTGACATCGGCAAGTTGAAAGAGCGGTGGCAAAAGCGCCTGAGTGAGTTGGCGAGAGAACTTGATCGGATTCAGGCTCGCCTGTCCAACCCGCAATTTGTTGAGCGGGCACCTTCCGAAGTCGTCTTCGCTGAACAGCAACGCTTGACAGAGTTGCGCCAGCAACGGGAAACCTTAGAGCGGCGGCTGAAGAGTTTGGGTTAACGATGATGGCTAGCAATCGGCAAGCGGTTGGCAACTCAAGCCGAAGGGCTCTCACTTGAAGGTTGCTCTTTTGCCGATTGTTCGCCCACAGGTTGTTCGGGAGCAGGCGACTCGGACGGTTTCCTTGCGGGGCGAGCAGGAGTGGTGGGGCGTTCCGCTGCGGTTGCGCTTGATTGCTGAGCGCCAGCTTGTTGGCGGGCGGAGGCAGCCCGTTGGGCGCGAGCGGCGGCAGCCGCCTTCTTCTTTTCCTCTTCCGCTTGCCATTCTTCGTCGGTCATCTGCATGGACTTTTTGCCCGTCACCGCATCGGCAGTGCCCAAGCCCGTGCGAATCCACTTCTCCTGCTGCCATTCACCGACTTCCAGCAGTTTCTCTTTCGTGAACACCAAATCGCGATGGCTGTAGCCGCCCACTTGCCAAACTTCCGTGTGAATCAGGGCAGGGACGGGGCAGGCTTCCACGCACAAGCCACAAAGGCTACAGAGGTTGTTGTCAATGATGAAGACGACAGGATACTTGCCCTTGTGCCCTGGCTTTTCGTCAATGGTCTCAATGTGGATGCAGTGGTCGGGGCAAATGCGCTCGCAAGCGAGGCAGCCGATGCAATTTTCCTTGCCCGTGCGTCGGTCAATCGTCAAGCCGATAGTGCCCCGATAGCGCAAGGCGATGGGGCGTGAACCCCATTGCTCCGTGATCGTGACAGCCTGCCTTTGGACGACGACGCGCCAAAGGTTTTTGCCCGTCACTCCTAAGCCTTTGAGGAGGGTGACGATGGTGTCCCACAAATCCGCCCAGAAGGACGGCTTGACAGGTATCGGAGGGGGCGCTGCTGCCATCTTCGTCACGCTCCTTTATCGCGTGGCGACTTTCGCCAGTTCCTTTTGCATCTCTTCTCGCGTCAACGCTTCAGGGGTTACCTGTCCGCCCCGCTTGATTTTCTCCTGCAACAGCCGAACGCCCCAAAGCAACTGCTCAGGCGTGGGCGGACAGCCGGGCACATAGACATCCACAGGAATCACCTTGTCAATGCCGTTGAGGACGGAGTAGGCATCGTAAAAGGGACCGCCGTTGGTGGCACAAACGCCCATGGCAATCACATACTTCGGCTCTGCCATTTGCTCGTAAAGCACCTTCACGCGGGGCGCCATCTTGTAGGTGACAGTGCCAGCGACGATCATCAAATCGGCTTGGCGGGGCGTGGCGCGGGGAATCATGCCGAAGCGGTCAAAGTCGTAGCGCGGTCCCGCTGTTGCCATCATCTCAATGGCGCAACACGCCAAGCCGAAGGTCATATACCAAAGGGAACTTGCCCGCGCCCAGTTGAAGGCTTTGGGCAGGGGCGTGTTGCCCAGAACGCGGTCAGCGATTTCTTTCACCCAGTCCAAACGCGTCAGGACGATTTCCAGTTTTTGCTGGCGCATTTCGGGGGGCAAAGTCGGTTGCCCTTTGATTTCAGGCACCCAAATGGCTTCTCGTTGGCGCTCGTTCATCGTTCTCTCGCCTCCTGAAACGCCATCGCATCGGCGAAGTGACACGACAGCGCTACCAAGAGGATAGCGCGCTGCCACCGACGGGCTCTTGACAGGCATCAAGGATTGGGTGACGGCAAAAAGGGTGCGCGTTATAGTTTCGGGCGAAGGGAGAGGTATCAAAGGGTTGGCACGCTGAAAGCGCTCCGAGGGAGGTGAAGGGGTGAAAAACGCTGCGCCCGAAGGTGATGGCAGGGGAGCGCATCCGCTACACGATCAAAGAGTTGCCCAAAGAGTTGCGACCGCGAGAGCGGCTGGCGGAATACGGGGAATCCGCCCTCTCTGATGCCGAACTGTTGGCAATTATCCTTCGGACGGGAACGGCAGAAGCCACCGCCTTGGAACTGGCGCAGCAATTGTTGGGGCAATTTGGCGGGTTGCGGGGGCTTTATCGGTGCGCCCTTGCCGAATTGGCGAAGGTCAAAGGAGTTGGGTTGGCGAAGGCGTGTCAACTGAAAGCCGCTTTGGAATTGGGGCGCCGCACCTTTGAAGCAGGACGCCTTGAGCGTCCCATCGTCCAAAGCCCTGCCGACGCCGCTCGGTTGGTCATGTCCGAGATGCGCTATTTAGACCGCGAGCATTTGAAAGCCATCTTGCTGAATGCCCGCAACTTTGTGCTGGATGTCGTCACCGTTTCAGTGGGGACGCTGACGGCTTCGCTGGCGCATCCGAGGGAATGCTTCAAAGAAGCGGTGCGCCAGAGCGCCGCTGCCGTCATCTTCGTCCACAACCATCCCAGCGGTGACCCGACACCCAGCCCTGAGGACATTGCCTTGACCCGCCAACTTTGCGAGGCGGGACGCATCTTGGGCATTGAAGTCCTTGACCACTTGATCATCGGTGATGGCGTGTTTGTCAGCCTGAAAGAGCGCGGTCTCTTTTGAGGAGGGTTGTCGGATGGCTTGGAGCCTCAAGCGATTGCTCAGCGGTTTCTCCCGCAACTTGGGGATTGACTTGGGGACGGCGAACACTCTCGTCTACATGCAAGGCAAAGGCATCATGTTGCGCGAACCGTCCGTCATCGCCGTGGACACGGAGACGGGACGCATCTGTGCCGTCGGCGAGGAAGCCAAACGGATGGTCGGGCGCACCCCCGGACGCATCGTCGCCCGACGCCCCTTGAAAGACGGCACGATTGCCGACTACGAGACGACCTTGCAAATGCTCAGTTACTTCATTCACCGCGTCCATCGTCGCCGTTACATGGTCTATCCACGCGTCGTCGTCGGCATCCCGTCGGGAGCGACGGAAGTGGAGCAGCGGGCAGTCATTCAGGCGGCGAAAGAGGCGGGGGCAGTGGAAGCCTATGTCGTGGAGGAGTCGTTTGCTGCCGCCATCGGGGCGGGCTTGCCTGTCATGGAGCCTGTCGGCAGCATGGTCGTGGACATCGGGGGCGGCAGCACGGAAGTCGCCGTCATCTCCTTAGGCGGCATCGTCGTCGCCAACACCATCCGCATCGCTGGTGACGAAATTGACGAAGCCATCATGAACTATGTCCGCCGCGCTTACAACTTGCTCATCGGAGAACGGACAGCGGAAGAGGTCAAAATCCGCATCGGCTCCGCCTATGCGTTGGAGAAGGAGTTACAGATGGAAGTTCGTGGGCGGGATTTGGTGACGGGTTTGCCCAAGAGCGTCACCTTGCGCAGTGAGGAAATTCGGGAAGCCATCGCCGAACCCGTCAACCAAATCGTGGAAGTCGTCAAATTGACGCTGGAGCAAACGCCCCCCGAATTGGCTGCCGACATCATGGATCGGGGCATCGTCCTTTGTGGTGGTGGCGGGTTGCTGCGAGGGTTAGACCGTCGGCTTCATCAAGAGACGGGCATTCCTGTCCATCTCGCCGAAGACCCACTGACTTGCGTGGCGTTGGGGGCGGGGCGGATGGTGGAGGACATCAGCCTGTTAGAGCGCGCCCTGAACGGGCGCGTCGGTTAATCCCAACCTTGAGGCGAGGGGCATGGCGACCCGAAGGAGTGCCTCGCGGACGGCAAATGCAGGGTTGGTCGGCGTCCTGAAAGCCTTTTCATTGGGCTTCCTTTTCGCCGCTGTCTTGCTCGGACTCGTTTCCCTTGCCCGATGGATTTTGCCCGTTGTCGCCGATTCAGTGAGCGAGGTCGGTGTTCGCTCCGTCTCCTTCGCCGCTCGGAGTTGGCACGCCCTTCGGTCATGGGCGGAGACATTGGTGCAAAGCGACGAACTGGTGGGAGAGCGACAACGGTTGCGGGAACGCTTAGCGACTTTGGAAGCCGAAAATGTGCACCTGCGTCATCTCGCCGAAGAAAACCGACGGCTTCGGGCGCTCTTGCGATTGGGGCAATCGGTCGGTCAACCCTTCATCGCCGCCGAAGTCGTTGCCATCGGCGGGAGCAATTGGTTTCGCACCGCCATCATCAACCGAGGCGTTTCGGACGGCGTGACGCTCCACGCTCCTGTCCTGAACCATCAAGGGCTCATCGGACGCATCTTTAAAGTCCATCGCCGCCATAGCGTCGTCCTGCTCCTCACCGACCGCCGAAGCGCTGTCGGCGTGGCGTTGGAAGGGCATCCGAATGTCTTTGGGATTGTCAAGGGCACAGGCGGTCAGCAATTGGAACTTTTGCACCTTTCCCGCCGCATCCTTCCCCGCAAAGGGGAACGGTTGGTCACTTCGGGGTTGGGCGGCGTTTTTCCGTCGGGCATTCCTGTCGGTGAAATCGCCCACATTGACCGCCACACCGAACCGCCCAGTATCGCCGTGCGCCCCTTCGCCGATGAGCGCCAACTGCGGGAAGTCATCGTCCTGAAACTGCCGATGCCACAAAGCGAGGGAACGATGGAGTTAACGCCAACCATTTCCCGTGCCACCCGACGATGACGACAAGGGCAGCCAGCAAGCAATAGACGCCAAACCAATGCAATTTCGCCCGTCGCACCGCTACCAATGTCCAACCGATGGCAAGGTAACCGACGACGAAGGCAACGAGGACGCCAAGCATGATCCCGATGCTGCCTGTCGGCAAAGCGGCGATGTCCTTCGCTTCCACCAAATTCGCCCCCAAGATGGCGGGGATGCCGACGAGGAAAGCAAACCGCCCCGCTTCCTTCCGTCCCAACCCGCAAAGCAAACCCGCCGCTATCGTCGTCCCCGACCTTGACAGACCCGGAAACGCTGCCAACCCCTGCGCCAGCCCGACGACAACGGCGCACCAGTAAGGGAACGGTTCGTCGGGCGCATCGGCTGCGGATGCGAGTGATGGGTTCGTTCGCTCCCGATGCGCCGCCCACGCCTCGCCGGCAAACAGCAACAGCGCCGTCAACACCCAAAAGAGGGCGACAAAGATGGGCGCACTGAGGGCGTGCTCCACAAAGCGCTTCAGCGGCAAAGCGACGGCGACCGTCGCCGCGTTGGCGATGACGACGCTCCAAAGCAACCGCCGCCCTCTCTCATCGCCTGCCCCAATTCCCCGCAGCATCAACAGCAAATCGTCCCGAAAGTAAACGAGCAACGCCACCCATGTCCCAAAGTGCACCATCACCAAGACAGGCAACCGTTCTCCTTCTGGCAACCGAAGCCAATGCTCCACGATCGCCAAGTGCCCCGAACTGGAAATGGGCAAAAATTCCGTCAGCCCTTGCACGACCGCCAACAAGACCACTTCCCAAAGCGCCATCCTTCGCCATCCTTTCGTGGTGAGTTTGGGTTGTTGCGCTGATGCCGAAGAGGAAGCACTCCCCATTGTTGCGCCCTCCGTGCCGTCCCGTAAGCCCTTGAAAGCGACGACCGTTCCCGTCGGCGACAAAATCAAAGATGCCTTCGGGCAAGGTGAAGGGCATGCTGGCGGAGTTGCTCATTAAAAACCTCGCCATCATTGACGAGGTGCAAGTGACGCTGCAATCGGGCTTCAATGTCCTGACGGGCGAGACGGGGGCGGGCAAGTCCATCATCATCCACGCCCTCAGTTTCCTCGTCGGTGAACGGGGCGACCCCGACCTTATCCGAACGGGCGCTGATGCCTTGCTGGTGGAAGCCGTCTTTGACCTGCGAACCTGCCCGCAAGTGCGGGCGGTCATCTATGAGTTGGGCTTTGAGTTGGAAGACGACACCCTCATCCTGACGCGGGAGTTGAACAGGTCAGGACGCAGCCGCTGTCGGGTCAACGGGCGTGCCGCTACTGTCTCCATGCTCAAGCAAATCGGCAAAGCCCTTTTGGACATTCACGGTCAGCACGAGCACCAATCTTTGCTGGACGCCGCCAACCACCTCGCTTTCCTGGACGCCTTCGGCGGCGACCGACTGACTCCCCTCAAGGAGCACTACGCCAACCTGTATCGGCAATTGGTGCAAGTGGAGCGAGAGTTGGCAGAGTTGCAACAAAGCGAGCGTGACCGCATGCAACGGCTGGATTTGCTGCGTTATCAGGCGGACGAAATTGACCGAGCCAACTTGCGGGACGGCGAAGAGGAAGAGTGGCAGCAGGAACGCTTCCGCCTCGCCCACGCCGAACGCATCGCCGAGCGGGTGAACCTCGCTGTAGAACGGCTCAGCGGCGATGGCGGGGCGTTGGATGCCTTAGGCGAAGCGATGCAAGCCCTGAAAGACGCCGCCGAGTTTGACCCCGCCTTGCGCCAACCCCACGAAACCCTCAGCCAAGCCCTTGACACCTTGCAAGACATCGCCTTTGAGTTGGAGCGTTATGCCCGTCACATAGAATTTGACCCCGAACGGCTGGAAGAAGTAGAAGCGCGCCTTGACTTGATCCGACGGCTCAAGCGCAAGTATGGCGACAGCATCGCCGCCATCCTGCACTATCGCCGACAAATCGCCCAAGAGTTGGAACGGTTGGAAACGAGCGAGGAGCGCCTTGAAGGGTTGCAAAAGGAGCGGGAGCGATTGCGGAAAGCGTTGGCGGACGCTGCCTGTGCTCTTTCGCAGGCACGGACGGAATTCGCTCGGCAATTGGAGCGAGCGGTGCAAGCGCACCTGAAAGCATTGATGATGGAGCGGGCGAAATTCAAAGTCGCTTTAGAACGCACCCCCGATCCCGACGGGTTGGCGCTGCCCGACGGCGCTTTCGCTTTCGGGCGGGATGGCATTGACCGTGTGGAGTTTTTCATCGCCACCAACCCTGGTGAGCCCCTGAAGCCGTTAGCGAAAATCGCTTCGGGGGGCGAATTGGCGCGGGTGATGCTGGCGCTGAAAGCCTGCCTGCAACACGCCCACGAAATTCCTGTCCTTGTCTTTGACGAGGTGGATGTCGGCATCGGCGGTCGGACAGCAGAAGCCGTCGGCGAGAAGTTGCGGGAAGTTGCCCGCTACGCCCAAGTCCTTTGCGTCACCCACTTGCCCCAAATCGCCGCCTTAGCCGATTGGCATTTGCGTGTGGAAAAAGTGGACGATGGCAAAAGGACACGCGTCATCGTCGTCTCGTTGGACGGCGAGGAGCGGGTGCGGGAGTTGGCTCGCATGCTTTCGGGCAAGCAAATCACCGCCGCTTCCTTGCAGCACGCTCAGGAACTTCTGCAACGCGCCGCCGTGCGACGGTGAGGGAAACTTTTGTGCAAGGTGATGCCAGATGGCGGATTGGGAGCGAGTTGTGGAACGGGAGATAGAGCGGACGGGCGGCATTTTGAAGCTGCGCCCCAACTTTGTCCGCCGCTTCTACAAGGACGGCGGTCGGCTCGGGTTGAGCAAAAAAGCAGGCGGCACTTTTAATCCCCGCACCAAACTCTTCGTCCCCGAACGCTGGATTGCCTCGTGCGTGGAAGCGAACAACCCCCACCCTGTCAAGGGCGAAGGGCTCAGCCAAGTCTGGCTTCCGCCTTCCGCAGGCACCGTTTACCTGCGGGATGTCTTGCAGCGGTTCGGCGACCTCTTGTTGGGAGCGGAACGCCATCGCGCCCACGACGGCGAGTTCCGCTTGCTGACCAAACTCCTTGACCCCGCCGAACCCATCGTCTTCCATTTCCACGCCCGCGATGAAGATGTTTGGCGCCACCCCGAATTTTTTGCGGGGCATCGCTTCGGCAAGGACGAAGCCTACTTCTTTTTGGATGCGCCCAAAGGTTCGTGCCCCTACAGCCATGTCGGCTTGAAGGCGGGCGTGGACGAACAAGCGTTGCTCGCTGCCATCCGCAAAGGGCGCGACCATGTGTTGGAACTTTCGCCTTGCTACTTGCAACGCTATGGCGAAGGCTTTTTCACGCCTGCTGGTGTGCCCCATCGCCCCGGCACGGCGTTTTGCCTTGAAGTGCAACAGCCCAGCGATGTCTATACCTTGCTGGAAACCCACAGTGACGGTCGCCCTCTCAGCCCCCAGCAAATCCACCCTGGCTTTCCCGACTTGGAGACCGCCTTGCGATTTTTAGACTTCCGCACGGCGCAAGACCCCGATTTGCTGGAGCGCTGTCGCCTCCTCCCACAACCCATCACCGAAACGCATCAGAAGGGTGGGCAAGAGTGGTGGATTTTCCCGCCTTCGGTGACCCCCAAATTCAGCGGCAAACGGCTCATCGTCACGGACATTTTTGAGAGCGTTGAGGGCGATCCCTATGTTTTGTTCGTCTGGAGCGGCAAAGGGAAACTGAATGGCAAACCGATCAAAGCGGGCGACGAATTTTTCGTCGGTTACTCCGCAGCGACCCAACCCCACCGCTTTGAATGCATCGGCACCGAGCCGCTGGAAGTCTTCAAGTTGTTCCCACAAGCCCTATAAACGGCAGCGATTGGCGAATAGCGACTGGCGAATGGTCAAACGGCAACGATGTTGGAGTGGCTACCAGCACGACAGAAGCAGCCACGACAAAAGCAGCCACGACGGAAAAACGGCAGGCTTTTCACAACCCCCGAAAAGCTGACCGACGGAATTGGGCGGGGGACTGACCGAAGCGGCGACGGAAGAGGCGGTGAAAATAGGGCAAATCGTCAAAACCGCATTCGGCAGCGACCACTTTGAGGGGCAAATTGGTTTGGGCAAGCAAATGCGCCACCTTTTGCAACCGACGCTCTATCAGCCACTTCTTAGGTGACACGCCAAAGGCTTCCCGAAAGAGACGGCGCAAATGTCGCACCGAGCAAGATGCCGCTTTCGCCATCCCCGCCACTGTCACCCTATCCCGCAAATGGTCTTCGGCAAACTGGATGGCGGGATGCAGGACTTTGAGGGCAGTTACCGCCAACGGCGAGGCGGTGGGGCGAAGGAGTTCGGGACGCTCCTGAGCGACCCTCAAGAGCAAATCGGTCACCAAAGCCGCCCCACGCCGCTGCCAACCCAACGGTTGGCGCGCCGACAGACGCAACAACTCGTTGACAACGCTCCCCACTTCAGGCAACTTAGGCACATGGACAGGAAATCCCAAAACGCTCAGGACATCCAGCGACTCAAACAAGCGGGCTGTGAAGTGGATGGCGCTGACGCAAAAACGCCGCTCTGGCAAATGTTCCGCTGAGTGCCAAACGCCTTCAGGGATGAACAGCAAGTCATCGGGCTTAGCAATGACAATGGTGTCGCCGATTTGCCACCTCGCCTGCCCTGCGTGGACGAAAAAGGCGATGGCGTTGGGCAAGCGACGGGGCGCAATATGCCAATGAGGCAAGCAGTCGTGCTGGCGGGCATGAAGGAAAGTGACCGTCATCCGCTCCCAAACCCACGACCATTCCTTCAAGGTTTCGTCGGAAGGGTAAGGGAGAAAATCGTCCCGCACCACCGTCATCGGGCGCCTGTCCCGTTCCGACAAATTTCTGTCCCTTTTCGCCATTGCACTTCACCCACTTCCGCCGCTAATTATAACCGAACCGACAACATCGCAAGGAGGTGTCAGCGATGATCACGCTGAAGGCGCTGACAGTGGCGCAGAAGGAGCAGTTTGAGCGGGATGGCTTTTTGGTGGTGCGAGGGTTGTTTTCCGAGCAACAAATCGCCGCCGTCAAGGAGCGGCTTGCACATTATATCCGCGAAGGCTTGCAGATGCTGCGGGAAGGGCGAAAGCCTGAAGCCGATACGGTGAATTTCAACGGCGTCTTGATCCAGTTGGAGCCGCTGGTGGCGAAGGGCGAGTATTTGCCTGACGACCCCCTTTATGCCGTCCGCAAGGTTTGGAACCTTTTTGGGCGCGACGAAGTGCTGACCCAACTGGCTACCGACCCACGCCTTTTGGACATCGTGGAAGACCTGATGGGAAGTTCCGCCATCTGGTTCTTTGCCGACAAAGCCATGCTCAAGCCACCTAAGATCGGCGTGGAGAAACCTTGGCACCAAGACTTGCCCTACTTCCCCTTTGAGCCGAAAGATGAAAGCGGCATCCATGTCGCTGCTTGGATTGCTTTGGACGAAGCGACGGTGGAGAACGGCTGCATGCAATACATCCCCGGCAGCCACAAGTTGGGCAACATCACGACGAGCCATGTGGACACGCACGGCTTGGGGCACTTGGCAGCCGACTTAAGCAAGGTGGACACTTCAAAAGCGGTCATCGTGGAAGCCAAGCCAGGCGATGTCTCCTTCCACGATGGGCTGGTGCTGCACTACTCAGCGCCCAACACCTCCGAAAAGCCTCGTTGGGCGTTGGTGCTGGATTTCATCAACGCCGAACGGGCAAGGTATGTCGGAAAGGGCGAACCGAACTTCCCGAGAGTTCGGTGAGAAGAAGGCACAAAGTGTGAAACTGGCTTGCCGCTAAAACGCTGTCAGCCGTCGCACCAATTTTGGCAACAACGCCCGTAGGGCTCTGGCGCGGTGGCTGATAGCGTTTTTTTCGCCCACGCTCAATTGAGCCAAAGTCTTGCCCAATTGCGGGACGAAAAACACAGGGTCGTAACCGAAACCACCTTCGCCGTGAGGTTCAGTCGCAATTACGCCTTCAAGGACTCCTTCGGCTGTGAGCAAATCGTTTTCGGAAAAAGCAACTGCCATCGCGCAACGAAACCTTGCCGTTCGCTTTTCCATCGGGATGTCTTCCATCAACTTGAGCAAACCTCGCCATCTTTCCGTGTCGGAGACATTTTCGCCAAAGAAGACTTTCGCCCTTGCTCCCGGTAAACCGCCCAAAGCGTCAACTTCAAGGGCTGTATCTTCGGCAAGGGAAGGTAACCCCGATTTGAGCCAAGCGTGAATTGCCTTCTCGCGGGCGACCAAGTGAATGTCATCGCTGGTCTCCTCATAGTCCAAAACGATACCCAACTCGTCGGGCGTAACAACTTGAATCGGGGTTTCGTTCAGCAGCGCCATCAGTTCCCTCAACTTCCCTTTGTTCGTCGTCGCAATCAACAATTTCCCGCGTCCCTTGTCCCATGCTTCGTTTCTCCGTCTCATCGCTTCTCCCTTTCACTCCTTCCCTTTTGAATGGTTGTTAGTCTGGGAGGGCGAACCTCCCGGTGAGCCTAATTTGAGTGCGAAGTGCGGAGTTCAGTTATCAAGCCAAAATTTTTCGGCAGTGCGGGAGCACTGCCCTCCAGAAAAAACCGTTCGCCAATCGCTAATCGCCATTCGCCGTCGTTTCACCATTCGCCAGTCTCTGTCGTTTTGGCTCGGCAGGAGCCTCGCCCTCCCTCACAGAATGGACTTCAGTCGCTCAACCTCATCTTCGCTTAAAGGTTGCAATGGTCTTCGTGGACGACCGGCAGGGACACCTTGCAGTATCAATGCCGCTTTGACTCTGGCAGGGAAATTGGGAGCGTGAAGGAATTGCCACAAACGCAGCAACCTGCGATGACAATCTGCTGCCTTTTCGTGGTCACCTGCTTTAACCGCATCCCAAAGTTGGACGCTCAATTTAGGCGCTGCCGTGCAAATGCCAGCGATAGCACCGTGAGCGCCCAAAAGGAAACTTGGGTAAAGCAAATCGTCAACTGCTGTTAGCACGACTTTCCCTTCAGGCAAATTCGCCAAAAGCCACGCCAACGCATGCAAATCACCAGCACTTTGCTTGACACCGATGACACTCGGAGTTTCAGCCATCAGCCTCACCAAAGCATCTGCGCTCAAGTAAGCCCAAGGGACGACATTGTAAACGAGGACAGGCAAACCTGTCTCTTCTGCAATTGAGCGGAAGTAAGCGAACATTTCGGCTTCGCTCGGAGTGAAAAGGTAGTGCGGTGGCGTGACCATCAAGGCTGCAACGGGCAAATCGCGGACGGCTCGGGCATGTTGAAGGGCTTGACGGGTTGAGTTGGCGATGATGCCGACAATGATGGGGAACTCGTGATGCGTGAGCCGTGAAGCGTGAAGGGAAGTGCGTGATGTGTGGGAGTTGACTTCTTCGGCAGTGATTTCGGTTATGTGGCGTGTTTCATCGGGCGAGAGGGTGTGACCCTCGCCCGTGCTGCCGCAGACAGCCAAACCGTGAACACCTGCTTCAAGCATGAACCTAACAACTGCCCTCAACCCGTTCTCGTCAACCTCATCGTTCTCATCAAATGGCGTCACTACCGGCGGGATAATGCCGAAAAGCATATGCATCACCTTCCTTCAAAGTGGCGGGAAGCCGGGAAAGACATCGTGCCCTTGCTTTTGAAAGAATGCGTCAATAGCGAGCCACAATGCTGCTGCCATCAATTCACCTGCGACCAATCCAACGAAAGCAGGTCGCCATGACCAATAAACGCGGTGACCACCATAGCGCAAAATCAGTCCCTTCGCAAGCCAACCCAGAAAGACCGAGAACCAAACTTTCCTGATGACCAAAGAGTCAGCCAAAGTAAAGCCCAAAGGGTGAAAGGGAAAGTTGGGAACTCTGTGGTAAAGCGTCGTCAACAGCAAAGTGAAAGTTGCACCGCCGAAGATTCCCAAAGCGGCTTTGATGTCTGGCGGAGCAGGTGAACTGAACCAGCCAATGTATTTGTCCCAAGCCCAGCGAGCGAGGCGAGTCGCATAGTGGTAGTGAAGCCTTAAGCCTCCGTGACGGTAAAGCATTTGCAAGGATGCAATAGGGGCAACGACGGCAGCAGTGATGTTGGCAAGGAAAGTCCCCATGAGAAACTGTCGGTCGCTCAACCCAGTTTCTGTGGCAACTTTCGCTGCGTTCATTGTGTAAGGCAAAGGCACGACATC
>Ga0197143_1001548_pt1 | contig 19228 bp, 18 predicted proteins | sample GBS70_MetaG_FD_148603 | JGI IMG/M metagenome (GOLD analysis project Ga0197143, IMG submission 148603) | Sediment microbial communities from Great Boiling Springs, Gerlach, Nevada, United States - GBS 70_MetaG | ecosystem: Environmental > Aquatic > Thermal springs > Hot (42-90C) > Sediment...
GAGTACATATAAGTAGCATGAAACATGGTTTGCAGCAGCAGAAGCCATCTCCAAGCTAATCTTCTGATGTTCTTCAACATCTTCTATCTTCTCAATCTCTCTAACTCTTCTATCTTCAACTTGATCTTTAGATAGATCTTTCATCCTCCTCGCAAGAATATCTTCAGGCCGAAATTCTAAGAAGACAATAGCATCTGGATTAAGTATCTCAACTACCTTTGAAGGTAGTCCTGGATAGTATCCATAAACTGTTTTCACAACTGCATGAGTGTCGATTATTAAGTCCCCTTCTATTCTTGCGATTGTCTTAGCAGCATCTTCCTGCAATCTCCTATAATCTTTGAAGTTCATCTTTTTCCTCAGCTCATCTCTATCATATATACTAAACTTCTTTGAGGCTTCCTCAAGCATTATATCTCCGAAGTTTACAATCTTTATATCTGGAATCTTCTCCACAATCTTCTTTAATATCGTGGATTTGCCTGCTCCTGGAACAGCAGTAACAATTAGCCTAACCATTATGTGCTCCACCCTATAACGATTCTACGAAGCAGCCGTATTTACATTTCCATCTGTCTTTGTATTTTCTGCTTCATTGCTTCATATTCTTCAACTGTCAGTTCTCCAACCTTATATCTTAGCTCAACTTTCTCAAGCTCCTTAGTTAAACGTTTATGCACTTCCATCAAGCTCTGTATACTCTCCAGTATTTCATCTAGGTCTGAAATAATCATTTCGATATCTTCGCTCTTCAAACCTCTAGATTGAGCTTTCTCTGAAACTGCTTCTTTTAATTCTCTAATCTTAGCTTCATATCTTGGGACTTCGGCAATCTTGATGTTGAAAGCATTATGTAGAATGTTTAGCTTTGGTTTAAGTTTAGATAACTCTCTATCAATATTTAGTTTCTCTGTTATGTATTGTCTATCTGGGACTTCTCCAACTTCATGTCTAATCTTTAAATTTTCCAACTTAATTGTTAAATCATTAATTTTTTCTTCAAGCTCATTTAACATTTGAAGCCTCTTCTCATTTACTGCTTGAATTCTTGCCCTATACTCTTTATAGATATCTAGGAAGATATCAGATGAGGCTTCACCTTGTAGAAAAAGTTCTAGTAGCTTATTTCTCCAACTATAGAAGGTTGAAAGTTGTTCTACTATTTTTCTTTCTTCTGCAACTTCTTGAACAGGTGGAACAATCTCTTGAGAAGGTAAAGGTTGTTCCTGTTCAGTAGATGCAGCCACCAATGTTGTTTTTTCCGTTATAGGAGCCTCAGTCTTAACTTCTAAAGGTTTACCACAAAACTTGCAGTATAATCCTTTTTCAGTTAACTTACCACAATGTGGGCAGACAATTTTTTCTCTCCACATCTATCTATTCACTACTGTTTTTTTCTCGCTAACTTACGTAATAAGGTTTTCTCCTAAATCTAGATAGAAAGTAGGCAGGTATTCTATAGGCTATTTCTAGGGTAATATCTTCTCTCTTAGAAGAAGCTATAGCGATATCTTTATTCAACTTATCTAAGAAAAACTAAATAGCATGTTAGTAGATAATCTTTCGGTGGATTTAGAGTTTGAGTTCAAGTGAGTTAAGTCTTGCCCCGATACATCGTTTAATAAAGAAGGCTGGAGCAGCTAGAGCTAGTGAAGATGCTGCTGAGGAACTTAGAAGGATTCTTGAAGATATTGCTGTCGCTATAGCGAAAGAAGCATTAAGTCTCGCACAGTATGCTGGTAGGAGAACAGTTAAGAGAGAAGATATTGAGAGAGCAGCTAAGACACTCTTAAGAAGCTTCTTCACTTAACAATCATGAAACTAATAAATTACATAGCTCTATTACAGTGGAGGCTTAGTAATACGTTCCCAATCCGACCAATATTTTAACCATCATCTCACTTAAATTCGGTTTAGAAGTAATTCTTAAATTAAAGCCTAAACCGTATGATGGTAGAGATTTAGAATCTGGAAGGTGTGAGGTGTGGCATATATGGCTCAGCTTGGTGGTCAGCCTGTAATAATCTTGAAAGAGGGGACCACCAGGACTAAGGGTAGAGCGGCACAGAAAAATAATATTGCTGCTGCAAAGATCATTGCTGAGATCGTTAAGACAACGCTTGGACCTAAAGGAATGGATAAGATACTAGTAGATAGTATAGGAGATGTTATCGTAACAAATGATGGTGCAACCATACTTGAGAAGATGGATGTTGAACATCCTGCTGCCAAGATGATAGTTGAAGTTGCTAAAACCCAAGACAATACTGTTGGAGATGGAACAACTACAGCAGTTGTTTTAGCTGGAGAGCTCTTAAAACATGCTGAAGAACTAGTTGAACAAAAAATTCATCCAAGCACCGTTATATCAGGATATAAGAAAGCATTAGACATTGCATTAGAAGAATTAAGAAGGCTTGGAAAACCAGTCAAATTAGAAGATAGAACAACATTAAAGAAGATAGTTATGACTGCATTAGCAAGTAAATCTCTGGGATTCGCTACAGATCATATTGCAGATCTAGCGATAGATTCAGTATTAAGAGTTATTGAAGAAAGAGATACCAAGTTTGTAGCAGATAAGGACAGCATCCAGATAATCAAAAAGATGGGTAAAAGCCTTCTAGAAAGTCAGCTAGTCCATGGAGTAATTGTCGATAAAGAAGTAGTCCATCCAGCTATGCCTAAACGTGTAGTAAATGCTAAGATAGCATTAATTAATGCTCCATTCGAAATAGAGAAGACAGAGTTTAGTGCAGAGATAAGAATACGTGATCCATTAAAGATTAAGGAATTCCTAGATGAAGAGACAAGGATCTTGAAGGAGATGGTTGATAAAGTAGCTGCAATAGGTGCAAACGTAGTCTTCTGCCAGAAGGGTATAGATGATATGGCACAATTCTTCTTAGCTAAAGCTGGGATACTTGCAGTTAGACGTGTAAAAGCATCTGACATGGAGAAGCTGGCTAAAGCTACAGGTGGAAGAATCGTAACCAACTTCGAAGACCTCACCGAGAAAGATCTCGGTAGAGCGGGATTGGTTGAAGAAGTAAAGATTGGAGAAGATAGAATGGTGTTCGTTCAAGAATGCCAGAACCCGAAAGCTGTCTCAATTCTTATCAGAGCTGGCCTAGAGCGGCAGCTAGATGAAGCTGAAAGAGCATTAAATGATGCTATAATGAATATGATAACCTTAGTGGATAATCTAAACTATGTGCCAGGAGGAGGAGCTATAGAAGAAGCATTAGCCTTAAGAGTAAGAAAAGAAGCAGCAAAATATCCTGGAAGAGAGCAGCTTGCAATGATGGCTTTCGCTGAAGCTCTAGAGACTATACCGAGAACTCTAGCTGAAAATGCTGGGTTGGAACCTGTAGAGATACTTACAGAACTAAGGGCTAAGCATGATAAAGACGGACATGGATATGGTGTAGATGTATTCTCTGGAAAAATAACTGATATGCTGAACCTAGGAGTCATAGAGCCTTTGAAGGTAAAAGAACAAGCCTTAAAGAGTAGCTTTGAAGCAGCCGCAATGATCCTGAGAATAGATGATGTAATAGCTGCAACAAGAAAGAGGGAAGAGAAAGGTAAAGAGAAGCCAAGTGGGCCAGAATTCGAATAAAAACTCCTAGATATTTCCAAACTATTAAACCCCTAAATTTTTTCCATATAGTTTACAATATCATTCTTGTATATTCTAATAAGTTCTCTTAAAGAAACGGTCGTATCAAGCTCGTCTATTTCTTCAAGGGTTACCCATCTATACTCAGCTACTTCGATAGATGGTTTAATATTTGTAGACTTAGCTTTAGCTAGATACTCTATAATTACATAGTGATATCTAACGTTACCGTTGTTATCTCTAACTACATTATCGTAGACTCCTAGAAGCTTAAGGTTATCAATCTCTAACCCCACTTCTTCTCTAACCTCTCTTCTAGCAGCATCTTCAACTTTTTCACCTAGCTCTATAACTCCTCCAGGGATACTCCATTTTCCAGCTGATGGCTGAAAAGCCCGTTTAATCAATAGCGTCATAGAGTTAGCTATCACCAATACACCGACGGCTGGAAGAGGCCATGGAGGATACTCTCTAGACAAAACTTTCTGCCCCATTTCTAGTAGATCTATAATATATTAACTAAAGTCTATGGATTTATCTTTTTTACTTATGAAGATTTAATGAATATTTGAATATTAGGGCGACATATATTTTTTGAACGTAGAGATGGTGGAGATTAGTGAGAATCTTAGAAGAGCGCTCCACAATCTAGGTTTAACAGACTACGAAATTAAAGTTTACACTACTTTACTTGAGTATGGTGATTCAACTGCTAGTAAGCTCAGCGAGTTAGCAGATGTACCATATTCTAAAATATATGAAGTCTTAGAGAGTTTGGAGAAGAAGGGGTGGGTTGGAACTGAAGGTGGGAGACCTGCACGGTATTATCCTAAGTCTCCTATAACAGCTCTTGAATCAAGTAGAATGAGGATTGAGAAAGAGTTCAAAGCAAATGAAGAAGTTATCTTATCTGAGCTTCTCCCCATATATGAGGGTAGCGGTTTTAGGGAGAGGCATGATATCTGGATACTTAGAGGGGAAGAAAATATTCTTGCAAGAATTAAGAACCTACTATCAAATTGTGAAAAAGAATTGTTGATTGCTGCACCATTCTTAACTAAGAATCTCTTAACTGCATTTCTACCCCACATCACGTATATAACTAGTAAAGGAGGAAACGTAAAGATAATGGTTCTCAATGATGTTAACTACTCTCTAATAAAGAAGTTAAGTGAAATAGCAGAAATAAGATTGAAAGAACAGATGTTTGGAGGTGGAATCGTTGCCGACTCAAGAGAAGTTATTCTATTACTTGGAGATGAAGGAACCGGTATAAGCTTTGCAATATGGTCAGACCATGTAGGATTAGCAAAATTTGCAAAAAACTATTTTGAATACCTATGGCAATCCAGTGTTACCCCCTAATATTAAATAACAAATAAGCTATTATTCTGTATATTTTATATTAATCATGTAAAAGGATTTAGAGCTTGTAGAGACCTTGATAGATTTTCTAGATAGTCCTTTACAAATTCTAAGCTCCTAATTCGCCGCAAGAGGAGGCTGAGATAGTATCCACATTGAATAGATGACTTATCTCGTACTTCTACACTTATATACATTGATCAGGTTAGATTTATCAAATAGTAGTACGAACTATTACCGAGAAATGTATACTAGGACTAGGAGGAGACCTAGGACAACAGTAGTAGTCTTAACAATATTCATAATAATATTACTTCTTGTCTCGTTAAGCCAGATTCTTCAAGTGATGTTGAACTTCTGGGAGTTCGGAGATCTATTTGTTAAACCTTACTACTATTCTCTAATAGGTGGATTCATTCTTTCTTTTATCGCTTTTTTCCGCCTAGATTTTAAGAATAGGAATTCCATCACCTTCTGGGGTGCTAAACTCTTTTATTCAGTTTTCTGGGAGAGATATATCCGTCCAAGAGATCTAGATTTTTCATCTTTTAGGCTTAGTTTTAGTAGGTTTCTAGCTTGGCAGATTACTAAGACATTGATAGGTACTGTATTTTTTGCTAATGCTTTCTTCGGCATGGCAGTTTTAGGTATCTTGAGTGGAGTGGACTTTGGATTAAGCAGGATACCTGAATTATTCAGGCTACCATTTATACCTATATCTACCGAGGATATCTCTCCTGCTCAAATATCGATATCTGCTTCTCCATCTTTAGTACTCCTCGTCCCCTCACTCTTAGCATCAGTATCCGTTAGATTGATAATACTTGTAGGATTAACAATAATTTTAAAAGCTTCATCTAGAACTTTTGTAGATTATCTAGAAACAGGGACATTTAAGCTACCAATTGAAGTTATCGAGTTAGTGTTAGCTATTGTTACAGCATGGATAGGGTTTACATTATTCTTCCCAAACTATATAGACTATAATACAAAGGTCTTGGTCTTAGGCGCATTCAGCTTAACAGGTCTTATGCTATTGTTTATGTATCTAGATAAGACTAAGCCTGGATTTCTCTATGCATATGTTATAAAGGGAGGGGCAATACTACTAGCAATATTAGCAATAGTCTCTATCGTAACTATACAGAATAGTATTGCAGATGCTAGGAAAGTAGAATGGCTTGGACCATACGTTAAACAAGAGATTACCGTCAATAGATATCTTGCAGATATAGAAGATATACGTAGAGAGAGATACATCTTCCCTGAACATTCATCTTCTCTAACCATAGAAGAATACATCAATAGTGTGAAAGACCAATTAAATATTATTAGACTCTGGGACTGGGAAGCAGCATTTACAAAGATGAAGCCTGAGATAGGGCTAATACCATACGTTGATTTTGAAGACTCTGATATTCTAAGATTCAATGGTAGACTGTACTGGAGTGCGTCTATGAAGCCTATTTTACCGATATCTGTGAAGGCAGCAGACATCTGGTATAATCAGCATCTAGTCTATACCCATGTTCCAAATGGCTTCCTCATACTAGATGCAAGTAACGGAACGATAGTTGATTCATCTAGATTCTTCTCCCAAAGAAGAATATATTATGGTGAAGGCGGTCTACTAGAATCAACATGGGCTGCAATAATACTAGGTAAGGAGGAATCAGATGAGGTTACAGGAACCAGGTATAGTGATGGAGGAGGAATCACCGTCTCTCCACCTATTAGCTGGATCTATGATCCAACCTTCTTCTTCTCCTATCCTGATAAAACGGTTAGACTATTAAGGTATAGAGACGTGTATGATAGAATGATGCTGCTCTTCCCCTACTTTGAGTATAGGTGGAATGGAGAATTTGTCGATATGTTTCCAGTGACTGATGGTGAGAGAACCTACTGGTTGATGCCATTAATAGTTAGGCTAAGTGGTGAGCATGTTCCATGGAGTAGAGGTAACAATTATGTTAGATTCATCGGATACGCTCTCATAGATGTCTACGATGGCTCAATCCAGTTGATCATAACTAGTTCAGACTTTATCAGCCAGATCATTAAAGATGCATATAAGGACATCGTCTTAGAAGATATACCACTATGGCTACATAACCAGACTAGGTTCCCCCAAGAAGTTTTTGAATACCAAGTTGGGATATTCAATAATTATCATATGGATGATGTCTCCATCTTTATACAGGCTAGAGAATTCTATGAGATACCTAGAGGTCTATATACGTACTATATCATCACTAAGCTTCAAGGATTCGAGAGACAAGAATTTGTAGGAATACTCTCCCTCCAGATAAGAGGTTCTCCAGGAAGAAATCTTGCAGGATTCATCATAGTTAGAAACGATTATCCACATCTTGGTGAGAAGATCTTCTACTATGTGCCACAAGAATCTGAGCAAAAGCTTCTCGGCCCAGTGGCTGCGAGAGAAGCTCTTGAAAGATATCCTGAATTTAGGAAGCTTCAAACACTCTTAGAGAATCCTAGAATAGGTGAGACAATACTATACAATATCGGTGACCATCTTGTATATGCGATCCCAGTTTATACTACGCCGACAGGTGCAGGCGGGGTAATAACCCAGCTTGGAACCATAGCTATCGTAGGTGCAGAGTTTACTGGAAGCTATTTTGTAAGTATAGGTGATAGTGTTGAGGAGGCCTTTGAATTATTCCTTAAAGCGTTAAGAGGTATGCCTGATACGACCAGGCCTACAATGGATATAATGAATCTAACAATACAAGTAATAAGAGAAGAAGGGTTAACTCCAATCTTTCCAGAGAAGATAAATGCACACCTAGTATTTAATGAGGGAAGCATATCATATATATCTAATGAGCAATTTACATTTGATTTAAGAGAATTCTTAAAGAAGTGGGTTATAGAAGCTGGAAAAGATAAAGTACTGATTTGGAGGGAAGATAATGTTTTAAAGGTTGGAGTAATAATCATAGATGAGGAAATAGTTGAGCTACACTACATAGTGCTGCTTGGAGGTTAGACTACTGAATGACCCATAATAGAAGAGACTATAGTACAGGCATATTCCTCTCTAGATTATTCATGATACTATTAGTTATAATTCTAGCCTTGATACTTATCTCTCTCACAGCTAGATTTCAGAGAAGTCTACTCGGGCTAGCATTAATTATAGCTATTGGACTACTAGCATTCTACTGGAGTAGAGAATTAAGAAAAGCCATGTCCAGTAGAAGAGCTGTAGAAAAATATCCAATAGAATTAATTGAAAAAGACGAGTTAATATTACTGACAGCTCAGGTTCCTGGCCCAGAAGAAGAAGTAAGAGTAGAGCTTAGGGGGACTAAGCTACTACTAATGGGTGGGAGAGGGTTCAAACGTATTATAAAATTACCATGCAGAGCTACTATACTTAATAGAAGCTACTTAAATGGGGTTCTACATTTACAGCTTCGTAAAACTATTGAAAGTAGAGCCCAGTAACTTAAAAGGCTGAAACATTCTTCACTGATATCTCCGTTAAAGTAGACTTCACGATGTGTCTTACAATTATGCAGTTTATAATGAGCTACGTTATAGTTTTCTAAGCTGTGGTATAGCTATAATCGCTCCGATAATAATCAATACAGCCGCAATACTTATGTTTAAAGCCACCGTGAATCCATAAGGTGTGAAGATCCAGAAGAGAGGAACCATGACAATCGATCCTAAGATAGCCGCACCTACAATTATTAAGAGTAAACCAACGATTAATGGCAGATACTTCTCCAAGTCAAAAGATGCTGCTATTGGTTTTTCTTCTCCAGATTTAGGTATTAAGAATACTCCAACAATATATAGTATTAACGTAAGAATAGGTGAGAGGATAAGTAATAGTATCGCGACAACTCTAAGTAAGTTAGTATCTACTTTAAGATAATCACTTAAGCCTCCTATAACTCCTGCGAGAATCCTATCTTTTGTAGACCTTTCCAATCTCCTTGAGGACATCCTCTCCAGTTTTGATCTGCTTAACAATTTATAAGTATTAAATTAACTGTATCTATAATGTAATATCTTATCTATCCGAGTGTGATGAGAGCTGAAGCAATCAATGGAAGTATTATTGTTGCATCTCCATGAACTGTAACCTTCATGGCCTCAGGCTTCACTTTCCCCCATGAGACTGCTTCTCTAACTGTTGCACCACTTAAGCTACCATCATACTCGTATCCAGTAGTAATGTAAACAGCATAATCTAAACCATCTTTAAACTGATTCCACCATAAAACATGATGTTTTGATATACCACCCCCAATCATCAATGCTCCACTACGTTTAGCTTTGAAGATTATCTCTGATAATTTATCAAAGTCTCTCAATAAGTTTAGCTTGAAGTCTCTATGTTTCTGCTGAAATAGCCAGATCTGTGTTCCCACAGCGCCATCCAGTATTCCTGGAACAAACACTGGAACATCGTTCTCTGCAGCATTCTTTAAGAAGCTATTTTCATCTTTTATCCTCTTCCCAATTAAATGGGACATACCGCTACTGCACACTTCTCTTAATCCTTTATTGTATTCTTCTTCAAGTAGCTCTTGGATGAATCCTTCTATTGTCGGACCATAATTTTCAAGTGGAATTAATACGCTTCCAAGCCTATGATATCCTTGTTTTCTTAAAGTCTCATCATCCATCCAGAAGTCTCCTTCATAGTATTCTTTCAATGATCTAGCAATATCATGATCTAGTGCACCACAAGTCGTTATTACTACGTTGAAGAATCTTCTCCTTATCAATTCGGAGATAACGCCTCTTAGACCTGTCCCGATAGGTGCACCGATGAAAGATAGAAATCTAACACACTCATTATCTTCGATCATCTTTTCTAGAACTTCTACTGCTCTTCCTAGATATAATGCTGTAAATCCACCTGAACTCTTCATCATTTCAACAAGCTCTGATACAGTCATCCTGGGTTTGATCTTTATATCTCTAACAACTTTAAGCATACCTCTACAACGTTAAATGGACATAATAGAGTTATCCTACTTAATAAGATAGTAGAGTAGCTTACAGCTAAACCAACTTCTTTAGTCTCTCAACAATTTCTTCTGGAGATTTCAAGAGAGATAGAGAGAATGATATTCCTTCAAGTTCTGCGAGTTCTATGGCGAAAACATCTACTTCTTCAGGTATCTTTGGACCATGTATGATTATCATCTTTGGTTTTATAGGATATAAGCGGACTGCTACCATTGGAGATCTACCTCTACTAACTTTTGTAAAGATCATTACTCTATTAGGGTTCTTACCGAAGAGGTAGAGAAAATCTAAAGCTTCTAAATTCCTTATCGCCGACAAGCTATCTATCACCGTGTATCCATATATTAACTCATTATCCCATTCTCTACCAACTAGCAGTACACCATCTAATGCTTCAACAATCTCTCTAACCGTCTTAGGATTCTTGAATTCATTCATATCTAATACAGCTACGCTTAAATCACGGTGAAGCATTGAGAATCTTCTAACATGTATTCCGCCTCTCTTGATGTCTGCATCTACTAGAGCTAAGACGAATTTTTTTATGAATCCTGCACCAGGAGACTTCCTCCTATTATTCTCATAGTCACTTAATACTGAAGATGAAACACCCATATATCGTGCTAATTCACTTTGATTTAATTCGAACAGCTGTCTCCACTTCTTCATTACTGATCCAGGGCTACCAGATAAGATTATCTCTCCTGCTATTCTACTCATCAATATCTCTCTTGCCGTCACACTAACCTCTCTCTCAACAATATTCTCGACCATATCGTACGCCTCTATATTTGAACATACCTTGTTTTCTAAATAGTTTCTGTTTGAAGATCAATAAGATATGCTATTAATTATATTTTACCATAAACATAATACATAAATTTAAAATATTATGAAATCTCTCTGCGTTTTGTCCTCGTAGAGAAAGAATGAGAAGAATTTATCAGATGACTAGATTAAAAGGAAAATATGTAAATAGTTTCTCTTCACTAGCTATGTCGCTTACATACTTTTGTTGATATATGCTAGATCTTTGTTACTTTATGTTAAGACAGGTGATGACGTCCAAGTTCAAAACAATAGAATGTTGAGAAGGTTCATAAGGGGCAGATATGAAATTTTAGAAGAAATATAATAAAGTTGCATAAGAGACTTGAACAAATTATTCAAGACATCTTGACTGAATGGCTTCGTATGTAACGAATTTTTAAGAGATCAACAATCTCTTAACAAATAAGAAAAATAGACCGTAGAAAAAATAAATAACTTGGCTTACAAAATACTATTGTTGGAGGGCTGAGGCTCCTAGAAACTCGAGGAGTGTTTATTGATGAATAGGAGGTTTTGGGTGAAAGTTCATCATTCTAGAACTGGTGAAGTAGTTGTAGCTATATGTGATGAAGATCTTCTAGGAAGAAGCTTGAAGACTCTTACAGGAGTCTCAGTTGAAGTAAGTAGAGCATTTTATGGAGGAGTACTAATTAGAGAAGAAGAACTACAGAACTATCTTAAGCAAGGAACAATAATCAATCTTCTAGGAGAGTACATAGTAGATTATGCTTTAAACCACGGCATGATCGTGGAGAAGGCGGTCATGAAGATAGATGGAGTGCCTCATGTCCAGATATATGTCTAGAATCAATTTCCCAATTAAATTATTTTAGCTGAGAGCCTCTAGGTTAAGAATCTAAAAATGTTTTTCTACAAATTATATGAGCATACTATATTTTTAAAGCTGTTGAAAGAGTCATAAGCTCTGGACCTGTTGTTCTAGCTCCAACTATTGCACCTTTACTATTAGCTATTATCCCACTTCTAACGAATGGTATCCCATCATTAACTGTTCCAGGAGTGAATTCTACTTTAAAAAATTCTGAAAGTTTTTCTTCTTCTTCCCTAGACGCCTGTACATGTATAATGCCCCCATTGTTTGTTACTACTGCTATTGAGCCAACATATGGTCTATTAGCTATCGTACCCTGAGTTACCTCAACCCCAAGTGTGTCTTGGATCAATTTTACTTCATATTTATTAAAATAGCTGCTGACTAGGGCTGCTTTATCATTTACAAGTATAAGGTTTCCAGTAGCAGTATACCTGCTCTCCAGCACGAGGATGTTTAAGTCTTTGATAGAATTTCTAATCTTCTCTAATTCTTCATCTAGAACCATACATGATATTACTATTCCATTACTATTCCCTACTACTAGAGGACCTATTAGAAAAGAACCTGCAATAGTTGTCTTTATAACATCTATTTCCAACACTTTCTCTATGAGCTTCTGATGTCTAGGTTTTATCTGAGGTGGAACAATACATATCTTATCTGTGGCAGTAGCGAATAACCCTACTTCAACTGTCCCAAAAAATTCTTCAACATAAATTCCCCGACCGACTAGTTCTTGCCTTCCTGCCCTCATCTCTTACCAGACCTTAGAGCTCGATCTGATACAGTGTAGAGATGTATGTTCTAGAGATCCCGTCTACATCCTCAATCTTTAACCCTAAATCTAGCAATGCATTTACAGATTCTATAGCTCTCTTAGCTGCATAATAGTCTGGAGTCATCTCAGAAGCTTCAATAAGCATTGATACATTATCTAAGCCGCGTTCATCAGCCAGGGTTATCAATAGCCCTGCAGCTCCAACTATCTGCCCTGCGTAAACTTTTGCTGGAATCTTCTTAATAACTCTCTTAATAGTTTCGGGGCGTGTTGATGATACATATACTTCTCTAGCTTCTGAGACTTCTTCCTTACCATATCCACCTAGAGTCATGATAAAGTTTGCTCCTAAATCTATGGCCACATCTAGTATCTTCTCACATAACTCATATTGACCATAACTTGATGATGGCTGTGAATTACCATATAGGAATAGTATGGGGGCAGGTTTCTCAACTAAGTATAAGTCTGCGAATGTAGGTATAAGCCTACCATCTTGAACATATATAAGCGATGGAAAATAAGGTGAATAGAATCTACAGACTCTCTTAGCTTGAAATTTACCTAGCATATAAGCTACGGCAACCTTAGCTACCAACCCAACTCCAGGCAACCCTTCAATCAAGATAGCTCCATGGGCCTCTAGATCTTCTGCTCCAGGCTCAAAGACTATATCTGTAACCAAACTTCTCATTCCTTACAATAATTTAACTATATTTAAGAATTAGGTTACTAATTACTATGATGCTCCTGTTACTGTCTATCCTTAATAAGTATTAAATCAACAATAAGGATGGGTTTGGATTTATATAGATATAATAGATTTAAGGTTTTCTACAAGAATTACCTATTCTATATGGAAGAATAGCCTGATAGTTAATAATGGTGTAGATGCATGTTTGAGGTAGTTGTTGAAGACCTGCTTGGTAGGATTGGAAGACTGAAGACGAAGAGTGGTAAAAAGATTGAGACTCCTGTTTTTCTTCCAGTAATCAACCCTGTAGTACAAGATATCTCTCCTAAATGGATGAAGGAAAACCTAAAAGCAAATATTGTAATAACTAATGCATATATTCTGTATAAGAGGCTTAGAGATGAAGCATTAAAGAATACTGTTCAAGGTTTACTAGGCTTCGATGGACTAGTTATGACAGATAGCGGAGGATACCAGATACTTGAATATGGTGAAGTGGATGCTACACCTGAAGAGATAGCTTTATTTGAAGAAGACATTAAGACAGACATAGCTGTACCTTTAGATGTTCCAACAGGATTAAGTGATAGAAGACGTGCAGAAGAATCAGTAGAAAAGACATTAAAGAATCTTGAAGCAACACTAAAAATCCTAGATAGTAGAGAAGATAAGAATTGTATATGGGTTGGAACCATTCAAGGTGGAGTACACCTTGATCTAGTATCTTATTGTGCAGAGAAAGTAAGAGAGATTGGTTTCGATATGTATGCTTTAGGTAGCCCAACACCATTAATGGAAGGGTACAGGTTTACTAAATTATTCGAGATGATCACAGCTGCTAAAACATCTATTGAATACGGTAAACCACTACATTTATTCGGTGCAGGTCATCCAATGATATTCTCCTTTATAGTTGCTCTAGGTGTAGATATGTTTGACTCTGCAAGCTACTATCTCTACGCTAGAGAGGGAAGATACTTTACAGAGAATGGAACAATGAAGCTAGAAAAGATGGATTATCTTCCATGCATCTGTCCTGTATGCTCAAGAACTAGTATAAATGAATTAAGGGAATTACCCATAAGAGATAGAGTAGATATAGTAGCTAAGCACAACTTGTATATCTGTTTTAAAGAGGTCGCAGAGATCAAGCAGGCTATCAAAGATGGAAGATTATTTGAGCTGCTTGAGATTAGAGCTAGAAGCCATCCAAACCTCTACCAAGCATTCAAAGATATCATGGGAAAAGATGATCTACTTAGTTTAATGGAGCAGCATACCCCGATATACTCTCGGCGTGGAATAAACTTGTTTGATGGGTTAAGTTTGAATCGACCAGAAGCTAGACGTGCAGAGAAGAGATTATTAGAGAATATTTTCAAGAAGAGATCTAAACTTTACGCTGTACTCATCCCCTTTACTATGAAGGTGAGTCTAAAGAAGATAGAGAAAACCTTGCTTAAAGCAAGCTTATCAGAATACGACCTTCTACTTTATGGTTCTCCCTACGGTCTAGTACCTATTGAGATAAAATATGTTTATCCATTCTCTCAAACAGTTTTTCCCCAAGACCTAGTATTAGAAGAACAAGTAGTAAATCGGATTATCCAGCAGATAGAAAATGCAGGCTATAGAGAATTAATAGTTATAGAAGCTAGAAGCCCATACCTAAGAGAAGCAATAAGTAGAGTCGTAGAAAAACTCCATGGAAAAGATGTCAAAGTTAACCTTACTTCATTAAATTAACATCTATCTTAACCGTGTAGAAGTTCTCCCCTCCATACATCAACAGGCTTTAAGACTGCAGATAACTGTTAAAGCCAATCTTTATCTTAGAGTTCATTTCCAAACTATCTACGCTTTCTCCTGACTGATTTTTGTTCGTATTTCTGTGATCTTAGCAACAATACACCTAAGCTACAAGATTTACAGCTAAGTTCCTTATAAAGGACAGATTTGAGTAAGGGGAATGTCTTGGTGATGTATTGTGGGGAACACGCCGCAATCTTAATGCTTGTTGATGTATTGGTGATGGTGATGATATTATCTCACGATAAATGTTGATCATATAAAAGCTGTTTAATATCTACCTTCCTTCTAACGTATCTTAGAAGTTTATCTATGAAGCCCACTTATTAATCGCCTCTGAGTTGAGAAGTAAAACTCTATGCAGCCATTAATTCAAGCCAGTATTCAGCTCTCTTCGCTCTCTCATCTGGGGTAAGTGGCCTCATCCAATAAAGTTTATCTAATAATTCTTCAGGAGTAAATATTACTGGGTCGCTGCGTATTTCTTCAGGTACGTAGTCTCTACCTGCTGGGAATGGGTATTTAACGGTTATAGTGCAGATGGCTGAGACGATTGGGTCGAGTATGAAGTTTATGAATGCATGGGCTGCTTCAATATTCTTTGCACCTTTTGGAATAACAAAGTTATCAATGGTAACTATAGCACCTTCCTCGGGAACGGTATAAGAAATGTATTCAAGCTGTTTAGTTACTCTTATCTCTCTTTCATCTGAAACATACATTACTCCAGCAACATCACCAGCCCATGCATGGCTTATCAAGAATCTTCCAGCTTCGAGACCTGACATATATTCTTCTGTCGAGGCGTAGCCTGCTAGATAGGGCTTCTGCTTCTTCAAGATTTCTATAGCTTCTCTAAGATCTTCATCCTTAGAACTGGCTGGATCTCTTCTAAGATATATTAGGGCTGCTCCAAGTGTTTCATCGATACTTGTATGCATTGTTATCTTTCCTTTGTATTTTCCAAGATGGCGGTCAACCTCGAAGACATCAGCCCATGCTGTAACTTCTGGAGAGACCTCGCTATTATTCCATCCAAGCCCTGTCGTTCCGGGGCCGCTGTATATTACGCTATGCTTGTTTCCTGGATCATAGTATGGGTTCTTGAATCTTTCAGGTACATATTTAAAGTTTGGTATCTTCTTTAGATCTATAGGTTCTAGTACACCTAGATTCGCTAACTCTTGGAGAGGCCAGTCGGATACTACTGCTAAATCATATCCACTCGCACCCGTCTGGAGTTTAGCAATTACTTCATCATCAGATTCAAATGTATCGTAGACTATTTGTACACCATTCTCTTTAGCCCACCAATCAACTATGTTCCGGTTGATATAGTATGTCCAGTTGTAGATGTTTAGGTTTGGTTCAAGTTTAGGAGCTGTTACACCTACCTGCTTAGAGAGTTCTACGACTTCTTTCTTGAGAGATTCAATCTCACTTTGACGTGAAATATATCCTCCAACCCCTCCAACCGCTAATCCTAATATTCCAGCTACAGCAACCTTAAGAACATCTCTTCTACTAACCATCAAATAGAACTTCGAGATGGGGGTATATATGGCTTTATACCATATATACTTCGTCAACCCGTAAAACACAATCCATAATGAAGTAATAGAGATGATGGTTGAAATTTCTAAGCCGTTTTAGATGACATACTAATTGTTCTTTGAAGACTATTAAGGAGGTAAATGATCTGTGAAAGATTAGACGGCTTCAACCATCTCTAAGGGTTGTTCAACGCTTTTAATTATTGGTGTAACCTCCTTTAATGCTTCTAGATGTTTCTCAACATCTTCTGAAGTGTGTTGGACGGAGATTGTCCATTGTTCATCTGTTCTTCTCCAGCCTATCATCTAAAATTTCATCCAATATCTATAAATAGAAGACTTAGCTGAAGTTGACAGACTAGAATAGAGTTTATCTTTTCGGTTTCAGACTAGAAATCTAGAAGATGGGTTAAAGAATCATTGGAGGTGGAAGAGTCTTAGAATTAAAATTTCTTGGAGGATCCCAGGAGGTTGGAAGGTCGGCTATACTTGTTAAGACGGGAGAAGCTAAGATACTCTTAGATTATGGGGTTCGATTAAACGAGCCTGAGCCATTGTTTCCCTCCCATGTTGCTGCTAAAGACCTAGACGCAATTATAATCTCTCATGCCCACCTAGATCATAGTGGTGCAGCTCCTCTCTTCATGCTAAATGATGGAGCAAGAATTTACGCTACATCAATGACCTTCAGGGTTGCAGATATTCTTCTAAGAGATTTCTTAAAGCTCGCAGGCTACTACTTACCTTATGAAACACTAGAAGTAGGAGAAATGATTAGAAAAGGAGTAAACGTAGTCTATGGTGAGACTATAAGAGTAAAGGATGCTGAGATAAGCTTCATAGATGCTGGACATATTCCAGGAAGCTTCCAAGTCTTGATAAATGCTGATAAAACACTACTTTATACAGGTGATTTTACGACAGCCAAGACTAGGCTTCTAAGAGGGGCAGAGCTTGGACCGGAAGATGTAGATGCAGTAATCATAGAGTCAACATACGCTCTTGAAGACCATCCTGAAAGAAAGAATCTAGAAAAAGAATTCATTACAAGAGTCAAAGAAGTTATAAGTAATGGTGGGAGAGTTCTCATTCCAGCGTTTTCTGTAGCTAGATCTCAAGAGATCATGTGTGTCTTAGAAGCATATAATTTTAGAGAGCCGATTTACCTAGATGGCATGAGCATAAAAGTTCTCGATATTTATCTTGAGATGAGTGATTATATTGATGGAAGACAGCTACTATATCAAGCAGCTAAACACGTCAATAGAGTTACAAGTAGTAAGAAGAGGAGGCAGGCGCTAAGTGAGCCTTCCATAATAATTAGCCCAGCAGGCATGTTGAAGGGTGGGCCTGCAGTAATCTATGCAGAAGAAATAGCTGAAGATGAGAGATCAGCCATATTCCTTGTTAGCTTCCAGCTTCCAGATACTCCTGGAGCAAGGCTACTGAACGAGAAGAGGCTTATACATGGACAGTTAGATATAAAAGTTAAAGCACAAGTTGAACAGTTTAAGTTTAGCTCACATGCTGGTAGAACCCAGCTCCACCAATTCTTAAAACGGTACAACCCAGATGTTAAAGTATTTGCAGTACATGGTGAGCCGCAGGCATCCAGCGATCTAGTAGAATTCTGTAGAAGTGAGCTTAATCAAGAAGCAGTAGCCCCTATTAGAGACCAGGAGTATAGTGTTTAAATCTTCCTTAGAGTAGTGTACGGCTTGCTACCTATTAATCTATTATGCTCCTTCATCATACATCTATTCCAGACTACTGTTAAACCTCCACGTTTAGCTACCTCGACAGCTTGAGGATTGTATATTCCTTCTTGAAGCCATAGTACTTTAGCTTTCTTCTTTACAGCTTCTTCAGCAACTTCAGGTGTATTTTCAGGTCTCCTAAAGACGTCTACGACTTCAACATCTTCTGGAACATCCATCAAGCTTGGATAAGACTTTAGCCCAAGCACTTCATCTACTGTAGGATTCACGGGGATAACCTTGTACCCATGCCTTATCAAGAATTTCGGTACATAGTGTCCAGGCTTCATAGGGTCTTTACTCATACCTACCACGGCGATTATCTTGTATCCTTCCAGGATCTTCTTAATCTCTTCGTCACTTAAACCATCGTGGGGAATACTCATGCTCCTAAATATTTAGGAGACACAATTTAAAGTTTAATACTCAAACATATCTTGAGTAACATGTTTCCTTAAATGCTTTCTCATAGAAATCAAACGTATGTAAATTTTATGGAGGAACTCAAACAAGGCATAGTTAATATGCTAGGAAAACATAGAAAATACATGGTCATGCTGCTTAAATCAAATGCTGTTCTCGTAGGAAAATATAGAAGTATAGTTGATAATGATAGAGGTCATAGTATTGTTATTGACCTCCCATTTGAGCAGGGAGGAGATGATACAGGTCCAACATCTCTAGAGCTCGCAGTAATGGGCTTAGCAGGATGTATTGTAACGATATATGCGTTAATCGCTGCAAAGAGAAGGTTCAAATTCGATGGAATGAAAGTTGAAGTTGAGGCAGAGAAACCAGATACAGAGAAAACAGTTACTAAAGCAAGAGGAAATGTAACAATATGGGCTGAAGATGAGAGAGAAGCTGAAACGATCTTCAGATTAACTTTAGAGAACTGCCCAGTCGGGGTCCTCTTCGAGAAGGCAGGCATATCTCCAGAATGGAATCTGAAAATAGAGAAAACG
>Ga0197143_1001549_pt1 | contig 19222 bp, 13 predicted proteins | sample GBS70_MetaG_FD_148603 | JGI IMG/M metagenome (GOLD analysis project Ga0197143, IMG submission 148603) | Sediment microbial communities from Great Boiling Springs, Gerlach, Nevada, United States - GBS 70_MetaG | ecosystem: Environmental > Aquatic > Thermal springs > Hot (42-90C) > Sediment...
ACCGGAGGTCGACGGCAGTGGGTGGTGACGGTTTTAAGAATTTTTTGCCGGGGGGGCCTTGACAGGGCCCCTACCGGCCGCTATAATGGGGCCAGAGCGGGGGGAGCGCCCCCACTCCCGGGTGCCTTTAAATCGCACCATAGTGGGATGGAAACCTCGCTGCTAGATCTAAGTAGATCGACACATCAGCTGCTTTAAATCGCACCATAGTGGGATGGAAACAGCTCCTTGGCCTTCCGGGATATGGCTGCCAGCTGCCTTTAAATCGCACCATAGTGGGATGGAAACAGCTTCAGCTGCTCTCTAATCCTACGACGATACCCGCTTTAAATCGCACCATAGTGGGATGGAAACCTTAGGTCAGGAAGAGGAATACCCCTGATCTGCTCAGCTTTAAATCGCACCATAGTGGGATGGAAACCCGGACCGCATGGCCAGGACGTCGGCGGCGCTGACCTCTTTAAATCGCACCATAGTGGGATGGAAACGGTCTCCCCGAGACCGGCCTCCTCGATCTCCCGGCGCTTTAAATCGCACCATAGTGGGATGGAAACCCAGCGAACTCTTCGCGGACCGCGTGCCTGGCCAGACTTTAAATCGCACCATAGTGGGATGGAAACTCGGCCAGCTGCCGCCCTTCCAGCAGCCGCGCTACCCTTTAAATCGCACCATAGTGGGATGGAAACTCAACATGTCGCATCCAGCGACGAAAAACAATAGCCTTTAAATCGCACCATAGTGGGATGGAAACCAAAAGCGCCAGAGCTAAGATGCCGCCCACAACCAGCTTTAAATCGCACCATAGTGGGATGGAAACCATTCTCCAGCTTTAACTTTCCCAATACTCGATTGTCTTTAAATCGCACCATAGTGGGATGGAAACGAAAACTGTTCTCCCATTCCGTCCACCCCACATACCGTCTTTAAATCGCACCATAGTGGGATGGAAACGGAGCTTTTCCACCTCCGCCTCGGGGAGCCCGGAAGCCCTTTAAATCGCACCATAGTGGGATGGAAACCTACCACCCCGGGGGCGACTAGGCGTTCCAGCTCCACCTTTAAATCGCACCATAGTGGGATGGAAACGCTGGTAGGGCAGTCGGATAAAAAAACGGGCCGGTTACTTTAAATCGCACCATAGTGGGATGGAAACGGAGTTTCTCTCTCCGGGCCGCGGTCTCGGCCCTACGGCTTTAAATCGCACCATAGTGGGATGGAAACAGGAAGTCGGCAATCCGGGCCCGGAGACGTTCCCTCCGCTTTAAATCGCACCATAGTGGGATGGAAACTTGCCAACGACATCTTAGAAGCCCCGGCGCGAACCTACACCCTGAACCTGGCTTTAAATCGCACCATAGTGGGATGGAAACGGCATTATATGACCGGCGCAGGTTGCCCGTTCGGTACCTTTAAATCGCACCATAGTGGGATGGAAACCTGCGCAGGATGTGCTATGAGGCTTCCGGACGTCTGCTTTAAATCGCACCATAGTGGGATGGAAACGGTCCTGACCCGGCGCCCCGAGACCACCGTCATTCATCTTTAAATCGCACCATAGTGGGATGGAAACCGGCTGTCAGCCACAAAACGAAAGGGAACACCCAGCCTTTAAATCGCACCATAGTGGGATGGAAACGGGAAGCTTCTAGAGCCGCCTTCAGCTCCTTGAGAACCTTTAAATCGCACCATAGTGGGATGGAAACATGACGGTCCCCAACCGAACCAGACAACTGCTTCTCCTTTAAATCGCACCATAGTGGGATGGAAACGCTGCTCGGCTGTCCCGGCAATGACCAACATCGCCCTTTAAATCGCACCATAGTGGGATGGAAACCCGGATCTGTCGCGACCTGACCGAGGCCGACTACCAGCTCCCTTTAAATCGCACCATAGTGGGATGGAAACGGAGTCTCCGACCGGTCCGGGGGCGGCTCTTCCCAGTCTTTAAATCGCACCATAGTGGGATGGAAACGACATAGTCCACGACCTTGCAGATGTGAACGACAGTCTTTAAATCGCACCATAGTGGGATGGAAACTTATCCTGGCCGGCTCCCGGGACACCGAAGTGAAGGCCTTTAAATCGCACCATAGTGGGATGGAAACCCGCTAACCGAGGCCGAGTGGAACTATCTCTACGACCTTTAAATCGCACCATAGTGGGATGGAAACTGTCCTCGGCCACCAGCTTGCGGAAGCCCGCCACCCTTTAAATCGCACCATAGTGGGATGGAAACGGGAGGCGGAGCGGGCGGTTGGTGAAGAGCCCCGGCCTTTAAATCGCACCATAGTGGGATGGAAACTTCTGGCCTGGCAGGCCGGAGCTGGCGGCCTGCGGGCTTTAAATCGCACCATAGTGGGATGGAAACGCGAGGTCTGGACCGTTTCCGGTCCCGGCCTCGAGACCTTTAAATCGCACCATAGTGGGATGGAAACGGAAACCATGCTCAGCCTCGGCTCCCACCCTTGCAACCTTTAAATCGCACCATAGTGGGATGGAAACAAGTCTTGAAGTAATTTAGTGTATCTATAAGCACTACTTTAAATCGCACCATAGTGGGATGGAAACGCAATACCGACGCCCTCAACGCGGAGCTAGGCCGGGTGGCCCCGACGGTGGACGTCCGAAGCTGGGTCTTCGACCGCCAGACCGCCGACCTTACGCCCCTTCTCTTGCAGGTTAGAGATTTCGGGCCCGACCTGGTCTACAACCTGGGGGTAGGGGCCCCGGCTTATCTCATCGTTAAGCAGGCCACCGACGTGGGCCTTTTGCCCCAGACGCCCATGGTCATATCCTACGACGTGCCCATCCGGCCGGAGTTCTGGCAGAACCTGGGACCCCTGGGCAAGGGGATCATTTTCGTGGCCTACTACCACCCGAAACAGCCCCTGACGGACGCGGGCAAGTGGATGCAGCAGCAGTACGAGGCCAGGTACCGGGAGCCGGCCCTTTACAGCTCCTTTGCCGCCTTCGGCAACGTCATCGTCGTCGCCCAGGCCATAAACCAGGCCTGCTCCACCAAGGGACCCGACATCGTTAAGGCCCTGGAAACCGGCCGGTTTAAGTCCTGGAACCTGGACTCGGCCACCTTTCCCCGGGCCGAGGGGGCCGACTGGCACCGGGTGAAGCAGCCGCTGCTGCTCCTCCAGTATACGGCCGTCAACCAGCCCTTCGACCAGGCCACCATCCTCTTCCCGCCTGAGATGAAGACGGGCACCCTTCAGCGCTAGGGGTCATGGGCCAGCTTCCGCAGGTAGTCGCCGCCGGCCTGATGATGGGGGCCCTCTACGCCCTGATGGCCGTGGGCATCACCTTTATTTACAGCCTGATGAAGATGATCAACTGGGCGATGGGCGAATTCTACATGCTGGGAAGCTACGCCCAGTTCGTCCTTATAACCCTGGTACTGGGCCCCAGTCTCTGGTTCCTGGGCGTTCCCCTGTCGATGGTGGGGGTTTTCCTGCTGGGCCTGGCCATCCAGAAGGGCCTGCTGGCCCCCATGTTCGGGCCCGAGGCCGACCGCCGGGACGAGTACGCCACCATCGTCACCATCGCCCTGTCCGTCCTCATGCAAAATCTGGCCACCATCCTGGCCGGACCTTACCAGTGGTCGCCCCCGGAATATCTGCCGCTGGTGACCGCTGGGGGCATCTCCGTTAACGGCAGCCGGCTGGCGGCCGCCGCCGGGGCCCTGGTCCTCCTGGGGGCCTTTTACTTCCTGGTCCGCCGGACCTGGCTCGGATTGGCCTTCCTGGGGGCGGCCCAGAACCGGGTTGGGGCCGAGGTGGCGGGAATCGACGTCCGGCGCCTCGACGGCCTGGCCTTCGGCATCGGGGTGGCCCTGGCGGCCGCCGCCGGGGCCCTGCTGGCCCCGGTTTTCCTCGTCTACCCCACCAACGGGGCCGTAAGCACCGTAAAGGGCTTTGAAATCATCGTCATCGGCGGCCTCGGATCGCTGACGGGCAGTGTGGTGGCCGCCTTTCTGCTGGGCCTGGTGGAAAGCTTCGGGTCCGTCTTCATATCCCCGGCCTACCAGGACCTCTACGGGTTTGTCTTTTTAATCGCCATGCTCTTCTTGCGGCCCCAGGGCATCTTCGGCGAACGGGAGCGGCGGGTCTAGGGGTGGGCAAGCTTCGGCAGGTGGGGGCGGCTTCCGCACCGGCCGCCGCCCCGACGGGACGCCTCGGCCGGGCGGTGCGGCGGGGCTGGGTCATCCTGCCGGCGGGCCTTGCCCTGGCCGTCCCCCTCTTCCTGAGCGCCTACGGGGTGCATGTGGGCATCGTCGCCCTTTACTACGCCGTTCTGGGCATCTCCTGGAACCTGGTCGCCGGCTACACCGGTCAGTTCTCCCTGGCCCACCACGCCTTCGCCGGCCTCGGGGCCTACGCTTCGGCCGGGGCCGTCCTGGCCCTGGGCTTTCCCGTCTGGGCCGGCATCCTGGCCGGCACCCTGGCCGCGGCCCTGAGCGGCTACCTGCTGGGCAGTCTGACCCTCCGGATGCGGGGGATCTACCTGGCCATCACCACCTGGGCCTTCGCCGAGTCGTTCCGGATCCTCCTTTCAGTCAACTACCAGGTCACCCGGGGCGATATGGGCCTGACGGTGCCCCTCCTCCTGGGAACCCTCGACCCCCTGCCCAATTACTACGTGTTTGTCGGCCTTACGGCCGGAACATTGCTCCTTGCGGCCGCCGTGCTGGGGTCCAAGGTCGGCCTGCGCATCCGGGCCATCCGGGACGACGAGGAGGCCGCCGCCGTCCGGGGCATCGATGTGGTCCGCTGGAAGAAGTTCATCTTCACCCTAAGCGCCGCCGTCGCCGGCCTGGCCGGGGCCGTCTACGGCCACTACATCGGCCTGCTGGCCCCTTCCCAGGTCCGCTTCACCGAGATGGCCTTTATCATCATCGCCGTTGTTCTGGGGGGATTCCGGTCCTTCTGGGGACCGGTGGTGGGGGCGGTGGTGGCCGAGGGCCTGGCCGAAGCCCTGCGCCTCTCCGGGGAGGTACGGATGGTCCTCTTCGGCCTTTTCGTTATCCTCCTGATGCGGGCCTACCCCGCCGGCCTGGTCGGCCTGCTCTCGGCCCTGGGCCGGAGGCTCGGCCTCCGACCCAGACCCTAGCGGGGGGCCGTCTCCGCCACCAGCCGGTTGAGGACCGCCTCCAGGTTCTTGAGGGCTTCGCCGTAGCCGGCCCAGTCCCCCTGGCGCAACCTTTCCAGGGCCCGGTCATAGGCCTCCTTGGCCTGCCGGGCCAGGTCGGCCACGGTTCCCGGGACGGCCGGCGGGCCCGGGGCTGGGGGCTGGGTTGGGAGGGGCAGGCCGACCACCCGGGCCAGGGCCTCCTCCAGGGTCGGCTCCATCGCCAGCCGGTCCCCCACCGCCACCACCACCCGCTTGAGCTCCGGAATCTGGCCCCGCTCGGCCTGCAAATAGATGGGCTCCACGTAGATGACGGACCGGTTTAGGGGGATCACCAGCAGGTTCCCCCGGATGACGTCCGAACCGGCCTGGCTCCAGAGGGTAAACTGGGCCGAGATCTGCGGGTCCTGGTCGATTCGGGCCTCGACCTGGATGGGCCCGAAAACCAGCTTCTCCTTGGAGAACTTATAAACCACCATATCCCCGTAGGCCGGGGCGTCGGAGCGGGCCGCCAGCCAGGCGATCATGTTGGGCCGGCGGGCGGCCACAAAGGGCTGCATTAAGATAAACTCCTCCCGGGCCTCCCCCGGCAGCCGCATGATCACGTAGTAGGGCTGGACATCCACCACCTCCCGCCGGGGCCCGAAAAGCTCCTTCGGGATCTCCCAGAGGTCCTCCCGGTTGTAAAAGACCGTCGGGTCCGTCACGTGGTAAAGCCGGTAGAGCTCGGCCTGGGCCCGGAAAAGGTCCTCGGGATACCGGAAGTGGCGCCGGATACTTTCGGGCGTCCGGTCCGCCGGGACAAAAAGGCCCGGGAAAATCTTCTGGTAGACCCGGATAAGGGGGTCCTGGGGGTCAAAGACGTAGAGGGTGACGGTCCCGTCGTAGGCGTCGACCACGGCCTTGACCGAGTTCCGGATGTAGTTAAAATTGGCCGTTCGGGTCCGGTAGGGGTGGGCGTGGGGGAAGTGGGGGCTGGTGGTGTAGCCGTCCGCAACCCAGACCAGGCGGCCGTCGGCGATGACAATGTAGGGGTCAGAATCAAAGGTTAAAAACGGGGCCACCGTCTCCAGCCGCTCCCGGATGTTTCGCCGGAAGAGGACCCGGCTCTGGTCCGTGATAAAGTTGCTCAGGAGGATGTTGGGGTCGCCGAAGAACCAGGCAAAGGCCGCCCGTCTGACCCAGGAGTCGAGCCGGATGCCGCCCCGGCCGGCATAGCTGGAGTAGACGTTTTCGTCCCCCCGGGGGTAGTCGAATTCGGCGGCCAGGGTGTTGACGATGATATAGTTGCGGGTGCGCTCCCCGTGGTAGACCTCCGGCCGCTCGATGGGGATTACCCCCGAAGGGGGGATATCCTTGATGAAAAACCTGGGCAGGCCTTCCGGCCCGGCCTCGTTCACCGGGCTCATCACCACCCCGTACCCGTGGGTGAAAACCAGGTGCCGGTTCTGCCAGGTGTTGGCCTCGGGCGGCAGCTGGTCGGAGAGCTCCCGGGCCGAAATCAGCACCTGCCGGTACCTGCCCCCGACCACGTAGCGGTCGATGTCCACGTCGACGAACTCGTAGTAGGGGCGGATGCTCTGGACCTGCTGGTAAACGGTGAGGGTGGGCCGCCAGTCCCACAACCGGACGTTTTCCAGGGTGCTCCGGTTCGCCTGGACCTTTTCGGGGGTGAGCTGGTCGTCGGTCTCGTAGGGCACCTCCCGGATCCGGTCTAGGCCGAAGGCCAGCCGGGTCATCCGGATGGTGTTCTCGATATACGGGCGCTCCTTCACCAGCTCGGTGGGCCGGACCTCGAACTGCTGGACCAGGTTGGGGAAGACGGCCCCGCCGAAGACGGCCGCCACCACCCAGACCCCGGCCCCGATGACGGCCGGCTTGAGCCCCAGGAAGGGAACGGCAAAAAGGCTCAGGGCCAGCAGGAGGCTCAGGCCGGTGAGCACCCGGAAGGCCGGAAGCTGGGCGTGCACGTCGGCGTAGCTGGCCCCGGGCACTACCCCGCGGTTGGAGTAGACGACCTCATAGCCCGAGACCACGTAGTTGGCGGCCAGGGCCAGCCCCAGGAGCCCCCCAAGGACGGACAGGTGGGCCACCACCGCCCCCGGAACCACCACCTTGCCCGACCAGCCTTCCTCGGCCGAGAGGTTGATAAGATAATAGGCCCCGGTGCCGATAAGCCCGATGATTGAAAGGGCAATGAAGGCCGAGGTCAAGAACCGGAGGGCGGGCAGGGTGAAGAGATAAAAGCCGACCTCCTGGCCCAGGATCGGCTCCGTCAGACCAAAGGGCTCGGCGTTAAGCCACTGCAGAAAGGTGAGCCAGCGGCCGGCGGCCAGCCCCCCGAAGATGAGGCTCCCGCCGGCCAGCGCCCCCAGGACAACCGGCCGGGGGATGACCGGGCCCGCCAGCTCCCGGAAGACGCCGAACCTGGGCCGACGGCCCAGAATCCGGGAGGCCACCAGCAAATTCGCCCCGAAAAAGGCCCCGGCCAGGAGGGTGCCCCCAAGGAAGGCCAGGGCCTGGGCCGAGACCCGGGTTAGATAGGCCGGGGCGAAGCCTAAAGAATCGAACCAGAGGTATTCAACGTAAAACTCGGTGGCGATGACCCCGAGGGCCAAGAGGCCGGCGAGGCCGAGGCCGGCCCAAACCAGCAGGCCCAGCCCGCAGCCCGCCCGCCGCCGGGGCGGCCGGGTCCGGGCTAGCCGCTCCCAATCGATTTCGGAGAAGGGGTCCCTGGCCACATCCGCCTTCTTCTGCCGGCACCCCCGGCCGGCCTTTTAGCCGGCCCGGAAGACCGTGCCCGCCACGCCCTCCCCCGTAAATAGCCGGCGCAAACTGCCGGGGACGCCCCCGTCGATGACCCAGGCGGTGCCCCCGGCCCCCACCGCCCGGAGGCAGGCCTCCACCTTCGGGACCATCCCCCCGCCGGCCACCCCGGCCGCCACCAGGGCCGTGGCCTGGGCCGGGGTAAGCTCCGGCACCGTCCGGCCCGTCCCGTCCAGCACCCCCGGGGTATCGGTCAGAAGCACCAGGTCGGCCCCGAGGGCCGCCGCCAGCTCCCCGGCCACCGTGTCGGCGTTGAGGTTAAGGCAGACCGGCCGAACCCCGTCGGCGGCGGGTTCCAGGTAAAGGCCAATGGGGGCCACCACCGGCAGGTAGCCGGCCGAAAGAAGCCGGTCGAGAAGCCCCAGGTCGACCCCCTCCACCCGGCCTACAAACCCGAGCTCGGGGTCGGCCGGCCTGGCCCGGATGAGCCCCCCATCCACCCCCGTCAGGCCCAGGGCCCTCACCCCCAGGGCCTGGAGGCCGGCCACCAGCTGTTTGTTTACCAGACCGGCCAGGACGGCCACGGCCACCTCGAGGCTGGGCCCGTCGGTGACCCGAAGGCCCCGGACGAACCGGGGCTCCAGCCCGAGGCGCCGTTGCCACTGGCTGATGAGGGGACCACCCCCGTGGACCAGCACCAGCCGGAAGGCCTGCCGGCCCAGCCAGGCCAGGTCCCCCAGGGTGGTATCTTCGGCGCCAAGGGTGCTGCCGCCGACCTTTACCACCAGCGGCCGGGTGCCAGGGGTAACCATTAAAGACCTGCCTTACGTAGTATACACGCTGTTTAGTCGGACGTACTCCTCGGTGAGGTCACACGACCAGGCCGCGGCCTGGTGGGGCCCAAGGTTGAGGTTGACCGTAATCTCCACCTCCGCCGAAGCCAGGTAGCGGCGGGCAGCTTCCCGGTCGAAGGGAACCGGCCGGCCGTCCCGGAAGAGGGTAAACTCCCCCAGACTTATGCTGAGGCGGCCCTCATCCACCTCCACCCCGCTGGCCCCCAGGGCGGCCACCACCCGGCCCCAGTTGGGGTCCCGGCCGTAGATGGCGGTCTTTAAGGAGACCGAGCTGGCGACGGCCCGGGCCACCCGCCTGGCCTCGGCCAGGGAGCGCCCCCCCCTCACCGTCACCTGGATGAGGTGCTGGGCTCCCTCCCCGTCCCGGACGATCTCCTTGGCCAGGTATAAACAGACCTCGCCCAGGGCCGCCCGAAAGGCCCTGGCCAGGGGGCTTTCGGGTCCCACCGGCCCCAGGCCCGACCGGCCGTTGGCCAGCAGGAAGACCGTATCGCTGGTGCTCATGTCCCCGTCCACGTCGATCTGGTTGAAGGTGGCCTCCACGGCCTCCCGGAGGCAGGCCTGCAGGAAGGCCGGCTCCACGGCCGCGTCGGTGGTAATGAAGGCGAGCATGGTGGCCATGTTCGGGTGGATCATTCCGGCTCCCTTGGCCGCCCCCCCGATGCGGAAGCTGCCGGTCCCCGTCCAGACCTCAAAGGCGACCTCTTTGGTCCGGGAGTCGGTGGTGGTGATGGCCTTGGCAAAGTCGGCTCCGCCCTCCCGGCTTAAGGCGATCCCGGGGACGGCCGCCCGGATCCGGTCCATGGGAAGCTGGGTTCCGATGACGCCGGTGCTGGCCACCAGCACCTCCATCGGGTCGACCCCCAGCTTCCGGGCGGCCAGCTGGGTCATCTCCAGGGCGTTGTAGAGGCCCTCCTCCCCGGTGGCCACGTTGGCGCAGCCGCTGTTGACGATGACGGCCCGGACGGGCCGGCCGACCCGGGCCCGGGAGACCTTGACCGGCTGGCCCGGGATCCGGCTGGTGGTAAAGGTCCCGGCCGAATCGGCCGGGACCTCGCTGTAAAGCAGGCCCAAGTCCAGCTTAAAGGCCGCGTGCTCCCCTTTGATGCCGGCGTAAGCGGCCCCAGCCAGGAAGCCGGCGGCGGCCGTCACCCCCCACCCGGCCAGCTTTTCGAGCCTGAAAGTCTGGGTCATCGCCGCCTCCTCTTAAGGGTAAAGGGCGACCTGCTCTAAGCCCATCGTTTCCGGGAAGCCGAGCATCACGTTCATATTCTGGACCGCCTGACCCGCCGCCCCCTTAACCAGGTTGTCCAGGCAGGAGACGACGATGAGCCGGTGGGTCCGGGGGTCCACACAGGGGTAGACGACGCAGTTGTTGTTGCCCAGGGTGTGCTTGGTCTGGGGCGGGGCCGAGACGACCTTAACGAAGGGCTCCCGCCCGTAGTAATCCAGGTAAAGCTCCCGCACCCGGCGGTTGGCCGTCGCCGGGTCCCCCAGGTCCTGCCTTAAGGGGGCGTAGCAGGTGGCCAGGATACCCCGGGTCATGGGGATCAGGTGGGGCACGAAGGTCACCCCCAGGTTCGGCCCGGCCACCGGCGCCAGCTCCTGGAGGATTTCCGGCAGGTGGCGGTGGCCCTTAAGGCCGTAGGCCTGGACGTTTTCGTTAACCTCGGAAAAATGGGTAAAAAGGCTCAGGCTCCGGCCGGCCCCGGAGACCCCCGACTTGGCGTCGGCGATGATCTGCCCGTCGATAATCCCCTCTCTCAAGGCCGGGTAAAGCCCCAGGATGATGCAGGTGGGGTAGCAACCGGGGTTGGCCACCAGCCGGGCCGTAGCCACCTCGGCCCGGTGAAGCTCCGTCAGGCCGTAGACCGCTTCCTCCAGGAGCCTCGGGGCCGGGTGGGGGGTTTCGTACCACTCCTCGTAGGTCTGGGCCGAACGGAGGCGGAAGTCGGCGCTGATGTCCACCACCCGGATGCCCCCCTCCACCAGGGGGGCCACCGCCTCGGCGCTGGCCTTATGGGGCAGGGCCGAAATGACAAAGTCCACCTCCCCCAGCTCCGGCTCGATGGTAAGGTCCAGCTCGGCCAGGTGGGGGAAGACGTCGCCCAGCTTCTGGCCGGCGGCGCTCCGGCCGGTAACGGAGGCTACCCGCACCTCCGGGTGGCGCATCAGGATCCGCACCGCCTCCGCCCCCGCATAACCGGTAACGTTCAGGATGCCGACCCTTAGCATCGTTACCTCCCGATAAGAACGACCTCTTCTTGAATGGGGGTGGTCACCTCGGGGCCGTGGGGTCCCAGGTAGACGTTGATTTCCGAGCGGACCCCAAAATCGTCGAAGTAAAGGCCCGGCTCGACGGTGAGGCCGAGGCCGGGGATAAGGGCCCGGGTGTCGTGAGTCTCGTAGTCGTCTAAATTTGCGGCCCTGCCGTGGGCCTCCCGGCCCAGGCTGTGGCCCAGGCGGTGGGTAAAATAGGCCCCGAAACCCCGCTCCGTCACCAGCTTCCGGGCCGCCCGGTCCACCTCCCAGCCCTCAACCCGCCGGCCCGACCCCCAGGCCTCGGCAAGAAAGTCCAGGGCCAGGTCCCGGGCGGCCCGGACGACGTCGAAGGCCTGCCGGTACCGGGCCGGCACCTCCCGGCCGGCGTAGCCGACCCAGGTGATGTCGGCGTAAACCCCGCCGGGCCGGCGGGCCCAGAGGTCGATGAGCACCCAATCCCCCGCCGATATGACCGACCCGGACCCCGCCGGCTCGTAGTGGGGGTCGGCCGTGTGGGCGTTGACGGAGACGTTGGGGCCCGAGTCGGCTTCCAGGCCGGCGGCCGCAAACTCCCGCCGGATGAACCCCACCACATCCCCCTCGGCGACCCGGCCCAGGTTCTCCCCGATGAATCCAAAAGCCGCCAACACGACCCGCCCCAGCTCCCGGACGGCCAGCCGGTGTTCGGCCAGCTCCCCCTCCGTCCAGGTGGCAAAAAGCTCCTGGTAAAGGTCGGCCGAGGGCAGGATTTCGAACCCCAAGGAGGTTAAAAGCTCAAAGGTCCCCGCGTCCACGTAGGACATGGTGGGCAGGGCCCCGCCGGGGGAATACTCCATCAGGAGCCGGCGCCCGCCGGGGAAGAGGCTGAGGAGACCGTCCACCAGCTCCTCCCGGTTGCGGTAAACCCGCCGCCCCAGGCCGGCAAAGCCCCCGGCGTCCACCTGGTGGACCAGCAGGGTGGGCTCTTCGTCGGGCCTTAAGGCCAGAAAGGCCCGGCGGGTGCCGCCCGTCCGGCCCACCAGCTCGGCAAAGACGGGATTAAGCCCCCGGAAATCGTAAACCAGCCAGCCGTCCAGGCCCCTTTCGGAAAGATAGGCCCGGATTCGGGCGGTCAGCTGCGGGTCCAAGGCCAAACTCCGGGCAAAGTTTTCCGGAAGCCCGGGCCGCGGCCGGGCCGGGGCGGCGATGCCCGCCCCCCAGGGGTAAACCTTAGGCCGGGCCGGGTCGTCCCAAAGGGCGCTCCTGAAGGCTCAGGTTAAGGGCCGGGCCCGAAGAACGGGCTTACAATGGGATGATATAATACCCGCGGACACCTGTCAATTTGCCCAAAAGCCGACCTTCTGAAAGCAGGGCCGCCCGATGGTTGCCGACTTAATGGATAAAATCGTATCCCTTGCCAAGCGGCGGGGCTTCGTTTTCCCCAGTGCCGAAATTTACGGGGGCTTAAGCGGCGTCTGGGACTACGGGCCCCTGGGGGTCCTTCTAAAGAACAACATCAAGGCCGCCTGGTGGCGGGCCATGGTCCAGGAGCGGGACGACGTCGAGGGGCTCGACTCGGCGATCCTCACCCACCCGATGGTCCTTAAGGCCTCGGGCCACGTGGACACCTTTGCCGACGCCCTGGTCGAGTGCAAGCGGTGTCACGTCCGGTTCCGGGCCGACGAGGTGGGGGAGGTCTGCCCGGAGTGCGGCGGCCGGGAGTTCACCGAGCCCCGGATGTTCAACACGATGTTTAAGACTTACTTCGGGCCGGTCGAGGAGGAGGCCGCCATCGTCTACCTGCGGCCCGAGACCGCCCAGGGCATCTTTGTAAACTTTCTCAACGTCCTTAACACGACCCGGCGCAAGCTTCCCTTCGGCATCGCCCAGGTCGGAAAGGCCTTTCGGAACGAGATCACCACCGGCAACTTCATCTTCCGGGACCGGGAATTCGAGCAGATGGAGCTCGAGTATTTCGTCAAGCCCGGAACCGACGAGGAGTACCACCGGTACTGGGCGGAGGAGCGGCTCAACTGGTACGTTCGGTACGGGATAAAGGCCCAGAATCTGCGGCTCCGGGCCCTGCCCCCCGAGGAGCTGGCCCACTACTCCAAGGCCACCGTCGAGGTGGAATACCGGTTCCCGTGGGGCTGGACCGAAATCGAGGGGATCGCCAACCGCACCGATTACGACCTGCGCCGGCATTCGGAGTTCAGCGGCAAAGACCTAACTTATTACGACGAGGAGACCGGCCAGCACATTACACCCTACGTCATCGAGCCCTCGGCCGGGGTGGACCGGGTGATGCTGGCCTTTATGCTGGACGCCTACGACGAAGAGCCGGACAAGGAGGGCACCCGGGTCGTCCTCAGGTTCCACCCGGCCATCGCCCCCATTAAGGTGGCCGTCCTGCCCTTAAGCAAGCGGGAGCCCCTCATCCGGGTGGCCAAAGAGATCCACCGAGAACTGCGCAGGCACTGGGTCGTCGACTACGACGAGACCCAATCCATCGGCCGCCGCTACCGGCGCCAGGACGAGGTGGGCACCCCTTACTGCGTCACCGTCGACTTCCAGACCCTAGAAGACAACGCCGTCACCATCCGGGACCGGGACACCATGGCCCAGGTCCGGGTGCCCATCCCGGAGCTGCGGACGGCCCTGGCCGAAAGGCTGAATGCCGAGTAGGCGGCCGTGTTCCGGGTCGTCCACTTCTCGGACCTCCACCTGGGGGTGGAAAACTACGGCCGCCTCGACCCGGTAACGGGCCTTTCGACCCGGGTCGGGGACTTTTTAAAGGCTTTTGACGCCGTCGTCGACTACGCCGTCGCCGAGGGGGCCGACCTGGTCCTCTTCACCGGGGACGCCTACAAGAACCGGGACCCCTCCCCCACCCTCCAGCGGGAGTTTGCCCGCCGGGTCGTCCGGCTGCGGGAAAACCAGATCCCCATCTTCCTGCTGGTGGGCAACCACGACGTGCCCCTGGCCAGCGGCCGGGCCACCACCCTGGATATCTTCCACACCCTGGCCCTACCCGGGGTTTACGTGGGCAACCGCCTCGACCTTTACCGGGTTGAGACCAAGTCCGGGCCCATCCAGGTGGTGGCCGTGCCCTGGCTTTCCCGCCACCGGGTATTCGGCCGGGACGACCTGCGGGATAAGCCCATCGAAGAGATAAACCGGGCCCTGCTGGAGTGGGCCCTGGTCCGGCTGGAGGAGGCCTCGGCCCGGCTCGACCCGGAGCTTCCGGCCATCCTGGCCGTCCACGGGGTGGTGGCCGGGGCCGAGCCCGGAAGCGAACGCAACCTGATGCTGGGCAACGAGTACGTCTGGGCCCAGGGCGACCTGGCCCGCCCGGAGTTCTGCTACGTCGCCCTCGGCCACGTCCACCGCCACCAGGTCCTCCGCAAGGCCGACCCGCCCCTGGTCTACGCCGGCAGCCTGGAGCGGGTGGACTTTTCGGAGGAGCGGGAAGAAAAGGGCTTTGTCCTGGTTACCATCGACCGGGACGCCGGGAAATGGGTCGCCCGCTTTGAATTCAAGCCGGTCCCGGCCCGCCGGTTCTTAACCATCGACGTGACCGTCCGCTCCAACCGGCCCACGGAGGAGGTGCTGGAGGCCCTGGAGGGCCAGCCCATCGCCGACGCCGTCGTCCGCCTCCGGATAACCCTCCCCCACGAGCTCCAGCCCCTGCTGGACCTGGCGGCCATCCGCCGGGCCCTACGGCCGGCCAAGTACGAGGTGATCAACCGGGTTCCCGTCGGCCGGCCCCGGCCGCCCCTCACCCTTCTCACCTGCCCCAACTGCCGCCGGGAATACCAGCTGGTGGAGGCGGTGGACCGGCGCTGTCCGGAGTGCCAGGCCGAGCTGGTCTACCACGAGCTCGACCCCATCCGGGCCCTGGAGCTTTATCTTTCCAAGCAGAACGTTCCCCCTGACCGGCGAAGCCGGCTGCTGGAGCTGGGTCGGCGGCTCTTTAAAGAAGTTAGCGGCGAAATGGTATAATCTTAAAAAATTGCGGCGGTGAATCTTAACCCTGCCCCGAAGTAGCCCGAAAAATCCCCGGCTGGGAGGAGCGAACCATGCTCTTTGAGGAGAAGTTTATCGGCGAGGGCCTAACCTTCGACGACGTTCTGCTGGTCCCGGCCCGGTCCGAAGTTCTGCCCCGGGACGTGTCCACGGCCACCTGGCTTACCCGCAACATCCGGCTCCAGATTCCCATCGTCTCGGCGGCCATGGATACCGTCACCGAGGCGGCCATGGCCATCGCCCTGGCCCGGGAGGGGGGAATCGGCATCATCCACCGGAACCTCTCCATCGAGGAGCAGGCGGCCGAGGTCGACAAGGTCAAGCGGTCGGAATCGGGGATGATCACGGACCCCATCACCCTCGGGCCTGATGACCGGGTCCGGGACGCCCTGGCCCTGATGGCCCGCTACCACATCTCCGGGATCCCCATCACCGAGAACGGCCGGCTGGTGGGCATCATCACCAACCGGGATGTCCGCTTTGAGACGAACCCGGACCGGCCCATCAAAGAGGTGATGACCCGGGAGAACCTGGTCACCGCCCCGGTCGGGATCAGTCTTGAAGAAGCCCAGGAGATTCTGAGCCGCCATAAGATCGAAAAACTTCCTATTGTCGACGAAAACTTTAACCTTAAAGGCCTTATCACCGTTAAAGATATCCGTAAGCGGATCCTTTACCCCAACGCCACCAAGGATGAGCGGGGCCGGCTCCGGGTCGGGGCGGCCGTCGGGGTGGGGCCGGAGGCCATCGAGCGGGCCGAGGCCCTGGTGGCCGCCGGCGTGGACGTGCTGGTCATCGACACCGCCCACGGCCACTCGGCGGCCGTCATCCAGACCCTGCGGGAGCTGAAGCGCCGCTTCCCGGTGGACGTCATCGCCGGCAACATCGCCACCGCCGAGGCGGCCGAGGAGCTCATCGCCAACGGCGCCGACGCCATCAAGGTGGGGATGGGGCCCGGGGCCATCTGCACCACCCGGGTGGTGACCGGCGTCGGCATGCCCCAGGTCACGGCCATCTACCTGTGCGCCTCGGTGGCCGCCCGCTACGGCGTCCCCGTCATCGCCGACGGGGGCATCCGCTACTCGGGCGACATCGCCAAGGCCATTGGGGCCGGGGCCGACTCGGTGATGCTCGGGTCCCTCCTGGCCGGGGTGGACGAAAGCCCCGGGGAGATCATCGTCTACCAGGGGGAGCGCTTCAAAGAGTATCGGGGAATGGGCTCCCTGGGCGCAATGAAACAGCGGTTCGCCCGGGACCGCTACGGCCAGGGGGACGTGGACTCTGAGGCCAAACTGGTCCCCGAAGGGGTCGAGGCCCGGGTGCCCTACAAAGGGCCGCTGTCCACCGTCATATACCAGCTCATCGGCGGCCTTAAGGCGGCCATGGGCTACGTGGGGGCCGCCACCATCGAAGAGCTCAAAGCCAAGGCCCGCTTCGTGCGGACGACCCCGGCGGCCACCGCCGAGAGCCACCCCCACGGGGTCCTGGTCACCCACGAGGCCCCCAACTACCCGATCCGGGTAATCTAACCCGAAGGCTCGGGACCCGCCCCGGCCACCGCCCTTCCCACCAGGGCCAGAAACTTGCGCTTAAACTCGGCCGTATCGAACTGCCGGGCAAAGGCCCGCAGGGCGGCCGGGTCGAAATCCTCAGGCCGGAAGGCGGCGAGGGCTTCGGCCAGGGCCTCCGCCGTCTGCGCCCGGAAAAGGAGCCCCGTCCGGCCCTCGATAACCGTATCCAGGGCGCCCCCGGCCGCGTAGGCGATAACCGGCCGGCCGCTGGCCATCGCCTCCACCGGGACGATCCCGAAATCCTCCTCCCCCGGGAAGACCAGGGCCCGGCACCGGGCCATCAGGTCGGCCACCTGCTCGGTGGGCAGTCGGCCCAGGAACTTCACCGTCGGGCCGGCCAGCCGCTCCAGCCGGGGCCGGTCCCGCCCATCCCCCACCACCAGCAGGGGCACCCGCAGCCGGTTGGCGGCCTCCACGGCCAGGTCCACCCGCTTGTAAGGGACGAGCCGGGAAACGACCAAATAATAATCCTCGAACCGGTCGGCCGGCCTGAACCGGTCCGTCTCCACCGGGGGGTGAAGGAGCCAGGCGTCCCGCCGGTAAATCCGGCGAATCCGGCCCACCACTGCCCGGGAGATGCCGATGAAGAAGTCGACCCGCTGGGCGGCCACCGCATCCCAGACCCGGAGCAGGCTAATGAGGGGCCGCAGGGCGGTCCGCAGGAGCGGGCCAACGGCCTCCCGTTCCACATAGGCCTCAAAGTTCCAGAGAAAGCGGGGGGGCGTAAGGCAGTAGTTCAGGTGGCAGGCGTCGGCCCGGACAAGGACCCCGTGGCAGAAGCCGCTACTTACGGAGATAACCAGGTCGTATTCGGCCAGGTCAAAGCTGTCAAAGGCGAGGGGGTAGAAGGGGAGATACCACTGGTGGCGGCGGGCCACCCCGGGGAGGGCCTGCATAAAGGAGGTGATAATCTTCCAGTTTCGATATTCGGCGGGCATGGCTTTCGGGTCGAAAATGGAGGTGTAAACCGGGGCGTCGGGGAAGAGGTCGTGGAGCACCTCCAGGACCCGCTCGGCCCCCCCGTGCTGGTTAAGCCAGTCGTGGACGATGGCGACCCGCTTCGGCCTCATCCGGGCCTAAAGTATACCAGGCCCGGCCTCCCGCACCGCCCCGATCAGGGGAGAACGCTCAGGGGGTTGATGGGAACCCCGCCCCGGTGGACCTCGAAGTGGAGGTGGGGGCCGGTGGCGATTCCCGTCCGGCCGACGGCCCCGATAACCTCGCCCTGCTCCACGGCCTCCCCCACGGAGACGTCCAGCCGGCTCAGGTGGGCGTAAAGGGTCCGGAAGCCGTTGCCGTGGTCGATGACCACCATGGTCCCGTAGCCGCCGTTCCACCCGGCGCTGGCCTGAACCACCACCCCGGCCGCCGCCGCCCGAACGGGGGTGCCGTAGGGAGGCGCGATATCGAGGCCCCGATGGTAGGCCGAGAAGTACTGGCTGATAATGCCCACCGTCGGCCAGGTGAAGCCGGCGGCCGCCCGGGCCGGGGGCGGTGGCGGGGGCGGCGGGGCAGGAGGGGCCGCGGCCACCGGCGGGGCGGGGGCGGCCTGGGCCGGGGGCGGCGGACTCTGAACCGGGGCCGGCCGGGGCTCGGTTCGGGCCGAGGCCGGCCGGGGCGGCTCGGGCACCCGGCCGCCCGGAATCACCAGCCTCTGCCCCACCTGAAGCTGGTTCGGGTCCGACAGGCCGTTGGGCGCAAAGGCCAGAATATTGGCCTGGTCAACCCCGTAGTGCCGGGCGATCCCCTCCAGAGTCTCCCCCGCCTGGACGGTGTGGATTACCCCCGAAACCGCCGGAACCTGGAGCACCTGGCCCGGCTGAAGGTAATTTTCGCTGTTAAGGTTGTTGGCCCAGACGATGCTCTCCACGCTTACCCCCAGCCGCTCGGCAATGGTGTAGAGGGTATCCCCTGGGCTAACGGTGTACTCGATGACCGCCTGGGCCGGCTGGGCCGAACCCCCGGTTGCCGTCGCCGACTGAAGGCTCTCGGGCAGGGCCATAACTACCAGAAATCCTTCCGGAGTCCGGGCTCTAGAGCTTACTAGCTCGACGGCCTCGGGGTAAAGGCCGGTGACGGGGGAGGGGCCGAAAAATTCCCGCTCAGCGGATGCCAGCCTGGTAAGGCCAAGGCAAACCAGGCCGAGCACCAGGTAGACCAGGCACCTGGCCGCCCGTGGCCAGGCCGAGGCCAGCGAGGGCAAACTCAGCCCCGCAAGCCCCTCGACGGCCGGTGCCGGGGGTGGCGCCGGGTGTGTCGTAATTGTACGGTAATCGTCCAAAAAGGACAGACCCCCGACTGTTTGTTAGGACCGCAACCATGGCTCCACCCCCAACCATACCACCACTGGCAGCCCCCCACCCGCCAGGGCGGGTGAGTGGCAGTTCAACGTAACCGGCCCCTATTATACCCGAGGGTGTCAAGGGACGCAACCCGGGCGGTGGGCGGTTCCCCCACCCCCTGATTTAAAGCCGCCAGGCCGGCGGCCCGGCAAGACTTGACGCCGTCGCCGGATTATGCTAGATTAAGCTAACAACTCAATAAAGGCTAGGCCCTCATCAAGAGCGGTGGAGGGAGACGGCCCGATGAAGCCCGGCAACCGTCCGGGGTCCGGGCCCGGCCTTTAAG
>Ga0197143_1001550_pt1 | contig 19221 bp, 18 predicted proteins | sample GBS70_MetaG_FD_148603 | JGI IMG/M metagenome (GOLD analysis project Ga0197143, IMG submission 148603) | Sediment microbial communities from Great Boiling Springs, Gerlach, Nevada, United States - GBS 70_MetaG | ecosystem: Environmental > Aquatic > Thermal springs > Hot (42-90C) > Sediment...
AAAATTCCACATATTCTTTTGGTTTCAAATTTTTAATTTTTTCATAATCAGGTTTTTCTTTTAAATGGACAAGAATTGCTATTTTCTCATTATTTTGTGTATTTTGCATAATCTCTCTTAAAGAGGGCATTATTTTTTCTTCCTTTATAAGTATTATTATTAAAATACTCCACCACATTTTCTCCTCCTAAATTGAGAATTTAATTATAAAATTATTTTTTTAAAATGTCAAGCTTTTACATTATAGAATTCAAAAATTTTTTCAATTGTTGGTTTTCCTTCGTATTCTATCTTTCCCTCTTTCATAAAAATTAATTTATTTGCAAATTTTAAAGATAAAAAGGGCTCATGAAATACACCAAGAATAATTTTTTCCTTTGAAATTTCCTTTAAAATTTTTAATATTTCAAATTGATTTTTTAAATCTAAATGGGCAGTTGGTTCATCTAAAAGTAATATTTTTGATTCCTGGGCAAGTGCCCTTGCTATTATAACCTTCTGTTTTTCACCTCCTGAAAGAGAATAAAAATCTCTTTTTTCCAAATTTTTTAAAGATATTTTCTCAATCACTTCTTTTACCTTTTCAAAATCAGTTTTACTTTCCCTTTTTATAATTCCTTTTTTATAAGGATACCTTCCCATCATAATCATATCAAATACATTAAATCCCTTTATTTCAGAATAAAATTGAGGTATAAATGATATCAATTTTGCTTTTTCTCTATAAGGAATTTTTAATAAATTTTTCCCATCAAATAATATTTCTCCTTTTTCCGGTTTTAAAATTCCAAGAATTATTTTTAAAAGGGTTGTTTTTCCACATCCATTTGGTCCTAAAAGAAGAGTAAATTTTTCAATTTCACAGTTTAAATTTTGTAATTTAAATCCATTTTTATAAGAAAAAAATAAATTTTTAATGATTATTTTCATAGTTTTTTAAAAAGAAGATAAATGAAAAATGGGACACCAATAAAAGATGTTATTATTCCAATTGGAATTTCAATTCCTTTTATTAAAATTCTTGACAAATCATCACATAAAACTAAAATTACTCCTCCTAAAATAGAAGAAAAGGGAATTAAATTTTTATGTTTTTCACCTATTAAAATTCTTGAAATATGAGGAACAATAAGTCCTATAAATCCTATTATTCCATTAAAGGCAACAGAAATTGAAGCAAGGATTGATGAAAAGAATATTATTTCAATATAAAATTTTTGTGGATTTACACCGAGAGAAAATGCCTCTTCTTCTTGTAATAAAATTATGTCAAGTTCCTTATTTTTTATTAAAAGGAAAATAAACGAAAAAATGAATAAAAAGAAAGTTATTGAAAGTTTTAACCATGAAGACCTTGATAAACTTCCAAATAAATAAAAAAATATTTGTATTCTTTCAGAATGAAAAATATAAATTAGGAATGCTAATATGCTTGAAAAAAGTATTGAAATTGATATTCCAAGAAGTAAAATTGAATAGGGATTATATTTTGAAAATCTTGAAATTGAGAGAATAATTGTAACTGAAAGAATTGAACCAAAAAAGGAAAATAAAGGAGTTTTTAAAATAAAATCAAAGGGGATTAAATAGGAAAGAAATGAAAAGAGCGCTCCACCTGATGATATCCCAATTAAATATGGTTCCAAAAGTGGGTTTTTAAAAATTGTTTGGAGCGAAAGGCCAGAAAGTGAAAGGGATGCACCGACAAAAAACCCCATTAAAACTCTTGGAATTCTTAAATCCAAAATTATTTCTTTTCTAATTCCTGCAGGACCTAAAAAAATTGAAATTATTAAAACAAAAATTGAAATTATAAAAATTTTTCTCACTTTATATTTTTTAGTTCTTCAATTGCTTTAAAAATAAAAGGTGAAGGTCTTGTAAAATATTCATAATTTTTTATAACATAAATTTTATTTTTGATTTTTTTATAAAAAAATTCTTCCTTTAAATCCTTTAAAATGTCTGGATGAGAAATTATAAAATAATCTATTTTTTCAAAATCAATTTTTTCAGGCGAAATTATCTTATATCCTTCAAAAAAATCAACAAAATTTTTAAATCCTGATATTTCAAGTATTTCATCAATGAATGTATTTTTGCCTGCTGACCATATTCCACCCCTTAAATCAATTATAACAAAAGCAATTCCTTTAAATTCTTTTTCTTCAAAAATTATTTCTAAAAACTCCTTTAATTTTAAAATTGCCTCTTTTTCTTTATTAAATATTTTTCCAAATTTTATAAAGGCACTTATTATATCCATTAAATTTTGACATTTTATATAAAAAACATTTATTTTATTTTTTCTCATCCATTCAATATCTTCAATTGAATTTATATCACCTGCAAAAACAATGTCAGGTTTTAAATTTAAAATTTTTTCCCTTGATAAAAAACCAGTGCTAAGTAAGCAATTTTCTGCATCTATTTTATCAATATATGTTTTTCCAACAATCCTTTCAGTTAAATCTAAATATATTAAAAAATCAGTTAAATTTGGAGAAATTGAAACAACCCTTTTAGGAGGAGCCCTTATCTCTATTTTTTCTCCGAGGTCATCATAAAGGAAAATTGAAAAAATTAAACTTATTAAAACCATGTCATTTCCTTTTCCATTTCAATTCCTATTTTAAAATTTCTTCCTTCAATTGGGTATCCAGGAATAAATTCATAATTCTTATTTAAGAGATTATAAATTGAAAGAGCAAAATCAAAGAAATAAACTTTTTTAATTTTAAAGGAAATATTTAAAATTGAAATGTCACCTTTTATTTTTTGTGGAGTTAATCTTTTTGAGTTATAGGAATAAGAGATTCCTGATGAAAATTTATCATTATCAAAAATTATTTCTGTTCTTAAAGAATTCCAAGGAATATAATATATTCTTCTTTCTTCCTTTAAATTTCTTGCATCTGTATATGTATAGAAAATATTTAAAAATAAATTTCTTTTTCCAATCCTTGTTTCAATTTCATACCCTTTTAAATATCCTTTTGAAAAATTCTTTGGTTCATATATAAAAGTATCACCTTTTAAATAAGAAACCCATTCAATCAAATCTTTTGAATTTTTTTTGAAATTATTTATTGAAAAATATAAAGGAATATTTTTTGGAAAGATTTTAAATAAAATATCATATCCTTCTGATTTCTCTGGTTTTAAATCTTCATTCCCTCTTATTATAAATCCAGGATATTCTTTATAATATATTTTTTCAAAAGAAGTTGGCTCTTTTAAAGATTTTGAATATATAAAAGAAAATTTTGAAATTTCACCTAAATAAATTGATAAACCACCTTTAATTGGAATAAATTTTTCCTTTGATAGAATATCTTTACTTAAAAATAAAAATGGCTCAATTTTTTGAGGAATTTCAAAACCAGTTGAAATTGTAAATGATGAAATTGTATCTTTATTTTGCTTTGTATTTCCCTTAAAAACTTTTATATCTTCTCTATATCCTTCATAACCTATATGAATTTTTGATTTCCATAAATTTATTTTATATCCACCACTGCTTCTTAATGATAAACTCTGATAATATGATGTATCAGAAAAATCTGGATCTGAATAATATGTTCTATCTCTTAAAATTTGATTTCTAAAATAATATTTTTCTGAATTAAATCCAATTCCATAAAGAATAATCTCATCATTTTCCCTTGCATTTGGAGTTAAAACATATGCAGAATCGTTAAAGGAATCATAAAGTGGGCCTGTTATACCTGATTTATTTTCTGAAAATAAGAAAATCTGTTCATAATTTTCTTTTGAATGTTTTATTAAAAATGTCTTTTTTGTAAAATCAGAGTTTTCCCTTTTTAATTTAAATCCCCTAAAATTTACCAAATCATTCCCATCTTTATGACTTTGCGAAAATAAAAATAAAAGATTGTATTCATAGGAAAGATTAAAAATGAATTCCTGTAAATTGTATCCAAATGAACCAAATTCTGTTTTTAACTTTCCAAATCTTTTATTTATACTTGGCATTATTAAATTTATTATTCCACCAGAAGGACCTTCTCCAAAAAAGGCACTATTTCCACCCTTTAAAATTTCAATCCTTTCATAATTTATGATGGGTAAAATTGATAAATTAAAGGATTCAACCCTTTTTGTATTCAATCTAAAACCATCAATATAAAGATAAGTTTCCTTTGATGAATTTCCCCTTAAAATAGAAGTTAAAAGCATTCCTTGATTTCCAGAAGGTAAAATAAATAAACCTGGTAATGAAAGAAATAGATTTTCAAAGGATATCGGATTTAATGCTTTAATTTGTAATGAATTTATATATGTCATTGAAGATTTTGATTTATAAGTTTCTTCAAGATAAGGTGTTGATGTTATTTCATAGGCAGGGAATATATATTCTTTTATTGTATCTTTTATCCCTCCCATTTGCACAATTATTATTGCCATCAAGATTTTCATAAATTTACCTCCTTTTAGAATTCTCCAAGGGAGGGGGATAAATACTTAAGATTCCCTTTAAACCCCTTACCCCCGGAGGTTTAAAGTTTTTGGGTAAGGTCGGTCTTCCGACTTAAGGGGAATACTTCTCCTTTCCGCCTTCCCAGGTAAAGAGCCTTTTTAAGACCCTTTTACCCAGTGGCATATTGGAAAGGAGAAACCCCTATCACGGCGGCGGGGGCCGTGGGGGATTTTCACCCCTCTTCCCGTTACCTTACCCAACAAACTTAATTTTGAATTTTAAAGTATTTTATAATAAAAAAACAAATAAATTACTTTTTTATTCTAAAATATAAAATGTCGTTTATGTTTCCTTCTCTTTTTTCTTTAAAAACAGGTTCACATTTTAAGCCAATTTCAACTTCATCAAAATTTGTTTCCTTTAATCTATGAATTAGTCCACCTTCTACATTTTCCCATTTTAAAAATACAACTATTTCAGGTTCTTTTAAATCGTTATCTTCAAGGTCTTTAAATAAAAATGTGTAGGAATAAATATAGGGTAAATCTTTAATTTCAACAAATTCATTTATTTCTTCAAAACAATCCTCACAATATATTCTTGTTGGGATAAATAGTTTTTCACAATTTTTACACTTTGATGCAAAAAATTTTTTATCAATTAAATTCTTAAAAAATATTTCCTCTCCATTTCCATAAGTATATCTATGCCATCCCATCTTTTCACCTTTCAAGACCTTTATTTTATCAAATTTATCAATCTTTTCTATCATTTTTCCTCCTTTATTGGTATAAAATATTTTATATCTGTTATTTTTCCTTCTCTTTCTTTTTCATCTTTCCATACCGCTTTAACCTTTGTCCCAACTTTTATATATTTTAAAACTTCTTCAAGGTTTTCCCATTCAACTTTTTCAGGATGAGCAATTAAATGTAATATTCCCATTCCTTCTGATGCTCCATCAATTTCAATAACAGCAGGAACTTGTGGTTTTTCCCTTCTTGATGCATCCCAGTTTAAATAGGAAACAGAAAATGTATTTACCTTTCCTGTATCTTTTAATAAAACCCATTTATCTGTTGGATGAAAACATAATTCACAAAACATTCTTGGAGGGACCATTATTCTTTTACATTTTGGGCAATGTCTTCCATAAATTTTACCATTTTTAAGACCCTCAAAAAAGTATGAAAGTGCAATTCCACAATCCCATGCATAATGTGCTTTAACATGCCAATCAGTATAAAAAACTTTTTTTTCTATTAAATCCCTATCTTTTAAAGGTGTTCCTTTGAATTCCATTTTTTCCTCCTATTTTCCTAAAATTACAACAGTTCCTACTTGCATTAAATCTCCCCATGCCTGTGCCAATCCCCTTTTTACTTCTCTTTTTACCTGTCTTTTTCCTGCCTTTCCCTTTAATTGCCAATAAATTTCAATAACCTTCATAAGTCCTGCTGCTGCGATTGGATTTCCAACTCCTAAAAGTCCTCCTGATGGTGAAGATGGTATTCCATTTTCTGTATCCCTATCCCAAAATCCCTTTTCTAAAAGGCGTGGTGCCTCACCTTTATCTGCAAGTAAAAGACCTTCAAGATGATGTAATTCTTTATATGCAAAAGGATCATAAGGTTCAACAACATGTATCTCTTTTTTAGGATCTTTTATTCCTGCCATTTCATAAGCCATTCTTGCTGCATATTCAACATATCTTGGATAATACAAATCCCTATTTGTCCAATAAGATGTATCAAGACACCATCCAACACCCTCAATCCATATATTTTCTTTTCCAAATTTTTTTGCAAAATCATAAGAGGCAAGAACAATTGCAGCAGCACCATCTGTAACAGGTGAAACCATTAATCTTGTTACTGGCCAGCACATTATCTCTGAATTTACAACTTCTTCCACCGTATAATTTCCAGGTATCCCTTCCTGTGCACATGGATGATCAAGCCCATTTTTCTTATTTTTGACTGCAACAAGAGCAATTACCTCAAGCGGTATTTTATGAACAGCCATATACCTTTGCATTTCAAGTGAAAATATCCATAAAAGGTTTACTCCAAGTGGTCTTTCTAAAAATTGATCATATATTGCATTAAAAGTTCCTTGTGGATGGGGCATTGAAGAAGACATTTTTTCTTCTGCAACAACAAGACATGTATTAAAATGTCCTGACGCTATATGATACCATCCACTTATAATTCCAAAAACACCAGAACCACCCCCAACAAAACACCTCATAAATGGTTTTTTTGAAGCACCACATCCATCTGATAGATATTCACCCTTTCTATGAAGACCATCAAAGGCATCAGGAGCAGAAACACAAACAACAGCGTCAATATCTTTTATTTCAAGTCCTGCTTCTTCCAATGCCATCTTTGCTGCATAAAAGGCAAGTTCCTTTCCTGTTTCTTTTGCTCTTCTTGAAAATTTTGTTAAACCTGCACCAAGAACAGCAACCTTTTGCATGATACCTCCTTTTTATTCTCTATTTGATAAAATTACAACACCTCCTGACGCAGTTGGAATACCTCTCCATGAAGCAACAAGCCCTATTTCAGCATCTTCAATCTGTCTTTCACCTGCCTCATTCCTTAATTGTAAAACTGCTTCTACTATACCCCTTAAAGAGTTTGCATCATGTAAGTTTCCGCATCCAAGAGAACCACCTGATATATTTATAGGTATTGCTCCATCAAAATCAAAATAACCTTCTTCAAGCATTATTCCACTTTCACCAGGACGGGATATTCCAAGTGCTTCAACGTGTTGAAGTTCTTTATAGGAAAATGTATCGTCAATTTCTGCAAAATCTATTTCAAGAGAATTTTTAATTCTTGCTTCATTATAAGCCATATTTGCTGCAGCTTGTAAATAAACGGCATTAACAAGGTCCCTTCTTTCTATATTTGGTGTTTCCTGTATCCATCCTATTCCTTCTATATAAATAGGTTTATTTACGAGTTTTTTAGCAATACTTTCTTTTGCAAGAATTATAACAAATGCACCATCTGCTCTTTTTGATATATCAAGTTCCTTTAAGGGAAAAGAAACAGGATTTGAAGAAAGAACATCTTCAAGGGAAAGATTTCCTGGATATGCAGCAATTGGATTTTTAAGTGCATTCCTTTTATTCTTTAAAACTACAAGTGAAGTATGATATTCAGTATTTCCAGTTTCAATTAAAAATCTTTGCATTTCAAGTCCTGCAAGAAAAATTGGATTAAATCCAAGAGGTCTTACAATTATTGGGTCAAGAGAAAATGCATCTATATGTGAAGGATATAAAATGTTAGATGCTTTTGAATGTCCTTCTAAAACTGCTATGTTAAAAATACCTGTTTTTATTTGCATGCAGCATGCAGCAAGTGCAGTAATTGCATCCTGTGTTATTGTATGAACAGGTTTTAAAACTGCACCAAGTTGATCAGGAACATATTCATCAAATATTGCAGTTCCTTCATAATAATCTTCTGATATTGCTACAAATGTATCAACATCCTTTGGCTCAATTCCTGCATCATTGTATGCCTTTAATGCTGCTTCATATATCATCTCTCTAAAAGAAACTTCCGGTGAAATTGGTCTACATTGTGTATATCCAATCCCTATTATTGCAACCCTTTCTTTCATAAAACCTCCTAAATTAAATATTTTTTTAACAAAACATTTGCTATTATATATCTCATTATCTCTGCTGTTCCTGCTCCTATATCCATTAATTTTGCATCTCTTAAATATCTTTCAACAGGATATTCTTTTGTATAACCATATCCACCAAGTATTTGTATTGCATCAAGAGAAATTTTTACTCCAAGTTCTCCTGCTAAAAGTTTAACTGTTGCACTTTCTATTCTATTATCCTTATTAAAATCATAATTTTTTGCTAAAAAATAAAGATAAGTTCTTATAACTTCAAGGTTTGCTGAATTATCGGCAATTTTTTGTTGTATCATTTCAAAATTACCAATTTCTTGTCCAAATTGTTTTCTTTCCCTTGAATATCTTATCTGCCAATTTAGTGCAGAAATTGCTATACCTATTGAAATTGCTGCAATTGTTATTCTTTCAATCTCAAAACATTTAACAAGTATATTAAATCCTTTATCTTGCTCTCCTAAAAGATTTTCTTTTGGACAAAAGGAGTTTTCAAAATAAAGACCTGCTGTTGGTGAACCCCTCATTCCCATTTTCTCAAACCTTTTACTTACAGAAAATCCTTTTGATTTTGTTTCAAATATAAATGTTGAAATTCCATCTTTTCCCTTTTCAGGTGATGTCTTTGCATACAATATTAAAATATCTGCTATATCACCATTTGTTATAAAGATTTTACTTCCATTTATTATAAAACCATTATCCTTTAAAATTGCAGTTGTTTTTATACCTGCTGCGTCAGACCCTGCATCAGGTTCTGTTATTGCAAGACCACCTATTATTTCTCCTTTTGCAAGTTTTGGCAAATATTTTTCCTTTTGCTCTTTATTTCCGAATCTTAAAATTGGATGAGCACATAAAACAGAATGTGCTAAAAGAGATAATGCAATTGATGCACTTTCTTTTGCAATTTCTTCAAGAACAATAACTGCCTGTAAAACACTTTCTCCAATACCTCCATATTCTTCAGGAATAAGTATTCCTGTGAAACCGAGTTCACTCATTTCATTAAATATTTCTTTGGGGAATTCATCTTTTTCATCAATTTCCTTTGCAATAGGGGAAATCCTTTCTTTTACATATTTTTTTACACTTTCCCTTAAAATTCTATCTTCTTCAGATTCAATATTTTTTAAAAGATCAAAAATCATTTTTGAAATTAGATTATAATACTAAAAAATAAAAAATTTCAAATTAATTTATTATGCTCTTCTATGAATTCTCTCAATAACAATGCACTCAAAACCACGCCATCAAAAGATGTTATAGTCTTATGCATATATTCATTACTTTTGAACCAAACTATCCCATCTAAAACTGCGATCCCAATAATATTATTTTTTTTAATTTTTGCTACATTTATAGCATCTCTAAATTGATTATTTTGTGAACCTCCATAATCAGTTAAAAATTTTGCTTCTCCTAAAATAAATTTATTTTTGATTTTTAATATGAAATCTATTCCTTTAGATAAGTTTATTCCCAGTTTATTATTAGCAAATTCTTTTAATTTTTTATCACTTCCTTCAAGAAATGCGATTTGAGAACCGGAATTAAATTTATCTTCTTTTAAAAATGGGTAATTAAGAGTTTTTAACCAATTTTTGAAACTATGACCTAACTGGCGAGAGGGAGATTTTGGTTTAGCAGATAATTCTAAAACAGTATTTATTCCCAAGGAAAAAAGTTTTTCACTAATTCTTTCTACGGTTTTAGGATTTTTTGATAATAATGATGGGTGTCTCCTTAAGGAGGCTATATATGGATCATCAATTGGAAATTTTGGCAATTTTAATAACTCTTCTACGAGTTTGTTTCCGTCTTTTTCTATAAATGCCCTCTTTATTTTATTTTTTATATTCTGCGGCACAACTCTTATTTTTTCATATTCTACAGGGTAAATTTCCAAAAGTTTATCTAAATAACCATGAGAATTAGCTAATTCTATACTTTTTTTAATCCATTTATTCATCTAAAAAGCGTTTTTTGATTCTTAAAATTTTTATTTAAATCTAATAAAAGCTCTTTAATCTTTTCTACATTTTTTTGTTCTATTAGAATTTTAAATATTTCTTTTGTATTTTTGGACATTAAATGAATTGGAAAAGTTTCTAATAATTTTTTTGCTTGAGAAAGCCCTAAATATTTACGAACATATTCAGAATTAGAGTATTTAAAAGTAGTCAAAAACTCACTATCAGTGATATCTCTAAAATATTCCAATATAAGATTAAAATAATTTTTTAATAATATTAAATCTTCCTCTGTAAGTTCAGGAGTAATAAAAATCTGAATGGGATGAGTTCTATATTTTTCTTTCGTAATTACTATTCCATCTACTCCAAATATTTCTCTTATATGATAAATTCCAGCTCTTCCTTCCCATTTTCCAGTATCCAAAGTTCTTATAAATAAGGGGTTTTTCTTTATTTTTTTATAAAGTTTCTCATTCACCAAATAAGTGTCAAATTTATAATAACCATCAGAAAAATTATTTACATCTAATAGTTTCACAGGCATTTCACCCTTGTTTCTTTGCACTTCTTCTAATGTTAGATAAAACTTTATTTTTAATGGCTTTGGTGATTTAAAATAAGAAACATATTCTTCAAATTCTCCCCCTGCTCTATAAAAATTTTGAGGCAATAAATTATATTCTTTTTCTATTACTTCACTATTAATCTTCAAAGCTTTAAAAGTAATAGGTTCATAAGAAATCTGTTTTTTCCTTTCAAAAAAACATATGCAAACATTAGTTCCGGTAAATTCAAAAATTTTTTTTTCAAAAATAATTGCTTTTTTAATATTATAAAATGGTAAAAAATCCTTTCTAATTTTGTTGGAAACTGAAAAACCAAATAAAAAGTTAGTAGGAATTATATAAATTAATTTTTCTAATCCATGTCTTAAATCATTTATCATTGCAATTTGATATAAATCTTGATAACCTTCATTTTTTCCTTTAAAATATTTTAAATTTCTTTTAGATTTTTTTACAATATATCCTAAATAAAGATAAGGTGGATTTGTAATATGGTAAGGGGGATATTTTAGAAATTTAAGATCCGGATAATTCTGTAAAGTATCTTGTACCTGTATATTTTTTTGTGCAATCTCGTAGGGAATTCCGTAATTTTTAGCATTTTCAATTGCTTTTTCAACCATTTCCTTTTGGATATCAAAAAGAAAAATGTGTTCTTTAAAAAAATCTATTCTTTTATCTTTTGGTACTGCTTCTAATATAGGTAAAATAAGATTCCCCTCTCCACAAAATAAATCTATCCATGTATATTCATAAATGAAATCTTTGATTTCTGGAAAAATAAATTTTTTAAAAATCTCTATTGATGTAAGATGAGCACCAAATTCCCTCCTTTTAGATACCGCATAACTTGATGTCCAAAAATCCTTTATATATCCCCATTTATTTACTTGCTGATTTTTTAAATTTTTGTTTGATACAACATATTTATTCTTCTTTTTCATATTAAAAATTATAATATTAAAAAAATTAAATTTTCAATCGCTTTTTATAAAAATTAAATAATTTTTTGTATTTCCTCAAATTAGAACTATTGAAATATTTTTAATTAAGGAAAATAAAAAATTCTCGAAAGATTTTAGAGTTCTGAGTATAACATAATAAAACCCCATTTTGGTCTTAAAAAAATCTTCTTTACTTGAATTTATATTCAATCAATACATGAAAAATAAACACCAGTCCCAATGTTATGGAATTATACAAAAATCTTGACTTTTTTGAAAAAAACTTTTATAATTAAAAACTAAAATAAGGAGGGAAAAATAAAAAAATATTTTCTTATTTTATTAGGTATTTTGATATTTTATTTCCATTGTGAGAAAAAAAGTGAAGAAATAGGACTTATTTATTATTCTCATAGTGGTTGTAAGGAAGAAAATTTTTCTTCTCAAATTCTTAGTGATACTGCTGAAATAGAACCTCAAGTACAAATTATCATTGAGGATTTATTAATCACTGTAATTCATAAAAATGCATTGCTCAACTGTTGTCCTGATTCTATTGTTGTAAGATTTACACAAGAAGAGAATATTTTAAAACTTGATGAAATAGATTATATAGTGGGCTCGGGTGGTTGTGATTGTATGTGTTCTTATGAAATAAAATCTGTAATAAGAGTACAAGACCATGGAACTTATATTCTTGAAATCTACACAAATGGAAGGCTCGTATTTAGAAAAAAAATAATTGTTTAAATTTATTTTTCAAGAAAAATTACCAATTTATCTTCTTCTATTTTTGCTCCTTTTGCCTTATAATTTGATAAATTTTTTGGTAAATATATATATTTTCTGAAATTTCCAACTGTTATTGATATTTCCTCATCATTTTGAATTATATCAATTTTTTCTTTTTTAACTTCTTTAACTTTTAAAATTATTTTATATCCCTTTTCATCCTTTTTAAATTCAATTGGAATATCTTTATAAAAAATTTCTGCTGGATTTTTATCCTTATATAAATCTTTTGCAAATTTTAAAAGTTTTTCATAACCTGTTATTTCTTCTTTATAAAAGGGAGAATAAAAAATCGGAATTGGATTAAAAAAATCTGAAAGTTTTTTAATATATTCTTCCTGAACCTTTAATAAATTTTCAAAACTTTTATCCTTTATAATTCTATTTATTATTACAGCATCAACTGGATAACCAAAAAGGTGAAGATAGGTAAATGCTCTTTGAGTTTCCTTTAAAACCATTTTTTCTGGATTTGTAACAATTCTTATACTTGAAATACTGCTGTCCTGCATAATTCTATGTAAAGAATAAAAAGAATCAAATAATCTTTGAGCATCATTGTAAGTTTCTTCTTCTGGAATTGGGAAATCAGTGATTTTTTTTAAGGCGGGTCTTATTGTAGTAACTATTTTCTTTTGTATTGGGAATATTCTTCTGAACCACCATTCTGTAATTTCTGGAATTGATAAAAATTTTAATGTTTCTCCTGTTGGTGCTGAATCAAGTATTATAACATCATATTCTCCATTTTTATAGTGGTAATCAACCCATAAAAATCCAGCAATTTCTTCCATTCCAGGTAAAATTGCCATTTCTTCTGCTATTATTTCATCAAGTCCTCTCCATTCAAATACTGCCTTTAAATATTTTTTTAATGCACTCCAATGTTTTTGAATAGAATAATAAACATCAATTTCCTGTGCATACAAATTTTTTTTAATTTTTATTGGCTCTGGAGAAAGTTCTTTTTCAAAAGCATCACTTAAAGAATGAGCAGGGTCTATTGAAATTACAAGTGTTTTTAAATTTTTTTCAGAAAGTAAAGAGGCAGTTGCTGAGGCAATTGTTGTTTTTCCAACCCCTCCTTTTCCTGTAAATAATATTATTCTCATATAATTTTTTCAGTTGTTTCTCTTAACCTTTCAGAAAGAACTTTTGCGATCTCTTTTAAAATCAAACATGCTGCTTTTGAATTTTTTTCAAATATTTCATCAAATGCCCTTTTTGTAAAAAGTAAAAGTTCAGTATCTTCTTCTGCTCTACATGTTGCAGACCTTTCACTTTCTTCAATCAATGCCATTTCACCTATAAAATCATCATCGGAAAGTTGTGCAACAACTTTGTTGTTTTTAATAACAGAAATTTTTCCTTTTTTTATTAAATAAAGGATTTTTCCCTTATCACCTTCAAAAAATATTATTCTCCCTTTTTTAAATTCCCTTAAAGTTATATAATTTGATAAATATTCAATTATATCATCAGGTAAATCCTTAAAAAGTTTATTTTTTTTAAGGGCTATTTTGATTTCTTCCATAGGATTATAATGCCTGCAATTATTATAAATATTGCTATTAACTGTGCTACACTTAAAGGTTTTATAAAACTTCTTGTTGTCATTCTTAAAAATTCAATTAAAAATCTTTCAGTTCCTGAAAGTAAAAGATAAAGACCAAATAGTTTTCCATTTTTCAATTTTTTTCTTAATTTAAAAAGAATTAAAAATACAAAAAACATTGATATTGTTTCAAAAATCTGTGTTGGCCATACCTTTAAAAGAGCATCATCAGGAATTTCTTCAGGAATTTTTATGATATTTCCAAAGTTTTCTCTTAAAGAACCTGCAAATGTTGGAGGAGAACCTTTTGGAAATGCAATTCCAAGAAAAGAATTTGTTGGCCTTCCATAATCATCACCCACAAGAAAACATCCTATTCTTCCAATTGAATAACCAATTGCGAGTGAAGGTGAAAGTGTATCTCCAATTTTTAAAATACTAATTTTTTTTATTCTTGAATATATAAATACACAAAAAATTGCACCAAGTAATCCTCCATAAAAAGTAAATCCTGCTCTTGAAAAAAATATTCCAAAAGGTTCTTTAATTATTTCTCTAATAGAATAATTTTCAAAAACAAACATTAATTTTGCACCTATTATTGCAGAAATAAGAGAGATTATAAATATATTATTAAAATCCCTTATCTCAAGTTTTTTTCTCTTCCATTCAATCTCTCCAAGGATTGTTGCTGTTAAAAAAGCAATTGCCACCATTACACCATAAGAAGATATTACAAAATTACCTATTCTTAAAAGTTCAGGATGCATCTTTTTTATATTTTAAAGCAGATTTTATAAATTCTCTAAAAATTGGATGTGCTTTTAAAGGTCTTGATAAAAATTCTGGATGAAATTGAACACCTATAAAAAATGGATGCTCCTTTAATTCAACTATTTCAACCAAATATCCATTAGGTGATTCACCACTTATTATAAGTCCATTTTTTTCAAGAATTTCTCTATATTCAGGATTGAATTCATATCTATGCCTATGTCTTTCATAAATTAATTCCTTTTTATAAATTGAATAGGCAAGTGTCCCCTTTTTAATAACACATGGATAACTACCTCTCCTTAAAGTTCCTCCATAATATTTTATTCCTTCTTTTTCAGGTAATATTTTTATAACAGGATGAGGTGTCTCAGGTTCAAATTCTTCTGAATTTGCCATATTTAAATTGCATACATTTCTCGCAAATTCAATAACTGCAAGTTGCATACCAAGACATATTCCAAAAAATGGAATTTTTCTTTCCCTTGCATAATTTATAACTTTTATTTTCCCTTCAATTCCCCTTTTCCCAAAACCTCCTGGAACAAGTATTCCATGAACATCCTTTAATATTTCAGAAATATTTTCTCCTTCTTCAATTTTTTCACTATCAATAAATTTTAAATTTACCCTTGAATCATTTTCATATCCTGCATGAATAAATGCCTCAATTATACTTTTATAAGAATCTTTTAAATTCGTATATTTACCACATATTGCAATATTTACCTCATTTTTTGGGTTTATTATTCCCTCAATAAATTTTTTCCAATCAGATAAATCTGGTAAAGGTGCATATATTTTTAAATGGGAAAGAATTTTTGAATCAAGTTCCTGTTCATGAAATATAAGAGGAACTTCATATACGCTTTCTTTAACATCTCTTGCTTCAATAACTCTTTCATGGGGGAGATTTGCAAAAAGACCTATTTTATATCTTGCTTCTCTTGAAAGTGGTCTATCAACTCTACAAAGCAAAAAATCAGGTTGTATTCCTATTTCCCTTAATTTTTGAACAGAATGCTGTGTTGGCTTTGTTTTAAGTTCTCCAGCAGTTGATATAAATGGAACAAGTGTTAAATGTATTGCACATGTATTATCAAAACCTTCTTCAAGTCTAAGTTGTCTTATTGCTTCTAAAAATGGTAAAGATTCAATATCTCCAACAGTTCCACCAACCTCAACTATAACAATTTCAGCATTATATAAATCAATAGCTTCCCTTATCTTTGATTTTATTTCATCGGTTATATGGGGAACAACTTGAACTGTTGCACCAAGATATTCACCTTTTCTTTCCTTTTCTATAACACTTCCATAAATTTGACCTGTTGTAACATTATTTATTTTTGAAAGGTTTTCATCAAGGAATCTTTCATAGTGTCCAAGGTCAAGGTCTGTTTCTGCACCATCATCAGTTACAAAAACTTCTCCATGCTGGAAAGGATTCATTGTTCCTGGATCAACATTTATATAAGGATCAAGTTTTTGAATTGTTACCTTTAATCCCCTTTTTTTTAAAAGAAAACCTATTGAAGCAGTTGCAACTCCTTTTCCAAGTGATGATACAACTCCTCCTGTTACAAATATATATTTTCTTCTTCTCATATACCCAAATATTTTTTCAAAATCAATTTTGCCTTTTCCTTTGTAATATCTTTACCCTTTATAAAAATTTTTCCATCTTTAAAAAACATTATTTCAAATGTATTTTTCTTAAATCTTAAAAAATAAGGTTTTAATACACATTCTCCAAAATTCTTTAATTTTTTTTCAAGTTTTTCAATATCTAATCCTTCTTGAAACTTTATTTGAAATGTTCCCCCACCACAAAGTGCATAAGCATTAAAACCTTCTTTCCCTTTTAAAAATGGAAATTCTTTTTTAGAACATACAGGACAATTTTCTTTCTTTTCATATTCTAATTCTTTAAATTCAAATTTACTCAAATCAAAATAATATATTTTGTTTTCTGGTAAATTTTCTTTTAAAAGATATTTTATTGCAAGATAAACTTCAAAACCAGAAATTATTTTTATTATTGAAGGATGAACCCCAATTGTATCACATGTCTCCATATATCCTTTTGGAACTTTTGGTAAAAAACATCTATAACACCCTGTTTTTTCAGGAATAAAAATACCTGCTTCTCCCCTTTCTTCTATAACTGCTCCATGAACCCATGGTATATTTTCCTTATATGAAATTTCATTTATTAAAAATCTTGTATCAAAATTATCAGTTGCATCTATTATTAAATCAATTCCTTTAATAAAATTATAAATATTTTCAGGGTTTATTTCTTCATGAATTGCATTTATCTTTATCTCTTCATTTATTCTTTCATATTTTTCCTTTAAAGCAATAACTTTTGGCTTCCCACATTTAAGATCTTCAATATCATATTCCTGAACACAAAGATTTTCTTCTTCAACAACATCATAATCTATAATATTAATTTCTTTAAAACCTAATCTTACTAAATTTAAAATTATATTTGAACCAAGTGAACCTGCTCCAACTATAAGTATTTTTTTCTTTCTTAAATTTTCAAATTTATCCTTTCCTATATTTTTTAATAAATAAAATCTTTTGTATATATCCATTATCTTACTAAGAAAATAGGAACTTTTAGAACAGGATAATTGTTAAGATAAAATATACAGAAATATTTTCCGGATTTCAAAGTGCTAAATTCTGGTCTCCATTCAATTAAATAATCCTTTTCTTTTTCCATCCATTTTCCCTTTTCTAAATCCTCTATCTTTTGTCCCATTTCATTAAAAATACCTACTGAAACAAATCCATCTTCATAAGGTGATACAATAAAATAGGCGCTTTCTCCTTTCCTAATTATTGTTTTACCAAATTTCATTTTTAGAAGATAAAGTTCTTCAGGTGGATAAATTTTTTCACATATTGCCTTTGGAACAATATCAATATCCCATTTTAAATCAACATTTGCATCAACAAGAAATTTATAAAGGGGATTTACAAGTTGATATTCCTTTTTTTCGGGTAAATAAAAAGATGTATCTTCTTTTTTTATTTTAATTCCAAGATAAATATAAACAGTTGTATCAGGAAAATAATTTTTTGGAATTTTAAAAAAGCCCTGTCTAATTAAAATTGAATCGCTTATAATTGGAATTAAAATTGAATCTTTAACTATAAATTTTTTATTATCAGAATAAAGGATAAGATGAATCTTTTTTACAAAAACATATTCCTTTTCAAGTTTTATATTTTTCATTCCATATTCTCCATTCCCAATAAAAACTATTATATTTTCTTTTCCTTCATAGTTTAAATAAAAATTTGATGTATCCCATTTTACAAAAATTCCTGCATTCTCAAACCTTTCTATTTCTTCATTTTCTTTTAAAAAGTAAAATTCTCTTTGTAATTGTAAAAATAAAAATATAATCCAAAACATAGTTTAATTATAATTTCTTTAAAAATAAAAAATCAAATCTATTTTATTTCCCTTAAATACTTTGCTGCTTCTTCTGGTAAAATTGGATTTATATAAAGTCCTGAACCCCATTCAAATCCTGCTATATATGTTATTCTTGGTATTATTTCAATGTGCCAATGATAATCATAGGGCAATGTTTCCCAATATCCTGGTCTTCCCGGTCTTGGTCTTGGAATAGGAGCAGTATGAATAACAAAATTATAAGGTGGATCATTTAATAAAATTTTTATCCTTTCAAGGGTATCCTTTAAAACAAATGAAAGTTCATAAAGTTCTTCATCATCACATTCTGAAAAATCATGAGAATGTTTTAAAGGAAAAATCCACGTTTCAAATGGAAATGAGGATGCAAAGGGAGACCATACCAAAAATTTATCATTCTTAAAAATAATTCTTTCAGAAAAAGAAATTTCCTGTTGTAAAAGGTCGCAAAAAATACATCTTTCCTTTTCACTATAATGTTCTCTTGCTGCTTCAAGTTCTGCAACAACTGCAAGAGGAATTATTGGAGTTGCAATTAATTGTGAATGGGAATGGTATAAAGAGGCACCTGCTTCAGCACCATAATTTTTAAATATTAAAATATACCTAAACCTTATATCCTTAGTTAAGTCAATATACCTTGCCTTATATGAAATTAAAACTTTTTTTATATCATTAATTTCCATATCTTGAAGTTGTAAAAAATGATCTGGTGTTTCAATTATTACCTCATGAGCACCTATTCCAGAAACACTATCAAATATTCCAACTCCTTTTCTTATAAGTTCACCTTCAATTCTTAAAGCAGGAAATTTATTTGGAACAACCCTTACTTTCCATCCAGGTTTATTTTTTTCTGATTTATCTTCCCTTATTGAAAAAACTTCTGGTGGTGTTTTATCTTCATTACCTTCACAGAAAGGGCAATTATCCTTTGGTGGTGGTTCTTTTTTTTCTTTTATAAAATCTTTTGGTCTTATTCCTCTTTCAGGAGATATTATTGTCCATCTCCATCTTATAGGATCATATCTTAACTCAGGCATA
>Ga0197143_1001552_pt1 | contig 19220 bp, 18 predicted proteins | sample GBS70_MetaG_FD_148603 | JGI IMG/M metagenome (GOLD analysis project Ga0197143, IMG submission 148603) | Sediment microbial communities from Great Boiling Springs, Gerlach, Nevada, United States - GBS 70_MetaG | ecosystem: Environmental > Aquatic > Thermal springs > Hot (42-90C) > Sediment...
GGGGGAAGTCGCGGATACAGCCGTCGACGACGACTCCGACGCCGCCTTTGGCTTTGAAGTAGGTCAGCATCATCTCACCGAAGACACCCGAACCGAGGTGACCGCGCGCGTCGACGACGACGACATCCCCCGGCTGAGCCTTGTAGAGGACGTGGCGGTGAAGCTGGCGCTCGATGTCCCCATACTCTTCGAGTGTATAGACGTCCTCGCGTTTTGGCATGAACTGCAAGGTGAGTGCCGGTCCGACCACTTTCATACCGGGGGAGTGGCTCACCAGGCCTCGGAGGTGGGAATCGCGGATACCCAGCCGATACAGCGCACCAGTCGCTGCAGCGCTACTGACCTCGGCCTGGAGTGCCTCGATCAACTCGCGCGGCGGGCGTTCGATGTCGGGAATGTCGATGAAAGAGGCCATTCCCCTACTCCCTCTGATGATCCGGACTGGTCAATCGAAGAAGCTGCGGTCTTCCTCGGCAAGGTACTGACGAGCCCTCTCGACGTCAAAGCTGACACCGAGGCCGGGACGATTCCACACGGTGATGTGACCATCGACGACGATCGGGTCTGGTAAACCGATGATGATGTCGTACCACCACTCCGGCCGAGCGACCGGATACTCGAAGGCGATGAAATTATCCGGCAGGGTAGCACAGACATGGACGAGTGCGGCCAAACCGATAAGTCCGTCAAAAATTCCATGAGGTGCGATGAGAATCCCATGAAGGTCGGCATATTCGGCGATCCACTTGAGTTCTGCCAAGCCGCCGACATCGGCTGGGTCCGGACCGATTACGCGGACAGCATGAGATTCGATCAGTTCAACGAAGTTCTGGCGAAGATAAATCTGCTCACCCGTGTGGGTAGGCACCGTCGTCTGGGTTGTCACCTCACGGTAAAGGCCCGCGAGGACATAAGGTGTATAGTCACCGGTGATCAAATCCTCGAGCCAAAGAATGTTGAGATGTTCGATAGCACGCGCAAAGCGAATGGCATCCGGAACGGTCCAACCGGGGCCACAGTCAAGTGCAAGTCCCACCTCGTCACCGAGTGTCGCTTTCATCGCTTCGACGCAGCTGACGAGGTGATGCAAACCGCGCTCAGTGAGGAGGCCACGGTTAAGGTATGGTGTGGCGCCGGTCACTGGTTCACCGTATCGGGCACCCGGGACCATATCGAGCATCGGCCCATGATAGCCGAGCGCCACTTTGACGATACCGAAGCGCTCGGAGGCCTGCTTCATGAAGGCTACATGCTCGGCGAAGTCCTCCGGATCGTAACCGCGCAGTGGTTGGCGGACGCCACCGTTGTACACGCGCACGCGATCGCGTACTTTCCCCCCGAGTAGCTTATAGACAGGGATTCCATAGGCTTTACCGGTGATGTCCCAAAGGGCCATCTCGATCGCGCTGACTGCGCTACCCCAGGGCTTGAAGGAGCCGAGTCTCCGGATTTTTCGCACGACGCGCTCGACGTCGGTGGGATCCTCACCACAAAGGTGATCGCGGAAGAGCAGGATGTGCGGTTTCACGTACGGCTTGGTCGACTCGACCTGGCCGTAACCATCGATCCCCTCGTCGGTCATGATCCGGACGACGGGGCTTCCTGCGATGACTGCACAGCGAAGATCGGTAATGCGCATCTACGACCTCCTCAGGACTTCAGGGCTCCCTCTGTTAGGGCCCGCACGAAGAATCTTTGGAGAATCAAGAACAGGATAACAACAGGAATGCTCATGATAAACGACGAGGCCATTAGGCCTGGCCAGTCGGTTACAAACTCACTGAAATACGCTTGAAGGCCAACGGGAAGCGTCAAGAGGCGGTCGCTGTTGAGGAAAGTCAGGGCATAGAGATATTCATTCCAGGCCTGAATGAAAATATATATTGCTGCAGCAACGATTCCTGGTGCCGATAGGGGAAGGGTGACTCGCAAGAAGGCTCCGAATTGTGTCGCGCCATCGACCTGTGCTGCCTCCTCAAGATCTCTTGGTATATTATCATAATATCCCTTTAGCAACCAAATTGACAATGGCAGTCCGAACGTCATGTAGGTGACGATGAGTGATGCATGTCGATCCACAAGGCCCGCTGTTCTCATCACAAGGAAGAGCGGGATCAGGAATATGACAGCAGGAAACATATTACGCATCAGAATGATCAACAGTAATGCATTACGACCATGAAATTTAAAGCGAGAGAAGGCATAGGCTGCAGGTATGGTAACGCTAATACTCAAAATGGTGGTAACTATTGACACCAAGAGGCTATTCCAAAAGTACCGAAGGAAGCGTTGTCCTCCTTCTTGTCTCGGATCGAGGATCTTGAGGTAACTTTCCCAAGTTACTACTTCAGGGATCCAACGTGGCGACTGTTGCATTGCGGCTACCTGTGACTTAATTGATGTAGAAAGCATCCAAGCAAGGGGCACTAGTGTGAAGAGGAGAAGCAAGGCTATGACTATCCAGCTCAGGATCTTCCAGCCTACAGTGGTGTCAAGACCCGAGCGGGCTCGGATTGCTCGCATAGAGAGGAAGTTCATGCTTCAACCCCTTCCCGTCTCGTCAAGAGGCGTACGTACACGGTTGCAAATAGGAGCACGATAGCGAACACCAACGTTGAGTAGGCGGAGGCTAATCCGAACTCTAATCCTCGGAAGGCCGTGGTATAAATATCAATCGCCCAAATTTGCGAGGCGCGTGCAGGACCGCCGCCAGTCATCAACCACGGTATCGTAAAGTGTTCAAGATTTGAGATAAAAAGCAGGAGAAAGGTAATCAGGAAAACATTCCGCAAGTAGGGCAGGGTGATTGCAAAAAATCGCCGGACCGTACCCGCGCCGTCGATAGAGGCAGCCTCAAGGAGCTCGCTCGGTACTGCCTGTAGGCCAGCCAATGTCATCACCATCACGAACGGAAACGTCTTCCATACATTGACAATCACGAGAGAAGGTATAACAAGATTGGTTGAGTCTAAAAATAGAAGCGGTCGCTGAATAATCCCCCATGCCATCAAATATCCGTTAAGTAGTCCGAAGTCACTGTGATACAGCCATCGCCAGACGTAGGCTGCAGCTACAGTGCTGATTACCCATGGAATCAGAAAAATACTGCGGAGCAAGCTTCGCCCCAACAGGGGCTGGTTTAGAGCTAACGCGGCAGGAACACCTAAAAGGAATGCACCTATGGTAGATGGTATAGTCCAGTATAGGGTATTTTGGGTGGTTTCCCAGAAGGTTCTACTACGGAGAAGATCAATATAATTGGAGAGGCCGACCCAATATCTGTCTGGAGAGATGGCAGGAGTGGAATAGAAACCTAACAGAATAGTATAAAAAATAGGATATGCTACCACAAAACTAAGTACCACCAGTGATGGCAGGATGTAAAGGTATGCCATGAAGGAGTGACTTTGCAAGGCCCTATGCAGGAAGGGAATGGAGGGTGCTTTCCTTTGCGTTAAGGGTGTGCTTGCCGTCATGGAGTTCTCCTGTTCACGGCTAGGATACACGCTGCCTCATGAGTGCCCGAATCTTCTCGGCAGCATCGTCTGCTGCTTCCTTGATTGTCATCTTTCTGGTGAGGGCATTGTGTATCATTTCAGGCACAATGATATTCATGATTTGGGGTGATTCTGGTACGACAGGGAAAGGTACACCGTATTTGAGCATTGCAGTAGTGACTTCAAGAAACTTGATCTGCTCGAGTCTCTCCTTCATCCATGTTGTTCGGAAGGCTTGAAGATTTCCGGGATTGGATGCGGTCCAAACAGCCTTGATTGACCACTCAGGACTACATCGGAAGGCAATGAATGCTCGTGCTGCTTGCCTGTCAACCTTGCCCCCTCGTACAACATGATCCGCAAAGATGTGAATGTTAGAGCCCCCGAAAACGGCTGCGCGCCGGACTGGTCCTTCCGGTAGGAGTGCGTAACCAATGTTGGCTAAAAGCTGCTCTGCACGCTCGCGATCTGCTCCTGTTGCTTTTCGAGCGCGGTCGACCATGGCTGCATACTCAGAGGGATGACCAATATACATGCCGAGCTGACCGGCAAAGAACAAGTCGGTATTTTCGGCGTTTGTGTTTGTGAGGGCAGCACTAGGCACAGACTGATCACGAACGAACATATTGTAATAGACTTCCAATGCTGCCAATCCACCCTCGTTATTAATGAGGACTTGGTCATATGTAGGATTGTCTTCTGCCTCGTCGAATGCTCCGCTCCCGTACGCCCAGACGACAGGCATGAAGCGAAATGGTGTGTTACCATGGTTCAAACGCGCCACCAGGCCATAACCGTATTTGCCAGTTGCTTCTTTGATCTGCTTACTAAATGTCACCACTTCTTCCCACGTTTTCGGGGGCTGGTCCGGATCAAGTCCGGCGTCACGAAAGAGCTGTTTATTATAGATTAAGGCCATGCATTCGTTATTGGTTGGTACTCCATACAACTTGCCCTGCCATTTACATGATTTAAGTGCTCCAGGCCAGAAATCATTCTCGGAGAAGCCGAATTCCTCAAGCTGAATTTCGGCAAGATGTCCCTTTGCTGCAAACTCGACTCCCCACATGATGGGCATCGTTGCAACCATAGGCGCTGCTCGGCCTGTAGCTGCTGTCCTGATTTTGTCAAGCATATCTGCATAGGTTAAGGATTGCTTCTCGGTACGAATATTAGGGTAGGTAGAGGACCATATCTCCCAAAACTGCTTGTCAAGATCTTTAGTGATTTGTGGATCAGGTTCAGCGGGTCCGATGTACCAATAGTAGAGTTCACCAGTGGTAGAAAGGGGGACAATATTGCTCACGAAAGCCTTCGTATCGAACGTTGGAAGCGAGCCGGCAATCTCACGAACATAATCAGGGTTCCACTACCGCCTGAGCAATTTCAGCTATTCGGTCCCTTGTTAGGCGTGTTTCTGGTCCCGCTACGCTTATCGCGGCGACTGGATAACCGTTTGCATTCAGGATGGGCGCACCGATGCAGCGAATCCCCTCCTCATTCTCCACGTCGTCAATGGCATAGCCACGCCGACGTGTTTCTTCGAGATCTCTCATGAGGGTCTCGATACTGGAGTGCGTATTCCGGGCACGCCGGATAAGAGTTACTCGTCGAAGAATGTCATGCTGTCGGCCGTCTGGGAGAAAGGCGAGTAATGATTTGCCAAGTGCCGTGCAGTAGACAGGATTTCGAGTCCCAACGACAGAGTACATCCGCGCCGATCTGTGTGTCTCAAACTTATCAAGATATAGTACCTCGGTTCCATCTAGCATGCCAAGAAAAACGGTCTCGCCAAGGGCATGGGCAAGTGTCGCCAGAATAGGGCGGGCAACTGTCGGTAGACCTGTGAGATCCATTAAATCACGCGCCAGACTCAAAACCTTGGGACCTAGTCGGTAGCGTCTATCAGGCGTCGTTGCCAGATACCCCCGTCGGGCGAGGGTGATAACGAGGCGATGTGCAGTGGGACGGCTAAGTCCGCAGCGAGCCGCGATTTCCCCAATTGTGAGAGGGAAATGCTCTGCGCCGGCTAGGGTCTCGAGGACATCTAAAGCTTTCATCACGGTGGTAGCGAGGGCCTTCTGATTTTCAGTGTGGTTAGTGCTTCCCATATATAGCCACCCGTCCGATATTCGAACAGCTGTCCATTTTGGCTGATCTGCTGTTCTTAGTGTAATCGAATCACATAGTGTCGTCAAGATCCCGGACTTGCGCGACAGACGGTCTTCAGAGAGAATTGGGAAAATCATGGTCTACCAAGAACCGTTTGTGTCCGAGCTAGCTGACGGCCACGTGACTGATGCTGCTAACGTACGAGCTGAGGGTTCCAAGGTGACTATTACACCCACGACGCAAATTTGACAACAGATAAACGTCGTTGCTCGTCTGAAAATACCATTATCTCAGTTAGAAGAGCTGCATCTATCCACAAGGATGAATCACGGTACAATGCTCCCATCCTTATAGGTTCTCACTCAACCAGAGTCGTCATCAGTGATGGATCGTAGGTCCCTTCCATGCCGAAAACAGTCTCTTACAGCCGTATTGCGGTGATTCGACTCAGGAACGGGGCGCGGCCAGAAACGTGGGCGCGCCAACGAAAGAGTCCACCGGCGCCCCAGCCTTCTTGCTCTTTCTGATTTCCACCGGCAGTCGTGATATACAGATCGCGGTAGTTCTCTCCGCCAAAAGTCACACTAGAAACCTTGCGCGCCGGGAGCGGCAGTCGATCGAGGAGTTCGCCAGTTGGGGAATACCGGTATACTGCGCTCCCATCCCAGCGTGCCGACCAGAGACAGCCTTCAACATCAACCGTTAGCCCGTCTGGCACGCCATCGCCTTCGGGGGTAACGACAAGCGGCCGCTGATTCGATACGGCGCCAGTTGTCACGTCGTAGTCGAACGCGTAGATGGTGCGATCGCTCGAATCGGTGAAGTAGAAAGTCCGAAGATCCGGAGAGAAATCCATTCCATTGGGAATGGTGACGCGATCAAGCACGATATGAAGCGATCCGTCAGGATCTAACCGATAGAGCCGGCCAGGGCGGTGGGTTGTGGCCATCGTCCCGCAGAAGACTCGTCCGATTGGGTCGGCCACGACGTCGTTGAAGCGCGTGTGCCGCTCCGCTGGCAGCTCCTCGATGACGGTTCGGATCGTCCCCTGATGCCAGAGACGGATGGCGCCGCGGGCCATGAACAGGAGCAGCGCTCCGTCTTCTTGGATGGTGAAGCCACCGATCGGGTCACCTGGCCCATGGACGAGTGCATGTGTCGCCGTCGCTGGCTCGTAGCGGAAGAGTCGGCCGTCGTTGATATCGATCCAATACACGCACTGCTCGATCGGGTGCCAGAGTGGACCTTCTCCAACGATACACTGGTAGTCTGCAACCAAGGCTGGTTGATCCATTGCCTGTGCTCCCCTCCGTGCGATATGATACCACCAGCCTGTGAATATCGGGTGCTTCAGTCTGAGGGACGGGAAACGCAAGTCACGGGGGTCACGATGAGACATGAGTCTACGAAGTTTCATTTGGATACACAATACTCCGCAGGTCTTCTGAATCCAATTGTACAAGTTTTGCGAGAGCTCGAGGAGAGACTTGCGCACTACTACCTTCACCTATGGCTTCTGGAGATTGATCGTCAGTGTGTAGATAGTGCCTACCAGGTTATTTCGGAGACCCGGCGGATGATAGAGGAGTTGGCCAAACACGGTATCGCGGCGCAAACCTGGTGCGAGGGAAGGTGATCGGATGCGGCCTCGCCGTGTTCTTATCACTGGAGCTGGGGGGCGAATTGGTCAGTCGTTGGCCAACGCGCTTCGCGGTCGTTACGAACTGCGGTTGCACTTCCATCGCGTGGTGCCTCCCGAATTCACTGCTTTTGAGCACGTAGTGGCCGATATTGCAGAATACAACGAAGTGGAGTCCATGATGCAGGGAATCGACGCCGTTGTCCACCTGGCGGCTGATCCCCGCGTTACCGCGCCATGGGAGAGCGTGCTGCCCAACAATATCGTTGGTACCTACAACGTCTTTGAGGCTGCTCGGCGCTGGGCGGTTCGGAAGATTGTCTTCGCGTCGACTAACCATGTAATGGGTATGTATGATCGCGACCGCATGTGGCCAGTGTACTCTTGGATGTTGCCGCGTCCCGACTCACTCTATGGTGTCTCAAAGGCTTTCGGAGAACTACTGGGCCGCTACTACAGCGATCGCTTTGGCATGTCGGTTATTTGTCTCCGTATCGGTTGGTTTCTGCCTGAGCCGACTGACCAGATTGCACGTTGGATGTGGCTTAGCCCGCGCGATTGTGTTCAGATTGTGATTCGGGCTCTGGAGACGGATCTCCTATATGGGGTGTTCTATGCAATCTCAGGAAATAGTTCGCGGCATTGGGATATAACAGATACGATGGAGAGACTCGGCTACCGACCACAGGATGATGCTGAAGAGTTTTTTAGAGGCGAAGTTGCCTAGTCAAAGTTATTTGGCTTGTGATGCTCGGTGACTCTGTGATTCTCTGGCAACTTTGTACAGTCCGTCGTCAGAACCAATTGCAGAGAAGAAATGGCCTTTTATCCGAACTGTTCGTTGGGCTTTCCGCGCTGCGTAGCGCAGAGGTGTTAGTCTTTGGTGCGAACATTCCATTCGAGGGACCGGATGGTGCAGAAGGAGATTATCTGTCGGTCACCAGGGATAGCCTCCAGATACTGCATCGGCTACAGCGTATGGGATAGTACCTTAAAGAATCTGTTATTTCCTGCGGGTAGGTAGATGAACAACGCGCAAGTTTTTTGATGAGGTAAGGGCCACTTCCATTGTTGGGATCGCCTGCCAGCAAAATGTCCGGTCACCGGCTGGCTTTGGACTAAGATGAAGGCTTCGCGCTGGGTTGGAGGAGCGAAGTAAGGGATAGGAACCACTTTCAGGTTGATGCTGGCGGGTTGTGAGAATAGCGTGGTAGCCCGTTCACCGTTCGAAGAAGCTGCTTCAGCGCACAGACTGCGTTTCGGGAAAATTCAGCCGTCGTCTGTGGGAGCCAGTTTGATCCGTGAATTCTTGATCGGCTAGTGACCGCTACCCCTGTCAACGTTCGTATACGGTCATGAAGTTGTGTTCAGTCACTCACACTATGCACGGAGAACTCGTAACAGACAGATGTGGGTTGGGACTCGCCGATAGTTGGAAAAGGTTGGGCACCAGGCGAACGCTGCATCGTCATCCTAGGAGAGAAGCAGAGGTTCAACAGTGTGAAACCCAAAACCCGCCCTTGCGCGAGTACTGTGGTTAGTCCCCTTTCAGGACACCAGTGTACAGGGTTTTTAGCCAAGCGTAGGCAACGTACTGTACTCAGCCCTCTCGGCATAGAGCGTTTCAAAACGCAGCTACACGTACCCGGTGAACCAAGAGCTATCGTTGAGTCCGGTATATCGACCGCACAGATGCAAACAAAAACCGTCTCGGCCCGTCTCCTACACAGCCCGTCGACGCCGAGGATTGGCGAACTCGTCGAGCCCGGCGGAAATAGCGAAAAGGGCGACAAAGATAAGGATGATGATAGCAATCGGTGGCAGGAACCACCACCACATACCATGGAGTAGCGCAGCGTAGTAACTTACCCAATAGATGGTCATCCCTAGAGTATTCGCCTCGATGGGGCCAAGGCCAATAACTTCAAGGCCAATAGAGGCGAGTATCGCCGAGGCCACCGCACCCACGAATGTAGCCGTAAGATAGGGAAAGAGGTTAGGTACAATTTCAAAAAAGAGGATCTGAAAGTGATTAGCCCCAGACAAGCGAGCGATTTGTACCCATGCTCGCTCACGTAGTGTCAACACCTGTGACCGGATCGTTCGTGTCGGCCACAGCCAGGCCAAAGAGGCTACCACGAGAGCCATTTGAGATATTGAAAGATTCGTGCGTACCGAAACGGCGACAAGGATGAGAACGAGGAGTGGTGGGATCGTGAGACCGACGTCGACGAGTGTGCGCACCAACGAATCGATGATCCCACCGAAGTAACCAGACAAGAGAGCGAGGATCGTGCCGATGACGAGCCCCAGAAGACCCGCGAGAAGGCCAATATAAAGGGTAAGAGGGGTACCTACAATTAAGACAGCGAGAATATCCCGACCTTGTCGGTCGGTTCCTAACGGATGATCCCAAGAGGGGCGCTGATTTGGAAGTGCTGATAGTGGAGCCGCCAATGATGGATCCCACACAAGGCGACCGATACCCGCGAAGGCAAGAACGAGGCCCAATAAAATTAGGCCGAGTAGCAGGGATGGGTTGCGTCGCAGATATGCCCACATGGCTATCCCCTTCATCGGGATTGATACGTAATGCGAGGGTCGATGATTGGATAGATCAGGTCAAGGATAAAGGTGGCAAAGGTAACACCAAGTACGACGGATAAGACAATACCCTGAATCATAAAGTAATCAAACTGTCGAATGGCGTGATAGAGTACAGTTCCAATTCCTGGATAAGAGAAGACAACCTCCACCAACAGTGCTCCAGACAAAACCTGTCCGAGAGCGAGCCCGAGAGCGGTCGTCTGCGGCAGTAAAGCGTTGCGAATGACATAGTGAAAGAACAGGGTTGGTCCACGGAGCCCACACGCCTCCGCGAACGTCATGAAGTCTTCGCCTTCAAGACTAACAGTCATCGCCCGCATGCCAAGTGCCCAAAAGCCGACAGACGAAAGGAGAATAGAAGTAGCTGGAAGAATAGAGTGTCGTAAAACATCAAGTACAAAATTAATGGAAAAATCTGGAAAGGTGCCAGGTGTATAACCTCCAAATAATGGCAATAGCCTAAGACGGAAAGCAAAGATGTAAAGAAGGAGGAGGCCTAAGAGAAAGTACGGGACCGCTGAGAGGGTCAGCAGAGGCGGAAAGAGGTACTGGACAAGGCGGGGGCTGTACGGCCAACCAAGGAGCGCACCGAGTATCGTACCAACACCAAAGGCAAGAACGGTGGTTGTAACTAGGAGTCCAATTGTCCAAGGGAGGGATTCCGCGAGGACATCGCTGACACGACGCGGATAATTCGCGATAGAATACCCAAGATCAAGTCGGAAAACATCACCGAGATAGGTGAAATACTGCTGCCATAGAGGCTTATCAAGCCCAAATTTGCGATTATATTCCTGGACCATCTCTTCTATGCCGGTATGAACGTACCCGCCAGCGGCTGCTTGCTGTACAAGCTTCTGGCGGATCGGATCACGACCGCCCAACCGTGGAAGGAAGAAGTTTAGGGTGGCGGCCACCCACACAACGAGCAGGAGAAGGGTCAAACGGCGGGCGATGTATTGCAATCGCATGATGTTCTTACCTTCTTGTCGCGTCAACCTCTCGAGGTGCGATCATAGACCAGCAGGTAGCCCCGTGTTCCCGTCAGCGGGGTGGAAGTCGTGTCTTGATGCTCGAACATTTGATGGTCATTGTGCTGGCTCAAGTTCGTTGAGAATGAGCTGGAATGTAAGATGCCAGAAAGCGCCATTGACGTAAGGGTTATCACGTGTTGGCCAGTTCTGCCAGTAGGTCGTGTTCATAGGAATACGATGGAACCACTTTTGGATCGGGATATCTGGAAGTTCCGGGAGCCAGATCTCCATGGCCCGCCGCCACTGATCCATGATCTTGTCCCTCTGATCAGGCGGTGTCACAGCCATTTCGTCAACAATCTTGTCGAACTGGGCGTTCTTCCAGCGAGAGAAATTCACCTGGTGGGCTCCGGGGACCGCTTCGGTCACCGACTGGTACAAGCGTAAGGTGAAGTATGGATCGAGGCCGATACTGCCCCCATGGCCAAAGAGCGAAGCATTGTAATCGCCTTTCTGGAATCGGTCGAAGAAGTCTGGTGGCATCGAGTAGGAGGAGCGCACGCCCTGACGACGCAGCATTTCAGCAATCACGGGACCAATATCAGCCATCACGACAAAACTCTCTATAGGAACTTCGAGAACGTTTCCATCCTTTTCCCAGAATCCTTCAGCGTTCTTGCGCCAGCCTTTGCTCTCGAGGAGTTGCGTGCCCTTTTGGGGGTTAAACTCATTCGTCGGATACTGCTGCAACAGATCTCGCACGGCATCGAAGAATGGGAGCAGGCCTGTATACTGCGGCATTGGCAGTTCGGTCGGTTCCCCGGCTCCTCCAAGGGCAACGTCAATTAGCGTCTTCCGATCAATGAAATAACTCAGCGCCCAGCGAACATCCTTATCATTATATGGTTCTCGATCACAGTTTACATAGAGAGATGTGGGCCACCAGTCTTCATAGCCGTATGGAGGATCCTTGTAGGTGTGTGTAATCACCTTGGGATTCTGCTCGAGAACGGTCTTGATCGTAAGCGGTCGCAGGTCAAGGGAACAGTCAACCTCATTCGCAATGATCTGCTGAGCAACCTGTTCCTCTTGTGTGAAGGGAAGATACACGATGCGCTCGACACGGGGCTTCGCTTTGACGAGACCGGCTCGTACAGCCCACCAATCATCTTCGCGGAGATCAATAACCTTCTGCTCCGGTGAAGAGAAAACAACTCGCCATGGGCTGGTCGTGACCGGCCAACCTCGCTCAGGATCAAAAGCGGTAAAGGTCGTCCAGTCTTGATTCTCGTAAATATGCTTCGGAACAATGTAGACACCGATATCAAACTTGTAGGTCATAAAGTAGAAGAAGCGAGGTGCCGGAACCTTGAACTTGACACGGACAACGGTGTCACTTTCAGCTATCGCCTCTTGTACGAACTGCTGAACGTCAACACCCCAACGGACCTTGCCCCCGAGGTCGCGAAGGGTGTTCAGGGTAAAGGCCACATCGTCTGCCGTAAAGGGCTTCCCATCACTCCACATGATGCCCGAACGAGTCTTAATGACAAGCTCTCGGTAATCATTGCTATACTGCCAGTCTTCTGCTAGCCAGGGATACCACTTGTCAGCGAATGCTGAATAATAGGCTAGCGGCTCATAGAGAATGCCGAGGCCATTCTGGTGATTAGCGCCGACAGCGTAACCATTCCAGAGTTCCCAGTCGATGTGTCGCCCTTCTTGTCCACCCCAGCGAAGAATGAGAGTGCGGTTTCGTGGTTTGGGGGGAATCTGTGCCCGAGATGGAGTAGGCCCTGGTACAGTTGGGGTTGCAGCCGCTACCGGTGTCTCGCCGGGCGCTGGAGTGGGTGTAGTCTGCCTGCGACACGCTGTCAGGAGAGCTGATAGTCCAGCGAAACCTCCAACTCTGCGGAGAAAAGCGCGTCGCGTGACGCGATCGGTGCTTCTGCCGCCCATCGGTCTCCTCCTTTGCCTACGGCAGCTGCAACCAGCCGTACTTGTGCTCGCTATTGCCTTGTTGGTATTCTATACTACGAAGTGACTTGTGTCAAGACACGTTCACCCAAGGAATGCGGTACCATGCGCTGGCTGCTTCAGGTTGAGGGTCTTACTGTTCATTACCATACTCCTGATGGACCTATTCGAGCTTTGGATGGAGTCAGCTTCGGTATTGGTCCAGGAGAATGGTTTGGTATTGTTGGTGAGTCAGGGAGTGGTAAGTCAACAATGGCTTTTGCACTATTACGATTGATAAAGCCGCCCGGACGAATCGAGCGGGGTCGTGTTTTATTAGAGGGGGTTGATCTTCTGCAATTAAGTGAAGAGTCTATGAGAAACTATCGGCTATCTCAGATTGCTTTGGTAGCGCAAGGCGCAATGAATGCGCTTAATCCAGTAAAGAGGGTACGCGACCACTTTGTGCTTGCGCTCAGGGATCATGGGTTCCAACTGAGTGAGCCTGAGTATGACCGACAGATTGCTGCGCTGCTTGAGCGAGTGGGTTTGCGACCAGAAGTGGCTCGTCTTTATCCCCACGAACTAAGTGGTGGCATGAAGCAGCGGGTCTGTATTGCGTTGGCGATCAGTCTTGAGCCAAGAGTCCTTGTTGCCGATGAGCCGACTAGCGCGCTTGATGTGGTGGTGCAGTGGCAGGTGATGGAGACACTCCGCGCTGTCCAACGCGAAATTGGTGCAGCGGTATTGCTTATCGGCCATGATATGGGTTTGATTGCACAGACCGTCAATCGCATCGGGGTGATGTACGCTGGCCGTCTCGTCGAGGTCGGGCCCACTTCTGAGATATTGCGAGATCCATTGCATCCCTATACCCAAGCTCTTATTGCGAGCTTGCCGTCGCTCGATGAGAGAGGAGAGTTACGAGGTATTCCGGGTCTTCCGCCGTCGCTGCTTCGCCCGCCACCTGGGTGCGCGTTTCATCCTCGTTGCCCGTTAGCAGTTAGTTGGTGCCGAAGCGAGCGTCCGCTCTTGCGGGAGGTGCGTCCAGGTCGATGGGTGGCATGTCACTTGGTTACGGAGGGAGGATAAGTGTGAGCCTACTTGAAGCTCGTCGTGTCCGGAAGGTTTTTGGTGGGGGCCTTTGGCGTCGTGCACACGTCGTTGCGCTCGAGAATTTCTCGTTGTTCTTCAATGAAGATACTCCGAACTTTACGGCAGTAGTTGGTGAAAGTGGTTCAGGCAAGACAACACTGGCACGATTGCTCCTCGGACTGATTGAACCAACTTCTGGTGAGGTGCGCTTTCGTGGTATCCCTTTGCGCTCATTAGATCGGGCGGGTCGCCGTCGCTTCCTCCGCGAGGTTCAAGCCATCTTTCAGGACCCGTACGAAACCTATAACCCCTTCTATAAAGTTGACCACGTCCTGGAATTGCCTATTCGCAACTTTGGGCTTGTCAGAGATCGCCGCACTGCACGTGCCCTGATCGAGGAGGCGCTTGCTGGTGTTGGTCTGCGTGTCGAGGAGACGTTAGGGCGGTATCCGCATCAGCTGTCAGGCGGGCAGAGACAGCGAATTATGGTAGCACGAGCCTTGCTTCTTCGGCCGCGGATCCTGATAGCAGATGAGCCAGTTTCAATGGTAGATGCGTCACTCCGTGCCACGATTCTTGGTAGCCTTCTCGATCTCCATCGCGATCACGGCGTTTCGGTTCTTTACATTACTCATGATCTGACTACTGCTTACCAAGTGAGTCATGATATTGTCGTGCTCTACCGTGGCAGAGTGGTAGAAGCTGGCCGAGTCGAAGCGGTCGTTCGCGAACCAGCTCACCCCTACACGCGATTGCTTGTCGGTTCGATTCCGCTTCCACGGCCAGATCACCCGTGGCGTGGTGAGCGGGTGCTCGGCCAGCCAGGCGGCCTTGCACCACTTGGACCGCGGTTCTGTAACTTTCTTGACCGCTGCCCTTTCGCCATGCCGCGATGTCAGCAGGAGGCCCCGCCTCTCTTCCAGTTCGGCTCTGAGCGCGCTGTCGCCTGCTTTCTTTACCGGGACCAGCCAGTTCTATCCGACGATGACCTCGCTGATCTGTTGTGCAAGCGCACAGCAGCATCCAATTGAAACCTGTCCGTAGTCAAACGGGGTCGCCGAAAAACGTGGTGCCCGGTTTCGCGTGTGCGCGAGCGACTTCCTCATTGAGGGTAAGACCATGGCCTGGTGAATCGCTGAGCGTAATGAACCCATCGCGAATAATTGGTCGCTCCACAACGAGCTCATCCCACCAGGGGACGTCGAGTGCATGGAACTCCAACACTAAGAAATTCGGGATCGCTGCACAGAGGTGAGCCGCTGCAACTGTGCCAATTGGGCTACAAACATTATGCGGAGCCACCAACATTCCGTAAAGATCAGCCCATGCAGCGACGATCCGTGCTTCCAGTAGTCCTCCCATTTTGGGAATATCGGGGGCGAGAATGCTGCAGGCCTGCCGCTCGATCAGTTCCCGAAACCCCGTCAGTCGGTAATGATTCTCACCAGTACAGATGGGTATACGTGTGCTCCGGGCTACGGTAATTAGGGCATCGACATTGTCCGGCGGTATGGGATCTTCCAACCACAGCGGATCGTAGGGTTCTAGGCCTTGGGCCAGTTTGATCACATCCGGAACAGCATATTTCCAGTGACAGTCAAGGGCAAGCAGAATATCGGGGCCGATCGCCTCACGCACGGCTGCGATCACTTGTTGAAGGTAACGCAGTTCTGCACTGCCAATAGTGCGGTTGTACGGCTCGTACCAAGGGCGCCGCGGGTCCGGGTCATTAGACACGTCGCGTGTATACGGGTTGGGCGCATCAAGGTCGAACTTGATAGCAGTAAAACCGAGTTCCACCGCTTGCTTTGCGCGAGTAGCCCAACTCTCTGGGGTCGGTTCTTCGCCGGCATGGAGGTCAGCATAGACACGAATTTGTGAACGAAACCGACCTCCAAAAAGGGTCGAAAGCGGGGTGTTCAATGCTCGTGCCACCAGATCCCAAAGGGCGATTTCAATGCCACTGATCGCCGTAACAGTTACTCCTGCTTGCGCGCCAGCCCCAGAGAGTCCGCGCTGCATCTTAAAAAGTAGTTTTGCAACATCGAACGGATTTTCGCCGACGATCAGGCGCTTGGCTGCATCGATGAGTTCCACAACCCCGGCTCCCCAATAAGCCTCACCGAGACCAGTTAATCCCTCGTCGGTCTCGACACGAACCAGAATCCAGTCGAAATTACCGGCGATAACCGCTGTTTTTATGTCTACAATACGCATTCCTGGGCTCCCTTCACTTCATATGGTTGATTGCCCCAGTATGAGATAGTAGCATTACAAAATGACCAGGCACAATCGGCAAGGAGAGAGGCCATGGAGTTCAGTGCCGTAAGCGGAAATCCCTGGACCTCACCGCCGTGGGAGCCACTCGGCGAGCCAGTGGTGCGAATCCGCGACGTGCGAGCGATCTGCACTGCTCCGGAAGGGATTCGGCTTGTCATCGTCAAAGTGGAGACCACGGAGCCTGGACTCTACGGGCTCGGTTGCGCTACGTTCACGCAGCGACCACTCGCGGTAGTCATTGCTGTGGAACGGTATCTCAAGCCGTTTCTCATCGGAAGGAGCGTTGACGAGATCGAGGATATTTGGCAGGCAGCATACCTCAGCTCGTACTGGCGCAATAGCCCGGTTCTCCACAACGCGCTTAGCGGCGTGGACATGGCATTGTGGGACATCAAGGGAAAACGCGCAGGAATGCCGCTCTATCAGCTCTTTGGCGGTCGGTGTCGTGTTGCTCTTCCGCTTTACGCCCATGCGTCAGGGCGTGATTTCCAAGAGGTGGAGGAGCAGGCTCGCGCCTTCGCAGCACGTGGATATCGCTTTATAAGGTGTCAAGTGGCGGTTCCTGGGCGGTCAACGTACGGCGTAGAGGGAAATCTCGGTGAGCATCGCGATTGGGACCCCCGAGCATACGCTCGCATCATCCCGAGACTTTTCGATTATCTCCGCTCTCGTTTCGGCGATGAAATTGAGCTTCTCCATGATGTCCATGAGCGCCTGCCACCCATTGACGCGATACAACTTGCCAAAGCCTTGGAGTCATATCGGCTGTACTTCCTCGAGGATCCTGTTTCTCCGGAGGATGCTGAATATTTACGGCTGCTGCGCAGTCAGTGTGCCACTCCGATCGCACTTGGTGAACTCTTCGTCAATCCAGCAGAGTACGTGCCGCTGGTGCGCGAGCGTCTTCTGGACTTCATTCGGGTCCATCTTTCCGCAATCGGTGGCTTGACGCCTGCGCGGAAACTTGCCGCCCTCTGTGAGTTCTTTGGTATTCGCACTGCATTCCATGGACCAGGTGACGTATCACCAGTTGGGCATGCAGCAAACTTGCATCTCGGACTGGCTATCCCCAACTTTGGAATACAGGAGCAACACGAATTTACGGAAGCCACCCGTGAGGTTTTTCCTGGTACACCAGAAATCCGGGATGGCATGCTCTGGCCGAACGACCGAGCTGGGCTCGGTATCGATCTCAATGAACCGTTGGCGGCAAAGTATCCGTTCCCAGATCATCAGCTAGAGGGCAGTTGGCCACCTCTGCGTGGAGTAGACGGCACCGTATTACGTCCGTAGGCAGTATGCAAGTGTGCAAGTGTCTGGGTTTTCGGTTTGGTAATCAACCTTGCGTCTTCAATCATAGAGCGAGATGACTGGTCGAGAGTGTAACCGCAATTATTTCCTTAATAGGATACGTATAAAGACTCAAAAGGAAAAGAAGCAAAAATCATCCCCTATAATGCTTATACTCCAGTAGGCCAAATAGTGCCACCGTTACTCGGCGAGGCACACAAATCCGAACAATGCATGACTTCTTTCTATGTCGGCCTTCACGTTAGCGGCTTATGCGAATGTGGGCATCCGCACGTTCCCAGAGTTCCGGGCGCAGGTCCACTCCTAAACCAGCTCCTTCCGGTGCATGGACAACACCATTCGCAAATGGTGGCAAGCTAGTAACGATCTCTTGATACCAACCGAAGTAGAAGGCTCGCACGAACTCCTGAATGAAAGAATTTGGTATTGATAAGGAGAAGTGTACAGAAGCAGTGAAAACAACAGGCCCAGTACAGTCATGAGGGGCAACAGGCACTTGGTAAGCTTCGGCCATGGCCGCAATAGCTCGTGCCTCTGTCAGTCCACCGCACCATCCAAGGTCAAAGAGGACAAAGCCGGGGATACGCCGCTCGAGGAGCTGGCGAAATGCTGAGCGGGGGCCAAGTGTCTCGCTCAATGCAAGCGGAATGTGCGTGGCTCGGGCGAGCGTGGCGAGTGCCTCAAGATCCTCACTCCGGATGGGATCCTCAATCCAGAGCGGCTTTAGTGGTTCGAGTGCTCGAGCAATACGGATAGCCATCGGAAGATTCCATAGTCCGTGAAGCTCAACGAGAAGCTCCATCTCCCGGTCAACAGCGTCGCGGATCCGTTGGAACGGTGCCAGGCAACGCTCAAGATCGGAAAGGCTCAAGAAATGCCCGTTCGTACGTTCGGCTTCGGGATCGAAGGGCCATATCTTCATGGCCCGAATCCCCATTGCAAGAAGGTCGCGTGCCAGCGCGTCCGGGCGTGTCAGGAAGGCTTCGAGATCTTCATAGGGCCCCTCAGAAGAGCTCTCAGGGAGTCCCCAGTTCTCGACCGCCTGTCTTGGCTGCACCCGAATGTAACGGTAGCCAGCGCAGGTGTTGTAAACAGGAATCTCCGTTCGGACGCGACCGCCGAGTGCCTGATATAGCGGTTGCCCCGTGGCACGAGCATTGAGATCCCAGAGTGCTATGTCGATAGCGGAGTTGCCGCGCTGTTCAACACCAGTCCCGTAGAATCCTACATATTGTCTCAGCGCACGTATGTGTCGTTGAATATCGCGTGGATCCTGACCAAGCAGATAGGGTGCGATCGACTCATGGAGATAGGATTCAACAGCTTGTGCACCGAAAAATGTTTCTCCAACCCCCACGTATCCTTCATCCGTGTGAAGACGGACCCAGAGAAGATTCGGAAATTCACCAAGGCGGAGTGTTTCCAGGGCTACGATACGCATCTCGTACTTCCTTCCCCCAAGTATGATTCGTACCCCATATAATTAATAACAACGGATGTGCCGATGAGGCTATCAGATGAGCAATTGTCGTAATCAACGCGTCTCTATCAAAAGTCGCACAAAATCAAGCAAGTCTCTCTCGCTCCACGCGTCGGATCCACCGGCGAGAATAGCCAACTGGTAGCGCCGGATGCCATCGTCCCAGACTGCGGTTTGAGGCCAGCCCCAGACCGGATGGGGTGTCCAGCAGAGTTCGATCGGCTCGAGTTCTCGTGTGCAGTGGGTAGCCGGCCCCAGGTAGGGCGCTC
>Ga0197143_1001553_pt1 | contig 19214 bp, 16 predicted proteins | sample GBS70_MetaG_FD_148603 | JGI IMG/M metagenome (GOLD analysis project Ga0197143, IMG submission 148603) | Sediment microbial communities from Great Boiling Springs, Gerlach, Nevada, United States - GBS 70_MetaG | ecosystem: Environmental > Aquatic > Thermal springs > Hot (42-90C) > Sediment...
CGAGTTGCGGCGCGCGGAGTTTCTGCCCGCGCATCTGCGGCTCCGCCTGCACGCCTCGCAGTTCACGCGCCGTTTGGGTAGGCGTGGTCGTTGTGGCAATTAGGCTCGGCTCCTGCTGTGGCGCGACGGGTCGGCTCGGGCTGGGCTGCGCGGGCGCAGTGCCGTTCACCGTCGCTGTGAAGGCAGGCTCGACAATCGCGGGCGCGACGCTCGGCTCTGCGGGCGACGCTGCAGGCGATATAGGTGCGCTTAGCCGTGTCGCTTCGCTGGGGCGCGCATTAGGCGCAACGGGCGACTTTGCAAGTGATGTGGGCGCGCTTAGCCGTGTCGCTTCGCTGGGGCGCGCCTCTGGCGCAGCGGCAACACGCAACGCGCTGTCGGCAACAGCAGGCTCGCTCGAAGCGACCTGCGTTGCAGGCTCGGCTTCCGCCATTTCGGGCAGTGGCTCGCGCTCCGTGCGCCCACCAGGGTTGTTCACGAACACGCGCATCGGTGGCGTGCGCAGCGTCTGGTTGCCGTCGTAGCTCCAGACCTCAATTGTGTGCCAGCCGTTGCTTTCGCGCGTGGTGTCCCAGTTATACACATAGGGCGGGTAGTTGCGCAGCCCACGAATCTGCCCGTCTATGAAAAACGACACATAGACCGAGTTCCGACTGTTGACCCGCGCTTCGATGGGCACAGTGCCCGCCACCCGTGTGCCGTTGCGCGGCACGATAATCGTCAGCGGGCTGTTCGGGTCGGGCAGCACTTCGATGGGCATCGTGCGCTGGCTGATCAGGCGTCCCTGCGCATCGTAAATCTTGACGACCGCGTTGTGGAAGCCAGGTGCCAGCCCTGCGCTCTGCAGGTTCAGCGTCAGCACATTCGTCCGCCCTGTCAGGTGGCGCGTGGCAATGATCACGCCGTCCACCTCCACTTCCACCAAAGCCGCCTTGAGGCTGCCCAGTTGAATCGTCAGGCGGTTCGCGTCTCCTTTACGCACTTGCGGGGCGGTCTGCGGCTGCAAAATCGCAGGCGCCGTCGACGCAAGCCCCGCCAGCGCCAGTATGCTCCACACCCGTTTCCGACTGTCCATCGTTCGACCTCCATATCGGCGCGTGGTCTATCCCTTGCCACGCGTGCAACTTCCCCAATTCGCCGTTTCTGGCGAATTCCTGCCGAATTCGGGGCGAATTTGCCCCGAAATTCGCCCAGACTCTTGACTTTTCGGGGCGCCATCGTATACACTAATCATGTCCGCAGGGGAGCGCTGGACGGACACGACAGAGCGCAGGCGTTGGAGGCGAGGAGAAAAGCGGAGGATGACCGACCTTCAACGACGCGACTCCCAGTGGGCGTCTAAACACCGACGGAGGGATACAGGCATGGCGATGATGGACAATCAGCACTCGCACGAAGATCCGATCCTGTGCACGACCTACATGGCGGATGAGGAGCTTGTATTCTACGCGAAGCAAGGCAACGAACGCGCCACAGAAACCCTGCTCAAGCGGTATCGCTCGTTGGTGGAGAGTAAGGCGCGCTCGTATTTTTTAATCGGCGCTGACCACGAGGATGTGGTGCAGGAGGGATTGATTGGGCTGTTCAAGGCGATACGGGACTTCCGCGATGAGCGCGTGCATAAGTTCCGTCCATTCGCCGAGTTGTGCGTGACTCGGCAGATTATCTCTGCGGTCAAAGCCGCCACGCGCCAAAAACATGTGCCGCTCAACGAGTATGTCTCCCTCTACCGCCCGCTCCAAAACCACCACAACGACGAGACCGACTCCAACCTCACCGATATTCTGCCCGACCCGAACACGCTCACGCCCGAAGAGTGGATTCTGCAGCGGCGCATCCCACTGGCGGTGATGGCGATGGCGCGCGAGCGCATGAGCGAGCTCGAACGGCAGGTGCTGGAGTTCTACTTGGACGGGCTGTCGTATAAGGATATGTCGGAACGCCTCGCGCGAGGCACCAAATGCATCGATAACGCCCTGCAGCGGGTCAAAAAGAAACTAATTCAGGTCTACGAAGAGAATTACGGCGAATCTTCGCAGTGCCCCCGTCGGCGACGCAACACACGCATCACCCCTGAACTGGACGATAACCTGCTATGAGCGCGGTGTTAGAGCGCACGGACGCGCTGCAGGTCGCGCGTGAGGTGCTACAGATTGAAATCGAGGCGATTCAGCGCGTGGCTGAATCGCTCGATTCGCGTTTCGAGCGGGCGGTTGAAGTACTGTTGGCGTGTACGGGGCGCGTGGTGCTGAGCGGGGTGGGCAAATCGGGCGCGATTGCCCGCAAGTTGGCAGGCACTTTCAGCAGCACGGGCACGCCAGCGATTTTCGTGCATCCCACTGAAGCCGCGCACGGCGACTTGGGCACGATTACCGAGCAGGATGTGGCGATTCTGCTCTCGTTTCGTGGCGAGAGCGACGAACTCGTACTGTTATGCCCCGCGCTGAAGCGGTTGGGCGTCTACACGATGGTGTTCACGGGGCGCCCCGACTCGACGCTGGGTAGAATGGCGGACTTGGTGCTGGAGATTCCGATTGAGCGCGAGGCGTGCCCGCACAACCTTGCGCCGACCGCCAGTACGACGGCGATGCTCGCACTGGGCGACGCGCTCGCGCTGGCGACGATGACCGCGCGGGGCTTTACGCCCGACGACTTCGCGCGGAACCACCCCGCAGGCGCACTGGGGCGACGCCTGCTGCTGCGCGCTCACGATGTGATGCGCACGGGCGACGCGCTCGCCATCGTGCCTGAAACCGCCCCGCTGCGCGACGCACTGTTCGCAATCACCAAAGCGGGCGCAGGTGCGGCGTGCGTGGTAGACGCTAACGGCGTTATGGTCGGGCTGGTGACCGATGGCGACATCCGCCGACGCCTACTGCAGGACGAAACCGCCCTCTCGCGCCCCGTCAGCGAAGCAATGACGCGCAACCCCATCACCCTGCGCGGCAACCCGCTCGCGATTGAGGTGCTGGAACGGTTCCACAGCGCCCCTGTCAAAATCGGGGATCTGCCCGTGCTGGACGACGCGGGCAGACCCATCGGCATGATTGTGCTGAAAGACCTGCTGCGCGCAGGGATTGTGTAGGTCGCCCCCTACAGTTTCGCCTGCCACCACGCCAGGTACTGCTCCAGCCGATGGCGGCGCAGGTCGGGCGGACCGCTGCGCGATAGCCCGTGGCTCGCCTCAGCAGGGTAGCGCACATACAGCACCTCCTTGCCCTGTCGCACCAGCGCGGCGAACAGCTGGTCTGCCTCCGAAATCGGGCAGCGCAGGTCGCCCTCGCTATGCACAATCAGCAGCGGCGTTTGGATGCGCCCCGCATACGCCAGCGGCGAACACTCCCAGAGTTTCTGCGGCTCGTCCCAGAAGTTGCCTGGCCAGTAGCGGTTGGGAATCTGCGGGAAGTCGGAAGTGCCTGCCATGCTGACCAAGTTGACCACGCTGCGGTCGGTTATCGCCGCTTTGAAGCGGTTCGTGTGCCCGACAATCCAGTTGGTCATGTAGCCGCCGTAGCTGCCGCCTGCGACGCCCATGCGCGTTTTATCCACGAACGGCAGGCTCTCCAAGTAGTCGGCAACGGTCATCAGGTCTTTGAAGTCGCGATTGCCCCAATCGCCTTTGATGGCGCGGGCGAACGCCTCACCGTAGCCGACACTGCCGCGTGGGTTCGTGTACGCCACCACATAGCCCGCCGCCGCGTGCAACTGGAACTCGTGGAAAAACACGCGCCCATACATCGCGTGCGGACCGCCGTGAATCATCAGAATCGTGGGGTACTGGCGATTCGGGTCAAAGTCGGGCGGTTTCAGCAGCCAGCCGTGAATAGCGACGCCGTCGTCCGCCTGCACTTCGAACTCTTCGGGCGCGACGATATGGACCTCGTCCAGCAGGGGCTGGTTCAGCGCGGTTAGCGGGCGTAGGTTCAGTGTGTTGCCCGTGCGCTCGCCGAGAAACACTTCGTGCGGGTGTGTCGCGTCGCCCTTCAGCAGTGCCATGCGATGCTCATCCTGCGACAGGCTGAGGTCGGCAATCTCGAAGTCGCCGTCCAGCAGTTTGTCCAAGTGTGTGCCGTCCACCTTCACGCGGTAGGGGTAGACTCCGCCGCGCTCGCTCACCAGAAAATACAGGTGCTGGCTGTCCGCGCTCCACAGCAGGGGCGCGCCGCCACCGAACTCGCGCACATCGGTCAGCGTGCCTACGCCGACCGTGTTGTCCAGATTCGGGATGAGGTCTACCGTCTCGCCTGTTTCCAGCGAGACCAGCCACACATGGTCGTTGCGCGGGTAGGGGTCGTCAGGGTACGGATTGCCGATGTAGGCGAGGTAGCGTCCGTCGGGCGACCACGCGAGTTGGTACTTGGGTCCGTCGGGCGCGGGAATTCGGCGCAGCTCGCCACCCTCGGCAGGCACGACCCAAATCGCATCGTAGCCAGGATGGTTGTCAGGGTCGGGCGTGCGGTTGCTGATGAAGGCAATCTGTGTGCCGTCGGGCGACCATACGGGGCTCGATTCGCTGAATTCGGGGTCGGCAACGAGTTGTTTCGTCTCGCCCGTGCGCACATCGACCACATAGAGGTGGTAGCGCTGGTCGACGAACGCGCCATCGCCGTCCAGTCGCCAATACGCGCGGCGGATGATGCGCGGCGGATTGGACAGCCCTTTCTCTTGACGCTCCTTGCGGGCAGCCTCACGCCATTCAGGGGCGGTTTCGCGATAGGTGAAGGCAATCCGCGTGCCGTCGGGCGACCACGCGAAACTGCCGATGCTGCCTTCCTCCAAGTTCGTGATTGGGCGCGCCTCGCCACCGTCGGCGGGAATCACATAGATTTGCGTTTTGGGCTTCTGGCGGTTGCTGACGAAGGCAATCTGCTTACCATCAGGCGACCAGCGCGGCTGCGAATCGCTCCATTCGCCGTAGGTGAAGGGCTGTGGCTCCTCGCCGAGGCGCACGCGCCACAGGTTGGAGAAATATTTGTTTTTCTCGGTGTCAATCCACTTGTAGACGAACACCACCTGCTCGCCGTCGGGCGAAATCTGCGGACTGGCAAGCAGCTTGATACGGAACAGGTCGTCGATAGTGATCTTGCGTTTCATAGGGTTGCCTCCGAGAATAGAGTTCGTGGGTTGGGGGCGAGTTCCTGCTGTCGGGTTAGTGTTAGAGTTTGCCCCAGCCGCCGCCTCCGGGCGTGCGGATGGTCAGGATGGCGCCTGCGGGCACGCGGATGACGCCTTTGCCCACTTCGGCGTCTACTTCGCCGTTGATGTGCAGCAGGTTTTGCCCGCGTTTGCCGGGCTTGCCGCCGTGCAATCCGTAGGGGGCGCGTCGCCGTCGCTCGGTCAGCAGCGTTAGCGTCGTCTCGGTGAGGAACTGATAGGTGCGCACGATACCGTCGCCGCCGCGCCGCTTGCCTGCCCCGCCCGTGCGCTCGGCGATGCGGTACTCCAGCACGCGCACGGGATACGCGCTCTCCAGCGCTTCGATTGGCGTGTTGCGTGTGTTGGTCATGTGGGTGTGGATTGCGTTTGCGCCGTCGGCGTCGGGGTGTGCGCCTGCGCCGCCCGCCAGCGTTTCGTAATACACAAACGCTCGCCCACGCTGGGGGTCGTATCCCCCGAAGAGGATGTTGTTCATCGTGCCCTGCGAGGCAGCTGGGATACGGTCGGGCAACGCCTGTGCCAGCGCACCCAGCACGGCGTCTACAATCCGCTGCGAGGTCTCCACATTCCCGCCCGCGACGGCGGCGGGGGGCTGCGCGTTCACAATTGTGCCTGCAGGCGCGACGACTCCAATCGGTCGCCAACAGCCGTCGTTGGTCGGCGCGTCTTCGGGCAGCAGGCAGCGGGCGACATAGTAGCACGCAGCGCGAGTGACGGCTTCGGGCGCGTTCAGCCCGCCTGCTGTCTGCGGCGCGCTGCCTGTGAAGTCGAAGCGCACTGTGCCTTCCCCGTCAGCAGGCGCAACAACGCGCACCCGTATCGGCAAGTCGCGATTGCCCCGCCCGTCGTCGTCCAAGTAGTCTACGAACGCATACTCGCCAGGCGGGATTTGGCGCAGCGCGGCGCGCATGAGTTGCTCGCTGTAGCGCATCAGCATCTCGAATCGCTCGTACCAGACGGCGACGCCTTCGGTGTGCAGCAACTCCTGCAGGCGTCGGACTCCCGTGTGGTTTGCGCCGATTTGCGCCATCAGGTCGCCGCGTCGCTCGTCGGGCGTGCGCACATTGTGCAGAATCAGTTCCAGCAGCGGCTCGTTGAGTGCGCCCGCTTGCAGAATCTTGACGGGCGGGATGCGTAGCCCCTCCTCGTAGATTTCGGTCGCCAGCGGCATCGAGCCGGGCGTTGCGCCGCCCGTGTCGGCGTGGTGCGCGCGGCTCGCCACAAAGCCTACCAACCGCCCTTCCACAAACACGGGCGCAATCAGCGTCCAGTCGGGCAGGTGCGTGCCCGCATGGTAGGGGTCGTTGGTCAGCACCATGTCGCCCTCATGCCACTCCATGCGCGGCAGCAAATACGCCATCAGCGCGGGCATTGCGCCCAGATGCACGGGGATGTGCGCCGCTTGCGCCACAAGCCTGCCCTGCGCGTCGAACAGCGCGCACGAGTAGTCGCGCCGCTCCTTGATGTTGGGCGAACACGCCGCGTACTCCAGCACCGCGCCCATCTCTTCGGGGATCGCGCTCAGCCGCTCGTGGTACAGCCATATCAGAGCTGGGTCGTAGATCGGTTGCATAGCTCTATATCGTACGCCGTATAAGGAGTTGACATCGGAGTATACCTAAAAGCCATCCGCGCAATCGGTACCCTTCGGCAAGGTAATTACTTTTCGGTAAATTTTTGCCCTCTGCTTTGCTACTGTAATGGGTCAACACATCGTTGACAGCTGGAACGCCCTGACGCGACCAGTCTAACACTATATTGTCCGATAACACGACAGGCATCAAGCCTACATATTCCGAACCCGAAAAACCCAACGCCACACAACACGCATACGGCGTCCGACCCTCCATCCCATAACCCGAATGCACACGCTCGTAGTTGTAATAATACAACCAACCCAAACCCGCCCCAAAAACGCCTCCACCGTGTCCAACGATAACACACACGGCAGGTAAAACTCCTCATCATCTGTCCGATGACTGCGCTCCACACGACCATTATACTCTTTGCGCCCCAACGGAATGCGCCCCAACTGCGCCCCTAACGGACGCAGATACTCTGCCTCCAAACGAGCAATCTTGTCAGGGTTCGACCCGCCCCACTCCTCGCCCCAGTCGGTCTGGAGCGTCATCTCCGTCTGCACCCCGCATAAGCGCAGCCAACTCACTGTCAAGCTCAAAAACGCCATCCCGTGCAGCGTGGAAATCTCACGGCTGAACGCCAACAGGCGCAAGCGCGTGCGACTTTCCAGAAAAGTCCACTGATAGCGAGGCAGGCGGTGCTTGCGCAGGTGATCCCAGCGTTCCGTGCCGAGCGTGCCCTTGTCGTAGATGTCTTTGACATCGGCTTGAATGAGCGTGAACGGTTCCTGCGTTTCCCACGCCCAGTGGGCGGGATAGAAGCGTCGGCGCGGTTTGCGGGGGCGGCGGGTTGCGGGTGCGTGGCGTTTGAGGATGTGTCGGATGGTATTGGGGGAGAGGTGAATGCCGTGTTGGGCGAGGTGTCGGGCGAGGCGTTGGCGTCCGTAGCGGGTTTTTTGGTGGCGTTGGAGGACACGCTGCTCGGTGTCGGGGTCGGTTTTTCTGGGCTGGCGTTTTGGGGTTTTGGGCAGGTCGTGTAGTCCTTGTTCGCCGTATTGTTGGTAGCGTTTGACCCACTTGCGCACGAGTTGTGGGGAGGTGTGGCATCGTCGTGCCGTTTCGCAGTAGTTTTGAGTGTGTTGGTAGATGTGGACGAGGCGTTTGCGTGCTTCGATAGGGTTCATGCGGTATACCTCCTTATAGGTAAGTTCCATCGTTGGCGTGCCTCCTGTTGTGCGCGTTGTCGGAGAGATTCTACAGGAGGTGCGCCTGCTTTTTTCAAGTGTGGGTAGAGGATGGGCAACAGGGGCGGGTGTAAACGATGTGTTGGCGCATGCGCCCTACCTCCTTGCTTCACGAAGCATAGTCGGAGTATAATTAGCATTGAGGTCGAAACTATGCGATTAGGGGTAATCTTAGGATTGGCGATTATGGCGTCTCTGCACGCCCTTGCGCAGACGCGGACGGTTGAGGTAGGTAGTTTCTTTTTCCGCGACGGCTACTCTCGCACCAGCGAGACCGTGATCGATGTGGGAACCTCTGTGACCTGGACATGGGTAGGCGGTTCTCATACTACGACCTCAGTCGCGAACCTATGGGATGCGCCCATCAATACCAGCAACCGCACCTTCACTTTCACCTTTGGGCAGGTAGGCGACTATGAGTATTACTGCAGGCCCCATCCCGTCTCGATGCGCGGCGTCGTAAAGGTGCGCATCCCAGGCGATGTGGACTTCAACGAGTGCGTCGATGATGCCGACCTGCTATCTGTGCTGTTCAACTTCGGCGCCACGGGTCCCAGCTATTCCGATGTGAACTACGACGGGATTGTAGACGACGCGGACTTGCTGATTGTGCTGTTCAACTTCGGCAGCGGGTGCTAAGGGATGCCCAGCCCCCAGCGCGCGGTGGTCAGCACAATCAGCGTCACCGCCACGATGCAGAACAGGTTCAGCGCAAGCCCCGCGCGCGCCATCTCGGCGATGCGTATCTCGCCTGACGCGAACACAATCGCGTTGGGGGGCGTGGCGACGGGCAGCATGAACGCCGCCGACGCGCCTACCGCCACGGGAATCGTCAGCAGGCGCGGGTCAATCCCCAGCCCGACCGCCGCCGCGCCCACCACAGGCAGAAAGGTCGCCGTCGTCGCCGTGTTGGAGGTCAACTCAGTCAGGAAGATAATCAGCGTCGCCACCGCCAGCACAATCACCCACACAGGCAGCCCCGAAAGCCCCTTCACGCTTGCACCAATCGCCTTTGCCAACCCTGTGCTTTCGAACGCGCCCGCCAACGCCAGCCCGCCCCCAAACAGTATCAGCACGCCCCACGGGATGCTCTCCGCCATCCGCCAGTCCAGAATCGGCTTGTACGGCTTCACGCAAGCGGGCAGCAGGAACAGCGTCAGCGCCGCGCTCATCGCCACGAACGCATCGGAAATCGCGACCCCGAACTGGCGGCTTAGCCACTCCCGCGCCAGCCAGCCCACCACCGCATAGGCGAACACCCCCGCGACGCACCGCTCGGCAAGGCTCCAGCCACCCCGCGAGTCGAGCTGGCGCAGCAGCGACTGGCGCAGGGCGCGGAAGTCCAAGTTTCGGGCGCGGAACTGCACTTGGGTCAGCCAAAACCAAGTAAGCGGCAGCATCAGCCCCACAAACGGCAGCCCGACGCTCAGCCAGTTCAGCATGTTCAGCGTGTAGTTGTAGTTGTTGCGCAAAAAGCCCTCCAGCAGCGCGTTGGGCGCAGTGCCAATCAGCGTGCCGACCCCGCCGATCGACGCCGAGTACGCCACGCCCAGCATCAGCGCGACGGCGAAGCCGTGCGTCGCCTCCCGCCCGCAGGCGCGCCGCACCCACTCCACCACCGATAGCGCGACGGCGAACATCATCATCGTCGTGGAGGTGTTGTTGATCCACATCGAGGTGAACGCCGTCGCCGCCATAAAGCCCGCGACCATGCCGCCGGGCGTGCGTCCCAGCCCCTTCACGATGCCCAGCGCCAACCGCTCGTGCAGCCCCGACTGCTGCATCCCCTGCGCGATGATAAACCCGCCCAGAAACAGGAACACGATGGGGTCGGCGTAGCGGGCGGCGACCTGCTTCTCGTCGGCAATACCCACCAGCGGCATCCACACCAACGGCAACAGCGCGGTCGCAGGGATAGGGATGCACTCGGTGAACCACCACAGCGCCATCCACAGCGTCAGCCCCACCAACCGCCACGCTTCGGGGGTTAGCGACTCAGGGTGGGGAATTATCAGCGGCGCGACACCCAGCGCGGGACCAACGGCAATCGCGACCACACGCAAGGTCGCAGGGGAAGGGCATCTCATCAACTACACCAGTTCGACGCGATGCAACGCTTCCCTGCTGGGTTGGAAATTCCGCCCACAGGCACCTACTGCGGTCTTCGCTCCGAAAACCCCTTCATTCACCCAGCAGGATATAAACCCGCTGCCAATCGTCCACGGCAAAGTAGAGCAGCCAGCCGCGTGGGGAACCAGGAAGCGGCTCCGACAAACTGCGGGCTTGCTCGGTAGGCGCGCAGCGGGACGCCCGTCGCCTCTTGTACCGTGCGCAGCACCGCACGCAGCGGCGCGAACGGCTTCTGAATCGCAAGCGCTTCCTGCAGACGCGAGTCGTCCTGCAGGCGCACCTCCTGCGCCAGCAGACCGCTCCAGAACACGACCCCACACAGCACTGCGTAGACTTGCATCGTGTAATTGCAAACGATTTGCATCGCGCACGGTTGCACGCGCCCACAGGAATTGCGCGTCCGACGCCGAACCTACGCCCCGTGCGCGAACTGGTGCGGGAACTGTGGAACTACCGCGAGTTGCTGCGGACGCTGGTGATTCGCGAGCTGCGCGTGCGCTATAAAAACTCCGCGCTGGGCTTTTTTTGGTCGCTGCTGAACCCGCTGGCGACCGTGCTGGTAATGACCATCGTGTTCAAGTATGTGATGGGCATGCGCATCGCGAACTACTCGGCGTACATTCTGGCAGCGTACCTGCCGTGGACTTTTTTTCAGTTCGCGCTGCTGGATTCGAGCCAGACGATTCTGGTCTACATGCAGGTGATTCGCAAAATCTACTTCCCGCGCGTGCTGTTGCCGTTGGCGGCGGTGCTGTCGAACTTCATCCACTTTCTGTTGGCGATGGGCGTGCTGTTTGTGTACCTGTACGGGTATGTCGGGACGCCGTTGCAGGTAGGACTGTTATGGCTACCCGTGGTGATGCTGAGCCAGTTGCTGTGGGTGGTCGGGCTGGCAGCGATCATCGCCTGCTGGAATGTGTTCTACGAGGATGTGAAGTACCTGGTGAGCGTCGGACTGCAACTGCTGTTTTTCCTGACACCTATAATCTACTTCTCGGAGCAGTTGCGCTACACAACGCTGGTTCCTGAAGCGTATCGCGAGGGGCTATTCTGGGCGTATCATGTGTTGAACCCGATGGCGGCGTTGACGATGGCGTACCGCAAGGCGATTCTGCCGCCAATCACAATCGTGCAGGAGAACGCTGCGCTGGGTCAGGTGGTGCAGTTCCCCGATATGCCCTTGCCCGTATGGCTGCTTGGGCTGAACCTGTTGCTGGGGTTGGGCGTTGCGCTGCTGGGGCTGAGCTACTTTAGGAAACACGAGTGGGAGTTTGTGGAGCGACCATGAGCCGAGAGGAGCTATGCGCGTGGCTGAAGTTGTTGCGCTTGGACTTTTCGCCGAGCAAGGTACGCGCGTTGCTGGAGCGGTTCGGCGACGCGGAGGGCGTGTTGCGTGCGCCTGCAGGCGCGCTGCGCGAGGTTGCAGGGATGCGCGAGGCAGATGTCGTCGCGATTGAGCGCGTGGCGCGTGAGCCGCTGGAGGTTCCCGCGCTGTTGCAATCGGGCGAGGCGCGTCTGGTACTGGAGGGCGACCCCGACTTTCCGCGCCCGCTGGTGGGGCTGCCCGACATCCCGCCCGCGTTGCTGGTGTGGGGCGCGTTGCAGGAGCGCGACCGCTTCGCCGTCAGCGTAGTGGGCACGCGCCAGCCGAGCGCGTATGGGCGCATGGTCGCCGAGCGGTTCACGCGCGACCTGTGCGAGGCTGGGCTGACGATTGTCAGCGGGGGCGCGCTGGGTATCGACACGGTCGCGCATCGCACCGCGCTGGAAGCGGGCGGGCGCACGGTGGCGATTTTGGGCAGCGGGCTGGGCAGCCCGTACCCCGCCGAGAACCGTGCGCTGTTCCGACGCATCGCCGAAGCGGGCGGTGCCGTCGTCTCGCAGTACGCTTGGGACGCAACACCCGACCAGTGGCGGTTCCCCGTGCGCAATCGGCTGATTGCCGCGTGGGGGCTGGGCGTGCTGGTGGTGGAAGCGCCTGCGCAGAGCGGCGCGCTAATCACCGCCCGACTCGCCGCCGAGTACGGACGCGAGGTGTTCGCTGTGCCTGGCAGCATCGACAACCCCAAAAGCAAGGGCTGCCACGCGCTGATTAAAGACGGCGCAGCGCTGGCGGAATCGGCGGAAGACATTCTAAGCACACTGAAAATCGTAACCGAGCCGCGCGAGCGTACCGAGAACCTGCCCCTGCTGACCGAAGCGCAGGAGAAGCTGCTCAGTGCGCTGGATTTGGAGCCGCGCCATATAGATGCCTTGGCGCGGCAGGTAGGGCTGGCGGTGCATGTGGCGCAGGCAGAGCTGACAATGTTGGAGATGCAGGGGCTGGTGCGACGAGTGCCTGGTGGAGCGTTCGTGCGCGTGCTTTAACGACGACTGCCCACCCGCCGCGTCTCGCTTCGGTACACCTCTGCCAGCCCATAAAACGGGTTGTTGCGCCACGCCTGCTTGAGCTTGATTAGCGCGAACTTGAGCGTCTTCGCCGCCGCCTGCTTGGTGATGCCCAGTTGCTTGCCAATCTCCTGCAGCGTCCAGCCGTTGAGGTACTGCTCGCATACATAGCGTTGGCGCGGGGTCAAGTTTGCCCGCTCCAGTACACTTTGAATCTCCACGCGCTCCAAGTAGGCAATCGCCCGCCGTTGCGGGTCGACAAGGTCATGCAGTTGCGTCTGCAGTTTGCGATGGCGACGCAGCTTGCGCTCGAACGAATCCTCGCGTGTGAAGGGATACTCTCCATTGCGCTCCGACGCAATCCAGAACTCCGTCTCTTGGGCTTGCATGACAATGCCTCCACCCTTTAGGATGGGTTGGTATACATTTGTATACCTTGCGAAGTGGAGTGGAAGTCAAGGGCATAGGAGGCATTTGAAAACACGGTGCAGGTAGCCCGCTAATCAGGGGGAGCGGGAGTTGCGCCGACACCCGGCGGCGTGCGTAGCAGCACGGTCGCTACACTCAACTCGCTGAGCAGTCTGAAACGCTCTTCTTGCTGCAGGATAGAGGCGTAGGAGGGCAGGTCTCTGCGCCTAAAAGCCCAGCGGCAGCCCGCCCCCAAGACCGCGAAGCAGTTCCAGCCCTTGTGCGCTAATCGCGAAATACTTGCGGATACCGTACTGCTCGCACACGCGGGTGAGTTCCTCGTCGGCACGAGCGAAGAGCGCGTCCAGTTCGCTTTGCGCAGAGCCAAGCATGCCCATCAGCCCGCCCACATCGTTCTCGATGAGGCTTTTCTCGATTTGCGAGATTTTTGTGATATATGCGCTCAGCCCCGCGTAGTAGGCGTCGGCGAGCGTTTGACATTCAGGTGGCGGGGGCACGCTGCGGAAGTATTCGAGCAGTTGCGCCCATTCGCGTTGGCGTTGCTGGTAGCTCTGGCGCAGTTTCTCGCGCTCGCGTTCGTAGTCTGCCTCCGCTTTGTCGAGGTCGCCTTGACCCACGCCGCCCAGCGCGGCTGCACGCGCGAGCGTCGCCTGCACCAGCATGCTCATCACAGGGGCGATGTTGCTTTCGAGGCGACGGCGCCGTTCTTCAGTCCTGCGCAGGTGCTCCAGCCAGTCGACCACATGCTTGGGAGGCGGCTTGGGGGCTTCGGTTTCCAGCACGCTGGGTGCGTCTACTTTCGGGGGCTGCGCCTCCAGCACGCTGGGAGCGTCCACTTTGGGCGGCTGCGCTTCCAGCACGCTGGGCGCTTCGGGCTTTTGCACATTCACGCGGGTTATCAGCCCCGACTGCGTGCCCAACACGAACGCTATCGCCATCAGCAGCAGCACACCGACGCCGATCGCCCACCACTTGGCTCTGGAGTTCGCGCGTGAGGGTGTTGTGGATACCGTGCTGGGGACGCCCATCGTTGCACCGCCGAGCGCACGCCCGCACCCCGCGCAAAACCGCGCGTTTTCTGGAATCGCCGCCCCGCAATAGTTGCATTTCATTGCCGTAGCCCTCTACCTCTTTTAGAGTATACCTCTGCACAGAGGTTCTGATTTGTCAAGCCAATTCCGCGAGAGAACCCGCGCGACTTTTCCGCAGAGGTGGTGGGTGCCCCTGATCTTCACTTCCCTGTCGGGCGTTCCAAGCGGAACATCGCTTCGGGTGTCGCGCGCACATACCACGATTCGCCCATGCGCCCGATGTAATCGGCGACGAGGTTGTCCACGATGCCTTCGGGCTTGAGCAGCGTCTCGGCGATATGGAAGCACAGCACCTCGCCGATGACATAGTTCGCCGCCATAGGACCCGTGCCGTGCGAGACGATTTGAAACAGCTTGCACTCCATCGCGATGGGGCTTTCCGCTACGCGCGGTGGCTTCACATAAACGGACGGCGCGCGCGTGAGCCCGACCTGGTCGAACTCGCAGACGCCGTATTCGTACTCAAACGAGGTCTGGTTCATCTTCTCGGCGAGCCAGTAGGGCGCAATGTTGACCACGAACTCGCCTGTGGCTTGCACATTGCGCAGCGTGTCTTTGGGGCGTCCGTCGCGGAAGTTGGTGCAGGAAAACACGACCGACACGGGGTTCGCGCCGCCTGCGTTGAAGAAGCTGTACGGCGCAAGGTTCGTACAGCCGTCGGGCGCGCAGGTGCTGACCCACGCAATCGGGCGTGGCGCCACGCAGCTAATCAGCAGCGCATACGCCTCGCGCGGATTCATCTCCGAAGGGACGAAGGTACGCATCAACATCGCCTCAAAGAATACCTGATTTCAGCGCAGTCCCTTCTCGTGCAGAAGGGCGTCTACGCAACGCGGAGATGGTGCCGTGGATATCTAATACGCCCTCCCCAATCGCGGCAATGTGTTGCAGGCGTCTCTTCGGTTGAAGTGCGTCGCGGATACAGATAATCACACTGTGGTGGAAATCGCTCCACAGCGCGCAGTCTTCGAGGTAGGGGCTTATGCCGAAAAACGGCTTTCCCAACGCGCTCGCCTGAGATGAGTAGACCTTAGATGCGCAACGCTTCCTGCACGCGGATGACCTCTTGCACAATCGCCTGTTTCAAGCCCTCGTACTGCGCTTCGGAGACGCCCAGCGACTGCTTGACAGTTGGGGGCATCTCGTACAGTACGGGTGCGCCCAGCGCGAAGCCCGCCTGATGCGCCAGCACATTCGCTGCGTGGATTAGACACCCCAGCGGGCACTCGTCGTAGCTGACATCGTCGTGGTGGCGACGCAGCGGTTCGCGCAGGCTTTCGGGTAGGTTCCACTGCTCGGCAAGGAGGTCGCCCACCTCCACATGCGTGTAGCCCAGCACTTCGCGTTCGGCGTCTCGCAGCGGGATGACCCGCTCCAGCGCGAGGGTCAGAATCTGGTCGAACTCGTTGGGCAGGAACCTGTCCATCACGAGCCTGCCTGAGTCGTGGAGCAAGCCTGCGAGGAACGCCTCTTCGGGGTCGCGCCAGCCCTTGAGCTTCGCCAGCACGCGCGCGGCGGTCGCCGTCGCCAGCGAGTGCTGCCAGAACGCCAGCCGATCGAACCGCTTCGACGCCCCGCGCACGGCGGTCATCTGCTGATACGCCTGCCCGACCACAATCGAGCGCACTGCCGACAGCCCCATGACCGAAATCGCCTGCGAGACGGTCTTGATTTTGCCTGGCGCGCCGTAGTACGCGCTGTTTGCGCTCTTGAGCAACTTCGACGCCAGCCCCGCATCGCGCTCAATCAGCGCGCCAATCTGCCGCGGCGAGGCGTTCGGATTGTCCACCAACCGTAGCACTTGGCTCGTCACTTGCGGAAGCATTCCCAGCCCTGGTGTACGCGCCACCCGTATCGCCAGTGCGCTCAGTTCCATCGTCTACGCCTCCAAAGGGGGATATTCCACATCCGCTGACGCAATTGCCTGCAAGAATTCAGTATAATTGATATGGGAGACGGGGATGTCGCTCGCGGCACTATTGGAGTGGTGGAACTTCATCTTCGCCCTGCCGTTGGCAGTGGGAGGTGTCTTACTGCTGGGGCTGGCGCTGTCGGGGATGATTGACCTCAGCAGCGACCAAGCAGACAGCGACGCCGATGCGCACGCCGACGCAGGCGACGCCCACCACGGCGATGCTGACGCACATGCCGACGACGCGGGGGAGCTGCACGCCGACGCAGGCGACGCGCACGGCGACCACGCCGAGAGCGCGGATGGTAAGCACGGCATCGTCAAAACGCCCTACAGCAGCCACGACGACCACGCCGTTGCCGAGAAACCGCTCTGGCTCAAGGTGTTGAACCTGTTCGGCATCGGGATGGGGCTGCCTGTCTCGATGGCGTTGCCGTTGCTGATGATGGTGTGGGGCGCGGTCGGGCTGATTGCCAACCGCATCTTGGAGCCGTTGCTGCAATTGCCCGCGCTGTTTGCGCCGCTGTCGATGGGCGTCGCGCTCATGACGATGGCGTTCGCAGGGCGCACGGCGGGGCTGATTATTCGGCGCGTGCTGCGCGACGAGGCGCCTCCGATTGTCGACAAGTACGGGCTTGTGGGCAGCACGGGGCGCGCTGTGTACGAAATCACGCCCGACGGCGGCGTCGCCCATGTGCGCGACCGCTACGGCAACCTGCACCGCATCGTGTGCCGAACCGCGCCAGGCGAGCCGAACATTCCTGCCGATACGCCCATCCTCGTCGCCCGCTACGACGAGCAGACCCACCTCTACTGGGTGGAACGCAACCCGCTCGAACTACCCGACGACGCCCATAGGGTACACTCGTCAGTGCAACCACACACACAACACATCGGGGGACAAACCTAAGACGGAGGAGAGACGATGCATAACTGGCTCATCCTGATTGGCTTAGCGTTGATGCTGCTGGCGGGTTTCGGCGGCAGCCTGTTCGGCAACGCTTGGGGACCGCTGCAGCAGGTGATTTCGCTGGCTGTGGGCGCACTGCTGCTGCTCATCGGGTTCATCTTCCTGATGATCTCCAAGTTCTATGTGCGCCCATCGGCGAACATGGCGTATGTGCGGACTGGGTTCGGGGGACGGCGCGTGGTACTGGATAGCGGCGCGCTGGTGTTCCCGTACCTGCATACCCTCGTGCCCGTCTCGCTGGAGACGATGAAACTGGAAGTGGAGCGCAAGGGACCCGATGCGCTGATTACCCGCGATAACCTGCGCGTGGATGTGAAAGCCGAGTTCTACATCAAGGTGCAGCCCGAAGTAGACGCGATTCTGAACGCGGCGCGCTCGCTCGGCGATAAATCCGTCAACGCGCAGTCCGTCTCGCAACTGGTGTTCGAAAAGCTCGTCTCCGCGCTGCGCAGCGTGGCGGCGACCAAAGACCTCGTGGAGATCCACGCCCAACGCGACGCCTTCGCCAGCAGCGTGCAGCAACTCGTGCGCTCCGACCTCGAACAGAACGGACTGACGCTGGAGTCGGTCACCATCTCGCGCTTAGACCAAACCTCGCAGGAGCTGCTCTCGGACAACAACATCTTCGACGCGCAGGGTAAGCGCAAAATCACCGAGATCACGCAAGCCGCGCTGGTGGAGCGCAACCGCCTTGAACAGGAGGCGCGGCGCGAAATCACCCTCAAAAATGTGGAGACCCAGAAGGAGATTCTGGAGCTGGAACGCCAGCGTGCGGAAGCGGAAGCCGCTCAGCAAGCCGAAATCGCCAAAGTGCAAGCCGAGAAACAGCGCGAGGCGGAAATCTACAAAATCGAGCAGCAACGCCAAGTGCAAGAGGCGCAAATCCAGCAGGAGCAAGCCGTGCGCGTCGCTGCCATTGAGCGCGACCGACTGCTGCTCCTGAAACAGCAGGAACTGCAGAAGACCGACATCGACCGCGAGAAAGCCATCGAGCTTGCCCAGCGCGAGAAGGAAATCGCCGTCGCGGAAGCCGAACGCCAACGCGCCGAAGCTGAAAAGCAAGCCCTCGAAGCGCAGGCGGAACGCGAACGCGCCAAGCAACAAATCATCACCGTCGAGCAGCTCGCCGCCGCCGAGCGTGAGGCGCAGGCGAAACTTATCGCCGCGAAACAGCAGATCGAACAGGAGCGCATCAAGCGCGAGACCGATGTGCAGGTCGCTGCCTTCGCGGAGGTAAAGAAAGCCGAAGCGCAGAAGCAAGCGGCAGAGCTGGAGGCGCAGGCGATTCTCACCCGCGCCGAAGCGGAAGCCAAAGCCCGCGAACAGGTCGCCCGCGGCGAGACCGCCGTCAAGATGGTCGATGTGAACATCGCCCGCGAGCAGGTGGAGGTCGAACGCGCCCGTGTGGAAGTCGAACGCCAAGCGCTGGAGTACCGCCAGACCTACAGCGAAGCCGCGCTGAAGTTCGAACTCGAGAAGTTCCGCATCGAGGCGCAGCGCGATGTACAGATCGAGCTGGCACGCGCGATTGGCGAGTTCATGAGCCGCGGGAACATGAACATCTTCGGCGACCCCGAAACGCTCGCCCGCATGACCGAGCAGTACGCGAAAGGCTTGGGGCTGGGCATGGCGATTGACGGCGCGCTGTCGGGGCTGCAAGCCATCGGCGACGGCAACGGAAAACTCAGCGAGATGGCGCAGCAACTTATGTCCATCGCCCAGCGCATCGGCGCGGTACGCATGCAAGCCCAAACCGACGCCGCGCAACCCGCCGACCAGAAGAGCGAGTAGTAGGGGCAGACCTTTGTGTCTACCCCCTACCGCGAACGATTGTAGGGGCAGACCCTTGTGTCTGCCCCGCATCATACCATGCAAAATAGCGACAGCCCCTCTCTCGGTTCCCAAGCGGATTGTGCGTGTTCGTTGGTTGCAGGCGGGGGCGTCTCATGCCAGTCGCGTGTTCAGAGTTCATAATCCCCCTCCTGCAGGTCTGATACCAATCGCCGATCCAGAGTTCACAAATTCCTGCGCGTGCAGAATCCCCCCACTCCCTGCCCTCTCCCCCCTTGTCAAGGGGGGAGAGGGTCGGGGTGAGGGGGGATTCGAGTCCTGCGCATTCACAAACTTTGGCAACGCAGTTGGTATGATAAGGGTACATCGCTTGGGTTCGCTGTGGGCAGGGGGCGCCCACTTTTTGCCCTCACCCCCAGCCCCTCTCCCACGCTGTGGGAGAGGGGTGTAGGGGCGCACGGCAGTGCGCCATGCAGCGCGTTCCCCCTCTCCCGCGAGGCGGGAGAGGGGGACAAAGGGGGT
>Ga0197143_1001554_pt1 | contig 19210 bp, 21 predicted proteins | sample GBS70_MetaG_FD_148603 | JGI IMG/M metagenome (GOLD analysis project Ga0197143, IMG submission 148603) | Sediment microbial communities from Great Boiling Springs, Gerlach, Nevada, United States - GBS 70_MetaG | ecosystem: Environmental > Aquatic > Thermal springs > Hot (42-90C) > Sediment...
TGCCCACCAGAGCGATGACCTTGGTGCCGTTTCTGTGCAGCTCAGGCACGAAGGGGGCGGGGTTGCCCAGACCGGAGGCGAACACAGGCACCCCCTCCTCCAACACCACATCCATCTGACGACGGATATAGTCGGGCCCGAAGTCTCTGCCTAAGGTAGAGCGGGAGATCTCCTCGCGCAGGGGCGGGAGGCGGAACCGCTCCCACATCTCGGCCATGAACTGGTGGTGCTCAGAGGTGAGGAGATCACGCCAAGAGCGCTGGGCGCCCGGCGAGGCCCCCTCCCGCGGCGACCCCATATCAGAGGGGAGGACGGGCAGGAGGATGTCCACCCCAAAGGGCTTGTCCGTGAGCTCACGCACCTTTCGGATCTCCTCCCGCAGCCGTTCGGGCCGCATGCCAGTGGCTCCTATCACCCCTAGGCCCCCAGCATTGGAGACGGCAGCCACCAGCTCGGCCCTGGCCACCGAGCCCATGCCTGCCAGGATGACGGGATACTCGATGCCCAACAGCTCGCACAGCTTTGTGCGCAACACGGGTCTCATATGACCACACCTCCTAGGCAGGGGCGAACTGGACAAGGGATATATCGTCCCCCGCTGGCTCGAAAACCGCCCGCACGGGCATATCCACACGCACCTCCTCGGGCCGGCAGCCTACGATGTTAGCTGTCATCCTCACCCCCTCCTCCAGCTCCACGATGGCGTGCACATAGGGCACCTTATCGGCGAAGGCAGGTGTGGCTGGCCGCCGCACGATGGTGAAGCTATACACCCGGCCGCGGCCGCTGGCCTCCCGCCATTCTAGCTCCCCCAGGCAGCGGATGCAGTAAGGCCGCGGATAGAAGATGTACTTCTGGCACCGGGAGCAGTACTGCAACAGGAGACGTCCCTGCCGGGCCGCTTCCCAGAAGGGCGCGCTTATGGCGGTGGGGCGTGGTAAAGGTGCCTTGGGCTGCTCCTTGGCCTCGCTCATCACTCCCTCCCCAAGACTAGCGATACCTGCTCGCTCAGGACGCCTCCGTTGCCGTTGACGAAGGCCAGCTGACAGTCCTTCACCTGGCGCTCCCCGGCCCGCCCTTGCAGTTGATATACGGCCTCCATGATGTGCGAGGCTCCCCCCGCCAGGCCAGGCTGACCATAGGAGAGCTGGCCCCCGTGGGTGTTGACGGGGAAGTCCCCTTTGTAGGTCAGGTCGTGCTCCTCCACGAAGGGACCCCCCCTCCCCTTAGGGCAGAAGCCAGCGTCCTCCAGGGTGATGATGACGGTGATGGTGTAACAGTCGTACACAGAGACCAGGTCGATGTCCTTGGGGGTGACGCCGGCCATCTCAAAGGCCTTGGCCGCTGTATAGACGATGGGGGTGGTGGTGAGGCTGGGAGCGTAGGCCGGCAGGCTATGGGTGATCTTCTCCCCGAAGCCCAGGAGGTAGACGGGGGGGTGAGGGCACTCCCTGGCTATCTCCGGGCGAGCCACGATAAAGGCTATGGCCCCCGAACAGGGCATGACGATCTCCAGCAGGTGCAAGGGGTCTACGATGACCGGCGACTCGAGCACGTCCTCGATGGTGATGGGCTTGCCATAGAAAAGGGCCCTCGGGTTGGCACAGGCGTTGGTCCGCTGGTCCACGGCCACCTTGGCCCGCTGACGGTCGGTGGTGCCGTACTCGTAAGCGTGACGCATGGCCGCAAGGGCATATCCGGAGTTGGCCCCCATGGGCCCGTAGGGCCGCTCGAACTCGGGGGCAGGCATGCCATCCCACCGGACCCCGCGGGTGTAAAAGGCCTTGGGATCCACTGCGTCCCCGGTGAGACAGAGGACGGCGTTGGCCGCCCCCGCAGCGATGGCCGCCGCCGCCCTCCACACCATGCCGGCGGCAGTGGCCCCTCCCAGGTCCACGGTATCGGCGTAGGTGAGCTCCAGCCCCAGGTATTCCCCCATGATGGAGGGGATGGTCACAGGAGCGCCTACCAACAAGGGGCCCACCAACAGGCCATCGATGTCCTTGGGCAGAAGGCCCGCATCTGCCATGGCCAGCCTGGCCGCCTCTAGCATGAGGTGGATGGCAGAGCGGTCGCCCGGGTCTCGCATGGGCCCCACCTCCCCCACGCCGACGATGGCCGCCTTACGCCTTAGGTCCATGTTCTCACCTCCTATGTCAACCCGCCCCCGCCTTTTTAATAGACCGAGATGTCTATGTCAAGGTTCGGCTGAGCGTGCCAGCTGCTGGCCCCCCGAAAAGGGAGTGAGTCGACGCCTATCACCTAAGGGTGGAAGACGCCCCAGGCCGTGCCACCGCTCCATTGGCGCATCCCATCTCAAGGCTCCTCCCTGGTAAGCTAGGTGCTGGGTAGGATGTGGAGGAGATGGGCTTAGCCCTGGCCACCGACCTTTATGAGCTGACCATGGCCCAGAGCTACTGGGAGCATGGCATGCACGGTCAGGCTGTCTTTAGCCTCTTCGTCCGGACCCTCCCCCACGGGCGGGGATATCTGGTGGCCGCCGGGCTGGAGGACGTGCTGCGCTATCTGGAGGGCCTGCACTTCACCGCCTCTGACCTCCAGTACCTGGAGTCCACAGGCATCTTCTCACCCTCCTTCCTGGAGTACCTCGCGAGCCTGCGGTTCACGGGCGAGGTATGGGCAGTGGCGGAGGGGAGCCTGGTCTTCGCCAACGAGCCCATCCTGGAGGTGAAGGCGCCCATCATCGAGGCCCAGTTGGCCGAGACCTACATCATAAACCAGGTGCATCTGCAGACGGTCATCGCCACCAAGGCTGCCCGTTGCGTGTGGGCGGCCCAGGGGCGGGCGCTGGTGGACTTCTCCTTCCGCCGCACCCACGGCGTGGAAGCCGGGCTCAAGGTGGCGCGCTGCTGCTACCTAGTGGGGTTCGCCGCCACCAGCAACGTGCTGGCGGGAAAGGTCTATGGCATACCCGTAGCTGGGACCATGGCTCATTCCTATATCATGGCCTTCCCATCGGAGCTAGAGGCCTTCCAGGCCTTCGTCCGCTCCTTCCCAGAACGCTCCATCCTCCTCATCGATACCTACGACACGGTACAAGGGGCGCGCATTGCGGCCCAAGTGGGGCAGGAGATGGCGCAGCGAGGCCACCGCCTGCGAGGGGTGCGGCTCGACTCTGGGGATCTCCTCTCCCTCAGCCGGGAGGTACGCAAGATCCTAGACGAGGCGGGGCTGGCGGAGGCCCAAATCCTCGCCAGCGGCGGCCTGGACGAGTTGGAGATGGAGACGCTTGTGCGGGAAGGGGCGCCCATCGACGCCTTCGGGGTGGGGACGCGTATGGGGGTCTCAGCTGATGCTCCCTGGCTGGACATGGCCTACAAGCTGGTGGAGTATGAGGGGCGGCCAGTCCTCAAGCTGAGCCAAGGCAAGGCCACCCTCCCGGGGGCTAAGCAGGTCTTCCGCTTCTACGATGGGACGGGGGCCATGTCCCGCGATGTCCTGGCCCTGCGCGACGAGGAGGTGGCAGGGGGCCAGCCCCTTCTGCGCCAGGTCATGAAGGAGGGGCGCATACTGGGCCCCCTCCCCACCCTGCAGGAGCTGCGACGCCGCTTCCAGGAGGAGTTCGCCAGGCTACCCGAGGCTTATAAGGACCTGCGCGCCCCCGCCACGTACCCGGTGAAGGTGAGCCCTGGCATCGCCTCCTTGCAACAGGAGTTGGCCCCATCCTCTTAGAGGGCTGGCCCCTGATCCTTTGGGGATAGCCCATCACAGGCCACAGCTCCCATAGACCAGCGCAGCTGAAACCATTGACACAGAGGTAAGAAGGCCCCGTAAAGTGATATGAGGTGGCTCAGGGTTCCTTTAATTTGTGAGGCCTTGAGACATTTGGGCACACGAAAGGCGAGGGGGCTGGTGACCTTTTCTCCCTGCCCGTGCCTATCAGTGGCGCTCAGGGGTTTTATGATCCTCTGTCACTTGACGGTGCTGGCAGGCAGCCTCCTGGCATATGTGGCCTGTCAAAGGGCATCCCTTCAACAACCCCCTGCCGATGGCGAACCCCAGGCGTGGTCCACCCCCCTTGAGAGCCCTGCCCTTGCTCCCATCCCCACCCCCACCCCCGAGCTTCAGCTACCTGCTCCCGTCCCCCTCCCTGATGAGCTGAGGGAGAGGCTCAGGGGGGTGACCAGCTTCTCGGGGGCCATAAGGCTCCTGCCCGAGCTACGGTTCCACCACCTGGTGCCCCGCCTCCACACCATCCCCGAGCTGGGCATCCGGCAGATCGTATATGAGCTGCCGGAGGAGGTGGCCCAGAACCTCTATCTCAACTTGGCCCTAGGGCAGCCTCTTCCCACCAGGTTTCAGGAGAGGCTCCCCCCAGGCGTGGTGGCAGTGGTAACCCATTTCCCAAGGGACACCATCGGCGTCATGGGGCCTTTCATCTGGGTGCAAGCAGGCGGCGTAGCCCGCCAGCTTTACGAAGTGGACGTGAAGACGGCCTACCGAGCCCTGGGCTACCCTGACATCCTCCTGGCCGAGATATACATCGAAGCCCCATTGGGATACCCAGGGCCCGGTCCCCGCCTCCCCTTCCATCCGTGGGATCGGGTGCGAGGATATATGGGCGAGGACCTGGCTAGAGGCAACATACCTCCTGGCACCGTCTATGTATGGGCTGGCCCCGATGGCTCCTGGCGCCTTTGGGAGTACCCCGACATCCCCCCAGAAGGCGACCTGGCAAGGCTCATCTGGAACTTCCACCCCCGCGACCCCGAGTCTGGGAAGCGCCAATTTGAGATCCCCATCTTCCTCCAGCAGTCCCAGGAAAGGGAGCAAGAGAAGACGTTCAGCAACCCGCAAAGGCTCCAGGACAACGTCGGGCCATCCATTATCATCCGCACCGATGAGGTCACCGGGCTGACAGACGTCCTTGCGGTGGCTCCCTATTTGTACCTACAGAACCCGGACCTCCTGCGGGACATCCTCTACAACACCCCTCTGCCTGATGGCTCCCTGCCCAACCCTGACCACCTTATCATTGGGGCGGGCGACCTCCACTACTCCTCCAACGGCAAGATGGGCCTCCTCCTGACGATGGAGCAGGAAGGGATGGATATGTCCCTGGAGGAAGCGCCGGAGGGGTCCATAGACTTCTGGCAGGTGAAGAACCATATTGGCCTCTATGTGGGGAAGAGGAAAGGATAGCTCCACCAGCCGACGACACCGCCAGCGGCGCCTACCCCTGCCGGGAGGGCCATGGTGGGGGGCTCTTGCCAGATGTCTGTCTATGGCGGCCTTCCTAGGGGTCCTGGCCCTTGGGGCCTGCACCGCCTCGCCTCCAGCTGAGGTGAGCCCACCATCATCCCAAGGGCCTTCCCTCAGCCCCACCCTCGTCACCCCCTGCCCCACCGCCATCCCTCAGGCTCAGATGGTCGTCATCATAAGCGTGGATGGCCTCGCCGCCGAGGCCTTTGTAAACGCCTCCACCCCCCACCTCGATTCCCTCTGGCAGAGGGGGGCCTATTCCTGGAAAGCCCAGACGGTCCTGCCCAGCGTCACCTTGCCGGCCCACGCCTCCATGGTCAGCGGCCTGGACGTGCCCAGGCATGGCATCACATGGAACGACTGGTTGTCGGAGCGGGGCTACCTGCGCCTCCCCACCATCTTCACCATGGCCAAGGAGGCAGGCCTGAAGGCAGCGGCCTTTGTGGGGAAGACAAAGCTCCGCCACTTGGTGCCGCCGGGTGCTGTAGACCATTTCGATATTCCCGGGTACTGGGCCAAGGACATCATCCCCGAGGCCGTGGACTACTTGGTACGGGAGATGCCCCAGCTACTCTTCATCCACCTTCCGGACATAGACACCGTTGGCCACGCCTCGGGGTGGTTTTCGCCGGAGCAGCTGGAAGCCATATCCCAGGTGGACCAGGCCATTGGCCTTCTCCTGGAGGCCCTCCGCCGAGAAGGCCTATGGGAGACGACGCTCATCATCGTCACATCTGACCACGGCGGACATGACCGGGTACATGGCAGCGATGACCCAAGGGATACCACCATACCTTGGATGATCCACGGGCCCGGCGTGCGGGAGGGGATGGAGCTTCAAGGGCCCATCCGAGTCTTCGATACCGCCCCTACCGCCCTATGGGCCCTGGGCATCAGGCCCCCGGAGGAATGGGATGGGAGGCCCGTCCTGGAGGCCTTTGCCCCAGAACCTCTATGCGCTCGCTCTTAGGATAGGGTCGAGGCGCCAACTCCCTTAGGGATCCGAGTCGGCCTGATGGTGGGGATGGGCTGAGAGGAAGGCCTGCCAATCGGCCTCCGTATCGATGTCTACCATACCCTCGGGGAAGGGGAGGAGGAAGGCCTCGTCCATATGGGCCAAAATGACCTTCTTGGCACCCACATCGCCCCGGAGAGCGAGGAGCTGACGCCACAGGGGACGGGCGAAGAGAGCCGGCGGCCCCACCGCCCCATCCTGGTAGCGGCAGGCCACTACCCTAGCACCCAGGCGGTCATGGGCCTCCACCACCTGTCGCAGGAGATGAGGAGACAAGAGCGGCTGATCTCCCAGGGCCACCATCAGGGCCTGCACCTGGGGGAAGGTCCTGATCACCGCTCTCACCCCAGCGCGGACGGAGGAGGCCATCCCCTCTCGCCATCGGTGGTTGAGGACGATCCTCACCGGGGCCCCGGTTAGCCCCTGGCCTATCTGGGCAGCATAAGCCCCCAGCACCACTACCACCGGACCCACCGATGCGGCCACCGCTTGCTCCACCACATAGCGCAAAAGGGTTCGGCCTCCATAGGGCAAGAGCTGCTTGGGGCGCCCAAAGCGCCACGAGGCCCCCGCTGCCAACACCACCACTGCCACCTCAGGCACGGCCATCCCACCGTGGGTAGCCCGTTACCAGGATATCCTCCCCCAGCCTCCTGATGGAGACGTCCTGCAGGGGGACGGCCTCAGCCATGCGCATGGCGCCACGGCCAGCCACGGCCGTGGGGGCGAGGGCCGCCCCCACCACCATGGGGGCGATGATGGCGTGGACCTTATCCACCAACCTCTCGTCGAAAAAGCTGCCCAGGAGGACACCCCCTCCCTCCACCAACAGGCTCAGGACGCCACGACGTCCCAAGGTAGCCAGGAGGGCATGCAGGTCCACCCTCCCACCCTTGGCCGGGAGGACCAGCACCTCCGCCCCAGCATCGACTAACGCCTCCCGCCAGGCGGGCGAGGAGGCCTCGGTGGTAGCCACCAGGGTGGGGGCACCACGCCCTAAGACCCGAGCTGTGGGGGGGGTGCGGCCGCGGCTGTCCATCACCACTCGTAGGGGTTGGCGGCGGGCCAGCCCCTCCCCGGGACGAGCAGTTAGTTGCGGATCGTCCACCAGGACCGTCTGGGAGCCCACAGCGATGGCGTCCACCTGCGTGCGCAGGCGGTGGGCCCAGGCCCGCGCCTTGGGCCCGCTCACCCAGCGGGAATCGCCACTGGCCGCCCCGATGCGCCCATCCAGGGTACACGCGAACTTGGCGATGACGAATGGCAGGCCCGTGCGGCGGTGTTTAACGTAGGCCTCCAGGAGCCGCTCCGCCTCCTCCTTCCCCTCCCCCACCACCACCTCGATGCCTGCCCGCTGCAGGGCAGCCACCCCCCGACCATTCACTTGGGGGTCGGGGTCCAGCATGGCCACATGCACCCGGGCAATGCCCGCCCGCACGATGGCCTCCGTGCACGGCGGGGTGCGGCCATAGTGGGCACACGGCTCCAAGGTGACATACATCTCCCCCCCGCGGGCGGCCTCCCCTGCCCTGGACAAGGCCACCACCTCCGCATGGGGGCCAGGCGGAGGGTGGGTATGACCCCTGGCCACCACCCGCCCCTCCTTCACCACCACCGCCCCCACCCAGGGGTTGGGCGATGTCTGCCCAAGAGCCCTGCGCCCTTCCCTCAGGGCCAGCCTCATGTAGGGGATCATTGCAAGAACATCATATCGCCTCCGTGTTAACATGAGCTAAAGGGGGGTGACCATGTCCCAGGAGCCACGGGTGAGCGAGCTGATGGTGCGGGGGCTGGTGGTGGGCCTCTTCGCCGAGAACTGCTGGATCATCGGCAACCGCCGCACCGGCGAGGCCATCTGCATTGACCCCGGTGACCAGCCCGACGATATCCTTCACCTGGCACGGGACATGGGCGTGCGCATCAAGCTCATCGTCAACTCCCATGGGCATCTAGACCATATCCTAGGGGTGCGGGCGGTGCAGGCCGCCACCGGCGCTAAGTTCCTCCTTCACCAAGGCGACCTAGACATAGCCCGCAAGGCGGCGGCCTCTGCTGCCCTCTGGCTAGGCCGCATCGTTGAGCCCCCGCCCGACCCCGATTACTTCATAGAGGATGGCGATGAGGTGGAGGTGGCGGGAGTAAAGCTTAAGGTCATCCACACCCCTGGCCACACCCCTGGCTCCTGCTCCTTCTACAGCGAGGGCATGCTCTTCAGCGGCGATACCCTCTTCCGTGGCTCCATCGGCCGCACCGACCTCCCTGGCGGCGATTACCAGCAGGAGATGGACAGCATCATCCATAAGCTCCTCCAGCTGCCCGACGATACCATCGTCCTCCCTGGCCACATGGAGGAGACGCGCATCGGCATCGAAAAGGAGACCAACCCCTTTATCCTTATGGAGCTGCGCCGCCGCCAGCGAGGGACCTAGGTCTGGAAGTCCTGAAAGGCCCTCGAGGGGGTGGGCTCGTCCTGCCCCTGATACTTGCTCCCTAGACCTGGGGAACCATAGGGCCTCTCCACAGGCGTGGAGAGGCGATAAAAGGAGATCTGGGCGATCTTCATGCCATAATAAAGGGCTATAGGCATCTGCGACTGGTTGGATAACTCCAACGTCAGCTTACCAGAGAATCCGGGATCCACATAGCCAGCGGTGGCGTGCACCAGGAGGCCCAGACGCCCCAGGGAGGACTTGCCATCCACCCTGGCCACTATGTCGTCGGGCAGGGTGATGTGTTCGATGGTGCCCGCCAGCACAAAGCTCCCCGGCTGGACGATGAAGGGCTCCTCCGGCTCGATGACCACCCGCTCCGTCAGGTCGGAGACGTCCTCCCGCACATCCACGTAGGGGCGTCGCGTCACCCGGAAGATGCGGAACACCCTATCCAGGTGGAGGTCGATGCTGGCCGGTTGGATGGAGTCCTCCCACAGGGGCTCCACCCGTATCCGCCCCAAGGCCAGCTCCTCCTTTATGGAACGGTCGGAGAGAACGGACATCACCACATAGATGACCCGTTCAGCCCTTTGTGAGGAAGACATGCCCTAGCCCTACTTTCCTGATCTTTTCCACACCGTTGGTGCCAACTCTAGGTTACAGGAGGCGCAGCGCCGCCGCCTATCTCTCACTCTATCTCGTAGACCACCGTCACCGTGGCCACTATGTCCAGGGTGCCTATGGCCATATCCGCCCGGGCCTCTGCCGGCGCCACGAAGGGGACGGCCACTCCCCCCTCCGAGATAGCCACAGGACGGCCCAGGGAGACGCCTGCCCTCTCAGCCAGCTGCTGGGCTCGAGCGCGAGCATCGGCCATGGCCAGCCGCCGTGCCTCCTCTTCATGGGGCTGGGGGTTGGCCACGGTCAGGTGCAGGCCCTGGACCCTGAGAAGGTCGCCCACCTCTTGGACAGCGGCCTGTAGCAACGCCCCCAGGCGCTGCAGATCCCGCACCTTCACCTCGATGGAGATCTCCAGCACGTAGGCCACCGCTGGGTAGATGGATGGCTTTGGCATTATCTCCGACGCGGAAGGCGACCCTGGCGCAGTTCCGGGCTCAGGGGAGGGCGGCACTGGCTCAGGCAGGGGGACGGGCCTTTGGGAGAAGAGGTTGAAGGCGATGGTGCGCATATCTTCCTCCTTCACCCCTTGCATCCGCAGCCGGGATAGGAGGCGCCCCTGGGCATCCATCCCCCGTTGCACCACCTGGGCCACCGCGTCCCCTTCCACGTGCACGGTCATGGCCATCACGGCCATGTCGGGACGCACCGATACCTTTCCCACACCTGTCACGGTGATGCCCTGAGGGCCGATACTGCCCCCCTGGGCGACAAGGGCGGAAGCCCCCCTCCTCTGGTTGCCCTCGGTCCCCTGGCATCCCACCGCCACCAGGCCCAGAAGGGCCACCGCCAACAGCGCTGATACCTTCATTGGCCTCCCCTCTCCTCGAAAAGACGTGCTACGATTATACCACCTTCCTTTCCGGTCACCTAACCTAATAGCTCCCGCAGGACGTAGGTGTCATAATGGGGAGAGGGGGCTGACCACCCGATGGAACAGCAAGAGCCGGAACCTAGCCCTCCCCAGATGCTGCCTTCCCCTCCACCCTGGGAGCACCGGCAGGTGCCGATGGAGCGCCATGCCCCGGCGCCCCAAGCGCCCCAGACGCAGAGGGGCCTTTGGAGCCGCCTGCTGGTGGAGGCCTTGGAGACGGCTCTTCTAGCCGTCCTCATCTTTCTGGCCGTGCGCTTCTCTTTGCAGAATTTCCGGGTGGAGGGCATCAGCATGGCCCCCAGCCTGGAAGACGGGGAATACCTCATCATCAACCGACTGGCCTACCTGAAGGTGGACCTGAGCATCTTCGACTGGCTCCCCTTCTTCGATGCCCAGGAGGGGGATGTGGTCTACCTCTTCGGCGCGCCCCGTAGAGGGGACGTGGTGGTCTTCCGCTCCCCCACACCTCCTCACCGTTATTTCATAAAGCGCATCATCGGCATCCCTGGGGACACGGTGCAGATCGATGGTGTCAGTGGGCGGGTGTATGTCAACGGTCGGGCCCTGGAGGAGCCATATGCACAGGGCAAGACCCGCTGCAGCCCCAGCAGCAACGGCTGCGGCCCGTGGGTCATACCCCCTGGACACTACTTCGTCCTTGGGGACAACCGGGAGAACAGCACCGATTCCCGATACTTCGGTCTCGTAGCGGAAAGCTACATCGTGGGCAAGGCCTTCATCACCTACTGGCCGCCGCGGGACTTTGGGCTCGCCCCCAACCACTCCATCTCCTTCGCCGAAAAGTGACATGCTCACCCCCGCCCAGGAGAAGTTCGCGGCCCAGCAGCGGGTAGCGCGCCTGGCCACCGCCGATGCCCATGGCCAGCCCCACCTGGTGCCCGTCTGCTTCGCCTACCTTGGGGGGCGTTTTTACATGCCCATAGACGAGAAGCCCAAGCGAGGGAGAAGCCTGCGGCGCCTGCGCAACATCGCCCAGAACCCTCAGGTGGCTCTCCTGCTGGACGTATACGACGAAGATTGGCACCGTTTGCATTGGCTCATGGTGCAGGGAGAGGCCCACATCCTTACCGGGGGGCCGGAGTACGCAGCGGCGGTGGCCGCCCTTAAGGCCCGCTATCCCCAATACGAGACCATGGGCCTAGGGTTTCACGCCATCATCTGCATGGTGCCCCGCCGCGTCCTAGAGTGGAGTTGGGGCTAGCAACAGCCATCTACCCCTCGCTGAGGCGAAACGTGAAGTCTTGGCATCAGTTCTCCGCCCCATCTCTCGCGAAGGGGGTCAGAGCCTCCATAAGGTGTTGACAGGGCTAGTGTAATGGGCTAAATAAACAGGGAGATCGCTACAAGGGGGTGCTTCATGGAGTTCAAAGAGGTTGTGGGACGGCGGCGCTCCATCCGCTTCTTCCAGCCCTGGCGCCCGGTGGAGAAGGAGAAGATCCAGATCATCCTGGAGGCCGCCCGCCTGGCCTCGCGGGCAGTCAACGTGGACTTCCACAAGGCCATCGTCCTCTACCGCGACCAGCTCTCCAAGGAGGACCTGGACTCCCTCAAGACCCCCACCACCAACGTCCAACTGGACACGGCTCCTGTATGTATCGTCTGGTTCGCTGACCTCTCGGCCGTGCCACGCATGGTGCAAGCTGGAGCCCCCACCCTTAAGGAGTTGGTGAACGTGGGTGCCCTACCCCCTACCCATGGCTGGTCCCACGCCTATGTGGACAACGTCATCGTCCCCCAGGTGCTGAAGCCCATCGCCGACAACCCTGCCACCCTGGCCGTCATCACCGCCGCCGAAGCTGCCCAAGCCTCGTGCGTCGCCCTATACGCTGCCGTGGACGAGGGGTTGGGGACCCTCCTCACAGCCCTAAACGCCGAGGCGGTCAAGCGCATCACCGGTCACCCCGATCACCTGATGCTCCTGTGGGGCCAGCTGGTGGGCTACCCGGCCGAGTCGTGGGAGGCGGGGGGCCAGCGCCCGCGGGAGCCCTTCGAGCAGACCTTCTTCGAGATGCGCTACGGCAACCCCTTCCCCCGCGACCTCAGGGTGGTGGAGAAGCTGAAGGAGGCCAAGATGATCCAGGACCCAGCACCCCTACCCTGGCGGCAGGAGGAGATCCGTTATCTGGCCCAGATGTTCGGTCTGCCCCTGTAGAGAGGGAGAAGTACAATGGCATCAGGGGTGGCAGGTGCCACCCCTGGTGCCATGCTAGGAGGTCACCCATGGCCACCGTCGAGGAACTGGCGGGCCAAGAGTCGGTGCAGCGTTGGTACAACTATTACTCCCAGCATTGGGGGGCGCCCCCAGACTGGGACTTCAAGCTGCAGGCCCTGGCCCGGTTCGCCCAGTGGATAGGCAAGACCCCCGACCAGATGATAGGGGAGTGCCTACGAGAGGTAGAGGGAGGCTATAAGAAGATAAGGGTCAAGAAGCGCCGCTTCTACATCGCCAAGATCAAGGAGTTTGAGGAGAGCATCGGCGGCGTGCAGGGGCGCAACTGGGCCAACGCCGTGCGCTCCTTCTTCATACACAACGGCGTGGCCATGTCCGCCGATATCCTCAAATAGGGGCGGCCTAAAACCCTAGGACGGAGCCCCCTCGGTCCTGCCCCAGGAGATGATGCCGCCTGAAGGCCTCATACGGGAGCGCCCCTTAGCCCCATTAGCCCCCGTAGGTGCTGTATCTCCCCCAAGTGGGTGTAACCGTGGGTCATGCACACGTTGCCGATGGCGTTGAGGACCTTCATATCACCTAAGGGCTTGATGGTCACCGTCTGTTCTAGGTAGGCGTCGTCGATGGTGCCCAAGAACTCCTCCACCGATTGCCACACCCGCCGCGCATACTCCAGGAACTCCTGGGCCGAGGGCAGCCTGAGGCCCCGCGCCTGCTCCAGGCTCCATCCCGTGCCCTGGTGGACGCGGTCCAGGCCGAACTTCTGGTCATACATCCCCTCCAGCCAGACGGTGGGCTGGCGGCGCAGGATGAAGTTGACGATGTTGTCCTCGGTGCGCACCAGATGCCAGGCTAGGAAGGCGATGTGCACCCCTTTCTCATTGGCTGTCCAGTGTAGCTGCTCGGGCGTTAGATCCCTGAGCATCTCGTCATACTGGCGGTGCATATCCTGGAGGCAGCGCTGGAGAAATTCCACTATGGTCATGCCACACCCCCTGGGAAGGTTTGCTACCACTCTAAAGGGCCCTGAAGAAAGGGTCAAGCTAGAGGAGGATGCGCCGGGGCAGGGCGCCGGGAGAGCGCCGGAAGTTGACCAGCAGGAAGCGGCCCCCCGCCTCCTTCAGCTGGCACCTCTCAGGCCGGGACAGGACGGTCTCCACCTCTTGCCGTAGCTCCTCCTGCGCCGATACCGCCTCCTCTGCCAGAAGGCCTGAGGCGACAGCCGTATCCAGCTGGATGAGGCATAGCTCCAACAGCCATCCCATCATCACCTGGGACCATCCCAGGTGAAAGCGGGACTCAGCGAAGGGCACCGGCAGGTGGTCAGCAGCCACCTCGGGAGCAGCCTCCACCACCGTGGCCCCCAGATGGGGCTGGGAGAGCTCCTGGGCCGCACGATAGATGGCCGCCAGCCGAGGGTGCTGGGCGATGGCGGCCGAGGAGCGGTAACGGCCTAGAGCCACCTCCAGGGCGGCATGCTCCCTCTCGGGGGCGGGATAGGACTCCAGCCATCCCCACCATTCCTGAAAGCGCGACTCCATAAGCCCCCTCTGCGCAGCCACCAAGTCGCAGGCCGCCCGCACCAGAGGAGGGCAGGCGGCATACCTGCCCACCAGGAGGAGGCGGCAGGCCCCGTCCAGGCAAGCGAAGGCCCGCGACCAGAGGAGAAGCAAGGCAGCAGCCTCCGGCGTGCGGCTGCGGGCCATGGCCTGGGCCATGGCCAACTGCATCCCCATGGCACGGCGAAACAGCGCCAGCTCCTCCCCTAACAGGAACATAGACTGACGATAGGCATCCTGAGCTTCTGCCTCCTCCTCGGCAGGGCGAGGTGGCAACGAGTACCCAGCAGGCACATGCACAGGGCCGATGCGCAGGCGTCTTCCCTTGCTCGTCATGGCGCCATGTCCTCCCGGACGTCACCATCCCACTCTGATGGACGGCACCAGCACCATCCTACCACGCCATCTCCCCCCATCATGCCCTTGACGAACCTCGGAAGCCACACCCAACACCGCTAGGCAACCTTGTTGCCATCCCCCCGGCACCGGTGCTAGCTTTCATAGTGGCGGTCGTGCTTCGCCACACTTTTCTTCACTTGCCTGGGGTGGGCCCCCGCACTGAGAGGCGCCTCTGGCTGGAGGGCATCACCACCTGGGAGGAGGCCCTCTCCCATCCCCTTCCCTTCCTGGCCCATTGGCAGAGGGAATGGCTATGGCAGGGGCTGGACGAGTCCCTCTGGCATTTGGAGAGGGGCAACGCCCTGTTCTTCGCCCAGAGGCTCCCCCCAAGTGAGCGGTGGCGTCTGCTGGCCGATTTCGGGCACCAGGCGGCCTGCCTGGACATCGAGACCACAGGCCTGAGCGCTGGCTACGCCTATATCACCGTCATCGGCCTCTACGATGGGTGCCGTTATCAGGCCTTCGTGCGGGGGGCCAACCTGGAGGGGTTCCTGGGGGAGATAGGGCGCTTCCGCCTCATCATCACCTACAACGGTCTGCGGTTCGACATCCCCTTCATCGAGGCGGAGATGGGGCCGGTGCTGGCGGGGCTGGCCCATTTGGACATTATGTATCCGCTACGTCGCCTGGGGCATCGGGGGGGTCTGAAGCGGGTGGAAGAGGATCTGGGCGTGGCCCGCCCCTCGGGGCTGCAGGGCCTGCAGGGTTACGATGCCGTGCGCCTGTGGCGCCTCCACCAGCAGGGACACCAGGGCGCCCTGCCCACCCTCATCCGCTACAATGCAGAGGACGTGGTGGCCCTTTGGCCCCTCGCTGCCCTGGTCTATAACGCCATGGCCGCCCAGCTGCCCTTCCCCGCCACCCCCATGCCTGTGCCCCCACGCCCCTGGCTGGATCTCCCATACGATCCAGAGCTGGTGGAATGGCTTCTCACCTTAAAGATCGTTAATGCGCCATGAGCCTCCCGTTGATATGTTAAGCCTTGGGGAAGGTCATGCGGGTCCTGGCTTGTCTTCTAGCCCTATGGCTTGTGCTGGCCGTGGCCGCTTGTCGCTCGGGTCAAGGCCAGGGCCTTACCCCCACCCTCCCCTCTACCAAAGTTGAGGGGACGCCGGCTGCGAGGACTATAGGACAGGGCGAAGGGGCTTCGGTGCCCCAGCTCATCCAGAGGTTGCGTCCCAGTGTGGTCCACATCCTCACCGAGTTCGCCACCTTAGGCACCTTGGGGGGGCTGGTGCCCGGGGAGGGCGTGGGCACGGGCTTCATCGTCGACTCGCGAGGCTACATCGTCACCAACAACCACGTGGTGGTACGCCCCGGGACATGTGATCAGCCAGCAAGCCGCATCACCGTCACCCTCCACGATGGGCGGAAGCTGGCCGCCCAGGTGGCGGGAGCTGACCCAGCCACTGACCTGGCCGTCCTGAAGGTGGAGGGGGAGGGATTGGTGCCCGCCCCCTTGGGGAGCTCATCTGCCTTGCAGGTGGGGGAGGAGGTCATAGCCATTGGCAACGCCCTGGACCTGCCCGGCGGCCCCACCGTCACCAAGGGGGTGGTGAGCGCCCGTGGCCGGTTCATCGAGGAGAGGGAGTGTGGGGTCACCATCCCCGACGCCATCCAGACGGACGCGGCCATCAACCCTGGCAACTCCGGCGGCCCCTTGGTGAACATGCGGGGCGAGGTAGTGGGCATCACCACCGCCGTCATCAGGGGCTCCCTAGCTGAGGGCCTTGGCTTCGCCATCCCCATCGACCTGGCCCGCCCCATCATCGATGAGCTCATAGCCAAGGGGAGGGTGGAGCGGGCCTACGTGGGCATCTTGACGGTGGACATCACACCCAGCCTGGCCCGCAACCAGGGGCTACCTGTGGAGAAGGGGGTGGGCGTTCGGGACGTGGTGCCTGGCGGCCCAGCAGCCCGCGCCGGCCTCAGAGCTGGCGACATCATCGTGCGCTTGGGCGACTACCAGGTGGGCAACCGGGGCGAGCTTCTAGAGGCCCTGCGCCGCCTCCGGCCCGGCCAGGAGGTGGAGGTGGAGTTCTACCGCGATTCCCGTCGCCTCACAGTGATAGTTCAATTGGCCTCCCGGCCCTCCTGAGCTGTGATATACTAAGGGCCAGGCGCCCATGGTCAGGGTCGCGGATGCTCTGGGGCGTGTCGTAGAGGTGCCGACACAGCCGCAGCGCATCGTTTCCCTCGTGCCCAGTCTCACCGAGACCCTGTTCTTCTGGGGGCTGGGACAGCAGGTGGTGGGCATCACCCATTTCTGTGTGGAACCCCGCGACGGCGTCCGCTACAAGGCCCGGGTGGGGGGCACCAAGAACATCGACCTGCCCAAGCTCCTCGCCTTGGGCCCTGACCTGGTCATCGCCAGCGCTGAAGAGAACGATCGCCAGCAGGTGGAGGCCATCATGGCGGCGGGGGTGCCCGTCTTCGTCACCCTGCCCCGTAGTGTAGAGGAGGCTATGGAGATGTTCTTGACGTTGGGGGAGGTGACGGGGGCCAGGGAGGCGGCTCAAGCGCTGGTGGAGGAGTGTCGGGCCGCCCTGAGGGAGGTGCGGGCCCATCGCCGTGGAAAGGGGGTACCCCTTTTCTGCCCCATCTGGCGCGAGCCCTGGATGACGGTGGGCCCGGGCACGTATATGCACGACCTACTAGAGGAGTGCGGGGGCCAGAACATCTTCGGCCACCGTCAGGGCCGTTATTTCGCCGTATCCCTGGAAGAGGTGGCCGCCCGCGACCCCGCCATCGTCCTCCTGCCCAGCGAGCCCTACCGCTTCCGCCGGCGCCACATCGCGGAGCTGGCCCAGGCGGGGGTGAGGGCAGCCATGGAGGGGCGTGTCCACCTGGTGGATGGACGTCTCCTCTGTTGGTACGGGCCTCGCCTACCCCAGGCCCTGCGTGAGATGAGCCGCCTCATCCTGGGGCCATGAACCACCGTCATTGGCTCCTCGGCGCCCTGTGCCCCCTCTCCCTGTGGGCCTTCGCCCGCCTCCTGAGCTGGGCCAACGAGAGACGAACACTAAACGAGCGCCCCTACCGCACAGCCATGGTGGAGGGGGCCTGCATCCACTATCGGGACGAGGGGCAGGGGCCGGCGGTGGTGCTCATCCACGGCATGGGAGGGTCCCTGAGCAACTTCCGCCGCACCTTCGAGCTGCTAGTGCAGGCGGGGTTCCGCGTCCTGGCGGTGGATCTTTTGGGCTTCGGCTACTCCGACCGCGCCCTCTGGGCCGACCTCTCGCCCCAGGGACACGCCCGCACCATCGTGGCTCTTATGGATGAGGTGGGGGTGGGAAGGGCCTCGCTCATTGGCCACTCCTTGGGAGGGGCCATCGCCCTCCATCTGGCCTATAGGTATCCCGAGAGGGTGGAGAGGCTGGTGCTGGTCTCCAGCGCCGTCCCTGGCCGCCTCATCCCTGGGCTGTTGCGGCCCATATGGTGGGACCCTGTACTGGAGGTCATCGTCTCCTTCTGCCTCCACTTCTGGCCCGTGCGGGAGATGCTATGGCGGGGAGGGGTATACGATGCCACCACCCTCACCCCCGAGCTGCGGGAGGCCATGCGCCGCCCTTCCCTTATCCGGGGGAGCACCAGGGCGATGGTGGCCACAGGCAAGGCCCTCCTGAGGGAGGCCCCCTTGAAGCTGCAAGAGATCCGCCATCCCGTGCTCATCCTCTGGGGGGCCGAAGACAGTTGGCTGGACCTGCGCAGTGCCTATCGCCTCATCTCTTCCCTGCCCAACGCTCGCCTGCGTATCGTCCCCCGGGCCCGCCACATGGTGCTGGAGGAGAGGCCAGAGGAGGCCCACGCCGAGATCCTGGCCTTTCTCACACAGAAGCTCACCCCTACCCTGTGCCATGGCGATTTGTTATCCTGATAGTTGGCTGACCCCTTTGGTGAGAGGTGAGGTGAGGTGATGAACCACCTGAAGACAGTGGCCCTGCTGGCGTTGCTGGGCGCCATATTTATGGGCATCGGCGTCCTGTTGGGAGGCTTCCAGGGCCTTATAGTAGGTCTCATCATCGCCCTATTCATGAATGGGATGGCGTACTGGTTCTCGGACCGCATCGCCCTCATGGCCATGGGGGCGAGGGAGGTATCCCCTAGCGAGGCGCCAGAGCTGCACCGTCTGGTAGAGGAGGTGGCGGCCCAAGCCGGCCTTCCCAAGCCCCGGGTGGCTGTGGTGCAGGCTGAGCAGCCCAACGCCTTCGCCACCGGCCGCGACCCTAAGCACGCGGTGGTGGCCGTCACCACTGGCATCCTGAGGCTGCTGGACGAGCGGGAGCTACGGGCGGTTTTGGGGCACGAGCTGGCCCATGTGAAGAACCGGGACGTCCTCATAGGGACCATAGCTGCGGTCATCGCTGCCGCCATCAGCTTCGTGGCCTGGATGTTGCAGTGGGCCCTCCTATGGGGCGGCTACGGTTGGGGTGGGTCCCGACGGGACAACGCCATGGGTTGGCTCTATCTGCTGGCCATGTTGGCCACCGTCATCCTGGCCCCCATCGCCGCCACCATCGTCCGATTGGCCATCTCCCGCACTCGGGAGTATGAGGCGGACGCCTCGGGGGCGCGCATAACGGGGGCCCCCATATCCCTGGCCAACGCCTTGCAGAAGCTGGAGGCCTATGCCCAGGCCCGCCCCATGAACGTGAACCCCGCCCTTTCCCACCTTTACATCGTCAACCCCCTGCGCGGCCGGGCGAGGGAGGACTGGCTGGTGGGCCTCTTCCAGACCCACCCGCCCATAAGCAGGCGGGTGGAGCGCCTCTACGAGCTGGCGCGTCGCATGGGGGTATACGCCTAAAGGCGGGCTACGCCTGTGCGCACGGCCGC
>Ga0197143_1001555_pt1 | contig 19206 bp, 17 predicted proteins | sample GBS70_MetaG_FD_148603 | JGI IMG/M metagenome (GOLD analysis project Ga0197143, IMG submission 148603) | Sediment microbial communities from Great Boiling Springs, Gerlach, Nevada, United States - GBS 70_MetaG | ecosystem: Environmental > Aquatic > Thermal springs > Hot (42-90C) > Sediment...
TGGGCAAACGCTTTAAGGTGAGGGATAGGAATTTCTAGGGGCCCGTGGTCTAGCGGCTATGACGGCGGTCTCACACACCGCAGATCCTGGGTTCGAATCCCAGCGGGCCCACCACCCAACCTCAAACGTTCGATCCCTACGGAACCCTATTTTTGGTTAGCTCTTCCCTCTTGCCTTCAGCTCTTTCTGTTCTCTACCCTCTTTAAGAGCCCAGAGCCCCCAAAATGGGTCTTTCTAGGAGGACCTTCCTCTACCTCTACCGTTGCGGTTTGCAGGACCGATCCTGCTCACTGAACTGGATAGTAACGTATCTTGGAGTGGCCCCTATCCAAGAGTCCCCAAGCTTTCTATGTCTCCCCTATGGCGCAGCACGTCCCTTTGAGCTGGGCTATCGCTCGCTTTAGCCCCTCCACATCCCTGCTCATGAAGGAGGCTATGTTCAGGATCACGATGTTCCCGGCCCTGAGTTCGTCCCCCACCTTCTTCAGATCCTCCGAGGACTCTAGGGTCTCAACGACCTTATGACGTCCAAACCTTCTTTCCTTCCCTCTACTCTATTCTTAAGGAATTAAGCTTACCCCGCACCGCCTCAATCCGTGCGCAAGTACTTCCGGAAGGCCGAGCGGAGGGGAGCCTCCTTCCTCAGGGCCAGCGGATAGAGCAGGAGGAGGAAGACCAGGAAGCCCAAGAGGGCACTCAAGGGGAGCCAGAGCAGGGTGGAGAGGCCCTGAATGAGGGCGGTGACGAGGGCCGCCGAGAGGAAGGTCAGTCCCACCCCCGCCAAGTAGAAGCCCACACCCGCGGTGGCCAGTCGCTTGGCCTTCTCGGGTGGGAGCTTCTCCAGCTGATAACCCTCCCTCAGCCAGCGGTAACCCCAGAGCACCAGGGGGAGGAGGGTGGGGAGGGCCATGGCGTAGAGGGTGAGGGCCACCCTGCTGGTAGCGAAGTCCAGCGGGTTCATGTAGGTTCCGGAAGTCCACAGCACCCCGCCCTCAACGGTGGGATCGTAGAGGAACCTCTGCCATCCGCTCCCGTCCCAACCGTGAATCAGCATGAAGAAGAAGAGGAAGTAGCCAAGCATCCACTGGAGGTGAGCGGCGTAGAACCTTCCCCTGCTCATGAGCCTCCAGGCCACCCAGTAGCCCAGCACCGCCACCGCTATGTCCCCCACCGCCGCTAGGACGATTCCCCAGGCCGGAATTTCTTCCAAGCTCCCCACCAGCTGCATGGTTTCCCAGTGGGGGAAGTTCCAGGTGAGCCAGAGAGCCTCCGGCACGAAGATTAAGGAGAGGTAGAGGAGAAGGAGAGCGAAGTACTCATTTCCGAAGGGAGGGTTCCTCCCGAACCTGGCTTTCTCCTTTCCCATCCTAGCCAACTGTCTACCGGCCGCCGTGGCGGCCATTGCACCTATTCCGTAGACCCAGAAGACATCTACCTGTAGCACATCGGATTTACCCCCCACCCTTTTTAAGGCTTCCTCGGCCAGCCTCTAGCTTCTGTCCCTCAGTGGTGCAGGTTCCTCACCACCTTTCCCTCCTTCCATCCCCTGTCCGCACACCAAGGCTTCCCACCACCAGAACCTTCCCGTGCCTCTCATCCACCACCTCTGCCTCCCCTCCTCCAGTTCCCTCGCCATTCCTTTCCCTCGGCTCCTTGACCTGGGACTTTCTCAGGCGGTACCTCTTCAATCCCTAAGCGTGGACAATTTCAGACTCTTGGATAGCATGAGACTTCGTTCTTCTTGGCGGAAATAACTGTTTTGGCGGCGGCCCGAGCCTGAGGGCGGTTCTGGCGAATCTGCTCCTTCTAGGGGGCCTAGAGCTTTTCCCGGATCACCTTGAAGACCACCGTGTTGTGGGCGTCAGGGCACTGCAGCTCCTTTACCTGGTGGATCCAGTCCTCCTCCGGGGTGTCGCGGTAGAGGGCGGTCAGGTAGGGGAGGAGGGCCCCGAGAGCATAGAGACAGACGTCGTTGCTTTCCTTTGAAAGGACGGAGGGCTCCTGAATAACCAGTCTGTCTCCGGGCTTGTAGCCCGCGGAGCAGAAGCCCCTCACCTCCTTAACCTCCAGTATCACCCTGTACATCACAAAAGGAGGAAGGAAGGGGGTAAAAAGGCTCCCAAAGGGATTTATCGGGGGAAGGGAAGGGGGTTGAGCCGGGGTAGCCAAGCGGTTAAGGCGGTGGGCTGCAGACCCGCTATTCGCCGGTTCGAATCCGGCCCCCGGCTCCAAAAGTAAAAAACAGATCGAAGTGTATTGTAGGGGAAGAAGGTGAAAACTTTTTACTCAACACCTATAAGGACCAGAAACAACGAAAGCGAAAGATACGGTGGAGGAAACGAGATGTTGAAAACTTAGAAGGTACCCTACTGTGGTGATTCGAATGAGAAAATCTAATTTCGACCCAGTTTGCATCTCGCTGTTAATTTTTTCGATCTTTATCCTCTCAACAGCGGGGTTATACTTCGGCCACCTGAAGGGGCTAGAATCCAAAATCCGAGGGGAAAAAGGGCTCCTAGAGGAAGAACTACGAGCGCTAGAAGAAACACAGTCTTTACTCTCCGAAAAGCTGGAAAACACCGCACTCGCTATACGCAAGCTTGAAACCGAAAGGGAAAACCTAGCCTGTGACGAGTATCACCTCAGGGATCCCCTTTTCAGTGAAGCCAAAGAACTCGTAATGAACCTGGCCTTCGAGCCCCTCGAAAACATTTTCGTTCTTTCTCCCTTGGGCAAACTTCTGTATCAGGCCAAGAAAGGAGGTATAAGATGTTGCTATGTGGCAATCGTGGTGGAGAACCTTAGAAGCGGGGAGAGAGGTCAATACGAACTCATAGGATTCAACACCTTGGACAAAGGCATGGTTTACTTCGAACCTAACACGGGCTACCGCGTTTTTCCTGAGATTGGAAGACCGTACACAGACTGCGTGGAGGGTCTGCCCTATTCCCCCTCCCCCGAGCTCTTGATAAATAAGGTGGTGACGGCATGGTGAGGGGAAGGAAGATTCTGCTGGTGATTCTTGCTTCGGTCGTGATATCTTGTTCTTTTCTTATCCTCACCGCTCAATCCAGAGTATCCAAAATAAAAACTGAAAAAGAGTCCCTGAAACTTCTAATAGACGAGACCAGGTTGCTGGTGAGCACCATGGAGGAGAACTTGGGATCCTACGAAGAATATCTCTCCCGATTGGAGGAGGAGGTAGGGTTACTGCGCTCGTCCGTCAGATATGAGTTACATGATCCCACCTTCTTGGAGGTGGCAGAGTTCCTAGCCATGGACCGTACGGACTCTATTCCCTACGACGAAAGGAACTTCAACTGCTTGGACTACGCCGTAACCCTAAACAACCGCGCTGAGAACTATGGGTTGAGATGCGCGTTGGTGACGGTATACCTTAGCGGGGTTGATCATGCAATCGTGGCCTTCAGAACCGTAGACGGAGGTTTGCGCTACTTCGAACCGCAAACTGATGAGGGAGTGAACCTTTCCGTAGGACGACACTACTGGGGAGAGTGCGTGCTCAACTATAGCTCTCTCTGGTACTACCCAACCGACTCCGAAGACACGGTGGAAGGCTGGGAGCTCTACTGGTGATTCCACTGGGGAAGGCTTAAATCCCGCCAAATCAACGAATTAGATATCCTTGATCATAGACTCCCATGCCCATATTTGGGAGAGGGACTGGCTGCCCGAAGCCTTCTGGAGAGGTTTCTCCTCCGTGATCAAACACATGATCCCGGGGATGACGGAAGAGGAGGTGATGAAGAATGTCATGCCGGTCTTCTGGCACTCCCCTCCCGAGGAGCTACTGGCGGAGATGGATGAGGCCGGAATAGAAAAAGCCGTGATCCTGCCCCTGGACTGGGGGCTCAGGCTGGGGGAGCCCAAGCTCTCCGTGGAGGAGCTGAACAGGCGCTTTGCCGAGATAGGAAAGCAGTACCCAGAACGCTTCCTCCCCTTCGTGGGGGTGGACCCCAGAAGGAAAAACGCGGTGGAGCTACTGGAGAAGGGGCTGGGGGAGTGGGGTATGGCGGGCCTCAAGCTGCACCCCACCTCCGGCTTCTACCCCAACGACCCCATCTGCTATCCCCTTTACAGGAAATGCGAAGAGTACGGGGTTCCCGTCCTCATCCACACGGGGACCGAGCTGCCCCCCCTCCTTAGCAGGTTCGCCAGGCCCGTTTACGCGGACGATGTGGCGGCGGACTTCCCCGATCTCAAGATCATACTGGCCCATCTGGGTTTCGGGTGGTGGGAGGAGGCCATGTCCGTGGCCATGATGAAACCCAACGTCTACTTGGACACGGCCGCCTGGGGAAACTACTGCACCCCCCACTTCTACCGCATCCTCAGGACCCTGTGCGACGTTTTAGGGAGCGAGAGGATCCTCTTCGGGAGCGACTGGCCCATAACCCCCAAGCCCCTCCTAAGCGAGGCGGGATGGGTGGAAAAATTCAGGAACCCCCCCGAGGAGGTGAAGGCCGCAGGAATCACGTTCAGCCAGGAGGAGGTGGAGAACATCCTCGGCAGGAACGCGGCGAGGGTTCTGGAGCTCTAGAAACCCTTTTTATCCCGCCGGAGGAGGAGGAGAGATGCCCAGGGTGAAGGTGGGCGACATCAACATGTACTACGACACCCGGGGGGAAGGCTTTCCCCTGGTTCTCATCATGGGCTTCATGGGAAACGCGGACTGCTGGGATCCCCTTTATTTCCTTCCCAGGCTCTCCGAGCACTTCAAGGTCATCACCTTCGATAACCGCGGTGCTGGGAGAACGGACGTCTCCGACAAGGAGGAGTACACCATCAGGATGATGGCCGATGATACGGCGGGACTCATGGATGCCCTGGGGATAAGAAGGGCCCACGTGCTGGGAATCTCCATGGGGGGAATGATCGCCCAGGAGCTGGCCATCAACCACCCCGAAAAGGTGGAGAAGCTGGTGCTGGCCTCCACCTTCTGCGGGGGGCCCAAGGCGGTGCCCATCCCGGGCGAGGCGGCGGCCATGGTCACGGAAATCATGGGGCTCCTCAGCCAGAAGGGAGGGTGGGACAGGGAGGTGGCCTCCAAGCTCCTCCCCTTCATCTTCACGGAGGAGTTCATGAGGGAGAACCCCGGGGTGGTGGAGGTGACCATCGATCTCCTCCTAACCGCCCCCACTCCCCCCGAGGGAATCATCAGACAGGTTTCCGCCATCCTCAGCTTCGACGCCTGCGACAGGCTTCCCTCCATAAAGGCCCCCACCCTAATTCTGGCGGGGAAGAAAGACACGTACATACCCCCCGAGAACGCCGAGGTAATGGCAAAACGCATCCCCGGAGCCAAGCTGGTGTATTTCGAGAAGTGCGCCCACGAGCTTCAGGAGGAAATAGAGGCTGTCACAGACACGGTGCTCAAGTTCCTCCTCTCCTAACCTTTTTTAGGAGGAAAAGGAAAGGAGAAAGATGGAGGATCCCTTCAGGCCCCTCATGGAGGGGCTGGGCTTCCCAGAGTCCCCCTATCTCAGGAAGATTCTGGAGTACCTCATGACTCCAGAGCAGGCGAGGGTGGCCGCCTCCCTCCCGGGAAGCGTGCAGGAGGTGGCCCAGAAGCTGGGCATGCCCGAGGAGAGGGTGAGGGAGCTCCTGGAGGACCTGTGGAGGAAGGGCCTGGTCTTTCCCAAAGACTTCGACAGGAGGGAGCACTTCAGGTTCGCCAGGGACTTGGTGCAGCTCCACGACGCCACGCTGGCTACCCAGCACCTAGACCTTGAGAGGGACAGGAAGTACTTCCAGCTCTGGCACGAGTTCGGCAGGAAGGAATTTTACAGGGGAATGGGTGAGCTCCTGGGCTCCCTCTTCACGGAGCCCATCTGGAGGGTCATCCCCGCCTACGGGGCCATCAAGGGGATGGAGGGAGTTCTTCCCTGCGAGAACATCGTGGAGATCATCAACGCCCAGGAGAAGCTGGGGGTGGTGCCCTGCTCCTGCCGGCTGGTGCAGGAGGGGGTGGGGGAGCCCTGCAGGTACACGAAGGAGAGGGAGGTCTGGCACTGTACCCAGTTCCACCGGGGGGCGGAGTACGTGGTGAAGAGGGGATCGGGAAAGGCCCTCAGCCGGGAGGAGGCCCTGAAGGTGCTGGAGAAGGCGGAGAGGGACGGGCTGGTGCACATGGGGCCCAACCACTCCAAGCTCACCATCAACACCATCTGTAACTGCTGTCCCGACTGCTGCGAGTTCTTCAACTTCTACCGCTACGGAGGGGTTTCCCCCGAGAAGCTTACTGCCAAAAGCAGGTTCGAGGCCTACGTGGATCTGGAAAAATGCACCGGCTGCCAGACCTGTCTGGAGAGATGTCCTTTCGAGGCCATAGAGCTGGTGAAACCAGAGGGGAGCAGGAAGTACAAGGCCAGGGTGATACCGGAGAGATGCTTCGGATGCGGGGTCTGCGTGGTGGGCTGCGAGCAGGGAGCGATGAAGTTCAAGCTGGTCAGACCCCCCGAACACATCCCCCAGGGATAAACTCAGGTATAAATCCGGGGAGGGGAAGGGGCTGAGATGGGAGGTCCGGACCTCCTGCAGGCTCAGGTCCTTTCCCATGGGGTTTGCGCGGGTTGCGGGGCCTGCACCTCCCTGTGTCCCTACCTTAACCTGGTTCGGGGTAATGCCGTCCTTCTGGAGCCGTGCGGGAGGGAGGAGGGAAGGTGCTATTCCTTCTGCCCCAGGACGGAGGTGGATCTCCCCCTGCTGGAGGGTAGGGTCTTCGGGACCACCGCAGCCGATCCGGCCCTAGGGGTACACTCCTCCATCATGAAGGCCAGGACTAGGAGAGGGGAGGTGAGGGAGAGGGCCCAGTACGGGGGAACCGTCTCCTCCCTCGTGCTCCACGCCCTCAGAAAAGGAAGGGTGGACTCCTTCGTTCTGACGGGCTCCCTGGACGGTCTCTTACCCCGGCCCCTCTTGGTCTGGAAGGAGGAGGAGGTGCTGGCCTGCGCGGGATCCAGGTACCTCCTCTCTCCCTCGGTGGGGGAGGTGGTGAGGCTCCTAAGGGAGGGGAAGGGGGGAAGGATGGGGTTCGTGGGAACCCCCTGCCAGGTGCTGGCTCTGAGAAAAATCCAAGCCTACGAGAAGGAGTGGGAGGTTTCCAGGTTGGGGCCCGTGATAGGTCTCTTCTGCACCTGGGCCCTCTCCCACAAGGCGGAGGTCTTCCTCCGGGAGAAGCTGGGGGAGAGGAGAGTCAGGAGGTTCGACGTACCCCCTCCCCCTGCTAACCTCTTCGTGATCGAGACCGAGGGGGAGAAGCTGGAGCTCCCTCTAGACAGGGTGAGGGAGTTCATCCCTCCTTCCTGCAGGGTGTGTTTCGACATGACGGCGGAGCTGGCCGACCTCTCGGTGGGGATGGTGGAGGGGGAGGAGGAATGGAACACCGTGATCCTCAGGAGCGAGGAGGGGAGGAGGCTCTTTCGGGAGGCCGTGGAGGAGGGGGAGATAGAGGAGGCCCCCCTCGAGAAAGAGAGATTGGAGCACCTCAGGGAGGCCAGCCTGAACAAGAAGAGAAGGGCGAGGGAGGAGGGGGAGAGGCTGGGGATCCGCTACCTGAAGGGGTGAGGGTATGAGCAGGATAGGAAGGGACCAGCCGGGTAGGAGGATGCTGCTCAGCGGGAACGAGGCCATCGCCCGCGGGGCCCTGGAGGCTGGGGTGCAGGTCTGCTCGGGCTACCCCGGAAATCCCGCCTCGGAGGTGGTGGAGGCCCTGATAGAGGCCTCTAGGGAGTTCGACCTCTACGTGGAGTGGTCCACCAATGAGATGGTGGCCCTGGAGGTGGCGGGGGCCGCGGCGGCCGCGGGGCTCCGCTCCCTGACCGCCATGAAGAACCTGGGCGTGGACGTGTGCTCCGACTTCCTTATGACGGTGAACCTCTCGGGCACCAAGGGTGGCTTCGTGCTCGTAACCGGGGACGACCCCTCCGCCCACTCCACCACCACCGAGCTGGACACCCGCAACTACGCCAGGCTGGCCGACGTTCCCCTGCTGGAGCCCTCCACCCCCCAGGAGGCCAAGGAGATGACCCGCTGGGCCTTCGAGCTCTCGGAGGAGCTGGGCCTCCTCTGCATGGTCAGAAGCGTCACCCGCCTCTCCCACTCCAGGGGGGTGGTGGAGCTGGGTCCCCTTCCCAGGGAGAGGAGAAAACCCGAACTCTCCTTCCCTCCCCCCTGGACCTCGGGTAGCTCCTCCTTCACCTGCATGTTCCACGAGGGCCTACACCAGAAGATGAGGACGGCGGCGGAGAAATTCGAAACCTCTCCCTTCAACCGATACGAAGGACCGGAGGGGGCGGAGTTCCTGGTCGTGGCCTCCGGTCCACCCTGGACCTACGCGATGGAGGCCGTGGAACTCCTAGGATTGGGGAACTCCGTGGGGGTCCTCAAGCTGGGAACCACCTGGCCCCTCCCGGAGGGCCTGCTTCGCCGGCACCTGCAGCACGCCAGGGAGGTCCTCTTCGTGGAGGAGATAGATCCCTTTCTGGAGCAGAACGTCAAGGCCCTGGCGGCGGAACTCTTCTCCGAGGGGATAGGGCCCATCAGATTCTACGGAAAGAGGAGCGGCCACCTCCCCGCGGTGGGTGAGCTCAACCCCGACCTGGTGCTGAAGGCCCTCTCCTCTCTAAGGGGGGTGAGGTACTCCCCCAGGGAGGAGGGATACGGTAGGAGGGCGGAGGAGCTGGTGGGGGAGTACGTGCCCAGCCGCTCCATGGCCTTCTGTCCGGGATGCCCCCACCGGGCTTCCTTCTGGGTGCTGAAGAGGGCCCTGAGGTGGGACGGGAGGGAGGCCGTGGTCACGGGGGACATAGGCTGCTACAGCATGGGGCTCCTCCCCACCGGCTTTTCGGTGGAGCAGACCCTACACTGCATGGGAGCGGGAATAGGTACGGCCTGCGGGTTCGGGAAGCTGGGGAGGTTCGGCTTCGACCGTCCGGTGGTGGCGATCTCGGGTGACTCCACCTTCTACCACGCCTGCCTCCCCGCCCTGGTGAACGCGAAGTGGAACTCCTCAGACCTCCTCTACGTGATCCTGGACAACTCCACCACCGGCATGACGGGCCACCAGCCCCATCCGGGCTCCGGCTTCACGGCCTCCGGGGAGCCCTCCCCACCCGTGAGGATAGAGGACCTCTGCAGGGGGATGGGGGTGGAGGTGAGGGTCTGCGACCCCTTCCAGGTGGAGGAGGCCACCAAAGCGGTCTTCGAGCTCCTGAAGGGTAAGGGTCCCAGGGTGCTGGTGCTCAGGCACCCCTGCCCCCTCACGGAGGCCGAGAAGAGAAAGAGGAGGCCCAGGGTCTACGTGGACCAGGAGAGGTGCATCGGCAGGGAGTGCGGGTGTATGGCCTTCTGCTCCAAGGTGCTGGGCTGCCCCGCCAACACCTGGGACTTCTCCAAGGACAAGGCCAGGATAGACGAGGTCCTCTGCACGGGCTGCGGGCTCTGCGCCACCCTCTGCCCGGCGGGGGCCATCGTGGTGGAGGAGGAGAAATGAAGGACCCGCTGAACCTCCTGGTGGTGGGGGTAGGAGGACAGGGAAACCTCCTGGCCTCCTTCCTGCTGGGCTCGGCGGCGGTGGAGGAGGGCCTATACGTGTCCGTGGGGGAGACCTACGGGGCCACGCAGAGGGGGGGGACGGTGATGAGCCACGTGAGGCTCTCCCGGAGGAGGAGCTATGCCCCCCTCATGCCGGAGGGAAGCGGGGACGTGCTGCTGGGGTTCGAGCCCGTGGAAACCCTGAGGGTCCTGGGCTCCTTCGGGAAAAGGGAAACCAGGGTGATGGTGAACCCAAGGCCAGTGTACCCGCTGGAGGTGCTCTCCGGGCAGGCCAAGTACCCCGACGTGGCGGAGGTCCTGAAGGCCATAAGGGAGCTCTCCTCGGAGACGGTGGTGGTGGAGGCCACGGAGCTGGCCAAGAGGGCTGGGAACCCCGCCATGATGAACGTGGTGATGGTGGGGGCCCTGGTCTCCCGGGGCTGGCTTCCCATCAGGCCCGAGACCCTCAGGAGGGTGGCGGTGGAGATCTTCGGGGAGAGCAGCCCCAACCTCAGGGCGCTGGAGCTGGGGATGGAAGAGGGGAGGAGATGAGCCCTGAGAGGCCGGGGAGGGAGGAACTCGGAAGGGCCCTGGAGGAGATGGTGGGGAAGGAGAACGTGCTCACGGAGGAGGTGGACCTCCTCCCCTACTCCGCCGACCACTTCCTGAGGGGGCTGCAGCACTACTTCCCCCGCTTCAGGTTCCTTCCCGACGCGGTGGTCACCCCCTCCAGCACCGCCCAGGTCTCCAGGATCCTGAGGTTCGCCTCCCTACACCGAATCCCCGTCATACCCCGGGGGGCGGGCACCAGCCTGGCGGGGCAGCTAATCCCGGTGGAGGGGGGAATCGTGATGGACCTGAAGAAGATGAACCGGATAGAGGCCAGGGTGGAGGACAGGATGGTCGTGGCGGGACCGGGGGCCACCTACGCGGAGCTCAACCGGGAACTGGAGCGCAGGGGCTACTTCTTCCCCCCGGAGCCGGGAAGCGCCATGGCCTGCACCATAGGAGGGATGGTTTCCACCAACGCCAGCGGATCGGGGGCCGTGAAGTACGGGGCCACCAGGAACTACGTCCTCTCCTTGGAGGTGGTGCTGGCGGGCGGGGAGGTGGTGAGGCTGGGGAGGAGGGTCACGAAGTCCGCCTCAGGCTACTCCCTGAAGGATCTCTTCGTGGGGTCGGAGGGGACGCTGGGGGTGATCACGGAGGTGACGCTCAGGGTGGAGCCCTATCCCCCCCTCCGCAGAACCACGCTGGCCGTCTTCCCCTCCCTGGAGGACGCCTTCAGGTCGGCCATGGAGATCCTGGGGAGGGGGATCACCCCTGCCTCCCTGGAGCTGCTGGACGAGCTCTGCCTGCTCGCCCTGAACATGAGCGGCTTCTCCCTGCCCGAGGGGAAGGGTGCCCTGATGCTGCGCTCGGACGGCAGGTACGAGGAGGCGGTGGAGAGGGAGATGGGGGAGATGGAGGAGGTCTGCAGGGGGAGGGGGGCCCAGCTCGTGGGGGTGGAGGACGAGGGCCTGGGAAGGAGGCTGTGGGAGGCTAGGGAGAAGATCAGCGCCTCCCTCACCAAGCTTCTGCCCAGCCCCGAGACCCCGAGGCTGGTCTTCCAGTCCTCCGTCGATGTGGGTCTTCCCCTGTCACGGATGCTGGAATACGTGAGTAAGGTGAAGGCCCTCATGGAGGAGAAAGGCATCATGGGGGTATGTTTCGGTCATGTGGGAGACGGCAATGTGCATATAGGTTCCACCTTCGTTCCGGAGTCCCCCGAGCAGGTGGAGAGGGCCAGGTCCTTCCAAGAGGAGGCCATCAAGCTGGCCCTCTCGCTGGGAGGAACCCTCACCGCCGAGCACGGGGTGGGCCTCTGGAAGGCCCCATACCTGGAGGAGGAGCACGGCCCCGTCCTGGAGCTCATGCGCTCCCTCAAGAGGCTCCTAGACCCCCAGGGCATCATGAACCCGGGGAAGATGGCCCTGGAGGGGATCCCGCGGGTAGCACTCATGGAGAGGTGGTGGGAAGAGGGATGAGGCTCGAGGAGCTCTCCACCAAAATAAACGCCTGCCTGAGCTCCAGCACCGCCTGCGGTCTCTGCCGGACCCAGTGCCCCTCGCTGGAGTGCTGGGGGGTGGAGTCCAGGAGCCCCAGGGGGAGGGTGGCCCTTTGCGCCCACCTCCTCAGGGGGGACCTCAGGCCCTCCCCCTCCCTCTCCGAGCGGATGTTCTCCTGCACCCTCTGCGGCAACTGCGACTCCGTCTGTCCCGTGGGGGTGGGGGCCTCGAGGGTGATAGAAGCCGCCAGGGGGAGGCTCAAGGAGGAGGGGTTCCTCCCCCACAAGTACCGGGAGAGGGGGACCCACATCGCCAGGGAGCACAACCCCTACCTGGAGCCCCATCGCGATAGGTTCTCCTGGCTCCCAGCGGGCCTGAGCCTTCCGGAGAGGGCCCCCGTGGTCTACTTCGTGGGTTGCACCTCCTCCTACAGGGAGAAGGAGCTCGCCAGGAGGACGGTGGAGCTCCTCAGGAGGATGGGCGTCGACTTCACCCTGTGCGCGGACGAGTGGTGCTGCGGCTCCTTCCTCCTCAGAACGGGGCAGGGCGAGGTGGACGGGACCAGGGTGGAGGAGATGGCCAGGCACAACCTGGAGGAGGTCAGGAAGAGGGGGGCGAGAACGGTGGTGGTGAGCTGCCCGGGATGCTACAGGGCCTGGAGGGGAGACTACCCGGAGCTAGGGGTGGAGCCCGACTTCGAGGTGCTCCACCTGACGCAGTTCCTGGAGAGGGAGGGAATCAGGGCCGGTCGGGTGGAGGAGGTCAGGGTTACCTACCACGACCCCTGCCACCTGGGAAGGCACATGGGGGTATATGAGGAGCCCCGCAGGATCCTCTCCTCCCTCCCCGGGGTGGAGCTGGTGGAGATGCCCAGGAACAGGGAAAACTCCTGGTGCTGCGGGTCGGGAGGGGGCTTCAGGGCGGGATACCCCGAGGCCTCCAGGCAGGTGGCCAGGAGAAGGCTGGAGGAGGCCAGGGAAACCGGAGCCGAAATTCTGGTGACTTCCTGCCCCTTCTGCCTCAGACAGCTCAAGGAGACGGCCGAGGCCTTCGGCTACGCTCTCAGGGTCATGGACCTGGCGGAGTTCCTGGTGGAGAGGTGCGGGTAGATGGAGGAGCTCTGGTTCTTCAGGGGATGCATGAGCACCTTCAGGGAGAGGGAGATAGCGGAAGCCACCCTGGAGATCTTGCGCAGGCTTCGCCTACCCTTCCGCCTCTTCGGGAGGGAGCTCTGCTGCGGCTCCGTCCTTTTCAGGACGGGACAGGAGAGGGTGGCGGAGGAGGTGAGGAGGAGGAACGGGGAGGAGTTCAGAAGGCTGGGGGTGAGGAGGCTCCTCACGGCCTGCCCCGGATGCTACTCCGCCTTCAGGGGGGACTACTCCCTGGACGGGGTGGAGGTGCTCCACCTCACCCAGCTCCTCCGGGAGCTGATTCGGGAGGGGAGGCTGAGGCTGAGGGGGAGGAGGGTCAGGGCCACCTACCACGATTCCTGCCACCTGGGGAGGGAATGGGGGATCTACGAGGAGCCCAGGGAGGTGCTGAGGAGCATCCCGGATCTGGAGCTGGTGGAGATGAACCTCTCCAGGGAGTTCTCCAGGTGCTGCGGGGCTGGGGGAGGGGTGAGGTCGGCCTTCCGCGAGGTCTCCCGCGCCGCCTCCAAAACCAGAGTAGGGGATGCCCTTGAGGCCGGGGCCGAGCTCCTGGTGACCTCCTGCCCCTTCTGCTACCACCACCTGAAGGAGGCCGCGGAGGGGAGGATGGAGGTGAGGGACCTCTCCCTGCTGGTCAGGGATCTGATGGAGGGATGAGATGGGCCTGTACGAAGAGACCAGGGAGAGGTTCGAGAGGGGGATGAAGGACGGGAGGGCCGACACCCTTAAGGTGATCGCCTCGGTGGTCCTCTCCAGGCTGAGGGCGGACGGGGAGAAGCTCAGGAGGATGAAGGAGAGATACAGGAGGATCAAGGAGGGGGCCGTGGGGAGGCTGGAGGAGCTGGTGGAGGAGGCCAGGGCCTCCCTGAGGGCGGTGGGGTGCGAGGTCTTCGAGGCCAGGACGGGGGAGGAAGCGGTGGGGTACCTTCTGGACCAGCTGGAGGGGGAGAGGGTGGTGGTGAAGTCCAAGTCCAATACCCTGAAGGAGCTGGACCTGCTGGAGAGGCTGGAGGGGAGGGGGGTGGAGGTGGTGGAGACCGATCTGGGAGACAGGATCATCCAGCTGAGCGGGGAGGAGCCCCTCCACCCGGTGGGACCGGCCGTCCACCTCACCCTGGAGGAGGTGGCCGGGGCCCTCTCCAGAGAGGTGGGAAGGGAGCTCCCCCCTGACGTGGAGGATATCATAAGGGCCTCCAAGCTCAGGCTGAGGGAGAGGATCCTGGGAGCCAGGGTGGCCCTCACGGGCGCCAACGCCATAGCGGCGGAGGAGGGGGCGATAGGGCTGGTGGAGAACGAGGGAAACATCAGCCTCATCACCAGGCTGCCGGAGAAGCACCTGGCGGTGGCGGGAATAGACAAGATAGTGCCCACGCTGGAGGAGGCGGCCACGGTGATGAAGACCTGCGAGGCCTTCCTCACCGTGACGGGGGCCTACTACTCCTTCATCAAGGGTCCCTCCAGGACGGCGGACGTGATGGGGATAGAGCAGTTCGGCATGCACGGGGCGAAGGAGGTGCATGTGGTCCTGCTGGACGGATGGAGGAGGGAGGCCGTGAGGAAGGGAATGGGGGAGCTGCTCTACTGCTGCAACTGCGGTGCCTGCCTCTCCGTATGTCCCGTCCTGCTGGAGACGGCCCACGCCTTCTCCTCTAGGGTGGGGGCGGGACCCATAGGAGTGGTGAGGACCTGGTTCGTGCTGGGACCGGAGGAGGCGATCAGGGCGGGGCTCTTCTCCTGCACGGGATGCGGGGCCTGCAGGGAGATCTGCCCGGCCTCCATAGACTTCCCCCGCCTAATCGAGAGGCTCAGGAGAGAGGCGTGCTCCAGGGGGCTCACCCTCCCTCCCCACTCTTCCCTGGCCCAGAACATCCTGAGGGTGGGTAATCCCTTCGGGGAAAAGCCTGAGTGAACCCAGAAATATCCGGCCGGAAGAGGTGGAAGGTGTCCGCTGAGAGAAGGAAAGCCCTGCGGTTCATCCTCCTGCTGGGTCTGGTGAGCCTCCTGGGTGACGTGGTGTACGAGGGGGTCAGGGGGGTGGCCGGTCCCTTCCTGGCCTCCCTAGGGGCGAGCGCCGCCGTCGTGGGGGCGGCCTCCGGTCTGGGGGAGTTCCTGGGGTACGGCCTCCGTCCCCTCTCGGGCTACCTCTCCGACCGGTGGGGGGGATACTGGGGCCTCACCTTTCTGGGATACCTGTCCCTCCTCTCCCTCCCCCTCCTCTGCCTGGCGGGCTCCTGGCAGCTGGCGGTCTTCCTCCTCCTCCTGGAGAGGATGGGGAAGGCCGTGAGAACCCCTCCACGGGACGCCATACTCTCCCACGCCACCTCGCAGGTGGGAAGGGGGTGGGGCTTCGGGATCCACGAGGCCCTAGATCAGGTGGGGGCGGTGGCCGGTCCCCTGCTCGTGGCCCTCCTGATCTCCCTCCGGGGCTACAGGGAAGCCTTCTCCTTCCTCTTCCTTCCCTTCCTGCTCCTGCTCTTCTTCCTCCTGCTGAGCTGGAGGCTTTACCCCCGTCCTTCCCTCCTAGAGAGCGGAAGGAGGGTTGCCCGGGTGAAAGGGGGCTTCAGGCTCTATCTCCTCTTCGTGGTTCTCTCCACCTCCGGCTTCCTGACCTTCCCCCTCCTGGCCTACCGCCTCGCCTCCTCCTTCTCCTCCGCCGAGATCCCCCTCCTCTACGCCCTGGCCATGGGAACGGATGCCCTCCTCGCCCTCTGGGCGGGAAGAACCTACGACCGAAGGGGTCTCTCCTCCCTCCTCCTCGTTCCCCTCCTCTCCATCCCCATCGTCCCCCTGGCCTTCCTGGCGGGAGGAAAGGGGGGAGGGTTGCTCGCGGTCGTGCTCTGGGGAGCATCCATGGGCGTGCAGGAGACGGTGATGAGGGCCGCCGTGGGGGAGATGGTCCCAGGCGGTAAGAGGGGCACGGCCTACGGTCTCTTCTCCTCCCTCTACGGCTTCTCCGGCTTCGCGGGAAACACCCTAATGGGCCTCCTCTATTCCTCCCCCGAGGTGTTGGTGGCCTTCTCCCTCTCCGCCGAACTCCTCTCCCTGCCCGTCCTCCTCCGCCTTCGCGAGGTGGGGACATGAAGGAAAATGTCAAGACCCTCCTCCTCTCCGCCTCCCTGATCAGCTTCTCCATGGGTCTGGCCTACCCCTACTTCTCCGAATACGCCTACTCCCTCACCGGAAACCCCCTTCTGGCCGGCCTCATCAGCTCCTTCCGGAGCCTCACCTGTGTCTTCTCCTTCCTCCTGGGGGGGATGCTGGCGGACAGGGTGGGGAGGAAGGCTCCTATCGTCTGGGGAACCACCATGCTGGGCCTCTCCCTCCTCCTCTACTCCTCCGCGAGGGGTACCCCGGAGCTCCTGCTGGCCGCCCTCTTGGAGGGCGTCTCCTACCTCTACTTTCCGGCCTTCAACGCCATGATCATGGACTCCGTCAGGGGGGGCCTGCTGGGGGTCTTCACGCTAGCGCTGGTGGTGGAGCACCTTCCCTACTCCCTCGCCCCCTTTCTGGGAGGGGCGATGAGGGATGTCTGGGGAATCCCAGGACTCAGGCTGGCCTTCCTGGCGGGGGGAACGGTGATCCTCGCCATGGCCCTGATGAGGGCCCTCACCCTCTCCGAGACCCTGAGGAAGGGAGGGAAAACCTCCTGGAACCCGCTCAGGGACTTTCTGGACCTCCATCCCCTCCTCAAGGGGCTCATCCTCCTAAGGACCCTCCTCCTCATCGCCGCCCTCTCCATGTTCAACTTCTTCCTGGTGCTCTACGCGGTGAGGGAGCTGGGGCTCATGAGCTTCACGGAGTTCGGGCTGGCGGTGGCCCTCTCCTCCTTCTCCTATCCCCTGGCCCTCCCCCTCAGCCGCAGGCTCAGGAGGGTGCCCCCCTCCTTCCTCTACAGCCACCTGCTCCTGCTGGAGAGCCTCTCCCCCCTCTTGGCCCTCTTCCGCTCCGTTCCAGCCATCTTCCTCTCCCTGGCCCTCCTCAACCTCTGCGGCTCCCTCACCTACGGGGTGGAGAGGGGTTCCGTCACCCTCCTCACCCCCACGGTCCTGAGGGGGAGGGCGGAAGCCTTCATGGATCTCTCCTTCTACCTAGGATCCTCCCTGGGCACCCTGGCCGGCGGATACCTCTACTCCCTCTCCCCACCCTCCGTGATGTGGGCCTCCTTCCTCCTCTTCCTCCTGGGAGCCCCCCTCTCCTACCTCCTCCTGAGGAGGTGGCCCAGGGGCCTCTCCCAGCTTTTTTAAAGGGGGGAAGATACCCTTCCAGATGAAGCTCGGGCTCTCCAGCCTGCTCTTCGTGAGGGGAAAGCTGGAGGAGGCCCTCCCCCTCCTCCAAGAGCTGGGCTACGAGTGCCTGGAGGTGATCTACGAGGTTCCCCACTTCTCCCTCAGGTGGGAGGAAGACAGGGAGAGGCTCAGGGGGCTGGGGAGGGAGCTGAGGGAGAGGGGAATGGAGCCCTCGGTGCATACCCCCTTCCTGGATCTTAACCCCATCAGCCACCACCCCGAGATCTTCGAGCTGAACAGGAAGCTGGCGGAGAAGGGGATGGAGGCCTGCCGGCTGCTGGGGGGGGAGGTTGTGGTGGTACACACGGGAACATGCAAGGTTCCCACCCCCGAGTTCCTCCAGCGGACCAGGGAAAGGTGCCTCTCCCTGCTGCGGTACCTGGCGGGAAGGGCCGGGGAGCTGGGGGTGAAGCTGGGCGTGGAGAACGGGAGCTCCCCCTCGAGCCCCTTCTCCACCCCCGAGGAGCTCAGGAAAGTGGTGGAGGAGGTGGGCGCCGGCATCGTCTACGACGTGGGGCATGCCAACCTGAGGGAGAGGGAAGAGGGGAGGAGGCTGGACGTTCGTTCCCAGATCAGGGCCATGGGGAAGAGCCTACTGCACCTGCACGTCCACGACAACCGGGGGAAGGACGATGACCACCTGGTGCCGGGGGAGGGAGAGATAGACTTCGTCGCCCTTTCCGAGGCCCTTAGGGAGGTGGGGTACCGGGGGATGGTCATAGCGGAGCTCTGGGATCCGGAGAGGCCCGCAGAGACGGCGGAGAGGGGGAGGGAGAGCCTCCGGAGGTACTTCGGGTAGCTCAGGAGAGAAGGGAGGAAAGCCTTTCGGATAGCACCCTCCTCCGGTAGGGATCCCTCAGGGTCCTGAACAGCTGATCGGAGAAGTAGAGGGGGTTCAGGTAAAACCTTCTCAGGGTCTTTCCTATCTCCTTCAGGAGCCACTCCTCGGAGTAGGCACACATCCCCAGCTCCACCGGCGCGAACCCCGATTCCCAGTACCTCTCTCCCAGCCCCGGATGCTTGGAAACGAAGTCTCCCCAGAGCGGGGTTCCCGGGTAGACCCAGAGGGGACCTGCCCCCACTGCATCCAACTTCAGCCTCCCCGCGAATCTGAGGGTCTGGAGGACCTCCTCTCTGGTCTCCACCGGTGCCCCCACAATGAAGGTCCCCGTGGTGTTCAGCCCAGCCCTCCTGGCAGCCTCCACAGCCCTTACGGACTGCTCCGGGGTTATCCTCTTCTGGTAGTAATCCAAGATCCTCTGGCTCCCGCTCTCCAGCCCGAAGAAGACGGCCTCGCACCCCGCCCTCTTCATCTCCCGGAAGAGTTCTAAGCTCACGGCGTCCACCCTGCTCTCGCACCACCAGCTCAGGTTCAGCTTTCTCTTCCTCATCAGCTCGCAGATCCTCTCCACCCTCTTCCTCACCAAGGTGAAGCTGTCGTCCACGAACCCCACCTCCTCGTATCCCTCCCCCTCCAGCTCCTCCAGCTCCCCCACCACGTTCTCCGGAGACCTGAACTTGCAGAGACTTCCCCGGAAGGCCATGCAGCTGCAGAAGGTGCACCGGTAGGGGCACCCCCTGGAGGTGAGAACGGTGGTGGACTTCCCTGAGGAGAAGCTGAGGGGTCCCAGGGTGCTGGAGTACTTGACTCCGAGCAGGCTCCTGTCGGGCCTGGGAAGTGAATCCAAATCAAGGACGGGACCAGCAGGAGGATTGTGAACCACTTTATCTCCCACCCTGTAGGAGATTCCCCTGACCTCCCCGGGTTCCTCCTTCCCCTCCAGAACCCTGAGGACCCCCACTATGATCTCCTCGGCCTCCCCCCTCACCACCAGATCCACTAAGGAATACTTCCTGAGGAGGGGATCGGCCGTGAAGGTGGCCTGGGGACCCCCCAAGATGATCTTCAACTCCGGGCGGGCTTCTTTCACCCTACGAGCCAGCTCAACCACGTGCCCTAAATTTCCAGCAAAGGTGCTTAGGCCCAGCACCTCCGGATCCTCCTTCCTCACCCATTTCTCCACCCTCTCGAGATTCCATCCCTTGACAGCGGCATCAAGCACCGAAACCTCGTACCCCGCCTCCTTCAGAACGGAGGCCAGGTACAGAAGACCCAGGGGGGGAAAGGCCGACCCGGCATGGATCTCCCCCGTGCGGAAGTAGTGG
>Ga0197143_1001556_pt1 | contig 19205 bp, 12 predicted proteins | sample GBS70_MetaG_FD_148603 | JGI IMG/M metagenome (GOLD analysis project Ga0197143, IMG submission 148603) | Sediment microbial communities from Great Boiling Springs, Gerlach, Nevada, United States - GBS 70_MetaG | ecosystem: Environmental > Aquatic > Thermal springs > Hot (42-90C) > Sediment...
CGGGCTCTGGCGGAGGGGGTGCAGCACCTTCTCCTTAGACTGGGCCTGCAGAGCCGGCTGGTGGAAAAGCGCTTCGCTTACAAGGAAGGGCGCACCGGGTACGCCGTCTCTCTCCTGGGGGGCCTCGAGGCCGCCCGCCGCTTTGCCCAGGTCATCGGACCCCACCTCATCGGCAAGAGGCGGCGGGACCTGGAAGCCCTCCTGGCCTCCTGGGAGGCGGCGGGCTGGAGCACCAAGGACGTCCTGCCCCTAGCCTTCCTGGAAGAGGTGAAGGAGGAGGTGGCCCGGGTGGCCCAGGGCCAGGTGGCGGCCTTCCTGAGGGAGGCGGGGCTGGCCGAGGGGCTTCTCCGCCCGGGCCGGGAGAGGCGGGGGCTTTCCCGGGCCACCCTTGGGCGCTTGGCCGCCCTCACGGGAAGCCTGGCTCTCCTGCGCCTGGCCGAGGCCGAGGTCTACTGGGACCGGGTGGAGGCCATAGAGCCCTTGGGCGAGGAGGAGGTCTTTGACCTCACCGTGGAAGGGACCCACACCTTCGTGGCCGAGGACGTCATCGTCCACAACTCCCACGCCGCCGCCTACAGCCTCCTTTCCTACCAGACCGCCTACGTGAAGGCCCACTACCCCGTGGAGTTCATGGCCGCCCTCCTCTCCGTGGAGCGCCACGACTCCGACAAGGTGGCGGAGTACATCCGGGACGCCCGGGCCATGGGCATCGCCGTTTTGCCCCCAGACATCAACCGCTCCGGCTTTGACTTCAAGGTGGTGGGGGAGGAGATCCTCTTCGGGCTTTCCGCGGTGAAGAACGTGGGAGAGGTGGCCGCCCGGGCCATCCTGGAAGAAAGGGAGCGGGGCGGGCCCTATAGGAGCCTGGGGGACTTCCTCAAGCGCCTTCCCGAGCAGGTGGTGAACAAAAGGGCCCTGGAGTCCCTGGTGAAGGCGGGGGCCCTGGACGCCTTCGGGGACCGGGCCCGGCTCCTGGCCTCCCTGGAGCCCCTCCTCCGCTGGGCGGCGGAGACCCGGGAGCGGGGGCGGAGCGGCCTGGTGGGCCTCTTCGCCGAGGTGGAGGAGCCTCCCCTTCTGGAGGCCCCACCCCTGGACGAGATCACCATGCTCCGCTACGAGAAGGAGGCTTTGGGCATCTACGTCTCCGGCCACCCCGTGCTCCGCTACCCCGGCCTGAGGGAGGTGGCGAGCTGCACCCTCGAGGAGCTCCCCGAGTTCGTGCGGGGGCTTCCGGGCAGGCCCAGGGTCCTCCTTTCGGGCATGGTGGAGGAGGTGGTGCGCAAGCCCACCCGTTCCGGGGGGATGATGGCCCGCTTCACCCTCTCCGACGAGACGGGGGCCCTGGAGGTGGTGGCCTTCGGCCGGGCCTACGAGGGGGTCTCCCCCAAGCTCAAGGAGGACATCCCCCTTCTGGTGCTGGCGGAGGTGGAAAGGGGGGAGGAGCTCAGGGTCCTGGCCCAGGCGGTCTGGACCCTGGAGGAGGTCCTCGAGGCCCCCAAGGCCCTGGAGGTGGAGGTGGACCACGCCCTCCTGGACGAGAAGGGGGTGGCCGAGCTCAAAAGCCTCCTGGACGAGCACCCGGGAAGCCTCCCCGTTTACCTCCGGGTCCAGGGGCCCTTCGGCGAGGCCCTCTTCGCCCTGAGGGAGGCCCGGGTGGGGGAGGAGACCCTGGGCCTGCTGGAGGCCGAGGGCTACCGGGCCTACCTGGTGCCGGACCGGGAGGTCTTCCTCCAGGGGAACGGGGGCGGGGCCAGGGAAGAAGTGGTCCCCTTTTGAGTGTCCCGCCGTGGCCTGAGGCGCGGAGGAGCCCCAAAGCCCTCCTACGGCGCTGGCTTGGGCCGCAACGCGACCCCTCAAAAGCGAGGGGGGCCAGGCTTTAGCCTGGCCCCCGGTCAGCTTAGGCTAGAAGTCCATGTCCCCGGCGCCCGCGGGGGCGGGGGTGGACTCCTTCTTCTCGGGCTTCTCCGCCACCACGGCCTCGGTGGTGAGGATGAGGGAGCCGATGGAGGCGGCATTCTGCAGGGCGGAGCGGGTCACCTTGGCGGGGTCCACGATGCCCGCCTCCACCAGGTCGCGGAACTCCCCGGTGGCGGCGTCAAAGCCGAAGCGGGGGTTCTTGGTCTCCGCCAGGATCTTCTGCACGATGACGGAGCCCTCGTAGCCGGCGTTCTCGGCGATCTGGCGGGCGGGCTCCTCCAGGGCCCGGCGCACGATCTTGGCCCCGGTGGCCTCGTCCCCGTCCAGCTTCTTGAGGAGCTCCTCCACCGCGCCGATGGCCCGAAGGAGGGCCACGCCGCCGCCCGGGACGATCCCCTCCTCCACCGCGGCCCGGGTGGCGTTCAGGGCGTCCTCAAAGCGGTGCTTCTTCTCCTTGAGCTCGGTCTCGGTGGCGGCGCCCACCCGGATCACGGCCACGCCGCCCGCAAGCTTAGCCAGGCGCTCCTGGAGCTTCTCCTTGGCGTACTCGGAATCCGTGGTCTCCAGCTCCTTCTTGATGCCGTTGATCCGGGCCTCAATGTCCTCCTTCTTGCCCTTGCCGCCCACGATGGTGGTCTCGTCCTTGGTGATGCGCACCCGCTCAGCCCGGCCCAGCATGGAGAGGGTGGCGTTCTCCAGCTTGAAGCCGAGCTCCTCGGAGATCACGGTGCCGCCCGTGACCGCGGCGATGTCCTTGAGCATCTCCTTCCGGCGGTCGCCGAAACCGGGGGCCTTCACCGCGGCCACGCTTAGGGTGCCCCGGAGCTTGTTCACCACCAAGGTGGCGAGGGCCTCGCCCTCCACGTCCTCGGCGATGAGGAGGAGGGGCTTGCCGGTCTGGGCCACCTGCTCCAGGATGGGGAGGAGTTCGCGGACGTTGGAGACCTTCTTCTCCACGATGAGGATGAAGGCGTCCTCCAGGACCGCCTCCATGGCCTCGGGGTTGGTGACGAAGTAGGGGGAGATGTACCCCTTGTCAAACTGGTACCCCTCCACGAACTTCAGCTCGGTCTCCAGGCTCTTGGACTCCTCAACGGTGATGATGCCCTCCTTCCCCACCTTCTCCATGGCGTCGGCGATCAGCTTGCCGACGTCGGGGTCGTTGGCGGAGATGGTGGCCACCTCCTCAATGGCCTTGCGGTCCTCCACGGGGATGGCCAGGGCCTTGATCTTCTCCACGGCGGCCTCCACCGCCTTCTCAATGCCCCGCTTCAGGGCCAGGGGGTTGGCCCCGGCGGCCACGTTCTTCAGGCCCTCGCGCACGATGGCCTGGGCCAGGACGGTGGCGGTGGTGGTGCCGTCCCCGGCCACGTCGTTGGTCTTGGAGGCCACCTCCTTGAGGAGCTGGGCCCCGATGTTCTCCAGGTGGTTCTCCAGCTCAATCTCCTTGGCCACCGTCACCCCGTCTTTGGTGATGGTGGGGGAGCCGAACTTCTTCTCCAGGACCACGTTCCGGCCCCTGGGGCCCAGGGTGACCTTCACCGCGTCCGCCACCGCGTTGACGCCGCGCTCCAAGGCCCGGCGAGCCGCCTCGTCAAAGACCAGGATCTTCGCCATACCTCACCTCCTTTAGGAAAGGACCGCCAAGAGGTCCCGCTCGGAGAGGATCACGTACTCCTCGCCGTCAATCTCAATCTCGGTGCCGCCGTACTTGGCGAAAACCACGATGTCCCCCTCCTTGACCTCGAGGGGCACCTTCTGCCCGTTCTCCAGGATGCGGCCCGTGCCCACGGCGATCACCTTGCCCTTCTGGGGCTTCTCCTTGGCCGTGTCGGGGAGCACGATGCCGCCCTTGGTCTTGGGCTCCTCCTCAATCCGCTTCACCACTACCCGGTCGCCTAGGGGCTTGATCACGGTCTTCACCTCCGCAGCCATACGCACTCCCTCCTTTGACGCTCAAAGGGTGAGAGTGTCAAACCAAGGTCATTATCCTGCCCCCCTTAGGGTTTGTCAAGGGGGTTGAGGGGGGGCTTATAAGGAGCGCTGGCGCAGGGCCTCGTAGAGGAGGAGGGCGGCGCTCACGGATACGTTGAGGCTGTCCGCCTGGCCCCGCATGGGGATGCGCACCCGGGCCTGGGCCCGCTTTAGCCACCCTTCTGGTAAGCCTTGGGCCTCGGCCCCCAGGAGGAAGGCCACGCCCCGCCTGTAGTCCTCCTCCCAGTAAACCTTTTCCCCCCTGGGGGTGGCGGCCACCAGGTGGAGGCCCTTTCCTTCCAGGAAGCGGGCCGCCTCCGCCTCGGCCACCGGGAAGACGGGGAGGGAGAAGACCACCCCCGTGGAGTTGCGGATCACCTGGGGGCTATAGAGGTCCACCCCCTCCGCCACCAGGACCAGGTCCACCCCCGCCCCATCGGCGGAGCGGAGGATGGCCCCCAGGTTTCCCGGTTTTTCCAGGCCCAGGAGGACCAGGACCAGGGGGTCTTGGGGGAGGCGCACCTCCTTGAGGTCCCTCCTTGGGGTGGGGAAGACGGCGAGGATCTGGGCGGGGTTCTCCCGGCTGGAAACCCGCTTCAAGGCCTCTTCCGAGAGGCGGAGGACCTCGCCCTGGGCCAGGGCCTCCTCCTCCGGGGTGGCCCTGGGGCCCAGGAGGAAGAGGGTGGGCTGCAGGCCTGCCTGGAGGGCCCTTGCCACCTCCCGCCTCCCCTCCACCAAAAAGAGGCCCGCCCGCTCCCTTTCTTTCCTCTCCTTCAGGGCCGCCAGGGCCTTCACCCGGGGGTTTTTGGGGCTAACGATCTCCAAGGAGCACCTCAAAGCGGGCCACCCGGGGCCCGGAAAGCTCTAGCTCCAGGCGTTCCACCTCCGGGAACTCCTCCAGGAGGCGGGAGACCCTTAAGACCATCTCCTGGTAGGGCTTGGGGTCCACGTGCCCCTCCAGGGGCTTGAGGAGCTCCTGGGCGTCTTTTTCCGTGAGGGGGGTGAGGCGGAGGCCCAGGGGGGTGTCCCCCAGGGGGGTGGGCAGGAGGAGGGTGAGCACGGGGCCGAAGAGGGGGTGGGGGGTGGCGGTGAGGCGGAGGCGGAGGCCCTCCCCCTCCCCCAGGGGCAGGCCGAAGGCTTCTAGAAGCGCCCGGGCCTCCTCCGGGCTCAGGCGCTTCTTGCCCTCAAGAAGCCTTCTCGCCTCCTCTAGCTTCAGATCGGGGAAGTCGGGGAAGAGGAGGGGTTCTTCCCGCCACCTCCGGTAGCCCCAGGCCCGGCTTAGGGCGATGGCCGCCGACTCGGGGAAGCGGTAGAGAACGGCTCCGGGTAGGAGCCTCGCCCGGGGGCCCTCCACGCCCAGGAAAGAGGCCAGGAGGAGCTTGGGGCTTTGCGCCTCCCGCACCAGGGCCAAGACCTCCTCTTCCTTGGCGAAGCCCATGGGGACGAAGAGGAGGAAGACGCTTCCCGCCTCGCTTTCCAGGCCCTCCTGGAGGGCTTTCTGGAAGGCCTCGGCCCGGGCCTCGGAGCCCAGGTCCACGTGCTCCACCTCCAGGCCCCCCTCCTTCAGGGCCTCGAGGGCCAGGTTGGAGGGTCCGGAGGCGTTGGAGATGAGGCGCACCCGGCCGTTTTCCGGAAGCTTTCCCAGGGAGAGGAGGGCGGCCACGTCAAAGGCCTCCTCCAGGCTGTTCGCCCGCACCACCCCTGCCTGGGCGAAGAGGGCCCGCACCAGGGGGTCCCGGGAGGGGTGGACGGCCAGGATGGGCTTCTTCTTGCCGATCCGCCGGGCCAGGCGGGAGAAGCGCCGGGGGTTGCCGAAGCTTTCCAGGTAGAGGAGGATGACCCGGGTGGCCTCGTCCTCCTCCCAGAACTGCAGGAGGTCGTTGGAGGAGATGTCCGCCTTGGCCCCCAAGGAGACGAAGGAGGAGACCCCAAGCCCCATGGCCTCCGCCTGGGCCATCACCGCCCGGCCCAGGGTGCCGGACTGGCTGGAGATGGCCAAGGGCCCCGGCCTGGGCAGGGGGACGAGGCCCGCCGCCAGGCGGGAGGCGGTGTGGGTGAGGCCCAAGGAGCCTGGCCCCAAAAGGCGCATGGAGAGCCTGCGGGCTTTGTCCGCCAAGGCCTTGGCCTCCTCGGGGGTGAAGCCGGTGGTGAGGACGATGGCCCCCCGCACCCCCCGGCGGCCACAGGCCTCCAGGGCCTCCCCCACCCTTTCCTTGGGCACGGCCACCACCGCCAGGTCCACGGGGCCCGGGATGCGCTCCAGGCTGGGGTAGGCGAGGAGAGGCCCCACCGTCCCCCCCTCTTGGCCGATGGCCTCGTTCACCGGCCAGACCGGCCCCTGGAAGCGGCCGAAGATGAGGTTTTCCACCACCCGGTAGCCGATGCTCTCCGGGTCGCGGCTCGCCCCCACCACCGCCACCCCCTTGGGAAAGAAGAAGGGGTGGAGGCTGGCGATGGTGGAGACCTTCTCCCGCCACTCAAAGCGCCGGGCCGCTTCCTCCTCCATGAGGATCCCGAACTCCACCTCCACCTCCCCCCCGTCCCGGTGGGCCTTCACCCGGAAGCCGCTTTCCATGAAGACGTTCAGCATGGGCCGGTTCTCCGCCAGGGTGAAGGCCTGGAAGCGCCTTATGCCCCGCTTGGCGGCGATGAGGGCGAGCCTTTCCAGAAGGAGGGTGCCGAGGCCCTTTCCCTGGTAGGCGTCCTCCACCAAAAAGGCCACCTCGGCGGTGTCCTGGCCCTTGACCCTCACGTACTCCCCCGTGGCCACGATCCTGGGAGGCTCCCCGGCCAGGACGATGAGGGTCACCTTCTCCTCGTCGGGCTTGGCCGAGAGGAGGAGCTCCGCCGCCTTCTCTGGGGAGATGGGGGAGAAGAAGCGCATGCGTAAGGACTCGGGGGAGAGCCGCTTGAGGAAATCTATAAAAAGGGGCAGGTCCTTCTTGCTGGCCCGCCTGAGGAGGGCGGTGCGCCCGTCCTTGAGGAGGACGGGGCCCTCCTCGAGGCCGTGCTGGGGGGTGGGGGGCGGCACGTAGCCCATACCCTTATTCTCCGGCAAAGCGGGGGGTTTCGTGCCCCCGCACCACCGCCAGTCGGATTCCGTGGTCCAGGAGGAGGCCCCGGTAGCGGAGGGCCCGCTCCAGGGCGGGGGGCTTGCCGAAGACGGGCCGCCCCTTCTCCCCGGGGAAGAGGAAGTAGCCCTCGGGGAGGAGGATGAGGACCCCTTCCCGGGCGCGGCGGGCCCCCTTCAGGGCCCCTTGCAGGAAGGCCTCCTCGGCGGCCTGGGTCACGAGGACGTAGGTGCTCCCCCAGGGGGCGGGGGGTGGGAGGAGGGGCGTGGGGCTTGGGGCGAAGCGGGCGAGAAGCTCCAGGGCCCGCCTCAGGTGGGCCTTCCCCCGGCCCAGGGGCAGGACCTCCCCGGCGGAAAGCCCGTACCGCTCCCCTCTCCTTTCCGCCTCCAGGAGGAGCCCGAGGGCGAGGCTTGCGGCGTGGTCCAAGTAGCTCGGGTGGAGGCTCTCTGCGTCCAGGTGGAGGAAGAGGCCGCCCTCCAGCCTCCTTTCCACCTCCCGCACCACGGGGCGCCCCAGGCGGAGGCTCGTCTTGCGGGCGAGGAGCCTCAGGGGGTCCCCGGGGCGGTAGGGGCGGAGGCCCACCGCCTCCAAGGGGTCGGGAAGCCCCCGTGGGGTCCGCCTTCCCTCCAGGAAGAAGGCGGGGGCGGGAAGAAGGGGGGGAAGGGGCCTTAGGGCGGGGTAGACCAGGGCCTCCCCCAGGGAAAGGGCGAGCCGTTTCTCCCCGAGGCCGAGGACCCCCCGCGCCCGAAGGTGGAGGGTGGGCAAGGCGTGCGCTCCCCGGCGGCGGTAGCGGTAGGGGAGGGAAAGGCTTAGCCTCGCCCTCCCCCAGGCGAGGGCCAGGACCTCCCTGGGGGCCAGGCCCAGGGCCGCCGAGCCTCCCACCTCCGCCCGGAGGAGGACGGGGAGGGGGGCGTGGACCTCCACCTCCACCCGCCCCTCCCCCGTCCTCCCGGGAAAGCCCGGGGGGAACCCGTGGGCCTTGGCCCGTGCCCGAAGCCAGCGGGGGGCCAAGGCCAGGGCCAGGAGAAGGAGGAGGGCGAGGGCTCCCATCTACCCCGCCTCCACCGGGGCCGGCACCGCCTCCAGGGCCTCCTCCACCAGGCCTTCCGGGGTGAGGCCGGAAAGCTCAGCCTCGAGGGCGAGCAAGAGCCGGTGGGGGATGGCGGCCCGGAAGGCGGCCTTCAGGTCCTCGGGCAGGGCGAAGTCCCGCCCCTCCAGGAGGGCCAGGGCCTGGGCCAGCCGCTCCACCTGGAGAAGCGCCCGGGGCGAGGGGCCAAGCCGCACCCCCTCCCGCTTTCGCAGGAAGCGGGCGAGGGCGAGGAGGTAGTCGGTGAGCTCCTCCTCCACCCGCACCCGCCGCGCCTTTTGCCTCAGGGCCAGGACCTCCTCGGCGTCCGTGGCCGGGGCCAGGCCCTCCAGGGGGTCTTGGGCCCTCAGGGCCTCTAGAAGGGCTTTCTCGTCGGGGTAGCCCAGGGCGAGCCGGGCAGCGAAGCGGTCCTTTTGGGCCACGGGGAGGGGAAAGGTGCCCTCCTCCTCCACGGGGTTCTGGGTGGCCAGGACGAAGAAGGGCTCGGGGAGGGGGTGGGTTTTCCCTTCCAGGGTCACCTGGCCCTCCCCCATGGCCTCCAGGAGGGCCGACTGGGTGCGGGGGGTGGCCCGGTTCAGCTCGTCCACCAGGAGAACCTGGGCGAAGAGGGGGCCCCGTTCCCAGACCAGGCTCCCCTCCCGGTAGAGGTAGACCCCGGTGAGGTCCTGAGGGAGGAGGTCCGGGGTCATCTGGATCCGGCCAAAGGAGAGGCCCAGGACCCGGGCCAGGGCCTTGGCGAAGGTGGTCTTCCCCGTGCCCGGCACGTCCTCCAGAAGGAGGTGCCCCCCGGAGAGGAGGGCGGCGAGGGAAAGCCTCAGGGTCTCCTCCCGGAGGAGGACCCGGCCCCTTAGGGCGCTTTGGACCCTTTCGTAGAACATAGCTTAAGGATACGCAGGGCGAGGGCCTCCGCCTCCTCGGCTTCCTCCGCCTCGGCCCTCCCCCCGTAGCGCACGGGGAGGTAGAGGGCGGTGAGGCGGGCGAAGGGCGGATGGGCCTCGGGGAAGGTTGCCCCCACCCGCTTCTCGTACTCCACGGGGCCTTCGGCCAGGCGCCGGGGGAGCCCTGCCCCTCTTAGGGCCTCGAGGGCCTCCAGGTAGGCCCGGCGCACCCGGCTTGCGGGGAGGGACCTTTGGGGAGCCCTAGGGGAGGCGGAGGCCGCTTCCCCGCCCTTCCCTTCCTTTCCTCCCCGTCCCCGCCAGGCCCAGGCCAAGAGGGCGAGGAGGAGGGCCAGGGTAAAGAGGGCGGAAAGCCCCGCCAAGGCCACCCCCACCTCCCCCAGGGCCCTGGGCCCGGGCACCCTCTCCACGGGGCCCTGGGAGGGAGGCGAAGGCGGGGGAGGGCTTACCCCCTGGCCTCCGGCCCCCTCCCCGCTCCCGAGGCTTCCCAGCAGGAAGAAGAGGCCGAGGAGAAGGGGCAGGGCGAGGAGGAGGGGGAGGAGGTGGAGGCCGCGGAAGAGGGGAAGGCCCCTTCTTTGGCCCAGGAGGAGAAGCCCCAGGGCCAGGAGGAGGACCAGGGCGAGGGGGAGGGCGTAGGCCAGGAGGCGGTCCACCACCCCCACCCAGAGGGGAAAGCCCCCCTCCGGGGGCAGGTAGACCGCGCTTCCCCCGGGCCCCCCGTCCTCCCCGGGGCCTGCCCGGAAGGGAAGCGGGGCGGGGGCGGGAAGCGGGGGCTCGGGGAGGCCCGGCAGGGAAAGGTGGCCGAGCCCAAACCCCAAGGCGGCCAGGAGAAGGGGAAGAAAGGGCCCGAGCGCCGCCCCTTCCGCCCGGGCCAGGAGGTGGAACCCGTGGAGGAGGCCCCAGAGGCCGAGGCCCCAAGGCCCCAGGGAGAGGGCGAGGGGGAGGAGCCAAAAGGCGGCCCACAGGCCCTTCTCCCGGCTTAGGTAGAGGCCGAAGAAGAGAAGGGCCAAGGAGGTCTTGGCCCAAAGGAGGGGCCAGCCCGCTTCGGGGGCGTGGAGGAAGCCCGGGAGGAAAGCGAGCCACAAGAACCCCTCCGGGAAAAACCTCCGCCCGAGGAGGAGGAGGGGAGGGCCGAGAAGGGCGGGGGGCTTGACCCCTAGGACCCAAAAGAGTAGGGTCCAAGCCACAAGAAAACAGGCTAGACGGTAGAACAAGCCGAGCCTATTGGGGGCAAACCTTCTGTCCAAGCCCAGGTGAAGAAACACGGTTGTTACATAGGCATATAGGGACAATCCTTCACGTCCATCCCGCAACCTTGCGGCAAGACGGCACCCTTTTGCGCTACAGCTCCGAGGACAGCACCTCCGAGGACCAAATCAAAACCCAAACGGCTTTGCGCATGGCGCATTTAGGGTACCGCAATCAAAGGGAATAGCAAAGAGGGGTAAACTACGATTCATGCTTCGCCTGGACACCCGTTTCCTCAAGGACTTTCCCGAGGCCCTAAGCCGGCACGCCCCTCTCCTAAAGGAAGCCCGGGAGCGCCTCCTCGCCAAGCGCAAGGCCCCCGGGAGCATGCTGGGTTGGATGGACCTTCCCGAGGACACCGAAACCCTGAGGGAGATCCGCCGCTACCGGGAGGCGAACCTTTGGGTGGAGGACTTCGTCCTTTTGGGCATCGGGGGAAGCGCCCTTGGGCCCAAGGCCCTAGAGGCCGCCTTCAACGAGAGCGGGGTGCGCTTCCACTACGTGGACCACGTGGAGCCCGAGCCCGTCCTAAAGCTCCTCCGCGCTCTGGACCCCAGGAAGACCCTGGTCAACGTGGTCTCCAAGTCCGGCACCACCGCCGAGACCCTGGCCGCTTTCCTCATCTTCCTGGACTGGCTCAAGAAGGCTTTGGGGGAGGAGTGGCGCCGCCATTTGGTGGTGACCACCGACCCCCTGGAGGGCCCCTTGCGGGCCTTCGCCGAAAGGGAGGGGCTTAGGGCCTTCGCCATCCCTAAGGAGGTGGGGGGGCGGTTTTCCGTCCTCTCCCCCGTGGGCCTCCTGCCTTTGGCCTTCGCCGGGGCGGACCTCGAGGCCCTCCTCATGGGGGCCCGCAAGGCCAACGAGACCGCCCTCGCCCCCCTGGAGGAAAGCCTCCCCCTCAGGACCGCCCTCCTCCTCCACCTCCACCGCCACCTGCCCGTCCACGTCTTCATGGTCTACTCGGAGAGGCTAAAGCACCTCCCCGAATGGTTCGTCCAGCTCCACGACGAGTCCTTGGGCAAGCGGGATGGGGAGGGGAAGCGGGTGGGGACCACCGCCGTCCCCGCCCTGGGCCCCAAGGACCAGCACGCCCAGGTGCAGCTCTTCCGGGAAGGGCCTCTGGACAAGCTCATCGCCCTGGTCATCCCCGAGTCCCCCGTGGAGGACCTGAGGATTCCCCCCATGGAGGGCCTCGAGGCCGCCTCCTACCTCTTCGGCAAGACCCTCTTCGGGCTCCTCAAGGCCGAGGCCGAGGCCACCTACCAGGCCCTGGCCGAGGCGGAGCAGAGGGTCTTCGCCCTCTACCTCTCCGAGGTCTCCCCCTACGCCGTGGGCTGGCTCCTGCAGCACCTCATGTGGCAGACCGCCTTCTTAGGGGAGCTTTGGCGCGTGAACGCCTTTGACCAGCCGGGGGTGGAGCTGGGCAAAAGGCTCACCCGGGCCTTCTTGGAAGCGTGGAAATAAGCTCGTGATATCCTGAACATAAGGAGGCGGCCATGCAGCGCCTGGAGAGCATCGGTATCAAGCCCCAAAAGCAGGTCTTCTGGAACACGGTCTCCCCCGTCCTGGTGGAGCACACCCTGGCCCGGGGAGAGGGGTTTTTGGCCCACAAGGGCCCCTTGGTGGTGGACACCACCCCCTACACCGGGAGAAGCCCCAAGGACAAGTTCGTGGTGCGGGAGCCGGAGGTGGAAGGGGAGATCTGGTGGGGGGAGGTGAACCAGCCCTTCCCCCCCGAGGCCTTCCAGGCCCTTTACGAGCGGGTGGCCGCCTACCTCTCCGGCCGGGACCTCTACGTCCAGGACCTCTACGCCGGGGCCGACCCCCGCTACCGCCTGCCGGTGAGGGTGGTCACGGAAAGCCCCTGGCACGCCCTCTTCGCCCGCAACATGTTCATCCTGCCCCGCCGCTTCGCCGAGGACGACGAGGTGGAGCGCTTCGCTCCCGGCTTCACCGTGGTCCACGCCCCCCACTTCCAGGCGGAGCCCGAGCGGGACGGCACCCGGAGCGAGGTCTTCGTGGGCATCAGCTTCGCCCGGCGCCTGGTCCTCATCGTGGGCACCAAGTACGCCGGGGAGATCAAGAAGAGCATCTTCACCGTGATGAACTACCTCATGCCCAAGCGAGGGGTCTTCCCCATGCACGCCTCCGCCAACGTGGGCCGTGAGGGGGACGTGGCCCTCTTCTTTGGCCTTTCCGGCACGGGCAAAACCACCCTCTCCACCGACCCCGACCGCCCCCTGATCGGGGACGACGAGCACGGCTGGAGCGAGGAGGGGGTCTTCAACTTTGAAGGGGGGTGCTACGCCAAGGTCATCCGCCTCTCCCCCGAGCACGAGCCCCTCATCTACAAGGCCTCCAACCAGTTTGAGGCCATCCTGGAAAACGTGGTGGTGAACCCGGAAAGCCGCCGGGTGGAGTGGGACGACGACACCAAGACCGAAAACACCCGCTCCTCCTACCCCATCGCCCACCTGGAGAACGTGGTGGACTCGGGGAGGGCGGGCCACCCCAGGGCCATCTTCTTCCTCTCCGCCGACGCCTACGGGGTCCTTCCCCCCATCGCCCGGCTTTCCCCCGAGCAGGCCATGTACTACTTCCTCTCCGGCTACACCGCCCGGGTGGCGGGGACGGAGCGGGGCGTCACCGAGCCCAAGGCCACCTTTTCCGCCTGCTTCGGGGCCCCCTTCCTCCCCATGCACCCCGGGGTCTACGCCAAGATGCTGGGGGAGAAGATCGCCCAGCACGGGCCCAGGGTCTACCTGGTGAACACCGGCTGGACCGGGGGGCCTTATGGGGTGGGGCGCCGCTTCCCCCTGCCCGTGACCCGGGCCCTCCTCAAGGCCGCCCTCACCGGCCTTCTGGACGGCGTGGCCTACCGGAAGGACCCGGTCTTCGGCTTTGAGGTGCCCCTCGAGGTCCCCGGGGTGCCCAAGGAGCTTTTGGACCCCCGGGGCACCTGGGCGGACCAGGAGGCCTACGACCGTCAGGCCCAGAAGCTCGCCCGGCTCTTCCAGGAGAACTTCCAGAAGTACGCCGACGGGGTGCCGGAGGCCGTGCGCCAGGCGGGTCCTAAGGCGGAGTGAGCGCACCCCTGGGGCCAGGTCTGTGGGCTTGGCCCTTGTCCAATAGGGGCCGGGGGTATTAGGTTTGGGGCTGGTGTGAGGCGAAGGGACAAATGTACCTCACCCTTGGAGCCCGCCTTTTGGCAGAATGGGAGCGCTAGTGCCTTGGGGAAGGGTGCCGCTATGAGCCAAACCTGGTTGAGCCGCTACGCCTGGGGCGTCCTGGTCTGGAACGTCCTGGTGGCCCTTTGGGGGGCCTTTGTGCGGGCCACGGGCTCGGGGGCCGGATGCGGGGCCCACTGGCCCACCTGCAACGGGGAGATCCTCCCCCGCGCCCCCCAGGTGGAAACCCTCATTGAGTTCACCCACCGGGCCACCTCGGGCCTGGCCTTCCTCTCGGTTCTGGCCCTCCTCGTCCTGGCCCTGCGGGCCCTGCCCAAGGGCCACCCCGCCCGGTTTGGGGCCGGCCTCTCCATGTTCTTCATGGTCACGGAGAGCCTGGTGGGGGCCTCTTTGGTCCTCTTTGGCTGGGTGGCCCACAACGTGAGCCCGGAGCGGGCTGTGGTGCAGATGGTCCACCTGGCCAACACCTACTTCCTCCTGGGAGCCCTTACCCTCACCGCCTGGTGGGCCTCGGGCGGGGACCCCTTGCGCCTCAGGGGCCAGGGGGCGGTGGGGCTCGCCCTCCTTCTGGGTTTCCTCGCCCTCCTCTTCCTGGGCATGAGCGGGGCGGTCACCGCCCTGGGGGACCTCCTCTTCCCCGTGCGGAACACCCTCGAGGCCCTGGAGCGCTCCCTGACCCCAGGGGAGCACTTCCTGGTGCGCCTCAGGGTCCTCCACCCCCTGATCGCCGTGAGCGTGGGGCTTTACGTGGTCTTCGCCGGGTATCTGGTGGCCCACCTCCGCCCCTCGGCCCACACCCGCTTCTTCGCCAACCTCATGGCCTACCTCTACGGGGCCCAGCTCCTGGCGGGCCTGGTCAACGTGGCCCTGAAGGCCCCGGTCTGGATGCAGATCCTCCACCTCTTCCTGGCCTACGCCGTCTGGATTCTCTTCATCCTCCTCTCCGCCGCCGCCCTGGCCCAGGGGGCCAGGCGGGTGGAGCTGGGAGAGGGGGGTGGCGAGGTCCACCGGGGCACCGGCGGGGCCACCTGGAAGGACTACCTGGCCCTCACCAAGCCCCGGGTCATCAGCCTCCTCCTCCTCACCACCCTCCTCGCCATGATCATCGCCGCCAAGGGCTGGCCGGGCACGGGCCTCTTCCTCCTGGTGGCCCTGGGGGGGTACATGATGGCGGGGGCGGCCAACGCCATCAACATGGTGGTGGACCGGGACATTGACGCCCGCATGAAGCGCACCGCCAAGCGCCCCACGGTCACCCAGAGGATCGGGAGCCGGGAGGCCCTCCTCTTCGCCTTCGCCCTGGCCCTCTTGGCCTTCCTCCTCCTCTGGTGGGGGGCCAACCTCCTGGCCGCCACCCTGGCCCTGATGGGCCTCATCTGGTACGTTTTGGTCTACACCCTCTACCTGAAGCGGCGCACCTGGCACAACATCGTCATCGGCGGGGCGGCGGGGGCCTTCCCGCCCTTGGTGGGTTGGGCGGCGGTCACCGGGGAGCTCAACCTCTTCGCCTGGTACCTCTTCGCCCTCATCTTCTTCTGGACCCCCGTGCACTTCTGGGCCCTGGCCCTCATGATCCAGGAGGACTACCGGGCCGTGGGGGTGCCCATGCTCCCCGTGGTCCTGGGGGAGCGGGTCACGGTGGTGCAGATCGCCCTTTACGCCCTCCTCACCGCCCTGATCTCCTTAATGCCCCTTTACCTAGGGGAGCTTGGCCTTTTGTACTTGGCCATCAGCCTGGTGCTTAACGGCTTGCTTATCCTTAAGAGCTTGGCCCTCTACCGCCACCCCGAGCGCAGGACGGCGGTTTCCTTGTATAAATACTCCATGCTCTACCTGGCCCTGCTCTTCGTGGGCATGGCGGTGGATCGGGCGCTTTAGGGAGGGAGTGGATGAAAAGAGGTGTAGCGGCGCTGAGTCTTTTAGGTCTGGGCCTGGCCCAGGAGGGCCACCGGGTGAGCATCACCCATCCCGGGGGCTCCTTCAACCAGGAGGTGGCCTTCCTCTACCCCTGGGTCTACTTCTTCTCCTTCCTCATCTTCCTGGTGGTGGCGGGGGCCTTGGCCTACGTCACCTGGAAGTTCCGGGCCAAGCCGGGGCAGGAGGGGGAGCCGCCCCAGGTCCACGGGAACGACCGCCTGGAGGTCCTCTGGACCCTGATCCCCTTGGGGATCATCCTGGTCCTCTTCGGCCTCACGGCCAAGGCCCTCATCCAGGTGAACCGCCCCATCCCTGGGGCCATGAAGGTGGAGGTCACCGGCTACCAGTTCTGGTGGGACTTCCACTATCCGGAGCTGGGCCTCAGGAACTCCAACGAGCTCATCCTGCCCGTGGGGGTCCCGGTGGAGCTGGAGATCACCTCCAAGGACGTGATCCACTCCTTCTGGGTGCCGGGGCTTGCGGGCAAGCGGGACGCCATTCCGGGACAAAAGACCCTTCTTCACTTTACCCCTGAGGAACCCGGGAACTACTACGGCTTCTGCGCCGAGCTCTGCGGGCCCAGCCACGCCCGCATGCTCTTCCGGGTCCTGGTGGTGCCCAAGGAGGAGTTTGACCGCTTCGTGGAGGCGGCCAAGGCCTACACGCCCCCCGTGGCCGACGCCCGGGGCCAGGAGGTCTTCCAGCAGAACTGCATGGCCTGCCACGGGGTCCAGGGCAGGATGCCCCCGGCGGTCATCGGCCCCGAGCTGGGCTTCACGGGCAACCGCGTGAGCCTGGGGGCGGGGATCGTGGACTACACCCCGGAGAACCTGAAGGCCTGGATCAAGGACCCCGCCAGCATGAAGCCCGGGGTCAAGATGCCCGGCTTCCCCCAGCTTTCCGAGGAGGACCTGGACGCCCTGGTCCGCTACCTGGAGGGGCTTAAGGTGGAGGGCGTGGACTTCAAGGCCCTGCCCAAGTTCTAGGAGGTAAGGATGGCCGTTAGCGCTAAGCCAAAACCCGGTTTCTGGGCGGTCCTTTGGGACCTCTTGACCACGGTAGACCACAAGAAGATCGGCCTCATGTACACGGTCACCGCCTTCTTCGCCTTCGCCCTGGCGGGGGTCTTCTCCCTCCTCATCCGGGCGCAGCTGGCGGTGCCCAACAACACCCTCCTCACCGGGGAGCAGTACAACCAGATCCTCACCCTGCACGGGGCCACCATGCTCTTCTTCTTCATCATCCAGGCCGGGCTCACGGGCTTCGGCAACTACGTGGTGCCCCTGATGCTGGGAGCCCGGGACGTGGCCCTGCCCCGGGTGAACGCCTTCAGCTACTGGGCCTTCTTAGGGGCCATCCTCCTGGCCCTCATGAGCTTCCTCTTCCCCGGCGGGGCCCCCAGCGTGGGCTGGACCTTCTACTACCCCTTCTCCGTGCAGTCGGGGAGCGGGGTGAGCTTCTACATGGCGGCCATCCTGCTTCTCGGCTTCTCCAGCCTTCTCGGCAACGCCAACTTCATCGCCACCATCTACAACCTCCGGGCCCAGGGGATGAGCCTCTGGAAGATGCCCATCTACGTGTGGAGCGTCTTCGCCGCCAGCGTCCTCAACCTCTTCAGCCTGGCGGGCCTCACCGCCGCCACCCTTCTCGTCCTCCTGGACCGGAAGATCGGCCTCACCTGGTTCAACCCGGACATCGGTGGGGACCCCGTCCTCTTCCAGCAGTTCTTCTGGTTCTACTCCCACCCCACGGTCTACGTGATGCTCCTCCCCTACCTGGGCATCCTGGCCGAGGTGGCCTCCACCTTCGCCCGGAAGCCCCTCTTCGGCTACAAGCAGATGGTCTGGGCCCAGATGGGCATCGTGGTCCTGGGGACCATGGTCTGGGCCCACCACATGTTCACCGTGGGGGAGAGCACCCTCTTCCAGATCGCCTTCGCCTTCTTCACCGCCCTCATCGCCGTGCCCACCGGGGTCAAGCTCTTCAACATCATCGGTACCCTCTGGGGCGGCCACCTGCAGATGAAGACCCCCCTCTACTGGGTCTTGGGCTTCATCTTCAACTTCCTCCTGGGGGGCATCACCGGGGTCATGCTCTCCATGACCCCCCTGGACTACCAGTTCCACGACTCCTACTTCGTGGTGGCCCACTTCCACAACGTCCTCATGGCGGGCTCGGGCTTTGGGGCCTTCGCCGGGCTTTACTACTGGTGGCCCAAGATGACGGGCAGGATGTACGACGAGCGCCTCGGCAGGCTCCACTTCTGGCTCTTCCTAGTGGGCTACCTCCTCACCTTCCTGCCCCAGTACGTCCTGGGCTACCTGGGCATGCCCCGGCGCTACTACACCTACAACGCCGACATCGCCGGCTGGCCCGAGCTGAACCTGATCTCCACCCTCGGGGCCTTCATCCTGGGGCTTGGCGGCCTGGTCTGGATCTACACCATGTGGAAGAGCCTGCGCTCCGGGGAGAAGGCCCCCGCCAACCCCTGGGGGGGCTACACCCTGGAGTGGCTCACAGACTCCCCGCCCAAGGCCCACAACTTTGACGTGAAGCTCCCCACCGAGTTTCCCTCCGAGCGCCCCCTTTACGACTGGAAGAAGAAGGGGGTGGAGCTGAAGCCCGAGGACCCCAGCCACATCCACCTCCCCAACAGCTCCTTCTGGCCCTTCTACTCCGCCGCCACCCTCTTCGCCTTCTTCGTGAGCGTGGCCGCCCTCCCGGTGCCCAACGTCTGGATGTGGGTCTTCCTGGCCCTCTTCGCCTACGGCCTCGTCCGCTGGGCCCTGGAGGACGAGTACAGCCACCCCGTGGAGCACCACACGGTCACGGGCAAGTCCAACGCCTGGATGGGGATGGCCTGGTTCATCGTCTCGGAGGTGGGCCTCTTCGCCATCCTCATCGCCGGGTACCTCTACCTGCGCCTCTCCGGGGCGGCCACGCCCCCTGAGGAAAGGCCCGCCCTCTGGCTCGCCCTCCTCAACACCTTCTTCCTGGTGAGCTCCTCCTTCACCGTGCACTTCGCCCACCACGACCTGAGGCGGGGCCGCTTCAACCCCTTCCGCTTTGGGCTTCTCGTCACCATCATCCTGGGCGTCCTCTTCTTCCTCTTCCAGGCCTGGGAGTTCTACGAGTTCCACCACCACTCCTCCTGGCAGGAGAACCTCTGGACGGCGGCCTTCTTCACCATCGTGGGCCTCCACGGCCTGCACGTGGTCATCGGGGGGTTTGGCCTCATCCTGGCCTACATCCAGGCCCTCCGGGGCAAGATCACCCAGCACCACCACGGCACCCTCGAGGCCGCCAGCATGTACTGGCACCTGGTGGACGCGGTCTGGCTCTTCATCGTGGTCCTCTTCTATATCTGGTAGCCGCTCTTCTGGCCTCCCCGCCCCTGGGGGCGGGGGGCTTTGCTATTCCTTAAGGTGTGCGGCTTCTGGTGGTGGACTTTGACTTCTTCTTCCCCGTGCCCCAGGACCCAAAAGACCCCCTGGCCCCCCTTTTCGCCTGGGCCCACTTTGAGACCCCTTACTACCTCCTCGAGGCCTGGGAGGAAAGGGCCTTGGCCTTCCTCCTCCGGGGGCTTCCCCTGCCGGGGGCCCGGGGGTGGGAGGGGTTTTGGGACCGCTTCGCCTTCGCCCCTGGGGCGGCGCTTTACTACGCCGATTCCAACGCCCTGGCCTTCCACGAGAGGGTGCGCCAGGGGGTGGAGGAGGTGGTCCTCTTTGACGCCCACCACGACGCGGGGTATAGGCCTCTGGGGGAGGAGCCCGCCTGCGACGACTGGATGGTCTATTACCACCGCCAGGGGGCAAGGCTTCGCCTCTTTTACCCTCCCTGGCGGGACCCGGCCCAGGAGCCCGAGCCCATGGTGCCCGTGAGGCGGGAGGTGGACCCCGGGGATGGG
>Ga0197143_1001558_pt1 | contig 19184 bp, 20 predicted proteins | sample GBS70_MetaG_FD_148603 | JGI IMG/M metagenome (GOLD analysis project Ga0197143, IMG submission 148603) | Sediment microbial communities from Great Boiling Springs, Gerlach, Nevada, United States - GBS 70_MetaG | ecosystem: Environmental > Aquatic > Thermal springs > Hot (42-90C) > Sediment...
TCTGTTACTTTTATAGATTGATCTAAAGCTACTTGCCGTAGACTTTCTAGAATCTCTTTAAGCATATTTAGGTAGAAGGTCCAGCCTATCTCTGAGTCAAACCCACCTACTGGTCCCAGCCACTTCTTCTTTGTCTCTAGATCTTCATGAAACCACCATGGTGAAGCACTTCTCACCGTATCTCCTATTGGGAAAAGATCCTGTCAACTAGGTAATACTCCTTCTTTAGTTTTTTATTATTATGTGTAGGTTTCTTGTTATCGCTATTGTGGATGCATAGTCTTCTATAGAATTAATCCTCCAACTATTTATATTGTTGTAGAATCTCTCTGTCCTCTGCTTCAAGTATCTGAAGAACCTCTCAACAACATTCCTCAAGCCGAATCTCTGATATTGATATTTTAGACCAAGCCTATCTAGAGCCCACCTATACCATGATCCTCTATCAACAATTATTAATGGCTTGTTAAAGCATCTATCCAAGACCATCCTGATGAACTTCATAGCAATAAGTATATTCCTACTCCATGAAGCATATATAGCTAGTATCTCCCCTGAATCAATGTCTACAGCAGACTATACATAAGCTCTAAGACCATGAAGCTTTACCACAGTCTCATCTACCGCTACAGAATTCCTAAACCTCTTTTCTACAGAGAATATCCTTGAGAATCTGTGGAACCATTTCCTAATATTCTCCCCAGGAAGCCATAGTTATACAATACCTCTCAGAGAGGTCTCTCAAGCTTAAACCAGCAGTATGAAGCATGACTGTATAAGCCTTCTCAATTAATAGATAATTGTTAAACCTGAATATACTTGATATCTTATCAAGGATATAATCCAATACATGCATAAGAGAATAGAATAGAAACTTGGCCATAGACATAAAAAGAAAACTTAAGTAAAAGTTGACAGGATCTAGGCGGTAGTGGTATGAGTATTATTTGCGTAGCATCCCAGACGCCGCTAATCCAACTCATCAACCCTAACGTGGCTGGAAGCTTAGGGGTTACTGATTTCTCCACCCTCACTGAAGGAGTTGACTATAGATTCAGCCCAGGCGGCGTCAGCAGGATGCTCTACCCCCTATTGATGCGAATGGTGCAGACTGGTATAATAGAGGGGGTTGAGTGGATCTCTTTAAATCCGAATGCCCCACCTAAAGCATCGTTTAAAGGTATTAATCTTAACCACGTCACCTTACCTGAAGCAAAGCTTAAAGGCTATGGTGCGGTGAAAGAGGGGATTTGGCGGCTATTTCACGGTCTGCTGAAAACAGAAAACTTTGAATTTTGGTGTGACGAGTACGTAGATTACATGTTCTTAAATCGTAAATTCAGCGAGTTGGCGTATGCTCTTCATCGTCAAATGGATTTTGATGGCTTCTACATACACGACTTTCAGCTTCTGCCGATGGGGTCTATGCTCCCCACAGCCGAGCCGAAGATATTTAGGTGGCATATACCATTCAGAACACACGATCTACCTAAGAGCTGGCAATCAGCCCTAATAAAATACCTAAGTTACTATGATGTGGTGATCGTGAGCAGCCGAACCTACCTCCATGAGTTAAGAAGATTGGGCTATGAGGGGGATGCCTTTCATATATACCCCTATATAGACCCCTCACAGTACACACAGCCAACCACACAACAGATTCACGACCTACGTGAGCATCTAGGCATAAGTGAGGGGGATAAGGTGTTGCTGACAGTAGCCAGATTAGATCCTATGAAGGCGCAGGATAAGGTGATCTCAGCCCTTAAGAGAGTCGTCTCCAAAATCCCCAACACAAAGCTCGTGTTAGTGGGCGATGGTAGCTTCTCCAGCTCCAAACTAGGGTTATCTAAGGGTGAGAGATGGTTACAGTACCTTAAAGAATGTGTAGAAAGGGAGGGGTTGAGGGAGAATGTGATATTTGCTGGCTATCTTCCAGATAAGGATTTAGGGACTGCTTACGCGATGTGTGACGCCTTTATACTACCGTCGGTTAGAGAGGGCTTTGGACTCGTGGTCGTTGAGGCTTGGCTATATAAGAAGCCAGTTATAGTCAGCTCTTACGCAGGTGTTGCTGATCTGATAGAGGATGGTGTAAACGGGCTCTTATTTGACCCAAACAAGATCGATCAGTTAGCCTCTAAGATCATTAAGGTTCTAACTGATGGAGAGCTTGCTGAGAGGCTTGGCAAGGAGGGTTTCGAGACATCCAAGCTCTGCTACATAGATGAGGGTATAAAGAAGGAAGCGGAGGTCCTCTCAAAGTACTTGGAAGGTGTCCGGTATGCTACCGTTTGAGAGCATTTACCCAATAATTTACGTAGCCGTGACTCTTGCTCTAACATATATTGCAACTAAGATTGTGACACTCTTTATCCGAGGTATCTTTAGGTCTGGTGTTCCCATTATAGCCGTTCACGTAGAGAAGATAGTGATCGTAACTATCTGGGTTATAGGTGTGCTGATCGCTGTTCAGACCATTGGTGTAAGGATAGACCTCATCCTTCTACTATTTGCACTAGCAGGCTTCGCAGCAATTCTAGCCTTCAGAGACGTTTTACAGAACATGGCAGCCAGATACTTCAGCGAGCTTTATGTTCCATTTAAGCTTGGTGACGAGATCACCGTACTTAACTATACTGGTAAAGTCATTGGGATCAATCCTACCTGCACAATTCTGCTGACCAAAGAAGAGAATATAATCAGCATCCCGAACCAGATCTTTATGAAGGAGCCGATCATCAACTCAACACAAGCAGCCTGGAAGGAGTTAATCGTACCAATAATTGTGCCAACCAACATCGACGTAGCCGAATTCGAAGAAAACGTGCTTAAGGCGTGTAATAAGCTGAAGATATATTGGGATGAAAACTTCCCTCCTCTTCTAACAACTAAAAAGCGTGATGAGAAAGAGATACATCTGGAGCTCAGGCTTATGGTCAATGCGCCAGAGAAGAAAGAGGTAGCTGCCGCTGAGATAAACAGGAGGATATTTGAAATTCAGCAGAAGCTCAAAAGTAAAGCTCGGCAAACATCCTAACCAGCGGAGACGGAATCACCTTGGCACCTAAGCATCTTTGGAAGGAGTGGCATAAAATCATAAGAACCATAAAGTCAAGCACTTCTGTATTCATACTACTGGACTACGATGGCACACTTACACCTATAGTAGACAGACCAGAAAACGCATACATATCATCTGAAACAAGAAACCTTCTAAAAACCCTAGCTAAGAAGCGGAGATACAAAGTCGGTATAATTTCAGGTAGAATTTTAGAGGATATTAAGAAGCGGGTGGGCTTAGAAGACTTGTACTACGCAGGAAACCACGGTTTAGAGTTGAGTGGACCAGGTATAGAGTTTGTGCACCCAGAGGCTAAAGAGTTAGTCGGAAACATCTCTAAAATCTCTGGAGAGCTGAAGATTAAGTTAGAGGGGGTTGAAGGAGTTATCGTTGAGGACAAGATCCTGACCCTAAGCATTCACTACAGAACCACTCCAGCCGAGAAGATAGAGTTGGTGAAGCAGAAGGTGCTTGAAGTGCTGAGCCGATGGCAACACCTAAACCTTACTTATGGGAAGAAGGTGCTTGAGGTGAAGCCTAGGTTAGACTGGAATAAGGGTAAAGCTGCGCAGCTTCTTATCGAGAAAGTAGCGCCTGAGAGCCTACCGATATATGCTGGAGACGACAGCACAGATGAAGATGCGTTTCTCCAGCTCAGCAGAGGTGTGACCATCTTAGTGACAAACACCCCAATTCAAACGAGCGCAAGATACTATCTTAGAGATGCTGATGAAGTTAAAGAGTTTCTCAAGCAACTAGCGATATTATAAATTCTAGTATAGTGGACTCAGTAAATAGTAGATGATGGTGCGGATGATCGTAAAAGAGGGTTAGATGCTTTATGAATGCGAGGAATGCCACCTACTATACCGAGAAAAGACCTGGGCTGAAAGATGTGAAGAATTCTGCACCAAACACCACGCCTGCTCACTAGAGATCACCAAACACGCAGTCAGACTCGATAATAAACACAAGCCTAACACGTAACCGCTAATATTAAAAGTACACGGTAAATAGCTAATTAGAGCTCCGGTCGTTAGCCCGGTTAAGGGTCGCGGCCTCTCGAGCCGCAAACGCGGGCAGATGACGCTGGATGAGGTGGTCTAGATGGCTAGGGATGAATCATATGTAAAGAGGCTTGCAAGCAGGGTCGCTGAAGACATTGAGGAACATTATGGGAGGCCTCCAAACTATATCGAGCTACAGGCATTGATACAGAGGTTCGTCAGGAACAATCCAGAAGTAGACCCTGAGAATATTGACTGGGTCTCAGCACGGGATCCGAGGCTGGAGTATACTGAGGTCGTCAAGGCATTCAAGAAGAGGTATCCGATGTATAAGTGGGATGAGGTGTAGGAGTACACTGAGGAGCGCTATTTCCAAGAACTCTATAGTTATCTGCTTACGCAGGCTAGGGAGCTGCTTGAAGACTTGAGGGCTAGGCTTATCAATGAGATATCCTTTGAGGCTGGCATACAGCCTCCAACGCCTCAGATTACTACTGTGGAGGTAAAGCCTGTGGAAGCGAAGGAGGCTGTCGAGAAGCCTAGGGGGCCTACGATAACCCTACAGCTTCTAGCAAAATATCCTATACTGCCTGAGATGTCCAAGTTCATATCAAACATAAGGTTATCAGATATGCCTAGAGAGGTCTTTGATAGAGCCTATGAAAGAATTGTCGAGGCTCTGGAGCACGGAGAGATTAAAAGGTCTACAGAGAACTACTATATCGAGGTGCTTAGCTATCCGATGACGGTCATGGTCTTGACAGCTTTAAACAATGAGTGGATTAAGAGGAGGTGAGCTCTAGCCGAGGCTGTAAAGAACGAGAAGCAGCTGGACATAGAGGATGACGTAGTATTCGACTCCATAGTCTCGAAGATGAGGTTTGAGAAGATCGATACAGACATGGACCTGGAGCATCCAATTCTTGGAGGCTACAGCTATAGGGTGCCTGTAACACGGTACTTGAAGGTTATAGGAGACCTTCTAAGAGATGTTAGATGGAAGCTGGTGAACCAGACCGTCCACAGGGGATACGTCTATATAAGGAGTAGGGCTGAGGTCTCGAGGATACTGAGAGAAGTATTCAAGAGCATGCTACTCCAGAAGTTCTCAAAGCTTAACCAGAAAGATGTCCCGAAGGATCTGCCGTACCTGTGGGAGAAGGTTGAGGAGTTGAAGAAGCTATTGGCTGAGAAGGCTCCAAAACATTTAGCCGTTATACCAGTCAGGGGAGAGATGCCGCCATGCATGAAACAGATACTTTCAAAGATAAATGCTGGTGAAGATGTAAGCCACATAGAGAACTTCACAATAGCGTCATATATGGCTCAAGTAGGCTAAACGGTCGATGAGATCATTGATGTATTCAAGGATAGGAGCGACATCAACGAGAAGGTAGCTAGGTATCAAGTAGAACACATTGTAGGGGTGAGGGGAGGTAGGACGAAATATAAGCCCCCAAGCTGCAGTAAGATGAAGACCTATGGACTATGCATCGAGGATGGGAGATATTGCCCGAGAAACATCAGGAACCCGTTAAAGTATCGGTTGGAGAAGACTCAAGCTCAAGGGATGGGTTTAAAGCTTTAACAGTTCAGGAGATGGAGAAGAAGGTTGAGCTGGAGCCATTGATTAATAGGTATGATCTTCTATCGATAGAAGATTAAGACTTTGAAACAATGGATTAAGAGTGATGGATACGACTATGAGCTGAAGGATGCTGTTAAATTGATGGAGAAGGATAAGAAAGATGTTGGAAAGAGGATTGTTGAAATACTATCCAATGATGCTATCTACAGGGAAGCTTGTAGGATGCTTGGAGTAAAGGATAGTGTTGAGCTAGCTATTCTTACAGTAGAGCTACCGCTACATCTACCTATAACAAGACTTAAAGGATTGCTTGGATACACGCCGAACAAGAATGAAGGCCGATATGACCATAGACTTAGAAGTCATACTGCAAGGTTCGCAGTAAATCTATACATAAACACTAAGAAAAATTTAAATGCTTCAGATAAGGTTGCCGAGATTGCTAACCATCTACCGAGGAAGAAGGCGATTTATAGACTGGAGCTAATGACTCTGAAAGCTTTGAGAAAAGCATATGTTCTAATGATAAGCAACCAAATATCTGATAACCCTACTGGCCGGTGAGTGGTAGAAGCTGTCGGCTGGTAGGGTTTATCCATCTATCCCGATATGTAACGGTGATACTAGATATCCCCTCCGGTCACAGCTACTTTAACTCATCGGCCTGTCCCTTCCCTATATTTTCATATAATTTATTCTTATTTCTAGAAAATTTTATCTAGTAAGGGATATGCATCTTCTCCTCTATATCTGAATTCTTTAAGCCAGATGTTATGATTGAATCCAGCCATCAAGACTTTAACATCTTCTTCATTCATCTTCAAAACTTTTATAATCTCCTTATATCCCAGATGTCCATGGCATATTCCAACAACCTTTATTTTGGTCTGTCTATAGATGAGGGTTGTTCCTTCAAAGACTGGGTTAGCTGCTTGTATAAGCCAAGCATTAGGACAATATTCTTCCATGTCTTCTGCAAGCTCTAGGAAGAATCTTAGCTGATGGTATGCTCCTAACCCTCCATAATAGTCTGAAACCCTTTCACCAACACCTCTATAATATCCATGCTTCTCAGCGATCTTCCTCTCTTCTTCCATAGGCTCATATCCTCCAATTTTTACAGTATTTATTACGAAGTCTGATTCTTCTAAAGCCTCCCTACGACTCATCGTCTTCTTGATAGATATGTTTGCATTAGTTTCTTTTACATATCTTGCTGCTAAGTTGTACATCATATCTAATCTTTCTTTATCAATATCCATTAAAATGATGTTGCTTCCATGTAAGCTCTTAGTAACACATAGATCAACTATAAGCCTTCCAGTAAAAACTACACTTCCAGCACCAATAATAGAGATAGTTATAGATGGCATGGAGCTATCTCATCTGAGAGTTTAACGATAAATGTCTTGGATAAGTCTTTCTTCTAAATAGAGGATACTATAATAATGCATAATATAGTCACGCGCATATCCTAAACAACAATGAAAGAACTATAGATTCATTTACAATTTAATCATCATCAAGCATCTTTCTCAATTTTTAGAATGTTTATACTTAGTGTAGTAGCCTGTTGAGTAGATTATAAGTAAGGTGGAGATCTAAGGTATGATGTGTCAAGGATAACTCATGGCCTAAAAATCCAAATATAGCTTTATAAGCATTCTTTCATCAAAGAGACTTGTCAAAAGAATACACTTATTCATTATTATCCTAGATCTATTCTAGTCATATGGAGGCTGAGTTTAATATAGTCTCGATAAAACATCTACATGTTCTGAGTATTTATAGTGCTATAGTTGAAAACTTCATAAGACTTACATCTCCTAAGGGAAGGTTTATCTTATAATAACCAGCTACTAGAGATGTGATACGTTTTCCATTGATAGTTTTAAACTTTAAGGTTTATCCTGAAGTAATAGGAGAGAATAGCATCAAATTAGCTAAGTATGCTGAAGAAGTAGCCAATGAGTATGGTGTAGAAGTAGCTGTAGCTCCACCGATAACTATACTTAATAGAGTTGTTAATTCAGTAGGTATCCCAGTCTTTGCACAGCATGTTGACCCATATCTTCCTGGAAGCTGGACAGGAAGCATCATAGTAGAGATGATTAAAGAATCTGGTGCGATTGGTTCAATCGTAAACCATTCAGAGAAAAGAGTAATTTTATCAGATATATCAATAATAATTAAGAGACTTAAAGAAAATGGTCTAATTCCACTACTCTGCACAGATACTGTTGAGACAACTAGAGCTGGAGCAGCATTGTATCCAGATATACTTGCTATAGAGCCTCCAGAATTAATAGGTACAGGTATATCTGTCTCAAAAGCTAAGCCTGAAATAGTAGCAGGCGCAGTAGATGTAGTCAAGAAGACCAACCCTTCAACACGTATCTTGTGTGGCGCAGGCATATCAACAGGTGAAGATGTAGCTAAAGCAATTGAACTAGGTACAGAAGGCGTGCTTCTTTCAAGCGCATATGTTAAAGCAAGAGACCCTAAGTCTATCCTCACATCAATGGCAGAGTCAGCTATAAAGACATGGGAGAAAAATCAATCTTCTAGATAAATACTTACCCTCTCTCCTCTTAGATTAAATGCATGGATATCTTTAAGACCTTGGTATGGTGGAGTCAAGATCAACATTACGATCCCAACAAAGTGATGCAGATCTTCAAGAGATGGATAAGGATCTCCAGAAGGATGAGAATGTGCTAACCCTATTATAGTGAAATCTATTGGAAGAAGGTCGAATCTAAAAGATGCCGAAAATTCATCATGTTGAGATAGAGGAGCGAAGAGAACTTCATCTATCTTAACTAGATCTTTCTTCTTCCTACCTCTAAGCAGCATAAGCATCTCACGTGGATGACTATTCCGTGCAAGTTCGAGTAGTATGCGGGCTGCACTCTCTACTAAGATAACCTTCTTGAACACCTCAAATTCATCTCAGAACGCTATATAATGTTGATGATTCTACGCTTATTAAAGTTACATTCTAAATACTAAGTATACTTGAGCATGGAAAGATTAATAGCTCGCTAATATTATAAAATAGCGATTGAGAAAGATGACTAGTGAAAGCCAGCAAGTAACAAGCTTTGAGAAGTTTAGAAATTTTACAGAATGGTTTGACAAACTTCTACTAAATGCGAAGATAGCTGATAACAGATTTCCCGTTAAAGGCTTTCTAGTATACTTAGAGAATGGGGCATACATTATAGAGAGGGTTAGAAGAATGCTGGAAGAGAAGCTTGAGAAGACTGGACATAAACTAACACTCTTTCCCCTTGTAACTACGCAAGAACTCTTCGCAAAAGAAGCAGAACATATCAAGGGATTCTCCACAGAAGTCTTCATCATAGAGCAGAAGAGTGAGAAAGGTGCAGAGCGTGTATTAATTGTCAGACCGACTTCTGAAACTATAATGTACCCTATGTTTAAGCTTTGGATAAGAAGTCACGCCGACCTACCTCTTAAAGTTCATCAAAGCGTAAATGTTTACAGATATGAAACTAAAGCTACTAGACCATTATATAGAGTTAGAGAGATCCCATGGAATGAAGCTCATACAGCACATGAATCTCCAAGCGATGCAGAAAGACAAGTTAAAGAGGCGATAGAGATCTACAGCCAAGTACTTAGAGAGCTTGGCATAAGCTTTCTATTACTGAAAAGACCTGATTTCGATAAGTTCGCTGGAGCAGTTTATTCGATCGCTTTCGATAGTTGGAACCCAGATGGTAGAGTCAACCAAGTAGCAACAGTCCATAATCTAGGAAGAAACTTCTCAAAAGCATATGATATAACATTTGAAAAGAAAGATGGCTCAAGAGGATATGTATACCAGTTATGTTATGGGTTTGGATATAGTAGGGTTTTAGCAGCGATAATTGCACAGCATGGTGATGATAGAGGATTAGTACTTCCACCACCCGTGGCACCTACTCAAGTAGTAATAATTCCAATATTATTTAAAGGACAAGAAAAAGAAGTTATGGATTATGCGAATAGGATATTCCGTGAATTAAAAGATAATTGGAGAACCATTCTAGATGATAGAGAAGATGTTACACCTGGAGAGAAATTCTACTACTGGGAGATGATGGGTGTACCGATAAGAATAGAAGTTGGGCCAAAAGAAGTGCTTGAAGAAAAAGTAACCTTGACTAGTAGAGATACCCTAGAGAGAACTCAGTGTAGTAGTTCCGAGATATCTAGAGAAGTTGAGAGAATGATGGAGAAGTTGATGCAGAATCTAAGAGAAAGAAGTGAGAGAATGTTCCATCAATTGATCATTGATGCTAAAACGATCGAGGAGGCTTCTAAAGCGATAGATAACAGATGTATAGCAAGAATTGCATGGTGTGGTTCAATTGACTGTGTAGATAAGATTAAAGAAATCATAGGAGGAGAAATCAGAGGAGAAAGATATGATATAGCTGAGCATCCAGATAGACCATGTATAGCTTGTGGACAGACAGCGAAGACGATAGTATACGTAGCGAGAGCATACTAGCTGAACAATCCTAAAATACTCTACGGTTCAATATTAAGATATGAAAGCATTAAAGATAAAGATAGAGGGTAAGGTTCTTAGAACAGGATATAGATGGTACATTGTAGATACGGTTAGAGAGAAAGACTTAGTAGGGTATATTGAATTTACGCCAGAGGGCGGTCTACTAATTCATCTACAAGGTGAAGATAAAATCTTACAAGAAGCAGTCGAGAAAATAAAGAATCCTCCACAACCCACATTAATTAGAGAATTTAGTATCGAAGAAGTAAAACCTGACCCTAAGCTTAAAGCATTCACGATAAAGTATGGAACTATTGGAGATGAACTACATGAAGGGTTTGGACCAATACAATTTGAGCTAGAGCATTCTTTAAAGAATATAATGACTAGTATTGATGAACTGAAAAAATCAATGAATGAAATTAGTGAAAAGATAGACTTGCTGTACGAGTCTTACAGGAATCTACTTGAAGCATATATGAAGTCTTCTAGAAATTGAACATAGCTATAAGCTAGATTATCTAAATGCTTAAGAAATATACTTGGCTACTAAATACTTTTAGGGTTAAGAATGTAAGATGATATAGAGAATGTTGAGGCTAGGTGTCTTCAGCGATACACATATTGGTAGAAATATTCCAAGAGTAGTCGGAGAAGCTAGGAGACATGCTTTTAGAGAAGCTTTCAAACAAGCTATCAACATATTCATCGATAATAGAGTAGACTATGTACTGCATGGGGGAGACTTATTCGAGAAGAGAAGTATGACACCTGAAGACTCTAGATTTGTTAAAGATGAATTCTATAGACTAGTTAAAAATTCAAGAGAGAAATGGATGAAGGATGTAAAAATACTTGTGGTTAGAGGTAACCATGACGGGTCGCCGAGTAGCTGTGTATTAGAGTATGTAACCCATCCATTAGCAGACTATTTACATATAATTGGAGAAAGCATAGAAGAAGAACCTCAACATTATAGCGACGACAAGATACTAGTCACTGGTATAGGGTACCATCCATTCATAAAGAAGAGATTCAAAGATCTTATAGGTAAACTATCAGAAATCGTGGAATCATCAAAAAACAATCAATTTAAGATCCTCTTACTACACAATTATGTAGAAGGAATAAATGTTATACCGCCATATACACCTGAGCATTCAATAATAGACAGAGATGATTTAGAAAAGATACAGGTAGACATGGTCATAGTCGGACACTACCATGAAAAATATGAATTAAGAGAGAAAAACAATCTTAAGTTTCTAATACCTGGAGCAACTGAAGCAGTAGATCTTGGTGAGAAAGGACCATTCGGAGTATATATCCTAGATGTAAAGGATTCAGAGAATATACAATCAAAATTCATAGAATTAACACCTTCCCAGCATATAGCTCTTAGGAGAATAGTATCTGAAGAACCTAAACCTTTCCAATGGTTTAAAGACAGAACCTTAGAAGAAATATCTAATTTCATGGATGAGCTGATTGAGAAGAAGCTTCCAGGAATCTTAAAGATAAAAGTTTTAGGTACAGCTTCAGACCTTAAAATCTTTTCAAAGATATTCACAGAAGAAGAACTTAGAAAAATTAGGGAGGATAATCCCAATCTATTGTACTTAGAAATAGAAGAAGATATTCAACCGTTGATTAGAGAAGAACTAGAAAGAGCGATGCCGATATCTAAGGAAGACCTGGTTAGAGACTTATTTAAAGAGCTTGGTCAAGAACCTAATGTAATAGAATTAATTGAAGAAACAACATTAACATTAGAAGAGAAAGCAAGCGAGAAAACAGGACTCTTAAAAGATTCCGATAGGTCGGTCTTTGTCGAGAAATGGGCTAAGATATTACTAAATAAAGTGGGGGACTCAAGAAATGATTATTAAAAATTCTCTATCTATTCACGATTTCACGATGAAAAAGAAATCAATATATCCGGTATATCAAAATTATACCTTTCAATACGTGGTTAAAAATACATGATTGAAGAATTACGTTTAAAAAATTTTGAAGGCTATGAAGATGCAGAAGTTAAATTTACTGAAGGCTTAAACCTTATCACAGGAAGAAATTCAGCTGGCAAGACTTCGCTACTAGATAGCATATTATATGGATTATTTGGGACAGTACCAGGAATAGAAAATAAGCTACTCGTATCTCGTAGACCCTCAGTTAAAGATGCAGACGTCTACTTAAGATTCCGAAGTCCTAAGAACAATTCAAGGATTGAAATATCTAGAAGACTTGAGATAAGACAAGGTAAAGTCTACTCAGCTAACGCTAGATTCTTAATAGATGGAAAAGAAGTTCAAGTTGAGAGCCTAGAAGATTTAAGGAAAAAGGTCAGCTCATTACTTGGGATAGGTTATAGGTCGTTCAACTGGATAGTATACTCTAAGCAGGGAAAGATATTGGAGATCCTTGAGCCGAAGAAAGAAGAGATGGATACTGTATTAGGGATAAGTTTACTTCAAGAATTCTCTGAACAGCTTGATCAAGTAAGAAAGAAGTTATCGAGAATAAACGGGGTAGATGTCGAGACAGAATATAGAAACCTAGTTATGTATATTATTCCCTCAGATGAAGAACGGTTAAGAGAAGTAGAAGAAGATATACAAGCAATATCAAAGGAAATTGAAGAAATACGTAGAGAATTAACATCTATAGAGTCTCCTACTACTCCAATATTATTCCAAAAAATTCGAGAGTTGGAAAAGCTGAGAAGCATGTTACTAGAAGTTAGGAATACTAAAAGAGAGCTTCTATCAAGATATGCTATTGAAAAGATTGACTCAGTAATAAACGAGGAGGCAAGAATAAGAGATGAACTAAGAAAGATGTTAGATGAGATCCATGAACTTGAGAAAAGAATAAATGAGAAGATTACTGAAAATGCTTCTATATCTAGTAAAATCAAAAATCTGAAACAACATTTAGAGCAACATCAAAAATTAGTAAAAGAAGGAAGCGGTATCTGCCCTACCTGTAGACAAACTATAAACATGCTCATGATGTTCGAGATAATAAGTCAGGAGGAAAACGAGATAGCCAACCTAGAGAAAATTCTACATCAATCGGAAGAAGAATTGAGTACGTTGAAGAAAACACTTGAAAATAAGAAGAAAGATGAGAGAGAAAATAGGGAAAGACGTGAAAGACTCTACGCATTGATCGAAACATTTAAGGAACTAGAAGGTAGGGAGAGCAACATTACAAGGTTGGTCAACGTTCTTGAAGCTGAAGTTGACTCGATGTTAAGATCCTTGAATATAGACGTAAATGTTAGGGATCCGCAACTCTTAGAGAAGTTAAGCTATTTTATCCAATCTCAAGAGGTTGTTCAAGCAAAGAAAAAGAAGATTAAAGAACTTGATACTAAATTATCTAGTAAGATTAAGATTAGAGAAGATCTATTAAAGAAGCTTGAGATAGAAAAAACAAGATTGAATGAATTAGAAAGAAGAGCTAAAGCGGCAGGCATTGCGAGTAGTTTAAGAGATAAGATCCAGGAAATATTAGAAAAGAAGAGAGAAGCTATCTTAAAAATATTAGCATCTAGAACACTCGATATACTTAACTCAATTACTGATCAAGGATTCTACTATTCAATAATCATAGATCCTCAAACCTATCTGGTAAATGTTCATCCATTAGGCTTAGCTGAACCTATACCTGCGACTAGGATTGGTGGAGGACATCAAACATTGATTGCCTTAGCCCTAAGGTTATCGATATTACACTTTATTAATTTTAGACATTTAATGATTTTAGATGAGCCGACATATGGGGTTGATCAAGAAAATCTCCAACTTTTATTAAATCATCTGTCAAGTTTAGGACAATATATGAGGCAGACAATAATTGTTACACATCATGGTTATGGTCTCGAAGAAGCCGACAACATAATAACAATTTACAAAGATAGCAAGGGCGTCTCAAGAATCAAACAAGAACTATGAAGTTACTCCGATATATCTTCTAGTATTCTTCCTTTAGTCTCTTCTCCCAGCACCATTGTAGATAGCGCAGCTGCTATATGTGTTAGAGCAAATACGGTAAAGGCTGGAAGAAGGGCCCCACCGCTAACTTCAAATAGGTAGCCAGTAACAGATGGTGCAAGTATCCCAGCAAGCCTCCCAATGCTTGCAGCAACACCTGTGCCTGTACCTCTAAGCTTTGTAGGATAAAGTTCAGGAGTATAAGTATATAGTCCAGCCCATGCACCTAGGTTAAAGAACGAGATAATTCCACTGTAAATAAGTATAAGGTCTAGCTGCGTTGTAGAAGCTAGCAGTATACATCCCACCCCTGCAATTGCTAGGTATGATACTAGAACTCCTTTTCTACCTATTTTATCAAGAATTAAAGCTGCACTATAGTATCCTGGAACCTGAACTAACGTTATTATTAAGACCCATTCTAAGCTTCTCACAACTTCGTATCTGAAAAGTGAAGCATATATTGATGGAAGCCATATAAAGATTCCATGATATGTATAGACTAGTACAGCCCAAAGTATCCATAAAACAATCGTCCTCTTCAAGTATTTTCCGTAGAATATCGTGGTCAACGGTGCTTTCTCTTCTCTCTCCACATCTATAGCTAGTTTTTCAGGTTCCTCGACTAGTCTATGTTTTCTCAAGATATTCTTTATCTCATCTATATTTTTCTTCTTCTCAAGAAATCTTAGAGATTCTGGAGCATAGTATAGTATGATAGGTATTAGTATTAATGGTATATATGAGGTTGTGAAAACGCTTCTCCAGCCTACTTGAGGCATAATAATTCTTGCAAGAACTATGGATAAGATTACACCATACACCCATGCTGTTTCAACTATTCCAACGAACCTGCCACGGTATCTTGCAGGAGGATACTCAGACATATACACGGCTGGGATAGGGAGAGTTCCACCTAGTCCAAAACCTGCAATTATTCTAAATACTGCCATGCTAGAATAGTTCCATGCAATTCCACATAATCCTGTAAATACTGAACCTATCAATATCATTAAAATCATTGTATATTTTCTTCCAATTCTATCAGAGATTAAACCACTTGATATTGCTCCAAAGAACATTCCAAGATATCCGAAACTAAGTAGTATACCAGCTTCTATTGGAGAAAGCTTCCACTCAGCGGTAATGCTTGGAAGCAGAGCCCCTATCAACATTACATTCATCGCAGCTAATCCATAAACTAAAGACGATATCGTTAGCAAGATGTAGTGAAATCTTGTAAGCTTCAAACCTTCAAGTATCTTTACTACACTCATCTCAGTCCCTTATTACTCATCAACCTATCTTAATATATTTTAACCTTTACTTGACCCTATGAGATAAATTGGTCAAGGAATTTTAATCGTTTCGCAGGATGAGGATGAGTACTGAATATTTCTCCGAAGATACTTGGTTTCTGGTTCTTAACCTCCTCGACAAGTCTATCTATGTCTCCTTTATATGCTTTAATTTCAACTTCTGGATCTGATATGAAAAACGCCTTAAACTGTTCGTATTTTTCTCTAGTCATTCTACTAATCCTTCCCGAGGATGTCATTATTCTTACAAGTGCTCTCTGAAGATTCCTAGCACCATCATTTGCTACTCTACTTGAATGTGCATCTGCATAATATTCTCTGAGTCTACTCATGTAGAAGACAAACAAGTTAAAGATGAAGCTTAGAACAATTAGGCCTAGACCTAGAAGTAATGCTACTGCTCCCGCGTTTCCTCTTTCTCGGCTAGCTCCTCCAAACCATCCAGAGAGATATAAAGTATATCCTATGTAGTATATTATCGCTGGAATTATGCTTATCATCATCATTACTATTACGTCCCTATGTTTTAAGTGACCTATCTCATGTCCTACTACTGCTTCAACTTCTTCTTGATCTAGACTCTTTAGAAGACCTCTAGTAACTGCAACCATGTTTCCAGTTAGTGGGCTGCCATAAGCGAATGCATTAGGTATGTCTATCTCTGCGATCATTAGTTTAGGAGGCTTATTCATCCCACTTTTTCTAGATAGTCTATCTACAACTTCATGAAGCCATGGATACTCTTCTTTCCTTACTTCTCTAACTCGGTAGATTCCGTTGATAATGTATGGTCCTATGAGCCACTGGAAGAAATGGAAAAATACTACGAATCCAAGGATTCCGTAAAGTCCGAAGAAAGGTATTCCTAAGGCTGTTAAGACTGCTACAAGTACAAGTGTCGCCAACGCCGTAACTAATGCCCATACACCTATCATTGATAGCCTAAGTTTGAGTAAAGAGATTCTAGCAGTTGTACTAGATTTCTCACCTGACATATTCCAATTCCCTAAAATGTACATGATCAGAGACCATAATTAAAACTTATCTTAAAATAACATCTTCAATATGAGTTATAAAAGAATATTCATGAGGAGTTTAATAATATAATTGAGATTAAATGGTTAAGACAACAGTCTCGGTTATAAAAGCAGATGTTGGTTCTGTAGCCGGACATACCTGCCCAGCTGAAGAGATGATAGAGTATGCGAGAAAGAAGCTTTCTGAAGCTAGAGATTCTAGAATAATTAAAAGCTATTATGTATACTCTGTAGGAGATGATATCGGTTTAGTAATGACGCATGATAAAGGAGAGGACAACCCCGAAGTTCATAAACTTGCATGGGATGTCTTCAAGGAAATTACGGAGAAGATTAGCAGACCTCTTAAACTTTATGCAGCTGGACAAGATCTACTCAAAGATGCTTTCAGTGGAAATGTTAAAGGTATGGGACCAGGAGTTGCAGAATTAGAATTTGAGGAGAGAGGTTCAGACCCTATAGTAGTCTTTGCCGCTGATAAGACTAGCCCAGCAGCCTGGAATCTAATCTTGTATAGAATATTTGCAGATCCATTTAATACTGCTGGACTCGTTATCGACCCTATCCTACATGATGGATTTATATTCGAAGTAATGGACTTGATAGAAGGAAGGATAGTTAGATTGAAAACTCCTGAAGAAACATATGATCTACTCAGCTTAATAGGTACGATAAACAGGTATGTGATCTCAAGAGTCTATAGAGCGAGAGATAACGAGCCTGCAGCATCAGCATCTACTACTAGATTATCGTATATTGCAGGAAAATATGTTGGAAAAGATGATCCTGTCCTTATTGTTAGAGCTCAATCAGGATTTCCAGCTGTAGGAGAGATACTTTCAGCGTTCGCTATCCCGCATCTCGTCTCAGGCTGGATGAGGGGAAGCCATTATGGACCATTAATGCCTGTAAGTTTCAAGAAGAAACAGAATATTATTAGTTATTTTGATGGTCCGCCCAGGGTGATCGCTATGGGTTGGCAGATATCAAATGGAATGCTAGTTGGAGTAGATGATAGTGAGCCTGTTGATCTCTTTGATGATGCTGTATGGGATTACAGTAGAGAATTGGCCACTAAGATAGCATTCTATATGAGAAGTATGGGTGAGATTATGCCTGCTAGAGTTGAACTAGAAGAGATGGAGTATACAACATTATCAAAAGTACTAGAAAAGCTAAAAGAGAGATTTATAGCTATTGTAGAGTAGGAAAAAGAAATAAGTAGAGTGTATTTAGAAGTATCTTAGAAGTCTTCTTTTATTATTGTTTTTCTTCCATTTGCCTGACATCTTTGAACAGCTTTCTTTATTATCTCCTTAACAACGGAGTCTAGTCCATCAAGAGCATCAGAAGCTAACCTTAATCCTTCAGGCAACAATTCTCTAACCTTTGATTCGACTATGATTCTCTCTCTCGCCATTCTCAATCACTTAATAATACTCTTGAAATCCGACTAATTTAGTTTTTCAGTTGAATAATAGAACTCTAATTTGAGGGTAATACATGTAAATGCTTAAGAGGTATGTATAATTACCAGCTAATCCTATAACTTTTTAGGGGATCCGATACTTGAGTAATACCAATGTATTTCCATCACATGTCTTCAGAGCCTATGATGTTAGAGGCATATATAGAGTAGATTTAACAGACGAGCTCGCCAAAGCTATAGCATTATCATATGCAAGCATGATCGATAACTTTGGTGATGTATTGCTTGGTCGTGATGTTAGATTAAGTGGGGAGAAGCTTATGAAGAGTATCTCGGAAGGATTGAGAGAAGGTGGATGTAACGTAGTGAATATAGGGATAGTCCCAACACCTGTAAATTACTTTGGAGTAGTCTGGTGGAGGATGCATGGTGGGATACAAATTACTGCAAGCCATAATCCTCCAGAATGGAATGGGATGAAGCTGATTACAGCAGAAGGTGACACAATCTCTGAAGGGGCTGGAATGGAAGAATTAAAAAAGACTGTCTTAGAAGGTAGATGGAAAGTATCAGAAAGAAGTGGGGTTGAAACAAGTAGAGAACTGATACCTGACTATGTAGAGTTCCTACTCTCTAAGGTAAAGATTGAGAAGAAGATGAGGATAGCTGTAGACTATTCTAACGGGGCCACGGCTACGGTTTTCCCAAAGATTGCAAAGCTTCTCGGCATAGAAGTTATTGGATTAAATGCTGAGCCTGATGGTTTATTTCCAGGTCATCTACCTGAGCCAACTGAAGAAACATTGAGAGAACTTCAAGAGCTTGTAAGAAAAAATAATGTCGAGTTTGGAGTTGGATTTGATGGTGATGGTGATAGAGCAGTATTCATAGATGATAAAGGCAGGATTCTATCTGGAGACATAGTCCTAGGAGTATATGTTAAACATTTGGAAAAGAAGGGAAAGATAGTCTACGACCTTAATTGTAGCTCAGCTCTTAGGCAAGTAATATTAGAGAGTGGATGTGAGCCAGTAGAGTCTAGAGTTGGTAGAGCATATATATTAAAAGAAGTTAGACGGCTTGGAGCAATTATAGGAGGAGAGAAGAGTAATCATTTATATTTTTCAGAGTTATGGGGATTCGATGATGCTATCTATGCAGTCTTGAGAATGATAGAGATATTATCTAAGACAACTAAGAAGCTCTCAGAGATA
>Ga0197143_1001559_pt1 | contig 19162 bp, 16 predicted proteins | sample GBS70_MetaG_FD_148603 | JGI IMG/M metagenome (GOLD analysis project Ga0197143, IMG submission 148603) | Sediment microbial communities from Great Boiling Springs, Gerlach, Nevada, United States - GBS 70_MetaG | ecosystem: Environmental > Aquatic > Thermal springs > Hot (42-90C) > Sediment...
CCGCCAGCCCGTTCTTGCTCAACACGCGCGTAATCGCGGCTGTCAGCGTGGTCTTGCCGTGGTCTACGTGCCCAATCGTCCCGATGTTGACGTGTGGCTTCGTACGCTCAAACCTCTGTCGTGCCATGGTCGTCTCCTCACTCGCTATTTGCTTAGTGTACCCAATCGTGGAGCCCTCGACGGGATTCGAACCCGTGACCTCGTCTTTACCAAAGACGCGCTCTACCCCTGAGCTACGAGGGCACCCTGGTGGGGGGAGCAGGATTCGAACCTGCGAAGGCATCGCCACCAGATTTACAGTCTGGCCCCTTTGGCCGCTCGGGCATCCCCCCGCGGACCGAGATTATACCTTAACTGCCTCCGAGCGTGTCAAGGGGTGGGGGTAAATGCGCCAACACATCGTTCGCATCTGTCCTAACGATACTCCACTCCATCAACGCTTGCTAACCCAACAAGTATTCCTGCTTCATGAGGTCAAGTACAGGGTACAATCTTGCCTGCGTATGAAGGCGACTTGGCAGCGGACACACGAGTGCGGCATCCTGCGTCCCGAACACATCGGGCAAATAGTGCGCCTGAATGGTTGGGTGCATCGCATCCGCGACTTGGGCGGACTGGTGTTTGTGGACTTGCGCGACCGCACGGGACTGGTGCAGGTGGTGTTCGACCCTGCGATTGACCCCGCGCTGGTAGCGCAAGCAAGCGACCTGCGCGTCGAGTATTGCGTCGCGATTGAAGGCGAAGTGCGCCGTCGACGCCCGGGCGCGGAAAACCCCAAGCTTGCTACAGGCGAGATTGAGGTGTTTGCACACCACCTGCATGTGTTCAACCCCTCCAAGACGCCGCCGTTCCCCATCAACGAAGAGCGGCTGGAAGTGGACGAGAGCGTGCGCCTGCGCTATCGGTACTTAGACCTGCGCCGACCCGCAATGTACCAGCGCCTCGAACTGCGCCACCGCATCGTGAAATACATCCGCGATTTTCTGTCGGCGCGCGGCTTTCTGGAAATCGAAACGCCCATCCTCATCAAAAGCACGCCCGAAGGCGCACGCGACTACCTCGTGCCCAGCCGCCTGTATCCTGGTAAGTTCTACGCGCTGCCGCAGTCGCCGCAACAACTCAAGCAACTGCTGATGGTCGCTGGCGTGGAGCGCTACTTCCAAATCGCCCGCTGCTTCCGCGACGAAGACCCACGCGCCGACCGCCAACCCGAATTCACCCAGTTAGACCTTGAGATGTCGTTCGTCACCCAAGACGACATCCTGAATCTCATCGAGGAACTCTACATCGGGATGATTGAGACCTGCACGGATAAGCGCGTGTTGAAACCCTTCCCGCGCCTTACATACGACGAAGCCATCGCCCGCTACGGCACCGATAAGCCTGACCTGCGCTTCGGACTGGAGCTGCACGACCTAACCGACCTGCTGCGCCAGACGGAGTTTCAGGCGTTCCGAAGCGTGATCGAAGCGGGCGGGATTGTGAAAGCCATTTGCCTACCGGGATGCGCCGATTACTCGCGCAAACAAATTGATGAGCTAACCGAGTTTGTCAAGCGGTTTGGCGCAAAGGGGCTGGCAACAATCGCCTTCACCGCCGATGGGGTGCGCTCGCCGATTGCGAAGTTCCTCGCGGAGAGCGAGCTACAGGCGATTCGCGAGCGCACGGGCGCGCAAGTGGGCGATCTGGTCGCGATCGTCGCCGACACGCCAAAGGTCGCCAACGAGTGCCTGAGCCGCCTGCGCCACCGCATGGGACAAGAACTCGGACTGGCAGACCCGAACCTGATGGCGTTCGCGTGGGTGGTAGACTTCCCGCTGCTGGAATGGGACGAAGCGGAGGGACGCTGGACTCCCTCGCACCACCCGTTCACCGCGCCCCGCGAGGAAGACATCCCCCTGCTGGAGACCGACCCTGGCAAGGTGCGCGCCAACTGCTATGACCTCGTGTGCAACGGGCATGAACTTGCCAGCGGCAGCATCCGTATCCATCGGCGCGACCTACAAGACAAGATTTTCCGCCTGCTGGGCTACTCCGACGCCGAGATTCAGGAGCGGTTCGGACACCTGCTGGAGGCGTTCGAGTACGGCGCGCCCCCCCACGGTGGAATCGCGCCTGGGATTGACCGCCTCGTGATGCTGCTCACAGGCGACGAGACGATACGGAATGTGATTGCCTTCCCGAAAAACACGGCGATGGTGGACTTGATGTTCGGCGCGCCCTCGCCCGTGAGCGAAGAGCAGTTGCGCGAGCTGCACCTGCGGATTGTGCTGGATGATGACGATTGAAGGGCACGCGCCCGCGAAACTGAACCTGACGCTGGAGGTGCTGGGGCGGCGCGCCGACGGCTACCACGAAGTCGCCAGCGTGATGCACACGCTGAGCCTGTGCGACACGCTAACGCTGGAGCTGCCCCCGCCCGAACTGCTTGACCCCACGCGCGGCGAAATTCGCATCGTGGAGGCGTCTGATACCAACTGCGCTGCTAAAGTTCGTGAATGCACAGGACTCGAATCCCCCCTCACCCCAACCCTCTCCCCCCTTGATAAGGGGGGAGAGGGCAGGGAGTGGGGGGATTCGACACGCGCAGAAATTAGCGAACCTTGGTCGTGCGATCGGTATGACAGCCCGCCGCTGCGCGAGGCGATTCCGACCGATTCGCGCAATCTGGTGTGGCAGGCGGTGGCGCGATTTTGCGAGATGTTGAATTTGCCCCCCTCCTCGAGGTTCCCCCCGCTTCGCGAGGGGAACCACTCCCCCTCGGTTCCCCCTGCTTGCAGGGGGAACCTTACGGAGGGGGTTCAACAATCTTGGCACGCAACACTTCTCAAGCGTATCCCGTCGCAGGCGGGGCTGGGCGGGGGCAGCAGCGACGCCGCGTGCGCCCTACGCCTGCTCAATCAGTGGGCAGCCCAATACGAGCGCGCCCTCCCCGACGACGCGCTTTATGCCCTCGCCCGCGAGCTGGGCGCGGATGTCGCCTTCTTTCTAAACGGTGGGTGCGCCTTAGCAACGGGCAGAGGCGAGCAGCTGCAACCCCTGCCGACGCTGCCACCCTTCTGGTGGGTACTGGCGAAGCCCTACGGGGTAGGCGTGCCCACAGGCTGGGCGTATGCGCAACTCGGACGCGGCGCATACAACCCCGCCGCACGAGCCGACCACACCGAACGCCTCGTGCGCCTGCTGCCGACCATTCGCACGCCCCGCGACCTCGCCCCGCTGCTGCACAACGACTTCGACGCGCCAATCCTGCAAGCCATTCCCGCGCTGGCGGAGCTGCGCACGCTTCTGGAGCAGGGCGGCGCGCTGCGTGTGATTCTGTGCGGCAGTGGCGCAGCGCAAGCTGCCCTGTGCGAGTCGGAAGACCACGCCAAATTCCTCACGAATACGCTACGAACGCGCGGCTACTGGGCAGCCGTCGCGCAAAACGAATAGGCAGCGCCTGTGCAGAAAATTGTCCTACACGCCGATACTGAATCGCGAGGATGCGACGCTTTCGGTTTCGTCTGGAGCGGGTGCTGCGCTATCGGGAGACGCGCGAAGAAATCGCCTACCGCGCGGTGCAGGAGGCGGCGCGCCAACGCGCCCAACTCCAGGAGCAAATCCGCGCGCTAACCGAGCAGATACGCCAGCTGGCGAGCGCAGTCCTCCACCCGCACGAGTGGGCGCAGCGTGAACAGACCCTCGACGCGCTGCAGACTCGCCTGCAACGCCTGCAAGACACGCTGCCGCTGCTGCTGGAACAAGAGGCGCACGCGCGGGAGGTCTACCTGCAGGCGCGGCGCGAGCGTGAAGCGCTTACTCGATTGCGTATCCGCGCTTACGAGCAGCATCAGCAGGAGATGAACCGCCTGATGCAGTACGCCATCGACGAGGCTGCCGTCTATGCGTATCAGCGACGCCTTTCAGAGGACTCTGGAGCGGGTGCAGGCGATTGAGGCGCGTCTGCAGTCGCTGCGGGGCGAGCCGCCCGCGACTGCGCCGCAGCCGTTCGAATCGGCGTTCGTCGCGCCTGTGGGCTTCCCCGTTGGCGGGACGCCCCCGCCTGGCATGCAGATTCGTGTGCGCCAGTGGGAACCTGTCGTCGCCCCGATTGCCGCCCGCTACAATCTGGACACGGAACTGGTGCTGCGCATCATCGAAGCGGAGTCGGGAGGCGACCCGCGCGCTGTCTCGCCCAAAGGCGCGATGGGTCTAATGCAGCTGATGCCTGAAACCGCCCGCGCGCTCGGCGTCAGCGACCCGTTTGACCCCGTGCAGAACATCGAGGGCGGCGTGAGGTACCTCAGCCACCTGCTTCGGCGGTTCGGCGACTTGCGCCTTGCGCTGGCAGCGTACAACGCTGGACCAGGGCGCGTGTTGCAGTACGGCGGCATACCGCCCTTCCCCGAAACCCAGCGCTACATCGAGCGGATTTTGGGGTAGGCGTCGCTCCCCTGCACCCTCTCCCCTCTTTGCAAGGGAGGTCAGGGTGAGGAGGGAGTCTCAGCGCGTTGGCGCGGAGGCGCGACGCGGCTTCTTACGCCCGCCCAGCAGCCACTTGAACACCTTCAGCGCGCCCTGCTCCCACGCCACACGGTGCGTTACGCCCGTGCCGACCTCCAAGCCCGACGCATGCTCTAAGTACCACTGGTACGAGCGAATCAGCGCCTCGGCGTTGCTATACACGGGCTGCCAGCCCAACCGCGCCTTCGCCCGCTCAATTGAGACGAACGAATCCTTGTCCGCAGTGAGATAGACCCACTTATAGAGCGGCGAGAGCTTGAGTGCCTCCAGTATGCGCAGCACGAGTTTGACCAGCGCGGCGGGCGTACCCATCGGACGCGCGCCCGACCCCGCGAAGTCGCACAACGCCTGAAGGTCCTCGCGCACGGTCTGGAACCGCTCCGCGCCGATGTTGAAGGTGTGGTTTGCCCGCTCAGCGTCCACGGTACACGCCAGCCAGTACGCCTCCGCAAGGTCGGTGACCTCCAGCAACTGGTAGCGGTTGCGCCCGTTGCCAATCATCGGGATACGCGCCCCCGACTCCACCCAGTCATACAGAATCTGGAATACGCCCAGCCGCGCCTGCCCGATAAAGGTCTTCGGGCGAATCACTGGCACGATATGCCCTTTGGCACGGAACTCCTCACAGATGCGCTCCGCCAGAATCTTGCTTTCGCCGTAGGGACCGACGCCACTCAGCGGGTCGGTCTCCTCGATCGGGTGCTTTTTCGGCACGCCGTAGACGGCGGTCGAGGACACATGCGCCACGCGCTCGACCCCCGCGCGGAACGACTCCTCTAATACGATGCGCGTGCCCTCCACATTCACACTGAAGATGTCGGCGCGTTTCCACAGGGGCAACGCGGCTGCGCCGTGAATGACCCAGCGCGGGCGCGACGCCTCCAGCGCCGCACGCACCTCATCGCGATTGCGCACATCGCCTCTGAAAAACAGCGTGCCTTCGGGATACTCCGATTCCTCGTAGGATGCAATATCCAGCAGGGCGGGGCGTACCCCCTTGCGGGCGAAGTGGTGCGCTAAGTGGTAGCCCAAAAAGCCCGCACCGCCTGTAATCAGCACCGTGTCCATACGAAGGAATTGTACCGCACGCGGTATACTGCAGGCTCGATGCGAGTCGCACTCAGCGGATTAGGCTTAGGTGCAGCCATTCTGAGCGGTTGTGGGGCGCGGCGCGAACCAACGGTGCAGGGGCGCACCGTCGTGCGCGTGTGGAGCATGTGGACGGGCGACGAGGAGAAGGTCTTTCAGGGCGTGGTGGACTACTACAACCGCATTCAAGACAAGGTGTACCTGCAGAATCTCGGTTCCGTGCCTGACGACAAGATTTTGCGGGCAATCACGGCGGGCGCGCCGCCTGACTTTTTCACCCTGCGCGAGCCAGGCTACCTTGCGCCGCTGGCAGCCAACGATGCCCTCCTGCCATTGGACGACTGGTTCCGCGAAGCGGGCTTCCGCGAGGCGGATTTCGTACCGGGCGCGCTGGAGCTGGGACGCTACAAGGGCAAACTCTACTCGATGCCCTACCTGCTGGATGCAATGGCGCTGTTTTACAACCCCGACCACTTCAAACGCGCGGGCATCCCACCTGACCGCCCACCTGAAACACTGGAGCAGATGCTCGACTACGCGCGTCGGCTGACTGTTCGCGATCGAGGCGGCACAATCCGCACGCTGGGGCTGCGTCCGCCCGACTTGGCATACATCATCGGTGCGTTTGGAGGGCAGTTCGTCGACCCGCACACTGGGGCTCCCACCGCCGACCATCCCGTCAACCTACAAGCCGCTCGCTATTACCGCGCCTTGATTGAGGCGATGGGCGACGGAAAGGAAGTTCAAGCCTTCACGATGGGCTTTGGCAACGAGCAGGGCACCAACAACCCCTTCTTCCTGGGCAAAATTGCGATGATGATCAACGGGCAGTGGAACACCTACTGGTTCCAGAAGTACGCGCCCCATGTGCCCTACGCGATTGCGCCCATTCCTTACCCCGCGGGCAAGCCTCACTTGCGTCGCCCGACATGGATTGGGCAAAATATGTTCTGCATCCCGCGCGAGTCGCGCCACCCGCGCGAAGCGTGGGACTTTTTCGTGTGGATGCAGAGCGAGGAGGCGCAGCTCCTGTTCGCCGAGACGATGCACGGGCTGCCCAACATTCGGCGCGTCTTGAAGCACCCGCGCCTACGCACTGTACGCCACCCAGAAGAGGCGTGGAAGCGCGGCTATGCCAAGTTTCTGGATCTGCTGGACAGTCCCAACGCGCGGTACTTTCCCGTCACGCCCCTTGCCGCGCTATACCTGCATGAGCTCAACACTGCGCAGGACTATCTGATTAGCGGCAACAAGTCACCTGAGCAGGCGTTGCGCGATGTGCAAGTGCGCCTCATCACCGAGTACCGACGGTGGCAGTAGCCGCGCGTAGGTCAGGTATCCTCATGGCATGTTCGAGAGCCTGACCGACAAGCTGCAGGGGATTTTCGAGCGAATTCGGGGTAAGGGTCGCCTCGACGAGAAGACCGTCGACGAGGTGCTGCGCGAGATTCGGCTCGCCCTGCTGGAAGCCGATGTGAACTTCCGCGTGGTGAAAGACTTCATCGCGCGCATTCGCGAGAAAGCGGTCGGTGAAGAGGTGCTGAAGAGCCTCACGCCTGACCAGCAGGTGATTCGGATTGTGCGCGACGAGCTGGTGGCGCTACTGGGGGGCGAGGCGGAACCGATACGCTGGGCAGCGCGCCCGCCGACGGTATTTATGCTCTGCGGCTTGCAAGGGTCGGGCAAGACGACCACCTGCGCCAAGCTCGCGCGCTGGATCAAATCGCAGGGGCGCAACCCACTGCTTGCCGCGTGCGACCTGCAGCGACCCGCCGCCGTTAAGCAACTCGAGGTGCTGGGGCAGCAGGTTGGCGTGCCTGTGTTCACTCCGCAGCAAGGGGGGACACAAGACCCCATCAGCACAGCGCAACGCGCCCTCGAGTACGCCCGCACGCACGGTTATGATGTGCTCATCGTCGACACCGCTGGACGCCTGCAGGTCGACGAGCCGCTGATGGACGAGCTACAACGCATGCATGCCGTGCTGCAGCCGCACGAGGTGCTGCTTGTCGTCGACGCCACCACAGGGCAAGAGGCGGTGAATGTCGCGCAGGCGTTCCACGAACGGCTCGAACTCACGGGCATCATTATGAGCAAGATGGACGGCGACGCACGCGGTGGCGCAGCCCTCTCGGTCAAGGCGGTCGTCGGCAAGCCCGTGCGATTCGTCGGCGTCGGCGAGCGCACCGACGCGCTCGAACCGTTCTACCCCGACCGAATCGCCAGCCGTATCCTCGGCATGGGCGATGTGCTCTCGCTCATCGAGCGCGTCGAACAGACCATGCAAGAGGAAGAGGCGAAACGGCTGGAGAAAAAGATGCGCGACGCCAGCTTCGACTTTGAAGATATGCTCGCGCAGATCCGACAAATCCGCAAGATGGGCCCGTTCGAGCAGCTGATCCAGATGCTGCCTGGCTTTAGCCAAATCAAGCGGCAGGTGGGCGATATGCCCATCGACGACCGCGCGCTCAAGCGGGCGGAGGCGATTATCCTATCGATGACCCCGCAGGAGCGTCGCCATCCTGAAATCATCAACTACAGCCGCAAAGTGCGCATCGCCAAAGGTAGCGGCGTCAAGTTGGAAGAGGTCAGCGCGCTGGTGAACCAGCTGTTCGAGATGCGCAAGCTAATGAAACAGATGACCAAGCTGCAGCAGCGCATGCAAAAGCGCAAGTGGTCGCCCTTCGGCAAGCGACGGTAGTTATTCCAGCGGTTCGTCCTCCAGCGCGGCGGCTGTGAGCGTTGCAGGGTCGGGTAGCGCGTCCTCCAGGATTTCGCTTGCGCGGGTTTGTGGGTTGCGCCGCACACGCAGACAGCGGTCTGCTGCCTCGTTAATCTCCTCAAAGTGGGAGATGACCAAGATTTGGCTGAACCAAGTGCGCAGGTTGTTCAGCAGCGCCATCACATTGTGGCGTCGCTCGGCATCCAGCGAGGCGAATACCTCGTCGAGGATAAGCAGCGACATCGGTTGCCCCGCGCGTTCGGTAATCAGTCGCGCCAACGCGAGACGCAAACTTAGGTTCACGATGTCTTCCTCGCCCCCAGAGATGACCTGCTTACGATGCCCTTCGTCGATAAGGGTGAAGCGATACTCTTCGTCGATATCGAGTTCGGCGTATCGCCCGTCGGTAAGCGCGGTGAGGAACTCAGTGGCGAGTGCAGCGAGGGTGGGTCGCAGGCGCGTGTTCAGGTCGGTGCGGAAGTCCTGCATCGCCTTGCGCAGCAGCGTGTGCATGCGTAGGTTATGCTCCTGCTCGCGTAGAGTGCGTTGGAGTTCGTGCAGGCGTTCGAGCTGGGCGCAGAGTTGGTCGCGCTGGGCGGTCAGGCTGGCATGTTCGGCTTGGCGTGCGGCGAGGCTGCGCTCCAGCGCGTTCACTTGGGCTTCCGCCTGCTGGTACGCCTCTGCAGCCTGCTGGTACGCTGCCTCCGAGTAGCCGAGCTGCGCAATTTGGGCGTCCAGTTGCTCACAGCGGGCGACGATGTGCCGCAGGGCGGTTTTGGCGTCTTCGATGTGGGCGCGCAGGGCATCCCGTTGTTGGATAATCGGTGCGAGTTGCAGGCTCTCTTCGTACAGCGGGCGCAGTTGCTCAGCTTGAGCGCGCAGGGTGGCGTGCTGGTCGGGGTCATAGCCGTCGGGCAGGCGGTCAATCTCGCGCTGGATGCGCTGAATTTCGCGCTCGGTCTGCTGCAGGTCGCGCTCAATCGCGGGCAGGCGGCGCAGTTCGCCTTCGAGCGCGTGCACCTGCTGCAGAACAGGCTGCAGGGCGTCCAGCTCGGCTTGGACACGCTGCTCCGCTTCAGGGTCGTAGGGCGGGATTTGGGCGAGGCGTTGCTCAAGGTCGCGTTGCTGATGTTCCAGCGTTGCGACTTGGCGCAGTTCAGCGTCCAGTTGGCGCAGGTGCGCTTGCAGCTCAGCGAGTTGGCGCTGGGCGTCGTCGCGCACTTGCTGCTGGCGGGCGAGCTGTTCGCGTAGCGTGCGCACGGCGTCAGGTTCCTGCTCCAGCGCGCGCCGCTGCTGGTGCAGGGTATGCAGCTCGCGCTCGGTCGCCTGCGCTTCTTGTTGCGCGGCGGTCAGCACGCGCTGGTAGGCGTCCCCCAGTGGCTGCCCGCAGGTGGGGCACTCACTCGATTCGCCCAGCGATTCGAGCTGCTGTACGCGCGCGCGTTGCTGCTGCAAGGTCGCCTGCAGGGTGCGTAGTTGGGCGTCGAGGTCGGCGCGCTGCTGGCTCCATTCGGCTTGGGCGCGTTGCAGTTCGGCTTCGATTTGGGCGCACTTGGCGTGATGCGCCTGCAGTTGAGACTCGGCGCGCTGTACCTGCTGCGCCAGTGCGTCGCGTTCGGCGGCTTTCGCCTGCAGGTTCTGGAGTTGCTCGCGCACCGCCTGCAGTTGGGCTTCGAGTTGGGCGCGCTGGGCGGCTTGACGGGCGATGTGGCGCAGCGTTTGCAGTTCGCGGGCGAGTTGCTCAGCACGCTCGCGCTGGGGCTGCAGCGCGTCAAGCTGTTCCCGCTTTTGCTGGAGTGCGTTGCGTTCGGCATGCAGTTGCGTGCATCGTTCGGCGAGGGCATCCAGCCGCGCCTGCAGTTGGGCGCGTTGCTGCGCCGCCTGCGCCAGTTTTTCCATCGCCTCCAGCTCGCGTGCGAGGTGGCGATACCGCTCGGCGTCGGGCTTGATGGCTTTGTAGCGGTCACACGCCGCTTTGAGTTGCTCCCACTGAGCCCGCAGCTCCTCGATGCGTCGCTCGGCGTGTTGACGATCGTTTTGCAGCAAGGTGCGTTCGTGATTCAGGTGCAGGTATTGTTCGCGTAGGCGGGCTTGGGCGTCGTAGTGGGCGCGTACGGCGTCGCGTTCGGCGGCTGCTTGCTGTAGGGCGGCTTGCTCTGCGTGCAGGGCGGCCTCCGTCGCCTGTAGGGCTTGCTCAACGGCGTGCAACTGCTCTTCCAACACGCGCGGGTCGCCGATGCCCTGACGCAGCCCCTCCACCGACGCTTTCAACTCGCGCTCTGTCCTGCCGATGGCTTCCACCGCCTCGCCAATGCGCTCGTAGCCCAGCATGCGGCTAATCTCCTCGCGCCGTTTTTGGGGCGTGTAGCCGAGAAACTCCAGCTCCTTTTGCCGCGCACAGAAGCTGGTCTGGAACTGCAAGTAGTTCATCCCCAGCAGTTGCTCCAGTTGGCGGTTGACCGCGCTTGTGCTGCGCGCCAGTGCTAGCCAGCCGCCGTCAGGGGTAAGTTGCGCCAGCTCCGCATCGGTGGGGGTGCGCCGCACGCGATAACGACGGTTGCCGAGTTCGAACTCCAGCTGCACACGCACCTTCGCGCCGCCTTGCGACCACAAAAAACGCAGCGTATCTGCACCCTCTCGCAGCGCGCGTGCACCGTACAGTGCCCACAGGATCGCCTCCAGCAGTGTGGTCTTACCCGCGCCGTTCGCACCGACAATCGCCGTGATGCCCGTTTCGAATGCGATCTGCGCGTGGGCGTATTGGCGGAAGTTCTCCAGCTCCAGCGCAATCAGGCGCATCGTTTACCGCTTACCTGATTTGGGCGTCTTCAGCTGCACATCTTCTTCGGTCTGCCACTTCGGCTCGGGCACCAGCATCGTGAATGCGGATACAGGGGTCAGTTCGCGCTTAACGCCGTCAACATACGCGGTTCCTGTGCCCTGCATCGTGAATGCAGCAACGCCCTTGAAATCGATGCGCACATCGCGTAGCACTGCCCGCACGGAATCGTACTTACCCTCGATGCGCACGGTGCCCTGTCCCATGTAGACCTTCAGTCGTTCGCTCAGTGGGGGCTTGATGCGCACACCACGCGGCAGCTTTTTGACCTCTTGGAAGCCCTCAATCTGTACCTTGCCCTGCACGGTGTTGATGACCAAGTAGCCACGCCCGCGAAAGACCAGCGTGCCTTCACCGCGCGAGAAAAAGTTGATTTGTCGCCCCTCGGCGGTAAAGACGCCTGGTTTAGGCGGTTCGGGCTGTTTCTGCGGCTTTTGCGCCTGCGACGATTCTTGCTTCGGTGGTTGCTGCGACTGGGGCGTGTTGGACTGCTGCGCAATCCCGCCCACCAGCACCGCAAACGCCGTGATGAGTGCGACCAGTTTTCTCATGGCGATAACTCCCGCGCGGTATTATACCCCCGCAAGCGGTTTGCCGACGCTCCCTTCGCAGCGCGCTCGCCCAGCATTAGACCGTCGCTTCCAGCGGGGGCAGACTGAGCGTCTCGCGCAGGCGGTTGACCGCGCCCTGCCACGCTCGAAATTCGCCCTCGTTTGCCCCCAGCAGGATGCATCGCTCGATGCGCGTCAGCGTCTCGTGCAGGTAGTCGCTAATCGTCTCGGCGACAAGAGTAGCGAACTCATCCGCCGAGAGCCCCTGCAACGGGTTGGGCATCGGGATGAGCACAGTGCGCAGCCACTGGTTATGCGACAGCACAAGTGCGGCGCGCACGGCGGATTGCAACGCCTCGAGCGAGGCGATGCGTGTGCCCTCCAGCGCAGCAAGGTGCAGCACGAACGGGTACGGTAATGCGCCGCCTGAGGTGATTGCCGCGTCGCCAAGCGCAATCGGCGCGAGCGCGTCCACTTTTTCGCGCAAGATTTTCCCGCCACGCGCTACCACAGGCTCGGCGGGGTTGAGGCTTGGTTCCGTGAAACGCCAAAGCCCGTGTGCGGGAACGCTTTGCCAGTCGCCCTGTGCAGCGTGCAGCATCGTGTGGCGGATACGGTACATTGCGGGGTACGGTTCCAGCTCCCGCGTCGCCACCCAGCCTAAGATCTTCTGGAACGCCCAGCCGTTGACGGCGTCCGTGCAGATGAGCTTAAACAATTGGAAGTTGGCGGGTCGCAGCGCAATCGCCTGCGCGATAGTCCATGCGGTCTCTTCGGCGAGGGCGCGGCGCAGATCCTGCGTGTAGTCGGCTATCGCGACGGTTTGCCACCCCCGCTCGGCGGCGACCTGTAGCGCGTTGGTCAGCGCTTGCTGTTGCAACTCTGGCGTCGTGGTGAACTGCGCATCATAAAGGTTCGCGTGCAGCAAGTGCTTGAACTTCGTGCGTCCTGCGCCTGTAATCGCAATCCCCAACGGCGGTAGCGGCGCACACGAGACCGCTTCCTGCTCCACTAAATTGAATCCCGCATAGTCGCGCAGCTGCTTGCGGAAGCCTTTGGTCATGCGCATCGTGGCATCGGTCGCGAGAATCAGCGCGTCCGCCGCGACGCGATGCAAACTGGTGTGGGGCAGCACATACAATTCCACCCGTGCGCCCTGAATCGTGTAGGTCGCTGTCGGGCGCACGCGCGTCAGCCAAGGGTGGCTCGCCGTCCGTAGCATAGCGCGGGGATTATACCTAACAGGCTCCCTGCCGATACGCGCGCATCGGGTGTATAATATAGATTGTGAAGACGACGCGGCGTGTGAAGCGCCCGACTTTGAAGCAGCTGGCGGAGGCAGCAGGCGTCTCGATCGGCACGGCGTCCAACATCTTGAACAACAAGGCGGACCTGCACAGCCCAGAGACGGTCGAGCGCGTGCTGACAGTGGCGCGTCAACTGGGCTACCGCCCGAACCGTGTGGCGCGTAGTCTTGCTGCGCGGCGCACGCACACCATCGGCATCGTGATGGAGCCGCAGCACGCCATCTTCACGCGCAACCACTATGCAACCGCCGTGTTGGACGGCGTCGTAGAGGCGCTCGCTCCGCGCAACTACCACCTGAAAATCATCACACTGAACGACTTAGACCCCCGAACGCTCTGGACGCAATTAGACGACGGCACAGTGGATGGGCTGCTGCTGATTGTGCCGCTGATAGGCAGCCCCCTACTGGAGTATCACCAGCACACGCACCTGCCCTGCGTGGTGGTCGGCAGCACGCTGCCCGAATCGCTGGGCTTCTACTGCGTCGACAGCGCGAACGAGCCAATGATGCGCCTGCTGGTCAACTGGCTGCTGGAGCTGGGACATCGGCGCATCGGCTTCATCAAGGGACCCGACAACCAGTGGAGTGCGCATCAGCGGCTGAAGGCATACTTGGAGACGATGGCAGAATGGGGTGTGGAGGTACAGCCCGACTGGATTGCGCCCAGCAACTACGAGTATTCGAGTGGCTTCGAGGCGGCGACACAGCTGCTGCAGGTGCGTCCCCGCCTAACGGCAATCGTCGGCTCGAACGACCTGCTGGCGTTGGGCGCGCTGGATGCCTGCGCCCAGCACGGCATGCGCGTGCCGCGCGATATGTCCGTGGTCGGCTTCGATGATATGCCGATGGCAGCGCTGGCGAAACCGCCGCTGACCACCATCCGCAACCCGATTCACGACATCGGCTACGCCGCCGCCGACGCGCTCCTACAGCAGATTGAGACGGGCACGACCCTACAGGGCAACTGCCTGATGGAGGGCGAACTAATCGTGCGCGAGAGCGCGGCGCCTCCTCAGTCGCGCAAGGCGTAGGCGAGCGTCTCCAGCAGCGCGTCTTCGTCGTCCACATACGCGCCTACCCGATGCAGCGACCACCGCTCAGCGTGCTCCAACGCCCCGTCGGGCGGCAGCGTGATGAGCGGCGAGAGCGTCTCCAGCTCCAGCATCGCGGCGTTCGTGAACACCTCCGTGTTGCAGCCCAAGTCGGGATACTCTGCGGAGGGATCGTAGGTGTACCGCTTGACGAACAGCGTCTCGCCCAACCAGTACGCCATCCAGCCCAGCGTGTTGCTGACGCCGATTTTGAGCGGCGCGGCGGCGTGCGGGTCTTGGCGCACTTGAATCAGCCGCTTGCCCCAGCGCAGGCGCGGGTCGCTCATATCGGTGTATGCCCACAGCGCGACGCAGCGCACGGGCAGCAGCGCGTCGGGGTGCGGGCGGTATGGCTCTTGGGGGATGAGCGCAACCCCGCCAGGGCGCATCACGCTCAGCGCCCACGCTGCCAGCCGCACCTCCCACAGGTTGCGGTTCACCAACCGATGGCACACCTGCACTGTGTCGGCGTGCGGCGCAATCACCACCTCCTTCTGGATGCCCGTGCGCGGCTCGATCGGCTGACGCAGCAGGAGCTGTTGCCCGTCCCAGTGCCACTCGATGGGGTCGTTGTCGGGGCTGTAGGTGCGGATGGGGTGTTCGGGCGCGTGCCAGAGCCGATGCCCGCCGTAGAGGCGCCAAGTGTTTGTGGATTCGGTTGGCGACGGCTCCGTCCAAAACAGGTTCTCGCCGCCCGCCCACCCAAAGTGCAGGATTCGGATACCGAACAGCGTGGGGACGAGCAGCTCGTAGGCGTCGCTGACAAGGCGTAGGCAGGTGTGCCACGGTTCACGATCCACGACGGTTAGCGTGTACACGCTGAACGACCTCCACCACGCGCTCGATGTCCGCCTCGGTCATTCCTGTCCCAGAGGGTAGACATAACCCCTTACGAAACAGGTCCTCGGCGACTGCGCCGCCCACTGTTTCGCAACCAGCGAATACTGGCTGCAGGTGAAGCGGTTTCCAAATGGGGCGCGACTCGATGTTCTCCGCCTCTAACGCCAGCCGAACTGTTTCAGGCGTTGCACCGAACTCATTAGGTTCGAGTAAAATCACGCTCAGCCAACGGGTGCACTGTCCCCATGGTGCCTCTGGCATGAACCCTATTCCAGGCAGATGCTGCAGGCGGAGGCGATACTGTTCGAAAATCCAGCGGCGTTTTTGCACGCGCTGTTCGAGCGTGCGCAACTGAGCGCGTCCGACTGCCGCCAGCAGATTGCTGAGGCGGTAGTTATAGCCAATCTCAGCGTGTTCGTAGTAGGGAAACGGTTCGCGTGCCTGCGTAGCCAACTTACGCGCGTGCGCAATTAGCCGCTCGTCGTGCGAAACCAGCATGCCGCCGCCTGAGGTTGTGATGATTTTGTTGCCATTGAAGGAGTAGATTCCTGCCAAGCCGAAGGTCCCGGGGGCTTTTCCATAGTAGGTCGCGCCCAACGCCTCCGCCGCATCCTCAACAAGGGCGATTCCGTACCGCTGGCACAGTTCCTGAATGGGCTGGATGTTAGCCGATTGACCATACAGATGCACCAGCACCACCGCTTTGGGGAGGTGTCCACTACGGGCGCGCCGGTCGAGCCATTCAGCCAAGAGGTCTGGATCCATGTTCCACGACTGGCGTTCGCTATCTATGAACACGGGACGCGCCCCCAGATATACGATGGGGAATGCGCTTGCCGCAAAGGTGAGCGTGGAGACGGCGACCTCGTCGCCAGCCCGCACACCTGCTTCAATCAGTGCCAGATGGAGAGCAGCAGTGCCAGAACTGAGTGCAAGAGCGTAGGGCACACCGACCGTTTCGGCGAACTCGCGTTCGAAAGCCTCCACCTGCGGTCCCAGCGGCGCAATCCAGCCCGAAGCGAGCGCTTCCTGCAAAAACGCTTGCTCCTCCCCAGACAGGTAGGGCGGTGAGAGGTAGAGACGATTAGCCATTTGCCACCTCGCGAATCGGGCGTGCTGGCACACCAACGACCACTGTGCGCGGGGGCACCTCGCGCGTCACCACGGCTCCCGCACCAACCACACTCCACGCACCAATCCGAATATTCGGCAATACCACTGCTCCGATACCTACCAGCGCGCCCTCATCGACTTGTACGCCCCCTGCAAGTCGAGCTCCTGGAGCGATATGTACCCAATCACCAACTACACAGTCATGGTCGATGCTGCACGCAGTGTTCAGAATTGCGTGGCGTCCAATTTGGGCTGCGGGCTGAACAACGACTCCTGCGGCAACAAGCGTGCCTGCGCCAATCTCGGCAGAGGGCGATACCCACGCAATCGGATGAATTAGGGTTGCCCAGCGGAGCGCGTACCGCTGGCTCACAGCGTACCGCGTGCGATTGTCGCCAATGCCGATAATCGCCCATCCCTGCCAACCAGCCGCAGCCTCCAACGATCCGAGCACTGGCACTCCCTCTATCGGGTGTCCCCAAAGATTTGGGTTGTCATCCACTGCAGCGTACACAGACCATCCTTGCGCCCGCGCAGTATCGATAACAACTTTCGCGTGCCCTCCTGCCCCCAGCACAAGCAGCGCATCTTCCATCACGAATGCTCTCCGAAGCGCGGCATCGTTGCATGCCCTTGCGCCGAGATGCCCTCGCGCCGCAGCACCAGCCAAAGCGTGCGCCACAGGATTTTCAGATCCAGCCACAAGCTCCAGTTGTCTACATACCAGACATCCAGCTTGAATCGCTCGTCCCAGCTCAGATTGTTCCGTCCGTGGATCTGCGCCCACCCTGTGATGCCAGGCTTGACCTCGTGGCGGCGCGCCTGTTCAGGCGTATAACGCTCTAAGTATTCCATCAGCAGGGGGCGCGGTCCCACAAGGCTCATCTCCCCGCGCAACACATTCACCAACTCTGGGAGTTCGTCCAAACTGGTGGCGCGGAGCCAGCGCCCGAAAGGCGTCAGGCGCATTTCGTCGGGCAGCAACTTCCCTTCAGCATCCCGTAGGTCACGCATCGTGCGAAACTTATACATCACGAACGGCTTGCCATGTAGTCCCGGACGCACCTGGCGGAATAGCACAGGACGCCCCATCGTGCGCCAGATCGCAAGCGCAATCAGCCCCATCACTGGCGCCAGCGCGACCAACGCAATCGCAGAGACCACGACATCAAACACCCGCTTGAGGTGCGCTTGCACTCGTTTCGGCATCATCGGTTATTTTCGGGGATTCTGCCCCACTTCCTGCTACGCCCAGCACTGCCAGAATGCGTTGATTGATTTTATGCACATCGAACCGCTCCTCTGCCAACTTTCGGCTTGCCTGACCCATCGAGAGGATTAGCTCAGGCTGATGAATGAACCGCTCCATCGCCGCAACCAGTGCGTCCACATCGCGCGGCGGTACCAGAAAGCCGTTCACACCATCGACCACCGTCTCGCGGCACCCAGGCGCGTCCGTCGTGATTACAGGGCGCGCCATCGCCATCGCCTCCTGCGTGCTGCGCGGCACGCCCTCACGATACGACGGCAGCACATAGACGCTGGTCTGGGCAAAGTAGGGGCGCACATCGGGCACATGTCCGTGCCATTCGAGAATGCCCGCCTCCGCCCACTGGCGCACCTCGTGTTCACGCAGTGCGCCTGGGTTGGTGTCCAGCCCGCCCAGTAGGAGAAAGCGCGTGTTGGGATAGCGTTGCTTGATGCGTTGGGCAGCTTGGGCGAACTCCACGATTCCCTTCTCCCGTAGCAAGCGCGCAGCGAGGGTGAAGGTGATCGGTTCCAGCATAGGAGGGTGTGCCGCGAACTCCTCAAGATCGACACCGGTTCCGCCAACAACAAGGGCTTTTCCGAGGGAGACAAGACCTCTTTCTGCAAATTCGTGCAAGTCGTCAGAGTTCTGGAACAGCACTGTGTGTGACGCCTGCAGCGCCACACGATACAAAAGGCGCGCTGCGAGATGAATTAAGGCTCCTTTGACGCCAGTAGGTTGCGTAAACGCGTAGCCCAGTCCCGTAACCAAAGCAATCCGACGAGGAATGTTCATGGATTGCGCTGCCAACATCCCATACACAACAGGCTTTATTCCGTAGGCGAGAACCGCTTGCGGTTGGCAGTGCTTGAGACAGCTTCGAAGCGAGGCAACACTACGGATATCGTGAAAAGGATTTGCTCCTGTACGATTTAGGAAATAATCGACAGGTTGCCCTCCCAACATAACCACTTGATCGCGCGTGGCAGGCGTGAAATCGGGCGCAAGCACCCACACCTGAACGCCTTGCTGTACCAGTGCGCGAATTAAGGCGCCTCTAAAGCTTGCCACAGAAGGCGCGTAGTGCGCAATAAGGGCGACTCGAGTCGGCGCTACTCCCACGCGATTCCCTTCCGTTGCAAAAGCTCGCGGTATAACGCTTCCCATCGGTCAACCACCTGCTCTAAGTCGAAGTTCCGCACAACATGCTCGCGCCCTGCAAGTCCCATTCTAAGACGCTGCTCCTTAGGAACGCTCAGGAGACGGCACATCGCCTCCTTAAGGGCTGCTGGTTCTGAGGGCGGTACAAGGTACCCACTGACGCCGTCCAACACAACCTCAGGATTTCCACCGATATTCGTCGCGACAATAGGGAGTGCCGTCGCAGCAGCCTCAAGCAAGGCATTTGACATGCCTTCCCACAGCGATGGCAGTACAAAAGCGTCGGCTGCATTAAGCAACTCTGGAATATCGCGCCGTATTCCCAGCAAGCGCACATGCGTGCCTAACCCTGACGCTGCAATCTGCTGCTCTAACACTGGGTGTAGCGGACCCTGCCCCGCAATCAGTAGGCGAGCGTGAGGATACTCGGAGACGACTTCACGAAACACTTGTATCAACTCGCGATGATTTTTCACAGGCTCCAACCGTCCCACTGTAAGCCAAACAAAAATCTCGTCGGAGTAGCCAAGCGATTCACGGATTGCTTTACGAACAGTCGGGTTCGGCTGGAAACGCGAGGTGTCAATCCCGTTAGGGATGTAGACGATTTTGCTTGGCGGGACTGCGCCCACCTGAATATACCGCTGCTTACCTGCTTCGCTCACCTGCGTCGTGATGTCCGCAAGGGGGTC
>Ga0197143_1001560_pt1 | contig 19148 bp, 18 predicted proteins | sample GBS70_MetaG_FD_148603 | JGI IMG/M metagenome (GOLD analysis project Ga0197143, IMG submission 148603) | Sediment microbial communities from Great Boiling Springs, Gerlach, Nevada, United States - GBS 70_MetaG | ecosystem: Environmental > Aquatic > Thermal springs > Hot (42-90C) > Sediment...
CTAAAATGGCTCCTCTTTTCCAGACGGAAAAGAAAATCCCTCTGGCTGCCAGGATGAGGCCTCGCACCTTGGATGAGTTCGTGGGCCAGGAGCATATAATCGGCCCAGGGAAGGTCTTACGCCGGGCCATTGAAACCGACCGCCTCTTTTCCAGCCTCATCCTCTGGGGGCCACCAGGAACGGGCAAAACCTCTCTGGCCATGGTCATCGCCAATGCAACTAAAAGCCACTTCCAAAGCCTCAGCGCTGTCCTGGCCGGGGTGAAAGACCTCCAGCGCATCATTGAAGAAGCCAAAACGCGCCGTGCCGCCTTCGGCCAGCGCACTATCCTCCTCGTGGACGAAATCCACCGCTGGAACAAAGCTCAGCAGGATGCCCTCTTGCCTCATGTGGAGGATGGAACCATAATCCTCATAGGAGCAACCACGGAAAACCCTTACTTTGAAGTAATCCCCCCGCTGGTAAGCCGCTCGCGGGTCTTCCAACTCCGCCCCCTAACCGAGGAGGAGATCGGCATCATCTTGAAGAGGGCATTGGAGGATAAGGAGCGAGGTTACGGCAACCTTAAAGTGGAAATCTCCCCTGAAGCCTTGGAGCACTTGGCCAGAGTAGCTGGTGGTGACGCCAGGGTGGCCCTCAATGCTTTGGAGCTGGCCGTTGAATCCACCCCTCCCGACCCCGATGGCGTAATCCGGATTGACTTGGATTTAGCTCAAGATGCCATTCAGAAAAGGGCCATCCGTTACGATAAGGAAGGGGATGAGCATTACGATACCATAAGCGCCTTCATAAAGAGCGTGAGAGGTTCGGACCCCGATGCCTCCCTTTACTGGCTGGCCAAGATGGTCTATGCTGGCGAAGACCCCCGCTTCATAATGCGCCGCCTTTTAATCTTAGCCGCAGAAGACGTTGGCTTGGCTGACCCTCAAGCGATTGTGGTAGTAGCGGCTTGCGCGCAAGCCTTAGAGTGGGTTGGTTTGCCTGAAGCCCAGTATCACTTGGCCCTTGCCACCCTCTACTTGGCTACAGCCCCTAAATCCAACAGCGTTGGAGCCTACTTTGAAGCTCTCCGGGAAATTGAAGAGCACGGAGCTGGAGAAGTCCCCCTACACCTCAAAGATTCCAGCCGAGATGCCAAAGCCCTCGGTCACGGAAAAGGCTACCTTTACCCCCACGCCTTCCCCGAACACTGGGTCCCTCAGCAATACCTCCCCGAAGGGGTTAAAGGTGGCTGGTTTAAACCATCAATGCAAGGTTATGAGAAAGTCATAGCTGAAAGGCTGAGGAGGCTAAAATGTTCCGAACAAAAATAGCCTTTTGCTTTGCAATTGCCCTACTTTTAGCCCCCCTTGTGGCGGAAGCTTCCCCCTCACCCTGGGTTTGGACTGGCCTTTACTTCAATAACCCCAACCTTTCCGGTAACCCAACCCTTGTCCGCCAGGATCCGGAGATAAACTTTGACTGGGGGACAGGCTCGCCAGACCCTTCCATCCCACCCGATAATTTCTCAGTCCGCTGGTTCGCTGTAGCCAGCCTTGATGCCGGAAGGTATCGCTTCACTATAACCGTGGACGATGGTGTCCGCTTCTGGGTTGATGGTGACCTATTGATTGATAGCTGGAAAGACCAGCCGGCTACCACTTACACTGCGGAGAAAGACCTTTACGCCGGGAACCATATATTTGTCCTGGAATACTACGAACACGCTGGCTTTGCCGTCATCAAGTTATCTTGGGAAAAAGTTACAGTCCCTACCCCTGGAGTCTGGCTTGGGGAATACTTCAACAACAAGGACCTGGCTGGTTCGCCAGTTTTCACCCGCCAGGACCCAGCCATAAACTTTGATTGGGGGACCGGTTCCCCTGACCCCCGCCTTCCCTCCGATGGGTTCTCTGTCCGCTGGACTGCCGACATCTTCTTCAGTCAGGCCGGAAATTACACCTTTTATGCCCACACCGATGATGGCGTAAGGGTATGGCTGGATTCTTTACCACTCATTGATGCTTGGTGGGACCAGCCAGCCACTACCTACTCTGTGACCCGCTACGTAAGCCGTGGCACCCACAGGATTGAGGTCCGTTACTACGAGAATACTGGTTTTGCCACTATAAAGTTTTGGTGGACCCCTGGCCCCACCCCGCCCGGTGCTGCTATAATAGTGGACGAGCTTGACCCCGGTTTCACTTGGGGAGGGCCGTTGAGGGGGCGCCGCAGCGCTCCGGTAGGCTATGGGGGGCACATGTTCTGGACCCGCAATGCTACCTACAACCTGGAAAACTACGGGATTTGGAAGCCTTCATTGCCCAGACCAGGCTACTACGAGGTCTTCGCATTCATTCCAAGACTGTACGCTAACACTACCAGAGCGCGTTACCGCATCTTCCACGCCGGCCAGCGCCACGACAAAATCGTTAACCAATCCCTCTATGCCGATAAGTGGGTAAGCCTTGGCACTTATTACTTCAATGCCCAAGGCAACGAGTTCGTTTTCTTAGGAGATAACACTGGCGAGCCTTACCTCAGCCGTTTGATAGGCTTTGATGCCATAAAATTTGTGCCCAAATAAGGAGGAAAGGCCATGAAAAGGCTCAAATGGTGGGATTACATCACGATTAACATTTATTGGCTTGGCCTAAACATCGCCTCCGGAAGCATAACCCCGATAATCCTGCCTTTCTTGGTGGCCAAATTTGTCCCGCCTGAAGTAAAAGGCACTTACTTAGCCTATGTGAGGGTAGCAGGCTTGGCCATAGCGATGATGATTCAACCTATGGCCGGCCTTCTGAGCGACCGGAATACCTCCCGTTGGGGCAAAAGGAGGCCTTTCATCTTCGTAGGGACAATTCTGGATTTAATTTTCCTCACCATCATAGCGCTGGCCAGGGATTATTGGACCCTCTTCGCTGGCATTCTGCTGCTACAATTTTCCTCTAACATTGCTCACGGTGCCCTCCAAGGCTTAATCCCTGACCTTGTTCCGGAGGACCAGAGAGGGAGGGCTTCCGGGGTTAAGGCCATCATGGAACTTCTGCCCATCCTCCTTGTCATCTTCGTAGGGCCTTTGGTGGAGAAAGGGTACCTCTGGGGCGCTGTAGGCTTCATAATGTTCTCCTTCGTAGTGACCATGGCCATAACGGTGGCCTTTGTGCAGGAGGAGCCTTTGCGAGAGAAGCCCACAGAACCCTTGGCTGAACCTCTCCTCAGGCTCGTAGCCTTAACCGCCATCTTCGTAACGATAACTCAGATTTCCCAGCGGCTTGTAGGGTGGGTTGGAGGGAAAACGGGGGCCGTTGGCCTTGGCATCTTTGCCGTTGGGTTGGCGGGGCTTTTAGCCATGGCCGGCTCCATAATCATCGGAGTCTATTTTGCAGCAAGGGTTGGCTTAGGGCGAGAGGCCCTCTTCCATTCCGGCTTCATCTGGTGGGTGATAAACCGCCTCCTTTTCCTGGCTGCACTTGGTTCCATCCAAGGCTTTGCCCAGTACTTCCTGGCCGATGTCCTTAAGGTCAAGAACCCAGCTACCCTCACGGCCATCCTCATGGCCGTTGTAGCCGTCTTCCTCCTGCCTTCTGCACTGGTAAGTGGGTGGCTATCAGATAGGATAGGTAGGTTCAAGCTTGTGTTAGCTTCCTGCTTAATAGGAGCCTTTGGAACTTTCCTCTTGCTCCTCTCCCCCAATGTCCCTATGGTTATGGTAAGTGGATGCATAATAGGGATAGGGGCCGGTATATTCATGGCCACCAACTGGGCCCTTGGGACCGACATCGTGCCTCCGGATAAGGCTGGGCTTTTCCTGGGCATCTCTAACCTGGCCGGAGCTGGCGCAGGGATAGTGGGGGCAGGAATAGGCGGCCCCATGGCGGACTTCTTTAACTTGGCAAGGCCTGGACTCGGATGGCTTGTAATCTACGCACTGTACGGTGCTCTCCTCATTCTGGCTGCCTTTACCCTCTTCCGAGTCCGAACGCCAGCGAAAGGGGAGGTGAGCTGAAGCTGAGAGCGAACAGAGCTCAGATAAATAGCGAAGCGGAGCGGCGAAGGGCGCTGGGGGCCGTAACGACACCGCCTGAGCTGGTAGATTTCATGGTCTCCTTGGCCGCGCCGCAGCGTGCTCGCGTGCGGGTATTGGAGCCAGCTTGCGGTGACGCACCTTTCCTTGCCGCCTTTGCCCAGCGTTACGGCTCCCACCATGAACTGGTCGGAGTGGATATAGACCCGGCAGCCGTGGAGCAGGCGCGGCGATCTTTACCTTCAGCAACAATTTTGGAAGCGGATTTCCTGCTCTGGCGGCCTTCTGAACCTTTTGACATTATCATTGGCAATCCCCCGTACGGGATTATTGGCGATGCATCCCATTACCCCATTCACCTTTTGAAGGAGCGAAAGCATTTATACAAGCAGCGCTTCCAGACCTGGCGAGGCAAGTTCAATATCTATGGGGCTTTCATAGAGCACGCTGTGCGCTTGCTTCGCCCTGATGGTAAACTCGTCTTCGTCGTTCCAGCGACCTGGCTTCTTTTGGATGATTTCGCCCTCCTTAGGAAGTTCCTTTCCCGTGAAGGACGCTTGGATGTGTACTACATGGGCCGTCCATTCCGGGACCGAAATGTCGTCGCTGTTGTTTTAGTTCTGGAACGGGGAAGGCAGGGATTAAATCTCTATGACCAAGGGAGCAAGGAGCCATCTGTCAAGAAGGCGGTCTATCGGGGTGAGCTGATTCGGTTTGAGACACCTGAGGCCATTGCCTTTGAGCGCGGGGGAATTCCGCTGGGGGAGCTTTTCAAGATTTACTTTGCTGCCCGCAGCCCGGAAATCCGTCGTCATCCCTCGGTCGTCAGGGAGCCGAAAGAGGGCTTAGTGCCGGTATTGACCGGCCGAAACCTTCGGCCTGGCTGGATTGATTACGATACTTGCTACTCCGGCCTTTGGATGCCACGGGAGGAAGCGCCATCGCTGCGGTTCTTCTACGCTTTTCCCCACATTGTGGTCGGCCACACCAAGGGGGCCCGCGTGGTGGCGGCACGGGATGAACGGTGTTACCCTTGGCGCGAAGAATTCCATTTGGTGCCGAAAGTGCACGGCTTGGACGAAAGGCAGCTAACAGAGTACCTAAACAGTGAACCTGTCCAATGGTATGTTCGCACCCTCTATCGGGACCTGCTTCCTCACCTTACGATGACCCAGCTCCGCCTGGTGCCGGTTCCGCCGGAATTGGTCCCCATTAAGTTTCAAGTTCGGCAGCTCTATTTGTGGGAGGGGGATGTTGAATAGAGAAGCCCAAATTTTGTTAGCCTTTGAGCAGTTCTTGGAATCCTTTCCATTGGAGCGATATCGTCAGGAACTGATGCCGATTAAAACAGTAGAACAGGACTTGCCCCCTGGGTTAAACCCATTGCCTGACATTTACAAGGCCTTCTGGGTAGAAGAACCAGCACAATTCCCGGACTACGAGACGTTTTTTGAAAATTGGTGGAATAGCCACCTGGCACCATTGGATGCATTTATTCGCAGATATTTCTGGGGGTGCTCTTATGAGTTTGTCTACTTGGGCTTTAAAGCTCGCCTGTATCGCACACTGGTCTCTGTGTTAACCCAGTTTCACTTTGGCTATCTGTGGCGGGCGCATTGTGCTTTCCCCCTTGAGGCCTCTGCAGAATTAGACATAAAAGGCATTGATGGCATTGTACATTGTGGGCAGGTAAAGGTAGCCTTGCAGATTAAAAAAGAGACCTATAGGCCGGAGGCTCGTGAGGGTAGGCGGTTTGCCCGACGCTACAAACACGCACACTGGATGATAGAGGTGCCATATACAGTTGCATTGCCTGAGGAAATCCGAATGAATATGGAACGAGCAAAGACATCGGAAACCAAGGCTTGGCATACTTTACGTTTGTTCCTGGCTGAAACATTGCAGCGGAGGCTGCCGAATGGCTTTGTAGTCTTTCAGCCTCATTACCCGCGTCTGGTGGAGCAGTTAATTCTGAGGCAGATTAAGAGAGGAGAAGAGCGAAGCTTCCGTTGGGACGAAACGTTGGCCGTGCTACGTGAATTGATATGAGTTCAAGTCAACGCCAAGCAAGTTCTTATCGTGGATGGTAGTATATGCAAAAGCAATGGATTGTATCAGATCCAAAAGTGATGATGGGAAAGCCCGTCATTGCTGGGACACGCATTACTGTTGAACTCATCCCGGAAAAACTGGCAGCGGGTGAAACTATAGAGCAGATACTTGAGGTTCACCCAAAGCTGACCCGCGAAGCCATTTTAGCTGCATTAGCATTTGCCAAAGAGGCTCTGCGTGCCGATGTAGTTTACCCCTTAGCCAAGGAGTCTACATGAATTTTGTAGCTTACGAAAGTGTTGACCGCTCCATTGTTGAACGTTTGCGGCAAGAGGGAATTCGGGTTTTATGCATTGCCGAGCTGGGGCCGGGGATGCCTGATGATGAAGTCTTGAAATTAGCAAATCAGGAAGCAGCACTGTTGTTGAACATCTTAATATTGAGCTGCCTGGCAGGCTTGGCACCCACTCGTAAATCGGAGATAGCGGCCTTGGCGGTTAAGGAGCACCTTGGCGGAATCCCCGCGTTCCTTTACGGTCATTATGCCAGGAATAATCCGCATGCATCGTGTCAGAGGGTAGATTTTTGGCGGGGAGCTGCACCTAACAAGCACTTCTAATTGACGCGCTTCGCTCGTTCCGCCTATGGTAAGTCACGAGGTGGGAAAATCATGAAAATCCTGAGAGCAGCTGTTAGCTTCTCCCTAATTTTGGGTGGACTTTACCTCTTCATCACTGGCCTCTGGGCCGATTCTTTGGACTTGAACCGCTCAGTTTATCATCGGAATGGGGGCCTGATCGTAAGCATCATCGCTGCCGTGCATGTCTGGCTCAACCGGAAAGCCCTCTTCTCCTACTTCCGAAGGCCATTAATCAGTTCCCGAAAGCCCCAGCCGATTGCCCCTTCGGAAAGGCCTTCTCGCCGAGCTTTCTTTGCCGCTTTGGCTACGGCGATTGGGGGATTTTTCCTCGGCCGGTTCTGGCCCCGAAAAGCCTTTGAGCTGGGTGAGCTCGGCCCTTACACCGACGCTGGTGAATTTTACCATCAATGGAGTAAGCCCGGCTTCACAAGCTCAATAGGCTACCTTGTCCAATGGGGAGGGCCACCCCCAGCCTTCAAGGAATACCCCAGCGCTCCTACCATTAAACTGCCGGAACCTAAACCGCTGGGGAAAATGAGCTTGGAAGAAGCGCTGCAGCGCAGGCGTTCCATCAGGGATTATTCCCAAGCCCCGTTATCTCTGGAAGAGCTTTCCCTTCTCCTCCACTTGGCCGATGGGATAACCCTTTGGCAATACGGCATAGGCTTCAGGACTGCACCATCAGCCGGGGCACTATACCCAATTGAGATTTACCCTGTGGTGAACCGTGTGGAAGGGCTAAAGCCAGGAGTTTACCATTACAATGTGCGCCTCCATGCCCTTGAGCTCCTCAAGGAGGGGGAATTTGGGGCAGAAATGGTTCAGTATTGCGCAGGACAAGAGATGCCCAAAACGGCGGCTCTGACCCTCATCCTTACCGCTATCTTCCAAAGGACTCGGTGGAAATACCGGGAGAGGGCTTACCGGTACGTTCTTCTGGAAGGAGGCCACATAGGGCAAAACGTTTACCTTGCAGCTACAGCTATGGGCATGGGGGCATGCGCCATCGGCGCTTTCTTGGATGACCACATAAACCGCTTGATTGGGGTGGATGGTAAAGAGGAGGCGGTGATTTACGTTTTAACCGTGGGGAAGATTTAGCCGATAAGTTCAAGTTTGGCCAGCCTTACCAGGAGGCGCTTTATGCCTTTGCCTGGGAAAGCCACAGTTACCTCTTCCTCTCCGTTTTTAATTGCGCTCTCCACTACAACCCCTTCCCCAAAGACTGGGTGGCGAACTTTGTCGCCCAGCCGGAAGGTGGGGGAAACAAGCGGAGGTGGGGCTTCTTTCTTCTCTTCCCGCTCCAAATCATCGCTGTAGTAACGCAGGAGGTGGGAAGGGATTTCCTTTATGAAGCGGGAAGGCTCCGAAGGGGAGGAACTCCGGTAAGGGGAGCGGCGGAAAGTGTAGACCAAGTAAACCCTATCCTTGGCCCTTGTTATACCCACATAGCACAGCCTTCGCTCTTCCATCATTTCTTCCAAATCTCCATAGGAGCGGATGTGGGGGAATAGCCCCTCTTCCATCCCGATTATGAACACTACTGGAAATTCAAGCCCTTTGGCCATGTGGAGGGTTAGCAGGACTGGAACTTCTGTCCTTTCCTCCAAGTTATCCACATCCGAAACAAGCGTTACCCCCTCAAGGAAGGCAGCCAACCCCTCGCGTGGAGGGAAGGTAGCATACTCCTCCGCTGCCTTTCGCAGTTCTTGAACGTTCTCCCACCGCTCCTGCCCCTCCGGAGTCCCATCCTGAAGGTAATCCCTGTACCCGGTCCTTTCCAGGACATAATCCAATAGGCTGAGGATGTCTTTCTCATCGGCAGCCTTGGACAAGTCCTCCAAGAGCTCCAAAAAGGCCAGGAGGGAATTGGAAACCTGACGGGAAAAGCCCAGATGCTTTGGGTCGTCCCGGACGAGTTTGAGGACCTGGTAAAGGGAGGAAGCTTTGGAGAAAGCGATGTTCTGGAGGGTCTTAAGCGTTTGGGGGCCAATCCCCCTTGGCGGGACGTTTATTATCCTCTGCAGGCTTATGTCATCCATAGGGTTGAGGATGAGGCGCAGGTAGGCCAGTACGTCCTTTATCTCCTTCCTTTCGTAGAAGCGAATCGCTCCCACAAGCTTATATGGCATGTTGTGCCGGACGAAGGCCTCTTCCACAACCCTGGACTGAGCATTGGTCCGATACATCACAGCGAAGTCTCCGGGGCTGTAGAGCTTTTTGGCGATGAGGCGCTTAATCTCCCGGACCACAAACTCCCCTTCGTCGGCTTCGTCGTAGGCTTCGTAGAGTATCAGGGGCAGGCCGCGCCCCCTTTCGGTGTAAAGCATTTTAGGAGTGCGGTGTGGATTGTGGGAAATTATGCTCCGGGCCGCGTCCAGAATGTTCTGAGTTGAGCGGTAATTCTTCTCCAGGAGGATTATCTTGGCATCGGGAAAATCTTCACGGAAGCGAAAGACGTTGCGCCAATCGGCCCCGCGGAAGCGATAGATTGATTGGTCTTCATCCCCTACGGCGAAGAGGTTGCGGTGCACTTTGGCCAGCTCCCTCAGGATTTCGTATTGGGCCATGTTTGTATCTTGGAACTCATCCACCATGATTTGGAGGAACCGGCGTCGGTATTTCTCCAGAATTTGCGGAGCTTCCCTCCAGAGCCTAACTACGGCCAAGAGCAGGTCGTCAAAGTCCAAAGCATTATGGTTCTTGAGGATTTCCTGGTAGCGCTCGTAGACCCGGCGCATAACTTCTTCCCAGTAAGTGGAGGGGTTGAAATCGGAGGGGAAAATTAACTCGGCCTTGAGGCGAGAAATAGCCTGGAGGAGGGCCGGAGGACGGTACAGCTTCTCGTTCAAGTTCAATTCCCGAACGGCTTGGCGGACTGCGCTGAGCTGGTCCTCTTCATCGTAAATCACAAAAGAAGAAGGGATTCCTATGGCCTCACCTTCTCGGCGCAGGATGCGAGCACAGATGGCGTGGAAGGTCCCAACGGTTAATTGCTCAACCCTCTCCCCAAGGAGCCTATAGAGGCGCTCCTTCATCTCCCTGGCCGCTTTGTTAGTGAAGGTTACGGCCATGATGGAGTAAGGGGAGAGGCCACAGACTTTTATGAGGTAAGCAGCGCGGTGGACCAGGACCTTGGTCTTCCCGCTTCCTGGTCCTGCAAGCACCAGAACCGGCCCCTCTATCGCTTCCACTGCCTCTTTTTGCGCTTCGTTCAAGCCTTCCAAGATGTCCATCTCTGACCCTCAACGGTGAAAAATAGTGCATTTTTCAGGGAAAGAGCCCAGCAGGGCGGCCTTCAAGGCCCCCTCTTCCTCCCCGGACATTATCACCACCTTGAGGTGCGGGATTTTTTCCACAAGCTTCAACATTAGCCTGACTTTTTCCTCCATCCCGCCGGTTACATCAACCCCGTAGGAACCTCGCAAAGCCCCCAGAATGTTCCCCCAATCCGAAGGAGTCACCTCTGGGATAAGCTTGGCCTCTGGGTCCAGAAGCGGATCGGATGTGAAAACCCCTGCCACTTTCCCGACCAAGAGGATTGTGGAAGGGCGAAGTTTCTGGGCGAGGAAGAAGAAAAGTTCATCGGTGGAGACTATGGTGGAACCTCGGACTTCGTCAAAGGCCACGTCTCCGTACACGATGGGGACAAGGCCTCTTTCAAGGGCCCTTTCCACCTGCCGCCATTCCCACCGCACTATCTCCCCATCACGGCAGAGGATGGAGGCCGAAGGCTGTATCGGGAAGGCCTTTATCCCCACGGAAAGCATTGTTTCGGTTACCAATCGGTTCAGGCGGGCAGCAGCGGATGCTGTTTCAGCGAAGCCTCTCCAGCCCTCAGGCCCTTTAACCCCTTCCCTCACGCCGTAGCGCTTGCCCGGGAAGTGGCCGAATGAGCCGCTTCCGTGCCCCACTACAAGCTTAAGCTCGGGGAGGCTTTCCATAGCCTCCTTTATCTCCGCGGCAAGCCTTTCTATTACATCCAACCTTGCGGTGGCCTCGCGGGTTTTATCGGTTATCAGCGAGCCCCCCAGTTTCACCAGGACCGGTTTTCCAGACCTTGATTTCATCCCCTTCTACCTCTACGAAATCGCCGGTGGAAATTTTTTCCCACGGGACAAGGTCCACCATGGGTATATCGGCCATTATAGCTCCTACGGCTACTACGGGGTCGGCCCTGGCGTTAATGATGGCAGCGGGGGCAAGGCCTTTTTGCTTGAGGCGGTAGAGCGTGTATGAACCTACAGTGCTTCCTTTTCCGGTAGGGAAGACCAAGATTTTGCCGGCGATTTTCTGGCCTTCAAGCGGGTGCCCTTTCTCTATCACCTCGCTTGTCTCCGGGTCCACCCCTCCGAAAAAGCTTATTGGCTCTGGAGAAACCAGTGCTTCCCCAGAAGCTTTACCTGCTTTTATTACCCTGCCCCTTAAGGTTGCAGCCTTACCCTCCCTTAACCCATGATGGCCTTTCGTCATCCTCGCCCTCTGGAAAATAAGGTTTTATGTCCAAGATTGGGGTCCCGTTGTAAGCGTCAAGGCCTTTCACTACCAGGCAGTTACCCTCCCTACGGAGCAGTTCCACCACTGTCACCCCTATGCGGTTGGGGCGGACAGGAGCCCTGGTGCTGAAGACCCCTCTGAGGGGTTTTGAGCGGTCGCCCCTCGGATGCACCTTAAGGCAAACTTCTTCCACCAAGTGGAACCAGAAGACAACGATGATGTGGTGGAATTCTTCTATCCCTTCAAGGCCCTCTTCAAGCTCGGGGTTTATCTCCAAAGTGGAGACCACTTGGGACCAATCTACCTTTTCGGAACTTTTTTCCACTTTGTTCAATACCCTGCCGATTGGCCTCAGGGATATTTCCATAGCTCACCCTCCTGGGGCTAATTATAGTTTGCTTGCCTCATAAGGGCAACTGAGCTCTTAAGGGAAGCCAAGGGGCTCTACCCCCATAGCCTCACCGAGGTAGGCGAGCTCCTCTCCAGGGCGCGCAAGGTGTATGCCCAAAACTAAGGAAGGGGCTTCGCCCCCCTCCCAAGGGTGTGCTCGCATTCCCTTAATCCTCACGTGAAGGGCCAGGCGCAATGGCAAGCCTCTGGCCACACTGCAAAGCCTCAGGTTTGGCTTTTAGGGCTCGGCGCGGCCAGCGGCCATTAGCCTTTGCGTTAAAGGTAAGCCAAAGGTATAATGGATAAGGAAAACGCTGAAGGAGGAGAAAATTGCTGCGGAAATACATTTCCCGCCTTATAGAAGGAGAAAGCCTCTCTCCGCAAGAGGCTCAAGAAGCTATGAGCCTTATCTTGGATGAGAAAATTTCCCCCTGGCAAGCCGGTGGATTCCTGGTCGCTCTCCAAATAAAGGGGCTGACCTCTCAAGAGCTGTTGGGATGCGCCTTAGCTATGAAGGAAAGAGCCGTTTTCATAAAGCCAACCCGCGAAGACGTGGTGGATATTTCGGGGACAGGGGGGGACCCTTGGGGAACTTTTAACATTTCCACCACTGCCGCATTTGTAGTGGCAGGGGCGGGCTTGGCTGTGGCTAAGCACGGCGCCAGGGCTGTTGCCAGCAAGTGCGGGAGTGCTGAACTGCTCAATGCTCTCGGAGTAAACCTCAACTTGAACCCCGAAAAGATATCCCGCTGCATTGACGAAGTGGGTATAGGCTTCATATATGCCCCATCTTTCCACCCGGCCCTCCACCACGTCCTTCAGGCCAGGAAGGAAATAGGGGTGCGAACTGTCCTTGACCTGCTTGGCCCTCTGGTGAACCCGGCTGGGGCTAAGAAGCAAGTCTTAGGCTTATACGATGGACGCCTCACCGAGATAGTGGCACAGACCCTCAAAGCCCTGGGAAGCCAATCGGCCTTTGTGGTCTACGGAGCCGATGGCCTGGACGAGCTTTCCACCACTGGGGTCAATAAAGTCAGCCGCCTTGAAAGAGGAACCATTACCACCTTCCCCCTCGACCCCACAGAATTGGGGCTGGCCAAAGCTAAGCTCTCCGACCTCCAAGGAGGAGAGCCGGAGGAAAACGCAGCCATAACCAGGGCTATCCTTGGCGGGGAAAAAGGCCCACGCAGGGACATTGTCATCTTAAACGCTGCCGCTGCCATCTTGGTTGGAGGCAAAGCATCCAGCTTAGAAGAAGCAATAGAAATGGCCAAAGAATCCATAGACTCAGGCCGAGCAATGGAGAAGCTGAACCAATTGGTCCAGTTCACCAATAGGTGAGGAGAGTAGGTATGGCGCAGTTCAGCGTTTCTGTGCAAGGCGAGGTCCCGGAAGAGGAGGTAAAACGCATCCTTGAAATCATAGTCCAGCTTTACGAAAAATCCCCTTTCAAAGCACCGGAGGCCGTGGAAGTGGTGGTTGTGGATACAATCAGCCGGCGAGATAGGATAATGCGGGAGGAAAAGAAAAAGCTTGGGGTAAAGGCCTCCGAGGATTACCCTGTCACCCATGAAGCCTGGTTGGGAAGACCTCGGATAGTAGCTTGTGTGGAGAGTTTGGCGAAGCTTGCCCCTGTGATAGCCAAGGCCTCAATACTGGTAGCAGCTGCCCACTCCATCCTCCATGGCTCCCAGGAATACTACCGCTATCGCCTCTCGCCCGAGGCCGTCCGACGTGGCCGCGAAAAAGGCTGGGATACTGAGCACTTGGAGCAGTTCCTCTACCTTGTAGCTTCAGGCATAAAGAACCTCGCCGTGGCTAAGCTCTTGGTCCGTTGCGGCTTCATCCCCGAGCACATAAACCTTGCTCTGGACCAATTGAGCATAGAAGAGAGTGAGAAATCCCTTTGGCACTTTGTGGAAGGCAACGTTGTAGCTCGGTCCCTTTACCTTGCGAGTTTGCTAAAAAACATCCTATTCGCTTACCCTTCTATACCCTATGCCCCCTATCTTGCCACCAGAATCCAGGAAATCACTGCCCATCTTTCCCCCTCGGCGGCATGGCAGCTACGCTCTTTGGGGATGGAACTTGCCCAGACCTTCCCTGGCGACAGCAAAAGCTTCTTCATACCAGCGTTTGAGAGGGCTTGGAGCAAATTGGTGGAGGAAAAAATAATTTGAAGAAAAAATTCATCGCTCTTATCGCCCTTTTTACCCTATCAGGGTGCACTTTGCCTACCTCAACTCCCTTTCCCCCAACTCCGTCACCCGTTCCATCCCCTTCCCCTACCTTCTTCCCGACTCTTGATCCGTTGCCGTCAGAACTTCCAGTTCGGGACCTGGCGGAGATAGCGACCAGGCTTGGTAGGATACCTTCGGGGCCCATTCCGACCCCAACGCCTGCTTCCTACCATCCAGGGCAAGAAACTGTCTTTTGGCTTGTGGATCACGCCGCCAACCGCTACTTCACAACCACTGCTACCCTATCTGTGCTCACCTCTAATTTCTGCGTGTGGGTGGAAAAAGGGGCCTCAGTGGACCAAAAATCCCTCAAAACTTCCATTATGCGGTTTGAGCGTGAAATCTATCCACGCTTAATGGAGATCTTCGGCCCAGATGCCCCCTGGCCTTGGAGCGATTCTTGCTTACACATCTTCAACGGCTTCATCCCTGGGGTTGGAGGGTATTTTTCCGGAAGCGACTCTTACCCCCGCCAGGTCTTCCCTTACTCCAACGAGAAGAAGGTCTTGTACATCAACCTTGGGGCTGTGAGTCCTGGAACCAAAGCCTACATTCCGATCCTGGCCCATGAACTTCAGCACCTGCTTCATTGGCACATTGACCGCAACGAGGATACCTGGGTGAACGAGGGCTTATCCGAGATGGCCGAACTCTTAAGTGGGCTATACCTTGACGCTTCCACAAGGTCCTTTGCTGTGCGACCCGATATACAGCTTACTTCCTGGCCCGATAGCCCCGACGCGGCTTACCCCAACTACGGAGCAAGTTTCCTCTTCATGGCTTACTTCCGGGAGCGCTTTGGGGAAGAAGCTTTCCGTCGCCTGGTAAAATCCCCCCTCAATGGCCAACATGCTTTCAATGAAATCTTGGCACCCCACGGCCTCAGCTTTGAAGACCTCTTCGCCGACTGGGTTCTTGCCAATTACTTTGATGCTCCCGACTCCGGCTATGGTTACCGCGAGCTTAACCCCCAACCTCCTGAGGTTTCTGCGACCATTTCTACAATCCCGTTTACCATAACCGAGACCGTCCACCAATATGGTGCCGACTATTTTGAAGTCCGGACCGAAAAGCCCGTCCTCTTGCGCTTCTCCTCTAATCCTACTATTACCTTAGGCCCGCCATCTCCCCATAGCGGCAAATTCATGTGGTGGTCTGGCCGGGGCGATGAGAGCGATTCAACCCTAACCCGCAGCTTCGACCTCAGGAATGCCAATAAGGTCACATTGCGCTTTTGGACTTGGTACGACCTGGAGAAGGACTACGATTACGCTTACTTGGAGATTTCATCCGATGGAGGCAAAACCTGGAAAATCTTGGAAGGACCCCGCTCAACATCAGAGAACCCAATGGGGAACAACCTCGGCTACGGCTACACCGGGGAATCCGGCGGCTGGGTTGAGGAAGTGGTGGACCTTACCCCTTGGGCCGGGAAGGAAATTTTGCTGCGCTTTGAATGCATAACGGATGATGCTGTAAATCACCCTGGCTTCTTCTTGGATGACATATCCATCCCCGAAATCGGCTACTACGAGGATTTTGAAAGCGGGCGTGGGGGATGGGAGCCCAATGGCTTCGTCTACACCAATGGAGTCGTTAAGCAAATGTGGTTACTTCAAGCCGCAAAAGCGGGCAAACCGTTGGACGTAAAGCGGTGGAAGGTAGAAGGAGGTTCTCCTTTAGAAGTGGTTTTAGAACCGGGGGTAGTGTTAGCTGTGAGCGCTTTCGCCCCTGCTACCACTGAGCTTGCGTCTTATACCTTAAGTTTTGAGCCCCTTCCCCTCGGCCAATGAGACAACATAAGCCCACTGCTGAAGCCCTCATTTTCCCCAAAGCCATATCCCCTCTTCAGAGCCGCGAACCCTTTCCATAGAAGGGTAGTAATACATCCCCACTGCTATTTTGAAATCCCCTTCCACTGGGGGAAAATCGGCCCAAGTGATGAGGAAATCCCCTTTGGCCCAGGCTTTGGAGGAAGTGGGTCCATCCTGTGCCTGGAGAAACTTGCCCCCAAGGTAGAGGTGGTTGAACTGGTGGACATGCTTCCCTTCAGGCTCTTCTACCTTCCACAAAGTCTCAACCTTTATCCTTTCTGGGCTTTTCTTCATATTCCATCCTTCAAGCTTGACCCCGCAACCCAGACGGGCAGGCTTCGCAGGCCTGAAGCCTATCGGGCGGGCTCCTTTAAGCTTAAGCATTCCCCAAGGCATTTCCCCTTCTCTCCGTGGGAAAAGGTACAGCTCGTAACTTCTATGGGGTAAATGGGCTATCGCTTCCTGCCAGGCTGGCATCCAAGGCCCTACAAAAAGGAGCCACGAGGGTTCAGCCGGGATTATCAGGGAATGTAAACCGTTAACAATTCGGTGGGGGTAACCCCAGAAAAGAACTTCCACAACAGCCGCATCTCCATCCTGCTCCGGTCGGTCTCCTGGGGCCACTACTATAACTGGTGTACCGTCCTTTACAAAGCTCACAGCTGCCTGCTGGAGAGCCAAGGGAGCGCTTAATCCGCCAGGCACAGGCTTAGCAGCCCAGGTCTTAAGCCCTTCTGTGAACGTCACCCCTTGCCCCAAGGCGATACCTAAAGCGAGAAGTACCCCTGCCAGGCGAATCCGACGCGGAAGCATATTTACCCCATAGCCTGCGGCCAAGAACAACGGAGGCAGAGAAACGAGGTGGTAGTGTATGTAGGGGGTAGAGACATGAAAGAGCCAGAGGATGGTACTGGCCAAGCCAGCTATTAGAAAAGGGGCATTGGATTTTTCCCTGGAAAAGCTTATTAAAGCCCACCCTATCCACAGAGCGAGGATTATGGTCAATGGCAAGGCTTTCCAATTGCCATTGGCTCCTGGGCCAAAGATAAGGGTTTCCCATCCCCACCCGGTCACAATCTTGAGGGATTGAACCAGGCTTTCCGGGCTTACCTGTAGTTTTAGGCTTACTCCTTTCATCGCCCCTACTGCTTTCCATCCGTAAATTAGGGCTGGAATAATGGCCACTAAAAATCCTGAGAGCCAAAGCCAGCGCTGCTGCCGGGAGCTCTTCAATGCGAAGTAAGCAGAAGGAATGAGCAGGGCAATCCCGGCGTAGTGCACTTGGAAAGCGAACCCGGCTATAAAGCCGTTGAGGAAAATGGCTGGCTTTTTTCTGCTGAAAGCTGCCGTTACTAACCAAGCCGCACTGAAGATAGGAAGCCAGTTTTGGGGCCAGACACTGCGGGAGTAGAAAACAAGGTAAGGGGAGCCAGCCATGAGCCAAGCAGTAACCAGGCCTGGCTCCTGTCCCCATCTTGAGCGTGCCACCAACCATGCGGCCAGAATGCTCAAAAGGCTTAATAGCCCTACAAAAGAGGAAGCGAACACAGGGTTAGAGCAGAGGGCGTAAGGAAGGGCAAAAAGCCAAACTTGAGCTGGAAGGTTAGGTATTCCAGCAGAGGAAGGTAAGCCTGTAGAGGGGAAAATCCCCTTTCGGGCAAGCTCCAGAGCCATCAAACTCAAGCGGGCTTCATCAAAAGCGAAGGGGTTCAAGCCTGGCCATCCCAGCCGTAGAATCCCACCCCAAACAAGTGCCCCTGCCAAAGCTACAATTTCAACCTTGATTGAAGGTTTCCTTCTCCCCAATTTGGGCCCTTCCTTCCGGCCCGAGTATACCAAAAATCGTGGGTGGTGACAAATAAGGGGTACTGGAGGGTAGGACTAAGGTACTATTGCGCTTGCAAGGTTTTCGGAGGTATATTAAAATTGCTGAAAACACAAGAGAAAGGAGGTGAGTGGCCATGTTGCTCAAGCGTGAGAAGGGGCAGGGTCTGGTGGAGTACGCCCTCATCCTGGTCTTGGTGGCCGTCGTGGTCATCGCCATCTTGGCCATCCTGGGCCCGACCATCGGGAACGTCTTCAGCCGGATCGTTGAGACCCTCCAGTTCTAAATATAGAAGGCCCACTGGATCCTTCCCAAAAGGCATCAGGCCCCGCCCTTTAATGGGTGGGGCCTGGGATTTTGATTGGCATTTTCATAAAAATTGTGGTATAATAAAAGTGATGAAACGAGGCAAGGAGCGAGGACAAAGCCTTTTAGAGTTTACGGCTGGGGCGGCTTTTCTCATAATTTCTTTGCTCGTCCTTTTTGAATTTGCTTTGATTTTCTTTGCCTATCTAAATGTCCTAAGTGCGGCCCGAGCAGGTTGCCTTTATGCTTCCAGCCACCCGGATTGGCTAAGAAGGGTACAACAGCCGGGATACAATCCGGCTGGTGACCCCGATTACGAGCAGTATTACACACGGATTTATTACGAAGCGCAAGGAGCGGGCCTTGATACCAGAAACCTAACTATCTACCTTCCAGAGATGGACCAAGGAGTTGGCATAGGGAAGCCGGTAAGGGTCAAAGTAAGGTATGAACTTTCTACCTTCTTCAGCTCGGTAGAGTTACCTTGGTTTGGCCGTTTCGGCTTTCCTAACCGTTACCGGATTACGGCTCAGGTCACGATGCCTATAAGGGGTGAATGAGGATGAAAGGCCAGGCTCTTGTGGAATTTGCTTTGGTCATAGTATTATTCTTGGCCCTCCTCATAGGGCTTGTCATCTTCAGCTTGGCCTTTTACACCTACATAACCCTTGGCCACATGGCCAGGGCTGGGGTAAGTTACATGATGGACAATGCCCTTACCCTGGCTGAGTGGAATGAGCAGCATCCTGACCAGCCCGATAAACCCTTGAAAGATTACATAAAGACCTTGGCTGGCTTCTTAAACACCAATGAGCCTTACCCAATGCAGATTCAGGTAAATCCACCTCCAGATCAAAGGATGCCAGGGGGTTACTTTGAAGTGAGGGTTTCTTACTACTTTGACTATTTATCCCTGAGTCTACCTGACCCCCTGAGCGGGAGAGAAATCCAAGTAATAAGACCAATAAGGATAAGCGCTGCGGCAGGTTCATTCTTTGAATGAAGGGAGGGGACATGCGAAGGGAAAAAGGTCAATCTATACTTATCATTGTGGTGGCAATAGTAGGCCTGTTAGCCTTGTTTGCCCTGGTGATAGACATTGGAAACTACTATGCCCAACAGCGCATTGTTAAGAATGCAGCCGAAGCAGGAGCTCTCGGTGGAGCTCTTAGGTTGAGCCAGCCGAACGTCACAAACCAGAACGTCCTCTTGGCCGTGCGCGATTACGTTGAACGCAACGGCCTATCCTGGCAGAATGACCAAATAGAAGCTTATTACCTGGACCAGAACGGCGACGTCTTGGGTTTAATTCCAGCTAACAACAACCCCCCGCCATCCGAGGCCAGCGGGGTTCTGGTTAAGGCCGATAAGACCT
>Ga0197143_1001563_pt1 | contig 19125 bp, 18 predicted proteins | sample GBS70_MetaG_FD_148603 | JGI IMG/M metagenome (GOLD analysis project Ga0197143, IMG submission 148603) | Sediment microbial communities from Great Boiling Springs, Gerlach, Nevada, United States - GBS 70_MetaG | ecosystem: Environmental > Aquatic > Thermal springs > Hot (42-90C) > Sediment...
TTCTATTTTGTTTTTATCGTCCCTATAAGGGGTTGAAACATATAAATTATTATTCAAATCAACATTACACCAAAAGTTTTTATCGTCCCTATAAGGGGTTGAAACTTGATAATTTCAGGGGGGGGTTTTTTGAATTTTTTTGTTTTTATCGTCCCTATAAGGGGTGGTTGACATAAATCTTCAAACTCTTTTATAATGTATTCTTTCTCTTGTTTTTATCGTCCCTATAAGGGGTGGAAGCTAAAATATGTTTTTTCAATCATAAGTTAGAATTAAAGTTCTTATCGTCCCTATAAATGGTCGAAACTTAAACCTTTTAAACTGATATAAAATGGAAAAGCTATTTATTGGACAAAGCATTAAAAATACCCTAAGTTTTTGCTTTGGGGGGCAAAGCATTAAAATTTTCAAAATGTCTAAAATTTTTATAAATAACAAAGAGTGTGAGTTTAAGCAAGGTGAAACAATTTTAGAAGTTGCCTGGAGAAATAACATATTTATTCCTGTTTTCTGTTATCATCCTAAGATGCCCTATGTTGCTGCTTGTAGAATTTGTAATGTTGAAGTTAAGATGAATAATGTTACGAGAATTATGCCTGCTTGTGCAACATTATGCTCAGATAATATGGAGATTATAACAAATAGCCCTATTGTTAAAAATGATATTCAAAAAGGTGTTCTTGAATTGTTATTATTAAATCATCCTTTGGATTGTCCTACATGTGATGCGGGAGGAGAATGTGATTTACAAGAACTAACATTAAGATTTGGAAGTGATAGAAGTAGATATGAATTTCCAAAAAGGGAATTTGAAAGAAAGAATGTTAGTCCATTTCTTGATCTTTATCCAAATAGATGTATTGAATGTGATAGATGTAGTAGATTCTTTTGGTTAATTGGAGGTGGGACTGAGTGGGGAACTTATAACAGAGGTTGGTATGAAGTTTTTGGTGTTTGGGAAAAGGAAATTATAGAAAATGAATTTTCTGGAAATATGTGGGAAATTTGTCCGCTTGGTGCAATAAATGATTCAAGTTATAAATTCAAAGCAAGACCTTGGGAAATTGAGAGTGTTGAAAGTATTGCTCCTGATGATTCCATAGGTTCTAATATATATGTTGAGGTAAGGAGAAAAAAGCCTTTAAGTAGAGGGCCTTTTGAAATTGGTGGTAAAAGAAAAGATTTGTTTAAAGTTTATAGAATTACTTCAAGAGATAATCCTTCTGTAAATGATTTTTGGCTTTCAGATAGAGAAAGATATTCTTATAGTTGGTTAAATGCTGAAAATAGAATTGCTTATCCAACAATTAAAGAAAATGGAAATTATAGGAAAGTTAATTGGGATTATATCTTAGATGCTATTTATGAAGATATTAAAAATTTGAAAGGTGATGAAATAGCATTAATTAGTGGTGCAAGAAGTTCAAATGAAAGTGCATTTATTTCAAAGATATTATTTAAAGAATTTTTATTTACTGAAAATATAAGCTTTTTGAATTATGATATAGACCCAATAAAGGAAGTTTTTGGATATTCCATAGGAAATGCTAAAATTACTGACATTGATAATGCTCAAAACATAATTATTTTTGGTGATATTAAGAATAGCTTTCCAATTCTTGGAATTAGGATTATTAAAGCAAAAAGAAATAATGCTAAGGTTTATGTTTTTAATTTCTATAAGGAGAGATATATAAATGAAAATTGGGCAAAAGGTATTTTATTTCATCCGAATGAAACTGAATTTTATGCTTATAAACTTTCAAAATTACTTAAAGATGGAGAAAAATTTGAAAATATTGAGCTAAAACAAGGAAAAACCATTATTATTCTACCTGATAATTTACCTTATAGTGTAATAAGGAATATTTTAGTTGGTTCAGTTTATAGAGAAAATTGTAATGTTTTAATTTTGAGAACAAGACCTAACGCACAGGGATTTATTGATGTTGGATTAAATAATGTTTCAATTTATGATATTATTCAAAAAGCAAATGAAGGTAAAATTAAAGCACTATTTATATGGCATACTGATTTAATTTTAGAATTTCCAAGTAGAAATGAAATTGAAAATGCTTTAAGTAAAATTCCTATAATTATTTATATTTCACCTTTTGCTGACTATTCTATAAAATATGCAAAATATATTTTACCTGAAACAACAATTTTTGAAGAAGATGGAAGTAGAACGAATTGCGAAGGAAGGGTTCAGATTCACAAACAAGCATTATGGAATTATGAAGATAGTATGCCTGCTTGGTGGATATTTAAAAGTTTAATTAAAAGATTTGGAATAAATTTAAATATCAACTCCATAGATGATATTAGAAATTTAATGAAAAAAGAAATGTTTGAATATAATAGTGTTAGCTTTAATAAAAAGCCAAATTATAGGAATTATCCATCATTTATTCCCTCAATCAGAAAGCTTATAAAATTTTATGAATACGATTTAGCAAATTATATTCTTTCATATAAAAAAGTTGATTTAATTGAACCAAGTTCAAAGCCAATTGAAAATGTTTTAACAATAGCAAATCATATATACAAAAGTTCTTACTATGCATGTAGAAGTGAAATTTTTTATGATTATATAAGACCTTATATAAGAACTATTGAAGCAAACTCAAAAACATTAAAACAAATTTCTATTGAAAAAACCATTAAAATTGGTGAAGAAATTTTTGAAGTGAAAATTAATGAAAATATTGTTGATAATGTTTTAATTTACAGGCCACTTTTCTTCGATAGTAAAATAAATTATTACTTAAATAGAGAAGGGTTATTAAAATTATGAAGACTTATAAAATCGTTAATTTAGGTTGTCCAAAAAATATTGTAGATAGTGAAGTTATTATGGGCTTATTGGAAAATGCCAATTATAAATTTTCAGAAAATGGTAAAATTGTAATTATAAATACTTGTGCTTTTATTGAAAGTTCAGTAAAGGAAAGCGAAAGTGAAATAGAGGAATATATTCAAAAGAAAAGAAATGGTGAAATTGAAAAGTTAATTGTAGCGGGATGTCTTGTCCAAAGAAAAAAGCAAAAGCTTTTAGAAGAGTTTCCTGATATTGATTTAATAATCGGACATGATGATATTGAAAGAATTGTAGATTTAATTGAAGATAAATTAAAACCAAAAATTTTTGAAAATCCAAGATATATTCCAAACTCAAATTTACCAAGAATTATTACAACAAATTATTATGCTTATGTTAAAATTGGTGAAGGTTGTTCAAGAAGATGTTCATTTTGTACAATTCCTTCAATTAGAGGAAATTTTCGTTCAAGACCTATTGAGGATATTGTAAATGAAATAAAAATACTTTCAAAATTAAATATAAAGGAAATTATATTAGTTGCACAAGATTTTACACTTTATGGATATGATTTGTATGGTAAATGTGCTATTGTTGATTTAATTGAAGAGTTAAATAAAATTAATGAAATTGATTGGTTTAGGGTCTTATATGTTCATCCTTATGGAATTGTAAAAAATGAAAATTTTATTAAATTATTAGCTAATTCAAAATTTGTTCCTTATCTTGAAGTTCCAATTCAACATATAAATGATAGAATTTTAAAACTTATGAATAGAACAGGTGGTAAATTTGCTATATTAAAAGCTCTTGAAATAATAGAAAAATATTTGAGAAATTATACATTAAGAACCGAAATTATCGTTGGTTTTCCTTCAGAAACAGAAAACGAGTTTAATGAATTAATAGATTTTATTTTGGATAGTCCATTTTCAAGAATTGGTGTCTTTCCATATTATAGGGAATTTTCAACACCTTCTTATGATTTTGAGAATCAAATAGATGAAAGCGTTAAAAATGAAAGATATGAGATAGCAAGAGAAGTTTCATTTAGAAAATTTTTAGAATTTCAAAAGAATTTAATAAATAAAAAAATTCCTGTTTTAATTGAAGATTATGAGAGAGGTTATTTTTATGGTAGAACAATTTATGATGCACCAAATGTAGATGGTAGAGTTATTCTAAAAGGTTCTTTCAAGCTCGGAAAAATTTATGAAGTTGAAATAAATAATGTGAATGAGGAGGGGGATTTAATTGCTAAGCGATGAAAAAGTTTTTAAAATGATGTTAAGAGATTGTAAAAAATTATTAAAAAAAGGTGAAATACCAATTTGTGCTATAATTACTAATGGTGAAAAAGTCATTTCAAAAGGATTTAATAAAACCAAAAATGATGTTTTAGGACATGCAGAAATTATTGCTATTAAAAAAGCTATAAAAAAATTAAAAGTTAAATTCTTAAATAATTATAAAATTTATGTAAATGTTGAACCTTGTATTATGTGCTCCTTTGCTATTGTTCTTTCAAGGATTTCTGAATTAATTTATGTTTTAAGAGAACCAAAATTTGGTGGTGTTTATAGTCTTTATCAAATTCCAAATGATATTAGATTAAATCATAGGGTTATTGTTAGGAAAGTTAATTATTTTGAAGAAGAATTTAAAAATTTATTAAAATTATGGAAAGAATAATAGTAAAACCTACAATTGATGAAATTTTAAATTATCCAAAAGTTGTAAGTGGTCATCAACCAATTTTTTTCTATTATGGAATTTTATTAAAGGCAATTTTGCTAAATAATCATAAAAATCATATTTTTTTAATAGCTGATCATGATGAAAAGAATGAAATTTTCACTTGGACAATAGATGATAATTTCAACATTCATAAAATTCATTTTTTGAAATTTAATGAAAAAATTATTTTTGAAAAGTTTCCACCTATTACTCAAAGAGAAGTTTATGATTTTTATAGAAATCTTAGAGCTTTTACAAATAAAAAATTATTGAAAAAATTAGATTTTGCTTTTGAAATAGCATTTAATTTAGTTAAGGAGATTGATAATTATAGTGATTTTATGATAAATTGGGTTTCTAAGTTTTACAATTTAAATTTAAATGTTAAGAAAGTTTCTGAAATATCAAAAACTGATGAATTTAAAAATTTTGTTGTTGAGATTTCAAATAGTGATTTTAACAAGAAATTTAATGAAGTTTTATTAAAATTAAAAAGAAAACCATTTAGACTCCTTCAAGAAAATGAACTTCCATTTTGGAAAATTATTAATAATAAAAGAGAGCCTTTATTTAGAGATGATTTAAGAAATTTGGATAAATTAGAAATTAGACCAAGAGCTTGGACATTAACATTATTTTTTAGAAAAAATGGATGGGCATTTTTACATGGTAAAAGTGGTTATGGTTATGATAAAATTATTGAAATGATTTTTGAAAATCTTTCTCCAAAGTTTCTTATTACAGGTGATAAATTTTTAAATTTAGATATTGAGATTAAAAGTTTTGATGAGTTTTATAAGCTTAAAAATATTATTAAAGATTTAAAGTGGCACTCTGAATATCTATTTAAGTGCTTTTGTCCTTTAAAAGATATAAATTATTTTTTTAATTGGAATTTGAAATTAGATGAAAATCCTATTAAATATAAAAAGTTCAATTTAGTTTTAGAAAATCCCAAAGCCTATAAATTAATTAAACAAATTAATCAGGAATTATTTTTCCAAGCACAAAAAAACAAAATTCATAGTTATTTAATTGATTTGTATAAAAAGGCTGAAAATTGTTCATTTAGAGAATTTCCATTTTTTATTATTTAAAGCACTTTAAAATTTTCAAATATGATTAATTATAAAAAAATGGATGCTTGTGGAAACGATTTTATTGCTATAAATTATGACAACTTTAAAAAAATAAATAATCCATATATTTTTGCTATTAAAGTATGTGATAGAAAAAACATAGGTGCAGATGGAATTATAACAAACTTGCCATCTAAGAACTGCGATTTCAAATTTTTATATATAAATTATATGGGTTATAATGTTCCATTCTGTGGTCATGCAATTAGGTCATTATCATTTTTAAGTTATATTTATGGAAATAAAAAAAATGAAATGATTATTGAGACTGAAATTGGAATAAGAAAGACAATAATTAAAGAATTGAAGGAAGAATCTGCTTTCATAGGTTTGGAATTTGAAAATTTTGAAATTGGAGTTAGGCATTATGTTAAGAGAGTAGAAGATATAAATAATTTTGATTTGGAAAATGAAATTAAGGAATTTTTTAAAAATTCTGATGAACATTTTAATATATATAGTGAAATTGAATTAGGTAAAATTGCTATTAGAACATGGGAATATGGACACCAGAAAGAAGCATTAAGCTGTGCAACAGGTTCCTTAGCTTGTGCTTTAAATTATTCAAAAGAAAAAAAATTAAGTTATATTGAAGTTATTCCAAAATCAAAAAAACCAATATTTATAGAAATTTTAAAAGATAAAGCAATTTTATGGTCTTATATTGAAATTTTACATCAAGGAGAAATTTATGAAAGCAATTATTTTTGATAGAGATGGAACAATTATTGAAAATGTTCATTATCCAAAATATCCCTGGCAAATAAAATTAAAAAAGGGAATAAAAGAAAAAATGTTTAAATTTTATAAAAATTACGAATTTTTTTTAATAAGCAATCAATCAGGTATAAAAAGGGGATATTATTCTTTTAGAGATTTAATGGAAATTCACAAATACCTTGAAACATTAATTTATCCAATAAAGCTTAGAGAAGTTTTTTATTGTATTCATCATCCAAACGAAAGTTGTTCTTGTAGGAAACCTAAATGCTATTTTTTAAAAAAAATTATATATAATTATAAAATTGAAATAGAAAATTCATTCTTAGTTGGTGATAGTAATGTTGATGAAGAATTAGCAAAATGCTTTAACTTGAAATTTATTCATATTGAAAATTTTCTTTCTTATTGAATTAAACGATTTAAATAATTTAGATATTTCAAGGCAATTTCTCTTGAAAAAATAATTAGTAAATTTTCGTCATTATCATTATCAGCATTAGAAGAGAAATTATAAGAACCTGTTATTACAATTGAACTATCAATTATTATTACTTTATTGTGCATATTTTTTGGATTTTTATCAATATAAACATTCATTCTTAAATTTTTAAATTTTTCGTATTCTGAAAACTTATTAATTTGCCTCTTTTCAAATAAACCATTAACCTTGACACCTCTCTCATAAGCTGAAATCATAGCTTTTGCTATTCTATCATGTGTAAATGAAAAAGCCATAAAATCAATAGTTTTTTTAGAGTTATTTATAATTTCAATAATTCTTCTACTTGGCTTATCTTGCGGAGAAAAATAATTTTCTATTCTTAAACCATCAATTGTAATGATATTATTTCCTATTTTTTCTTTTCTTCTTGAAAATTTCTTATATTTAAACATTTGCTCAAATTCCTTTAAATAATTATTAGCAAGTAGTTTTGAGCGAATTATTAAAACATTATTATCATTGAGAAATATATCATTATTAGTCCAATTCATTGAGCCTGTTATTACAATTTCACTATCTATAACAGCAAATTTATGATGCATATAACTTGCTTCATTTTGAAAAACAACTTCTATATTATTTTCAATAATTTGTTTTAGTGCTTTATAATCTGAATTTTGTTCATCAGTTATAACTTTAACATTAATTCCTCTCTTCTTAGCATTTACTAAACTTTTGGCAAGTTCTTCATTTCCAATTTCAAATACCGCCAAATATATACTATTCTTAGCATTATCAATATAAAATTTTATATTTGGAATAATTTCATCATATCTTGTAAATAAAACTTTTATTGAACTTCCTGATTCAACAATTTTATGATTTTCATTAAATTCACAACTTCTAAAAACAGAAGAAGTTAAAACAATAATAAAACCTATAAAAATTACAAAAAGGCTATTTAAATTTTTTCTAAATTTTCTTCTTTTCATTTCTTATTTTCTCTTTTATTTCCTTAATAGTTAATCCTTGATTATAGAGCTCTTCTATAAAATTTTCAAGCTCTTTATAAAATTTTTCCGCTTCGTCATCACTTAAATTTTCTGTTAAAGATTCATCATCGTAAATCCAATCGTAAATTATTTTCATTTCAATTTCTTTTAAATTGAAGCAATTATTAACATTTTCAAAAGCTATTTCAATAATTTCATTAAGAGGTTTATTTAAAATTTCACTTGCTTTTTTATAAATTAATATAACATTCTTAGGCTCGTTAAATTCTTCATTTAGTTGTGGTGGAATTAAATATGGACTATCGGTTTCAAAGAAAACATTTTTCATATTTGTTATTTTAAGAGCATCTTGGATATGTTTATTTTTATATAAAAGCATTCCTGAAAATGAAACAAAATAATTTCTATCTAAAATTTTCTTTATAATTTCTTCATTACCACTAAATGAATGAAAAACAACAGACCTCAAATCGTAGTTTTTTAGAATTTCAAGAGCGATATTAAATACTTCATAAGAATTTTTTTTATCTCTTAAATGTAAAACTATTGGAAGGTCATATTTTTTGGCAATTTCAATTTGTTTTTTAAATCCTTCTATTTGAACTTCTTTTTCAAATTTATTCCAATAAAAATCAATTCCAATTTCTCCAATAGCTATGACTTTTTCTGAAATTAAATTTTCAATTTCATTAATATCTTCATTTATACTATTTGGATGAATACCAATAATTGAATAGACAATATCATAATTATTTGAAATTTCAATAGCTTTTTTTGAGGAATTTATATCATAACCCACACAAAAAATTCGCTTTACATTATTTAAAATAGCATTTTCAATAACTTCATTTAATTTATCATATAATTTTTCATTGTTTAAGTGAGCATGTGTATCAATATAAAATTTCATATTCTTCCAATTAGATAATCGTTTTCAATCTTTTCAATAAAAACATTAAGAATTTCATTTTTTAAGTTTTCGTTTGATTGAACTTTAACTTTAAGATAGTTATTACTTGTTCCAATCCAATAGTTATTTTTATAATTTTCAAATAAAACTTCAAGGTTCTTATTTAAAAATTTTTTCATATATTCAAGTTTTTTAATTTTTGATAATTCAAAAAGTGCTTTAACTCTTTGCTTTATAACTCTGTTTGGAACAATTGGTTTTATATAATAAGCGGGTGTTCCCTCTCTTGGTGAATATTCAAAAACATGAATATAACTAAATGGAAATTCCTTACAAAAGTTATAAGTTTCTAAAAAATTTTCATCAGTTTCTGTTGGAAATCCTACAATTATATCTGTTCCAATACTAACATTCTCAATTTTATTTAAAATTTTATCAACAATTTTTTTATAAATTTCAATTGTATAAGGTCTTTTCATATCTTTTAAAACTTTATTTGAAGCACTTTGTAATGAAATATGAAAATGTGGCATTAAATTTTTTGGATATTTCAAATATAATTCAATTAATTCATCAGTTATATGAAGAGGTAAAATGGATGATAATCTAAAACGAAAGTTGGGGAAATTTTCACAAAGATTTCTTAATAAATAAGCTAAATTTAATTTCCATTCCTTACCCCAATCGCCAACTTGTATTCCTGTAATCATAACCTCTTTAAATCCTCTTTTATTTAAAATTTCTATTTCTTTGAAAATTTTTTCAATTTCTTTACTTCTACTTTTTCCTCTTGCTATTCTAATAGCACAATAAGAACATACAAAATCACAACCTTCTTGAACTTTTAATACCGCTCTTGTCCTGCTTTTATAATCATAAATAATTGAATTTTCAGGATTTTCAATATTGAAAAATTTTAAAACTTCACTTATTGAACCTTCAAAATCCGCTAAATTTAATTTTTTTAATTTTACTAAACAACCTGTAAAAATTACTTTTGCATTATCGTTTTTTTCTTTTAATGCTTTATGTAAAGCATGTCTTGAATCTCTTTCCGCTTTTTGTGTTACTGCACAAGAATTTATTATAATATAATCCGCATCTTTTAAATCCTTAGTTTCAATAATTCCAATTTTTTCAAGATTTGATTTTATAAGTTCAGTATCGTAAAAATTCGTTTTACAACCAAATGTTATGTAATATGCTTTTTTCATTTCCATTCCATCAATTCTTTTATAGCTCTTAAAATTCTATATTCCTTAGGCATATAGTATTTTTGTTGAGCATATGGAAATGGTGTATCAAAACCTGTTATTCTTTTAATTGGAGCTAATAGATATTCTATTGCTTTTTCAGATATAAAAGCACTAATTTCAGAAGCAAATGAACATATTTTTGGAGCTTCATTTACTATAATAACTCTTCCTGTCTTTGAAACACTTTCTAAGATAGCATCTTTATCAAATGGTAAAAGTGTTCTTAAATCTATAATTTCAACTGAAATTCCTTCCTTTTGTGCAAGTTCTGCTGCTTTTAAACATACATGAACCATATATCCATAACTAATTATTGTAATATCTTTTCCTTCTCTAAGTTTTTTAGCTTTTCCAATTTCAATTATAAAATCAGAATCGTCAGGAACTTCCTCTTTTATTGACATATAAATTTTTTTAGGTTCTAAAAATATGACAGGGTCATCATCTCTTATTGCTGATTTTAATAACCCTTTTGCATCACTTGGTGTTGAGGGAATAATTACTTTTAATCCTGGTGTATGAACAAAATATGCTTCTGGACTTTGTGAGTGGTATAAACCTCCTCCAACACCTCCTCCGTAGGGTGCTCTTATTACAAGTGGAACAGAAAATTGACCTCCACTTCTATACCTAAACTTAGCTGCTTCATTTACGATTTGGTCAAAACCAGGATAAACAAAATCTATAAATTGAATTTCTGCTACAGGTCTAAGTCCATAAAGTGCCATTCCGATTGCAGCCCCAATAATGCCAAGTTCGGTTAAAGGGGTATCTATAACTCTTTCTTCTCCAAATTCATCAATTAAACCTTCTGTTACTAAGAAAACACCTCCTCTTTTACCAACATCTTCACCAAGAATTATAACTCTTGGATCTCTTCTCATTTCTTCTGCAAGAGCTTCTCTTATTGCTTTCACAAGCGTTATTGCTTTTGAACTTTTCGCCTTTTCTCCTTCTTCTAATTTGAGAACCATAATGAAAATTTTAAAGGTTAAAGCAAGTTTAAAATACCTTGTCCAATAAACAGTGTTAAGTCATTAATAGTAAATAATTTATAAAAAAGGCTTATTTTCAGGGTTGCTTTGTCCAATAAATAGTGTTAAGTTATTAGTAGTCAATGATTTACAAAGGCCTTTCTGAAATTACTAATTTTATGGGGGTTCTAATGGAGGGGCAAAGCCCCCAAATGCCGAAAAATGGGCATTTATAAGCCGAAGGCTTGAATATAGGGTGGGTGGGGAAAACATAGAAAAATAAATAATTTCAGAATTATTGGACAAGGCATTTCAGGGTGAGTTTTATCCTTTAAAATTTTCATACTTTGTTTTACAAAGTTCTTTTTTATAAAAAGGAGGTAAAAGAATGATAAACTTCATAATATCAGCTTATGGTGGTTTTGGAGCTTATGGTATAGGGGTAAATTTTATAAACAATAAGGAACTTTCTGATTATATATCCTCAAAAGGATATTCACAAATAAAAAGCTATAGTCTATCACAAGTAGGGTCTGGATATTTCATTTTCAAAAATTTCATAATTGGAGGGATTGGTTTTAATGGATTTTCAAACACATATCAAAACTCAAATAAGTTTGTAAAAACAAAATTCTCAGGGGGAGGGTTTTCATTTGGCTATATTATCTTTTCAACAAATTACTTGCTAATTTATCCTACGATTTTACTTGGTGGTTATGGATATAGTATGAAACTTTACGAAAAAACAACAGATTCACTATCAGGTGTTATAGATGAACCTAAAAGAGAAGTTGAACTTTCCATAGGAAGCTTTATGTTTGGACCTTATATTAACTTGACTTATTTCGTATATGGAGGGATAAATGTTAGTATTAACTTAGGGTATAACCTCACTTTAAGTTCTGAATTTTCATCAGAAAGTGTTCAAATAACTAATAATAAAGAGTTTTCTTTCAATAACTTTTATGTTAATGTCGCCTTAGGTATAGGAGGTTTTACAAAATGATTTTAGCTTTAATTTTTCAAATAGATAGTGTTTATGAAGTTTATTTAAATAAACTTCATAGTTCAGAGCCAAATGAAGTTAAATCCGCTTATGAGTTTTTCAAGAAAATGTCTAACGCTCGCTCAAATAAATACGATTTATATTTTTGTGCTTATTCATTACAAATTCTATACTTTTCAAAAAAAGAATTTAACAAAGAAAAATTCTTAGATGAAGCTATAAAATTAATTGAAAAAGCTATTAAAATTGATAATAAATTTCCAGAAGCTTATGCTTTACTTTCAGGACTATATGGAATCAAAGCAGGTATGAATATATTTTATGGAATGTTTTATGGTCCAAAGGCAGGTCAAATGCTTAGAAAAGCCCTTGAAATTGATAGCTTAAATCCAAGAGTAATGTATACTTATGCCCAAAATTTAATATATACACCACCTGCTTATGGTGGTGATTTTGATAAAGGTGTTGAAATTCTTAAAAGAATTATAAATAAATATGAAAATGGTTATAAAGATAGTGGAATTATAAAATGGGGATATAAAGAGAGTATCCTTGCTCTTGCTATTGCATACGAAGAAAGAAAAGATTATAAAAATGCTTATATCTACTATAAGAAACTTTTAGATATTGAACCAAATAATGAATTCTATAAAAATAAAATTAAGCAAATGGAGTCAAAATTATGAATGAGAAGGAAATAAATGAGATTTTAAAAAATCTGGATATATTAAAGCTTGTAGGCTCAAAGTTAAGAAATGAATTAAAAGTTTTTTCAAATTATATGGTTGGATGGGGAACTTACATTACAATTTGTTCTATTCTTTCACTATTTGGATATTCCATAGGATGGTTTTACTTATTAACATTCGCATTTTTCTTATCACATAGTTTAAATATAGGTATTTTTAAATCACTTCTTATTTGGCTACCTATTAGTGCTATTGTATATATTCCAACATTTTATACAAATAATCTATTTCTCATTTATTTGATTTTCTTTATTGGAATTTTTATAGGTATGTTTATATGGGCAAAGTTAACTGATTTCAAAGGGGAATCTCCTAAAATTATAAGTCAGATTGGAATAGCTTGGGGTTATATTTATTTTGGTTTGTTTTGGACAATTCTATACCTAAGAGTTTTAGAACCAAAAGTCATATCAATTTTAAATTTTTATGCTATATCAATTGCTCTTTTTATATCAGGTATTATTCATTATTCTTTTTTTATAATTTCTATAATTGTTTTAATTCTTGGTATTCCTATGTATAACTTCAATCCAAACTTAGCTATGTTAATATATGCTTTCATAGGTATTTTTATGACAATTTTTGGTATTTTAAATAAGAAATGATTGATACAATTTTAGTTAGAGTAATAGATTTATATACACAAACACCAATAGAAAATGTATTTTTAAAGAGTTCAATAAGTTTTACATATACTGATTCACTTGGATTTGGTAAAATTCCTATAAAAAACAATGATAGAAAAATTTATGTTTCGCATTTAAATTACCAAGAAAAAACAGTTGAAATTCCAAATGAAATAAAAGAAATTACAATTAGTTTAGAATATAAAGATATTTCTTTAAGCGAGGTTGTTGTAAGTTCTCCTTATAAATTTTCAGATGAACCGAAATCAATAATTAAAAAATTTGATATATATATAACACCAGGTAGCGCTAAGGATGTTTTTTGGGCTTTAAAGGATCTGCCTTCAATTTCAGGTAATAATGATGTTGGATTATTAGAAGTTAGAGGTGGGAATTATAATGAAACTTCAATTTTTGTTAATAATTCAAGGATTATAAATCCATTTATTAGTCAAACACCTGCTGGTGGATTATTTTCTTTTATAAAAACGGATTTTATAAAAAAAGTAGATTTCTTTCCAGGTGGAATGCCTTCAAACTTAGGTGGCTCAATTTCAGGAGCGGTTAATATAGAACTTGAAGATGAAATCAAAAAAAATAGCGTAGGAATAGGAATCGGACATTTAGAATTTACTTTAAAAACATTAAAAAGTGCTATTTCTTATAATTACTCTAATCCAGAATTAATGTTTAAATTAAATGGTTATGAAACAACATCATTTTCAGATCATCCAAGGATAAATAATATTCAAATATTTTCTCCAAGTTTTTTTAATTTTTTTGGATTTCTTGTAAATGAATTTTATAGCCAAGAAAATTTTTCTTATAATTCAAATAAATATGGTTTTTTGACAAGAAAAAAATTGAATTTCCAAAACAATATATCTTCAATTTCATTTTCCATTACAAGTGAAAATAATAAAATTGAAAAATTAAATTCAAAAACGACAATTGGAAATGTTAATTTTATAAGTTATTTTGAAGATATTATAACAGGTTTTGAAATAACATATAGGAAATTCAATTTAAAATATGATACAATTGAACAATTTTCAACAAGCAATATCATTCCCGCTTTTTATTCAATTCTTAATTTCAAAATTAACAATATAAATTTAAATCCTTCTTTTCGTTTTGATCTCTATAAGGATATATATTTTCAGCCAAGAATTTCTTTAAATTACAAAAATTTTAGATTAGCAAGTGGTTATTATTTAAATTATTATGACTTTCAAAAGGCTTATGATATTAATCCTGGTTTAGATTTTGAATATCAAAATTTCTCAATAAAAAGTGATTTGTTTTATAAGCATTATATTGATAGTTTAAAAGATGTTTATGGATTTGAGATATTGCTTAAAAATAAAAATGAACCCCTTTGGATAAGTTATGGATTTAATAATGTTAATAAAGGGATTTTTGGTATATCATATAGTAAGTTTTTATATGGATTTCAAATTGGTTCTAAAATGAGGATTTCTGAGAATTATTTTAGAATAGATTTCAGACTTTCAAAAATTCAATTTTTAAATAATAATTTACTTGGAATTTATATAGAAATTTTAAATTTAACCAATAGTGATAATTTAATGACAACATCAAATAACTACAAATTAAAACTTCTTCCAAGAACTATATATTTTGGAATGTTTTATGAATTTTGAAAAATTAAATCCATTATTTCATGATAAGGTCAGACTTGGTATATTATCAATTTTATTAGTAGAAGATGAGGTTGATTTTTCTTATTTGAAAGAAAAACTAAATTTAACAGATGGTAATTTAGCAAGTCATTTAAGGGTTTTAGAACAAAATAAAATTATTATTTCAAAAAAGTTATTTGTAGGAAGGAAACCAAAAACTTATTATAGACTTACTGATGAAGGTAGAAAAAGTTTTTTGGAATATCTTGAAAATTTAAAAAAAATTTTAAATAGTTTATTAAAACCTTAGTGTTCTTTGCTTTGTAAAAAGTGTTTTAAAATTATTTATTTTATGGGGGAATTTAAGGGGGGCAAACCCTCCAATTATGCTTTACAATTTAACTTTAAAATTTCAAAACTATGATTGAATTTATAGGTAAAACACCAATTTATAAATTGAAAAGTTTTTCGACATCATCTTGTGAAATATATGCTAAATTAGAATTTTATAATCCAACAGGAAGTGTAAAAGATAGAATAGCTCTTTATATGATAGAACAAGCTGAAAAAGAAGGAATTTTAAGAAAAGGTTCTTATATTGTTGAACCGACAAGTGGAAATACAGGACTTGGTCTTGCACTTATTTCTAATTTAAAAGGTTATAAATTTATAGCAGTTATGCCTGATAAAGTTTCAGAAGAAAAAAGGAACTTATTAAGAAGCTATGGTGCAGAGGTTGTAATATGTCCTACAAATGTGCCACCAAATGACCCAAATAGTTATTATGAAGTTTCAAAAAGAATAGCAAAAGAAAGAAATGCTTTTTATCCCAACCAATATGAAAATCCAAACAATCCGAAAGCTCATTATGAAACAACAGGACCTGAAATTTGGTATCAAATGAATGGAAAAATTGATGCTTTTTTTGCAGGTGTTGGAACAGGTGGAACAATTTCAGGTGTTGGAAAATTTCTAAAAAATATGAATTCAAAAATAAAAATTGTAGGAATTGATCCTGATGGTTCAATTCTTTATGATTATTTTTATAAAAAGGAAATTGTTCAAGCAAGAGTTTATGATGTTGAAGGAATTGGAGAAGATTTTATACCAAAAACCTTAGATTTTTCAGTAATTGATGACTTCGTAAGAATATATGATAAAGAAGCTTTCCAAATGACATTAAATTTGTTAAAATACGAAGGATTATTTGTAGGTCCATCATCAGGAGCAGTATTAGTTGGAGCTTTAAAGTATATAAAACAACATCCTGAAATAAAATATGCTATTGTTCTATTTCCAGATGGTGGAAGTAGATATTTAAGTAAAGCATTTAATGAAAACTGGTTAAAAGAAAGAGGTTATATATGAATTTTATAATAGATAGCTTAATTGTTTTTAGTATAACTCTTGATAGCTTAAAAATTTTTAATCTAAATGCCAAAATATTTGAATTTGATAATTATAAAATCCAAGATGAAACATTAAAAATTTCAACAAAATCAATTTCAGGAATAAAGAATTATAGAATTGTAGATAAAAATAACAATATCAACTTAGGGAAAATATATTTTGAAAAAGGGAAAAGTGCTAATTATTTTATTATATTTTTTGAGAGAAAAGATTGGTATGCTTTTGGAATAACTGAAAAACTAAGTAGTATATGGATAAATGACAGTGTTATTGACCTAATTGATGGACAATTTTTCTATAAAAAATTAAGTAATACTCCATATAAGCTAAAAGTCATAAAAAACAAAACAATTATCCTAAAAGAATACAACTTCAAATGATGAAAAATATTTTTAATTACATTGAAAAAACAAACTTTATTAATGCATTAATAATTGCTTTAATTGTTCCAATAATTAGAGGTGTTCTTGAAGGTGCTATTGACCATAATAAAATGCTAACAAATCCTATTGAATATAAATCATTTTTATTTATTTTTTTTCATCAATATACATTTTATTTTTCAGTTTATTTAGCACTTGCTTTTTTAATTAAATTATTTTATAAAAAAAATAGAATTGAAACTTTAACATTTATATTTTCAACATCAATTATTATTATTACACCACCAATAATTGATTCATTTTTCGGAGGGAATTTTAGACCAAGTTATATATTTTCCTTTGAGGAATTCATATTTAGTCTTTTAAATGTTTTTAATCCATTTGTTCAATTGAAAGCTTTAAGTCCTGGAATGAGATTTGAAATTTTTTTAGCAGTTATAGGAATTTTATTATGGACATTATCAATCTCTAAGAACTTTTTAAAATCAATTTTAACAATTATTTTATTTTTAATAATTTTAGCAATAATTGGCTCAATGCCAGGATTAATATCAAGAAATTATTTTCATTCATTTTCCTTAATTGAAACAGATACTCAAAGGTTTGCTCTTATAAATTTATACATTTTAACAGTATTTTTAATTTTAATTTTTCCTGAATATGTTTTTAAAATTTTGAAAATGAGAATTTATAAATTTTTATATTATTTGCCATTATTGATATTTGGATTTTTTGTTGGATTTAAGGTTGTAAAATGGACATATCTTAGAGCTTTTGAAAATATATTTGATTATTTTGGAATTTTTAACATTATTTTTTCATTATTTTTAGCATTTTTAATTGGTTTAATCATAAATGACTATTACGATAAGCAGATTGATAAAATTAATAATAAAAAAAATGTTTTTAATGAAGGAATTCTAAATGAAAATGAATTTTTACCTTTTATTATTATCTTGTCCATTTTTTCAATTTTATTTTCATTTTTGACCTCTTATAGTGTTTTTATTGTTTTAGCTGTTATTATATCATCTGCTATTATTTATTCAATTGAACCTATAAGAATCAAAAGATTTTGGATATTATCTACATTAAATTTAAGTTTTATAGCATTAATGAGTATTGTTCTTGGTATTAGTTATTTTTATAAGGAAAATCCAATTTTAATTTTAAATGAGAAAATTATTTTAAGTGTTCTAATTGGTATAACACTTGGATTTGGGATTAAAGATTTATCAGATATTGAAGGTGATAAGAAAGGTTTTATATTTACAGCTTATACATTATTTGGAAATTTTGGAAAGTTCATTCAAGCACTATTAACAAGTTCAACATTTTTAATTATCTCAAAAATTCTTGAGATAAACATTTTAATTGGGCTTTTATTTTCATCTATTTGTTTTATTCTCTCAATTCAAAAGAAATTTTATGAGTTTTTATTTTTTTTATTATTTTCAATATTTAGTTTGATTTGTTTCTATAAAATTTACAAAGAGAACAAATTTTTTCATGAAATTAGTTATAATTACAATGTTTCTGAATTAATAAGAACATCAAAGTTAAATTTTCAGATTCTGGAAGAGAGAATAAATAACATTTTAAAATATGAGTTTTGTAATAAAAACATAAGGGAAATTCAATTAGCAATGTATTATGAATTAAAAGAATATCAAAAAGTTGATAGTATAATGAAATTTATCTCAGATAAATGCTATTTAAATGGTTATTTATATCATTTGTGGTCATTAAGTCTTTTTAAATTAAAAAATTATCACTTAGCAATTGAAAAAGCAAAAATTGCTACATTACTTTTAGAAATTGATGCTTATTGGTCATTATCTGCAATGTATTATATTTTAAATGATAATTTTAAAAGCTTATTTTATCAAAATATTGCTATCAAAAAGAAAGCAAAAGATAAACTTGCTTGGACGCTTTTTAATCCTTGATTATAAACTTTTTATTTATTTCTCCTTTTAGATATTTCAATTTCAATATATAAACACCATTATTTAAGTTAAGTCTTTCGTTATAAATTCCATCAAAGTTATTCAAGTTTTTATTATAAACAATCTTTCCATTTACATCATAAAGCCTTATTGAAATATCTTGTTTTTCCTTAACTCTTAAACTCAAAATTTTATTGTTTTTACTTATTGAGATGTAACAATCTTCATACTTTTCATCACTAGAAACAGGTGTTAATAAACCACAAGCAATGGTTTTATTAGTATTAACACTAACAACGCTATAAGTAGCACTTGAAACACTTATTCCAGTATTTCCATAATCG
>Ga0197143_1001564_pt1 | contig 19107 bp, 16 predicted proteins | sample GBS70_MetaG_FD_148603 | JGI IMG/M metagenome (GOLD analysis project Ga0197143, IMG submission 148603) | Sediment microbial communities from Great Boiling Springs, Gerlach, Nevada, United States - GBS 70_MetaG | ecosystem: Environmental > Aquatic > Thermal springs > Hot (42-90C) > Sediment...
AAGAGGAAGGTCGGAAGTTGCTTGAAGGGACGCCTTTAATCCCAGCCGCAACTATGCAAGAGGCTGCAGAAAAGATTGTCCAGTTAATCAGAAGTTGCGGGTCGTGAGTTGTGCGTTCAGCGCTCAAGCAATGAACTCAAACGCTCAACCTATTCATCGTCGCTCATCAACTGTCGCTGCAGTTCTTCCCACGCTTTCCGCGCTTCACGGGTTGCCCGACCCAGCCACCTCGCAATTTCGGGCAACTTCTGCGGACCGAAAAGCAAAAGGGCTATCAGGAAGATAACCAACAACTCTCCAGTTCCGATGCCGAACATCGCCTCTCACCTTACTCTTCGCGAACGCTTATCAAAGAAGCGAATGGACTTTGTTGCCTGAACCTGCCAAAATTTTGGTGCACTTCCGATCTTTGCGCAACAAGGTTTTTGCAAATGGGGGAAGCAAGGATGGAACCTTTGCTTCATCGGAAACGGGAAGCGGTTGCGAGGATGTTCAGCGCCATCGCTCCCAAATACGATTTGCTCAACCACATGCTCAGCGGCTTTAACGATGTCCGCTGGAGAAAGTTCGCAGTTAAGTGGCTACCCGTTTCAGCGAAAACGGTAGTGGACATTGGGACGGGGACGGGCGATTTCGCCTTCGCTGTTTTGGACCGATGCAGCGAAGCGAAAGTGATAGGAATTGACTTGTCTGCTCAGATGTTGAAGTTGGCTCAAAGGAAAGCAGTCGCTCAAAGCAGGAAGGACAGTTGTTTGTGGATCATTGCCGACGGGCTAAATTTGCCCTTGCGAGATGAGTCTGCCGATGCCGTCGTTTGCGCTTTCGTTATCCGCAACTTTGAGGACTTGACAAAAGGTTTAGTGGAGATGCACCGAATTTTGAAGCCCAAAGGTGTAGCGCTCATTCTTGAATTCTGTCAGCCGAAACCTTCATGGTGGCGGACACCCGTTGGCTTGTTTGTCCGGTATGTCGTTCCAATTGTGGGGCGATTGGTAAGTGACTCTGTGGCTTATTCCTACCTCATCGCTTCCATCCAAACTTTCCTGCCCGCCGAAGCGGTCGCTGAGAAACTGATGGTAGTGGGCTTCAAAAAAGTAACTTACGCACCCCTCACCTTCGGGGTAGCGACATTTTTCCGAGCGGTGAAATAAGCGGGAGCGGTTCTTCACCACTCCCGTTGACTTTCCCCTTTCAGGTCACCACTCGCGAAGGACGCGCACTTTGTCGGCTCTTGGACCTTTGGGCGAATCAACGACATCAAATTCAACCCTTTGCCCTTGCCTCAAAGTGCGGAAGCCCTCTCCCTCAATAGCGCTGTAGTGGACAAAGATGTCCGTCCCGTCATCGCGGGAGATAAAACCGTAGCCTTTCTGCTCGTTGAACCATTTGACTGTTCCTTTGAACTTAGGCATTACGACCGAACCTCCTTCGGCAGGTTTTTTCTTCGCAGCGGTGCGGAATGCGTCCCCTGCCTCCGGAAGTCCGGTGCAGCGACACATTTCCGACCCTGCGTCGCCGTTAGTGTAGCACAACTGTTCCCTGAACGCAACCCTTTCCATCACCGATTTGATTGGCGGAGAACGAATTGGACAAATGTCCTAACCATGACACCTGTTGCGCCTTTGCTAAGGTAATGGGAGTCTTTGTCGCTCCAAAAAGTTGGTGCGATGTCAAGGTGAACCCAAGGCGTGTCGCCAACGAATTCACCGATGAACCAAGCAGCGGTGATTGCGCCACCTGGGCGACCGCCAGTGTTTTTGATGTCGGCGAAATCACTTTTGATGAGTTCTCGGTAGTCAGGAAGCATGGGCATAGCCCAAATAGGTTCTCCCGCTTCCTTGCCCGCCTCTATCACTTCCTGCACCAACTTTTCGTCGTTTCCGAATGCACCTGTGCAGAAAGGACCAAGAGCGATAATGGCTGCCCCCGTTAAAGTAGCCGCATCAAGAATTGGAGATGCGCCTTGCTGTTTGGCATATGCGATGGCGTCGGCGAGGATAAGCCTTCCCTCGGCATCGGTGTTGACAACTTCAACCGTTTTGCCTGCAAGAGTTTGCAAGATGTCGCCCGGCTTAAATGCTTTGCCGCTCGGCATGTTTTCAGTTGCAGGCACGCAAGCAATGACATTGACCTTTGGCTTCAGTTGTGCGATTGCGTCCATCGCAGCGATAACTGCTGCCGCCCCTGCCATGTCGCCCTTCATCTCAAGCATCCCTTCCGCAGTTTTCAAGCATAGTCCACCCGCATCAAAAGTGATGCCTTTTCCGACCAAGCCAATCGCTGGAGCACCTTCCGCGCCTTCATATCTCATGACGATAAACCGAGGCGGTTGGTCAGAACCGAGGGAAACAGCCCGCAAAGCGCCCATGCCCACTTGCTCAATCCATTGCTCATCGTAGACTTCGCATTTAAGCCCCCACTTAGCGGCAACCGACTTTGCTTGCTCTGCGAGGGTATTTGGTGTCATTTCGGACGCTGGGGCATTAACTAAGTTGCGAGCGAAGTTGGTCGCATTAGCCAAAATAGTGCCAAGTTGAACACCCTTTTCAACTTCTAAGGCGAGGCGACGATTAGGGGTGATGAGTTCCAATAACTCTAAAGTCGGTTTTTCCTCATCCCCGCTTTTCTGGCGATACTGGTAACTTGCGAGAATTGCTGCCTCAGCAATGGCTCGCCCCAAAGTTTCCGACGCAATTTCCCCATTAGAGAAATTGTCAAGGGCTAAAGCCACATGCTTGCATCCGATTTTGTTTAATGCTTTGACAGCGCTGCCAACGGCTCTTCGGATTTTCTCAGCATCCAATTCGTCCCGCTTTCCGAGCCCGACAAGGACAATTCGTCTCGGCGGCATAAGCCCGAGGGTGTGAACGACTGTCACTTCACCCAACTTCCCTTTGACCTCTCCCCACTCTCGCAACTTTTTTAGTTGCCCGTTAAATTTTTTGTCAACCTTTGCAGCAATGCCTTTGAATTGCCCTTCGTCTTCAGCGACCGCTACAATCAAAGCATCCCGTTCCAAAACCAACGGGTCACCGACCGAAACTTGAATTTTAAGCATCTGAGACCACCTCACTTTACTGAGCAAATCGTTGCCTGACAAATTTTATAGCGAGTTCAGGAAGTTTAACCTGTGAAGGGTGCAAATTCGAAATTTGTGCTTCAAATTTTCCGAGTGGTAGATGGGACAAGGTATGTCCTGAAATTCGCCCATGCCATTGGCTTTAGCCGATATGCTTGTAAGCGTGCAGGGGTGCGAGTGTGCAGAAAAATTCGTTTGGGAAGGGGCGACGGCTGTTTAAGGGACAAGCCCCGACGATACCTTTGTCGCACAAAATTTTTGCTTTGTGGGAGGGCGAACTTCCCAGTGAGCCAAAATCAGGTGCGAAGTGCTAAGTGCAAAGTGCAGTGTTCGGTGTGGGGTGCTGAGTGCGGTTGTCAAGCCAAAATTTTTCGGCAGTCACTAATCGCTGTCTTTTTCTGACCTGCCGATTTGCCGAAAAATTGGCTCGGCGGAAGCCTCGCCCTCCCTGATTTCCCCAAATTTTCGCTTCAAACTTTTGAGTGGCGAACGAAACGAGAAGGGATGAAATATGAAGTTGGGTGAAGCGCTGTCGTGGGCTATCAGAAAGTTGCAAGAAGCGAAAGTGCCTGAACCGCGGACTGACGCCGAATGGCTTTTGGCTCATGTTTTGGGAACGAGCCGAACTAATTTGAAGTTGAACTGGGGCGAAGAACTCAGCGAAGTGCAATGGCACGCTTATGAGCAGTTAGTGCTCAAGCGATCAGAACGCATTCCCCTTGCCTACATTCTCGGCGAACAACCTTTTTGCGGGCTGGTTTTAAAGGTTGACAAACGGGTCATGATTCCGAGACCAGAAACGGAACGGTTGGTTGAACTCGTTGCAAAGCGGTTGAAGGGGTTGGTCAGTGGGAACATTATGCTTGCCGACATCGGAACTGGTTCGGGGGCAATTGCTTTAGCGCTCACTTCCAAATTTGAACGGGCAACAGTCATCGGCATTGACATTTCCATTGAAGCCTTAGAAGTGGCAGAAGAAAACGCTCATAGACTTGGCTTGACAAAACGGTGCGTGTTTTTGTGGGGCGATCTCACTGAACCTTTGGAAGCAATTTTCCCTCAAGCCACTTTTGATGCCATCGTCGCCAACTTGCCCTATGTGGCTGATAAGGATTGGGAGCAGTTGGAACCTGAAGTTCGCTGTCACGAACCTGAAATTGCTTTGCGTGGTGGTTCCGATGGGCTTGATGTGATTCGTCGCTTTGCCCAAAGACCAATTCATCGCCTATTGGCACCTAACGGCTTTGTCGCTTTGGAAATAGGTGCGGAACAATCTTCGGCGGTGCAAAATTTATTGCGGCAAAGAGGGTGGCGAGTGGCAGTTGAGAAGGATTTCGCTGGCGTAGAGCGTTTCGTCTTTGCTCAGAGGTGAGCCAGAGATATGGATTGGCAGCAAAGAACTCAACGCCGGCATTTGGCATCATACATTGTCTGCGGTGTTGTTATCGCTTTGATCGTGCTTGCTACTTGGTGGGTTCACTTTGTAAACAAACCTTTACAACAATGGTGGCAGGAGGTCAAGCGGCAACTTAGCCCTTCGCATATCACCCAAAGGCTCAAGGCGACCCGCTACCTGCAAGATGCCCAAAAGGCGATAAGCCAGAACGATTGGGAAGGTGCTGAACGGCTTCTCAGGCAAGCGGTAAAGGTTGACCCTCAAAACCAAGAGGCTTGGCAACTTCTGGTCATGGTCTTGGTTCGTCAAAATAGATGGGACGAAGCGGAAAAATTGGCTGCTAAAATTCAGGACAAAAAGGCGAAGGCAGAAGCCCTATTGTTGCTCGCTGACATCGCTTACATGCAACGCAACTGGGAGAAGGCAAAGCACATTTACCAGCAAGTCATTGAACTTGACCCAGACAACGCCGTTGCCTTGAACAATTACGGTTACATGCTCGCAGAGTTGGGTGAGCGGTTGGACGAGGCTGAGAAGATGATTCGCAAGGCTCTGAAAATTCGTCCCAATGAACCCGCGTTTCTTGACAGCCTCGGCTGGGTTTATTTTCAACGGGGCAATTACAAGGAAGCGCTAAAGTGGGTTGAAAAGGCAGTCAAGGCACAGCCAAGAGATGCCGAATTGCGTTACCATTTGGGCATGGTTTACTGGAAGTTGGGAGATAGGGAAAAAGCACTGCGGGAGTTGAAGGAAGCCTTAAAGATAGACCCACGACATCCCGAAGCCAACGAAGCCCTTGAACGACTGGAGCAAGAAGAGATTGAGCGGGAGATGAAAGGTGAGAGAATCCAAACTTGAGGCGAAAGCGAAGTTGTGGGGAGTGAGGGCAATTGCGTCCTTTGGTTGATAGTGTCATCGTTAGCCCTTTCCAAACTAACTGCTACATCGTTGGTTGCTTGGAAACGAAGGAAGGCATCGTCATTGACCCTGGTGACGAACCTGAACGAATTTTGGCGGTGGTGAACTCCCACCAACTCAAAATTGTTGCTATTGTCGCCACTCACGGTCATTTAGACCATGTTTTGGCAGTTAAAGCAGTGAAAGAAGCGACGGGAGCGCCGTTTTTGCTCCCTGAACTTGACTTACCGATAGCCAAAAACGCTCACATTCAGGCTCGCTTTTACAACTGGTTCGCAGAGCCTGTTCCTGAACCTGATGGTTTTTTGAAGGAGGGACGAACCCTGACCGTTGGTCACATCCCCTTTCAAGTCCTTGAACTGCCAGGACACACCCCAGGACACATAGCCCTTTATTGGTTAGGTGAAAGCGGGAACGGGTATTTGTTTTCGGGCGATGTTTTGTTTGCTGGAAGCGTTGGTCGGACAGATTTGCCTGAAGGCAATTGGGAAACTTTGAAAAATTCGCTAAAGCGCTTAATGTCTTTGCCCGATGAGACGATTGTTTATCCGGGGCACGGGCGAAAGACGACAATTGGCGAAGAGCGTCGCTATAATCCTTTTGTGCCGAGATAAGGGGGAAGAAGGATGGGTCGTAAACCTAAGACTCAAACCAAAACTTCCGCTCGCTCTCGCCGAAAAAGCCTTAAACCTAAAGAAACCGCAACTTTGCCCACTGAACTTCAAGCGGAAACAATGATGGAAGCATTTGAAGAAGCAGCGGAACTTGAAGGGAGAGGAGACGAAGAAAGTCCCATTTTCACACGCAGCAGTGAGGCAGTTCGTGAAACACTTGAAATGGTAGCGAAGATGCCTTATCCTGGCGTAGGTTTGAGAACCATTGCCGGAATCCTGCGCGGTGAGACCAGAGCCAACTGGCTAAGTTACATTGCTCGGACTGAAAGTTGGGGCGTTTTCTTCCCCAACCCCTTACCTGTCGTTGAGAACTTCATAAAGGAACTCATCAGGGCGGGCTATCTGGAAGGCACTCATTTTGTCCGCTTGACCGAGCGGGGGCGAAGGGTGCTTGAAAACCAAGAGCCATTTGCAATTCGAAGAAGGCTTAAAATTGTTTCCAGAAAAGTTCGTCCACTCCTTTGGAAATTGTTGCTTCTGCGAGCCAGACTGGTCAGCGAGCGGAAAGCGCCAGGACTGTTCAAGGACGAAGTGCTGCTGCAATTGCTGGAAAAGCAACCCACGACCATTGAGGAAATCAAGCAGATCAAGGGTATTGGCAACTTCATCGTTCAAAGGTTGGGCAACGAAATCATACAAATCATCCAGTCCTTCCGAGATGCCAAGAGAGATGAAGGCGAAGGAAAATCATGATTTTGATGAGCAAGCGGGAGCAGCGACAGCATCTTTAACCAATTCTCCCTGAGTTACGGGCGGTAAGACGAAGTGCACCGTTGTCCCTTTGCCCACTTCGCTCTCAATCCAAATTCGCCCGCCGTGCGCTTCCACCGCCAGTTTGCAAAAAGTCAAGCCTAAACCTGTCCCGACCGCTGCACCTGCTTTCCTCGCTTCAACTTGGACAAACCTGTCAAAAATGCGGTCAAGATATTCTTTCGGAATGCCAGGACCTTGATCGGTGACGGTGAAATGAACCCAACTGTCGTCCGTGAAGACCTGCACTTTAATGACGCTGCCGCTCGGCGTGTATTTGAGGGCATTGCTGAGCAAGTTAACGAGGATGCGGATGAGAACCCAGCGGTCGGCAACCATCTTTTCGGGCACACTCGGTTCAAACTCAACTTGCAAGTTGATATTGCTTTGACGAGCCCAAAGTTGAACTTGCCTAATCGCTTCACCAACTGCCTCGCGAGGCTCAAATTCCTTCAAGTAGAGCGGGAATTTGCCTTCCTCAAGTTTACGAAGGTCAAGGATGGAGTTGACCATCGTTAGAAGTCTGTGAGCACCTATCAGCGCCATCTCTATCAGTTCGCGGTCTTCAGGGGAAAGGTTATCTTCCGTTGAGATGAGCAAAGTTTCCAATCCGCTAATGATGTTGGTGAGTGGGGAGCGGAGGTCGTGGACCAAAAACTCAATGAGGGCGTCCCTCAAGTGCTCTTGGTCTTGAAGTCTCTTACTGACCTCGTAAAAAGACCTCGCTTGCCATTGAAAATAACCGAGCACCCCGCCCCACCCGATGAAACCCATTAACCACCCAAGCAAAATCTCTGTGCCCCAAGTTTTCGCTGCGGGCGAAACCGAAAAAAGCATCAAACCCGCAGCCGCGCCCGCAACCACGCCACCAACAGTTTCAAAAGCAATGGCAGCGACCGATATTGGAACTAAGTAGGCTGACCAGACCGGAAATACAAAGCCATAGTGGGAGTCAATTAACCCGACGGCAACTAACGCTAAAACAATTAAAGCCCCTGTGACCAACTTTTTTGCCTTCATGACACATCCCCAACGGGAAAATCGTCAAGGCAGGGCAAAAAGTTTAGCCTATTTCGTCAAGTTTGCGCTTGAGTTCGTAAAGGAGTGAGAGGGCTTCTCTTGGCGTCAGGCTGTCGGGGTCTATTTGCTTCAACCGCTCCAAAACAGGATGGGGAGCAAATTCAAAAAGCCGCAATTGAACGGGTGTTGTGATGATTTGGGTGGCTGTTTTTGGTGGCGTTACAACTTTTCGGTCGTTGCTCTCCAGAGTCATCAAAATCTCCTTCGCACGGTCAATGACCTGCTCTGGCAACCCTGCTAACCGAGCGACTTGGATGCCGTAACTTCGGTCTGTTCCGCCTGGCACAATGCGATACAAGAACACAACCCTGTCACCCTCTTCCAGAACGGCAGCCCGATAGTTTTTCACGCGAGGAAGCAAGTTTTCAAGTTCATTCAAGTGATGATAGTGAGTAGCGAACAAGCATTTGCAGCCTATTCGGTGCAACTCCTCAGCAACTGCCCAAGCGATGGCAATGCCATCGTAGGTTGAAGTCCCTCGCCCGATTTCGTCAATAAGGACGAGGCTTCTTTCGGTAGCGTTATGCAAAATGTTTGCTGTCTCCGACATCTCAACCATGAAGGTGCTTTGCCCGCGAATCAACTCGTCATGTGCACCCACGCGGGTAAAGATGCGGTCAACGATGCCGATTTTCGCTTCCTTCGCTGGCACAAAACTCCCCATCTGAGCCATCAAAACAATCAACGCAACTTGACGGAGATAGGTGGAGTTATGACTGACGAAACCGTTGGCAACATAAGCGTGGTCTGGCTCAACATTTAAGTCCGCGACATGCGCTTCGGAAATTTCAATGGCAGAAACGGCATCATAGAAAAGTCGGCGTGAAACAATCCGCTCCAATTCCGTAACGGCAGTTCCCGTTATGCCGTTTTCTTGACAATACGCTAACACTCGCTCCAAAGTCCGATATGAGGGAGCAACTTTTCGGGGCAAGTAAGTGTAGAAGACACTGCTGACGACCTTATTCCGTTTCAGGGCTATGGGTTCGTTGGATGTTTGGACAATACATTGGTGGGTTTGTTTGAGCAACGAAGCAACATAGGGAACACCAAAATTGGGCATCCTCAACGGGGGCAAGGAGGACTTTCGCAATTGTTTTCGGCGAAGTCGGAATCCAACGGTCTCAAAAAATCGGGCAGCGTTTTCGCCGTAGAGTGAAACTTCGTGATATACTCGTCCCTTAACGAGTTTGCGGCGACGGCAAGACAAAATCCCCAAGTTGAGCAGCAGAAGTTGCACCTCTTTGGCTAAGGCTTCTGATGCGGTTGTCAGTTGGACATCTCCTCGCCGACCATCAGCATAGCCATCGGTGTCAAACAATCCTTGCAGGAAGGCAAAGACGATGGGTTTAGGTGCTTTTCGGATACTAACAGGAACTCGCTTTTCCTCGGCTCGCCAATAGCCCAAGCCCAGATGAGCGAAGAATTGCCGCAAAGTCAAACTTGTCACTCGCCATCCTATTCGCCCGAACCTTTGGACACGACAACCTAAGAGTTTTTGGTGCAGCCTAACAAACTCTTGTCTGATGGCTTCATCTTTCGTCGTCAAAGCGTAACTGTGGGTATAAGTTAGCGTCCCATCCCCAACCAACAGCCCCATCAAATAGGCTAAGTCTGGGGTCAACTCGGTTGGCAACCGGTATTTTTTCGCTCCTTTGGGAAGTTCCATCGGAGGGATTGAGACATCGTTGCCCCAAAGAGAAATTTGAGTGTCAATAGCGACGAAATCGCTAACCCTTATTTCTCCTAACCGCTTCCAGCCTTCAGTTCCGTCGGGTTTTCGCACCCAAACTCTGTGTTGAGCCGTCCCCTCAAGTTCAAAGCCAAAGCGGGTTCTGATTTTCACCGTTCGCTTTACCCCGTCATCGTAAAAATGAGTGGCTGTTACTTTGCCTTCCAAGCCCTTCACAGAGACAGCGTTCATCGGGGTGAACTGCCCAAATTTTGCGCCTTCGGGCATTAACTCCTGCAAGGTCAGCATGCCTTTGTCGGTGAAGACGAAAGTGTCCAGCGAAAGGCATTTCCCTGCTGCGTTCGGTCCTGTGATGATGAGCAGTTGGTTTTCGCGGTTGTCCAAGTAGCAATCGTTAGGGACGAAAGGTTTGTCCTGTTGGACTTGTTCAATGACGGGGTGGCGACCCTCCTTAATGACGATTTCGTCGTTTTCTTCCACGATAGGGCGTGAGTAGTGGTTTTTTGCGGCGACTTCCGCCAATGTCGCCAAAACATCTAACTCGGCGATTGCCCTTGCCGTCTCAAGCAACTCACTGCTTCTCTGTGCCACCTCTTGTCTCAATTCAACGAACAATTGATATTCCAACTGCCCGATTCGTTCTTCAGCACCCAAAACCTTGCTTTCAAGTTGCTTCAGTTCCGGCGTGACAAACCGTTCCACATCAGTAAGTGTTTGCTTGCGGATGTAGTCTTTGGGCACAAGGTGCAAGTTCGCCTTCGTGACCTCAATGTAGTAGCCGAAGACTTGGTTGTAGCCGACCCGCAAATTTTTGATGCCAGTCCTTTCACGCTCTTTCGCTTCCAGAGCGGCAATCATCTCTTTGCCGTGACGAGCAATGTATCTGAGTTCGTCCAATTCAGGGTGATAGCCATCGCGGAAAATTCCTCCTTCTGTCATCCTTTGTGGCGGGTTATCAACCAATGCATCTTCCAATCGCCGTCGCAAGTCATCGGCAGTGTGCAATCGTTCGGCGACTCGCTGCAATAGCGTCGGGAGTTCTGGTCCACTTGTCAGGACTTGTCTCAACTTGGGGATGATTTGAAGGGCTGAACGAATTTGAGCCAAATCGCGTGGGTTGGCAGTTCCCGTCCCAACGCGAGCGACCAACCGTTCCAAATCGGGAACGCTCTTCAAAGTCCCGCGAATTTCCTGCCTCCAGAGGGTGTTGCGATATAGGGCATCAACGGATTCCAGCCTCTCGTTTATGCGGTTGACATTCAACAAAGGTTGCAAAATCCAACGACGCAGCAATCGCCCTCCCATCGGCGTTACGGTCTCGTCCAAAACCCAAAGCAATGTCCCGTAAACGCCACCGTCCCTGAGCGATTGAACCAGTTCCAAATTCCGCTTGGTGGCGTTGTCCAAAAGCATGAACTCACCAACGCTGTAAGTGCTCAGGCTTTTGAGGTGTTCCAGCGCGGAAAGTTGCGTTCTTCGCAGATAAGCAATGACCGTTGCGGCTGCTTTGACAGCGAGGGGCATGCCTGTCACGCCGAACCCATCCAGAGTTGTGACCTGAAAGTGTTGGCAAAGCAACCGATCAGGCTCGGTGAAGGGGTCAAGGTCAAAGGAAGTGATTGCGGTCGCCTCGCAGACACTTTTCAATTGAGCGACGAAGGTTTCGTCAGTGGCAAGTTGCTCAGGGAGCAAAACCTCTGCGGGTTGAAGCCGAGCCAACTCATCCCAAAGTGTCCTTGCGTCCAATTCCGTCACCGCAAACTCGCCCGTTGAAACTTCTGCCACCGCCAAACCAAAACGCAGAGAGTGCTCAGTGCGTGGTGCGGAGTGCAGATGTTGTTTGCTTTCCCGTGTCCCTTGTCCCATGTCCCGTGTCCCGCTAATTGCCACGAGGAAGTTGTATTGCTTGGCTTCAAGGAACGCCTCTTCAACGAGAGTTCCCGGGGTCAAGACCCGAGTGACATCTCGGTGGACAAGTCGCTTCTTGGGACTTGGCTCTTCCAACTGGTCGCAAATGGCGACCTTGTAGCCAGCCTCAAGCAACTTGGCTACATATCGTTCAACGGCGTGATGGGGGACACCGCACATTGGGACGCGGTTGCCCCTGCCGATTTCCCGTGATGTCAAAACCAACTGCAAAACTTGTGAACCGATTTTTGCGTCCTCGCCGAACATCTCGTAAAAGTCGCCCAACCGAAAGAGAACCAAGATATCAGGGTATCGGGCTTTAATTGCCTGATATTGCCTGAACATCGGCGTTAATTTTTCGTAGCGACCGTCAGCCATCACTTAACACCTCAATAATTTCATGCCCCTTCGTTCCCTAATTCGGTTGATAATGGACGGTCGTTTTCGTCGCGCTTGAAACCAAGTCAAGGCAAACCATAGGGCGAGAAAGAATGACGCTAAAGTGATGCCAGCCAAAATCGCATGAGTGACCAAAGGTAAGGACTGCCCGTTGTTATCCAACCGATAAAGCAAGTAGCGAAGATGTAGGCAGTGCTGGAAAAGAAAGCAAGGCTGCGACTTTCTTCACCAAACGCTGTTCCAAGGCTTTTCAACTTTTGCTCCGTGACTTCAAAAATTTCTACCCTCGTTACGCGATGGACAACAAATTCCCGTTTAGGCGATTCCCGTTCAGGCGGTCTCATGCCACCATTTGTGGGTTGACTCATTTCACCGCCTCCCTTATTCCCACTTCTTCAAGCCCTAACTCATCCCACAAACCTGCCACCTTCAAATTGAGCAAGAGTGTGTTTCCGCAGTTGTTGCAGATTAAGATGAGGCAGGGCATGCTGCCTGCAGGAAACCAACCAAATTCAACTTGACCGCCGAGCGTTTCTATTGTTTTGCCTGGTTCAAACACATGTAGGAAGGCGATTGAGTCAGGCAAGCGGAATTTTCCCCGACCACACAACGGGCACTTTTCAGGAACCCCCTTTTCCCAGAGCATCTCCGAAATTTTCTTGCGTTCGTCCGTTGTGAAAGGCATCGTGATTTCACCCCTTTTGAGAGTTGGGACAATGCCTCAACGCCACTCTTATTTTATCATCTTGTCCACTGCGGGAAATTCGCTCAAAGTGCATGGCGCAACAAGCTCTAAAGTCGTAGGGTCAGTGTGCCAAAATTATGTTGCCCGTGAATTTTTAACCGCTTGCGGGGAAAATTCGCTTTTCTCGGAGAACCTGACGGTGCTGGCTCAAATCTCCTGACAATGAGGTGTCAACGGATGCGAAGACCAGTTAGATGTGCAGTTGTGTCTTTGGGTTGCCCGAAAAATTTGGTTGACAGCGAAAATATGCTGGGTTGGCTTGCAGGGAGCGGATTTGAGTTGACGACGGACTTAGAAGAGGCTGAGGTTATCATCGTCAACACTTGTGGCTTCTTGCAGGCGGCTGTGAAAGAGTCTCTTTCTCACTTGCGCAAGTTGGCTCGGCTCAAAAGAAAAGGCAACTGCCGTGTTTTGGTTGCGGTAGGTTGCCTTATTTCACGCTTTCCCGATTTGGTGCAAAAGAAAGTTCCCGAAGTGGATGCCTGTTTAGGCGTCTTGGAGTTGGGCAAGATCGCTTCCGTTGTTTCGGAGAAGTTGGGCATAAAATTACGCCGACAAGAAGTCATTGCCGAACCGCCATACGCACTACGAATCGTCAGCACACCGCCTTGGTATGCCTACCTGAAAATTGCTGAAGGTTGTGACCGAACCTGCTCCTTTTGCGTCATCCCCGCCATCAGGGGCAGGCAGAAAAGTCGCCCGATGGAAGAGTTGGAAGCGGAAGCGCAAGAGTTGGTTGAGCAAGGCGTGAGGGAGTTGATTTTGGTCGCTCAAGACACAACACGCTACGGTGTTGACTTGTATGGCAAGCCGATGCTGCCTGATTTGATCCGCAAACTCTCTCGTTTGGATGGGCTCAAGTGGTTGAGGCTACTTTATTGCTACCCGACAGCCGTATCCGAGCAATTGATCGAAGCGATGGCTGAAAGCGAAAAGGTGGCGAAATATATTGACATTCCTTTGCAACACAGTCACCCAGAAATTTTGCGCGCCATGCAGCGTGGTGGGGATGCAGAGTCCTATGCTTGGCTGGTTGAGCGGTTAAGGGCAGCCATGCCTGACATTGCCATTCGGACAACTTTCATCGTTGGCTTCCCTGGCGAGACGGACGAGCATTTTGAGCATTTACTTGAGTTCATCAAGGCGATGAAGTTTGACAGGGTTGGAGTTTTCGTCTTTTCCCCAGAGTCGGGAACGCCTGCTTACGAATTGCCGAACCAAGTCCCGACGAAAATTGCCGAGGAACGACGCCACTTGATTCTGGTTGCTCAACAGGAAATTTCGCTACAAAGGAATCAAACCTTCGTGGGGAAAGTCTTGGAAGTCGTATTGGAGCGTTGGGAAAGGCGGACTGGGATTTATGAAGCACGATCGCAATACGAAGCACCCGAGATTGACGGGGTAGTGAAGGTCAGATTTTGCCCTTCGGATGGACTTTTGGGCAAGTTTGTCTGTGTCCGTGTGGTTAAGGCACTCCCCTACGATTTGGTTGCAGAGTTCACGGTGGAAAGGAGGCATGGGAATGACCTTCAAGTTGCCGTCAGAGCAAGCAACCGAATTTGACCCTGAATCTGAAAGAAGTAGGCGAGCACATTTGCTTGTCTTGCACAACGCTTTTCAAGCCCTGTGGGAAGCAAGTGAAGGGAAGCGGACGAGGGATTTGTCTGTTATTAACGGCGTTGAAATCTTTATGGGTTTGACACGACAAATTTTGCTTGGGTGCGAACATTTGGTCTTGCAAGGGAGGGTCTGGAATTTCCGTTGGCGCCAAGACGCAGCCGTTGCTCCCTTGGGCGGTTTGGTGACCAACATAATGACGCTCAAAGGTGTTCCACTTCGTCCTGAAGATATTGCTGCCCTTTTAGCACCTTGGCGCTTTCAAATGCGAGATGTTTTGGAGGAAACGATTGCTTCCTTTTTGAGTTCCCGTCTCGGAAACCTTTGCTTCAGCATGGATGACGGTCGCTTCGGGCTAATTGAGTGGTTACCGCAAATTGAAGGCATGTCCTTAGAAGACGCTATTAGCCAAGAGTTTTGGCAAAGGGAGGATTTCGCTGAATGGCTGCTGTCGCTCATCCCTTCCTTACCCACAACGCACTCCGCACCCCGCACTCAAAACGACAGCCCAACTGAATTGGCGAAGGCGGTTTTAGATTCAGCCGAGATGCCCCTATCACATCGCGAACTCCTTTTCATCCTTTGGGCAAAGAAATCAGGGCAAATGGAACTGATTCCGACATTCGCTCAACTCTTGAGCGCCGATGGGTTACAAGTTTTGTCGTTCGGTTACTGGATAACAGAGAAAGGTAAAGAGACCTTAATCAAATCACTCCTGCAGCAGTCAGAGGAGTTAAAGCAGCAGGCAGAGCAGAAGGTTAGGTTTGTGGAGACCAGAAGGCTTCAACAATTGCTCGCCCCTGCTGAGGGACTAACGACAGACTTGGGTTGGGAGGTAAGCGATGAAATTGCTTCTTGGCTTGAAACTCAACCTTATCCCGTTCCCTTGACCAGAATTGCCGAACAAATTTTGGAAGTTTTGCCAACAGACCCAGACTACGAAAAGTCAATCCGCTCGCTTTTCGCCCTCTTAGTTCGGGACGATAGGTTTGTGGAGTTGGGGGGTCAATGTTGGTGGTTGAGTGACAAAACCCCAATTGATGTCATGGAAGTTCCACCTGCCCTCATTCCCCCGCCGCCACCACCAGTGCCTGAGGAGTTGACAGGGCAGTTGGATTTGGTTTTGCCCATTGAGGCGATTGACGAAGATTTGAGGCGATTCGTTGAAGAACCCAACTATGAAGAGGTAGGGGAGCCAGAAGTCAAAGTCCCTGAGGACTTGAAACCGCCGAAGCGGCTTGACATCCCTGTAACTTACCCCCACTTGCAAGTTGGCACCTTGAAAATTCGCCGCATTGATGCCCCCTTCTTCCCACCCGAACCGCAGTTGCAATTTTTGAGGGTCATTGATGACGCTCAGAACGAACTCGGGCTTTGGGTCAGTCTTCCCCTCGGTTTGTGCTTCGGGCTTTCGGATTGGTATCAAAAGCGCAAAGTTGAAGTTGGCGGAATCATCCGGTTTGAGAGGATGAGGAGTGGGCTTATCAAGTTGATTTGGACGAACCGATATGACCGATGGATTCACATCCCACGCCCACGATTGGAAGAATTGAGGCAGTATGCAGCCCACGAAACCATACGCCAAGCACCGCTGATAACCCTTATCCAGTCCCTACTGACCCAACACCCCAAGGGCGTTCACTTTTTCCGTCTCTGGTCGGAACTAAATGTCCTGAGGCGGACAACGAAAATTGCATTGGCTTCAATCCTTTGCGCTTATCCGATGTTTGCAAGGGTGCCTAACTTGGAAGGCTTCTGGACTTTGGACTTTACCAAGTTCACCGAAGGCATCAGACCAGAAAAACTGGCTTACCTTAAAAAGTCACAGGGCGAAGCGAATGGCGAATAGCGAATGGCGAGTGGTCAAACTACCACCAAGCGTCATACATCGGCTTGTGGACTATGAGCCCGTAAACGCTCCAACTGCAAGCGACCAAACCTTCACCCAAGATCAAGCCAACGAAGAATGGTGTCGCTTGTTGTGCAATTCTCGCTCCGCCATAGTGAAGCAACAACCACTTGGCAGTTGAACTGAGCAAGAGGCAAAGCCAGTAGAAGTCAACAGCGTAACTTGTCCCCAACAAGTAGCCGAGTGGGTGCAAGCCCCACCACGGGATACGATGGTAGAGGGCGTTGAGCAAAAGGGTGAAGCCGAAACCTCCCATTACGAACGCACGAGCCCAAAGGTCAGGATGTGTTGGGTTCCCAACCCATGCCGCTAACCTGTTAAAAGTGTCTTGACCAACCCAAACCACTTCGCCAATGCGGGTCTCTGCACCTTCACGATAGAACAAGTGAGGGTAAAGCAAAAAGCAACCGACAATACTCAGGAAAGCCATCAGCACCATCAACCGAGCAGAACGGTTGAAAGACGCACCAATCAGTTCCGAGAGTCTCCAGTTTTCTGCGATGACAGGGGCAGCGTGGTTTCGGTTGAGACGGTTGAACCAAAAGAACAAAGCCAAAGCAGTTAACTCGCGCGGTCGGAAAGCCCGAGTGCCCAAAGTTGTTAAAAGCAAGTCTTGCGGATTAGCAAAGAGAAGGGAATGCGAAGGCGGTCCTGCCTCCGCTCGCAACCTCGCAACCGTCAAAGCAATGAGGAAGTGAAGCACCCAAAACACTACCGCCGTCCCCAAGCCCATCCCTGCCTTGACAGCAATCACCAGACAAACAGCAACAGAAATTGTCAGCAAAAGGGAAACGATAGAAGGTTGAATTGGCTGGGATGAAGGCTTTAGGTTGCGGAAGAAATTTGACAAAGTCACTCGGCTTCGCCAGAGCAGCAAAGTGGCGATGGCTAAGGCTGAACCTGCTGCTTGCTCGTTTTCGTAAGGGAAACGGCGCAACTGATGCCAACCCCTCCATGCTCCCCAAATCCTCTCCAACTTGCGAAACAAGTAGAAAAACCAAGCCGAAGTGCACAAGTCAAGGGGCATCAAGTAGCCATAGCCGATGATGAAGGGGTAGAGGGCTAAAGGAGTTGAGCCGATAGCGTTGAAGGGATGTTCGGTCAAATACCAAACGAGGTCTCGGTCACGAGCGCGAACTCGCAGGAAAGGGATGCGTGGGTAGAGCCAGTTGAGATGGTTCACCATGTCAACGAAGGCAGCGACCGCAAACCCACTCCAAAACAAGCCACCACGCCACCTCAACCGCCCTTCCGCTATGTCAACGGGCAATTTCAGGATTGGAAACGCCAACCGCTCTTCATGAGCCCAACGACGGTAGAAAGGCGCTGTCAAAGCCAAATAAGCGACGAAAAGTGATGTCAAGAGCAAAGTCCACGAAAGCGTTGGGTTAAACCAAAAACGCTCCAAGCCCGAACCGTAAAAGTTCATGCCTCCCAAGTAGAAATTTCGGACGGCAGATTTGTCAATGATTACCAACCAATCGGGAAGGTGGCGGAAGAAAAGGGGTTCCCATCGGTTGGCTGGAGTCTCATACCACGCAGCAGCAGGGATGACACCCATCAGGCTCACCATCGCATCATGACCTATGAAAACGCTTTGAACGGTCAAAGCCATGTGAACGAGAAGCAATTCCTTCGGTTGCAAAGCCCATCTCGGAAACAGCCACAAGAGGGCTCGGTTCAGCCAAACGAGCGCCAGCAGAAACATCAAAGCGTTCATGGGAAGCGAAAGGGTAGTCATGTGCAAGGCGTGCCAAAGCCCTTCAGTGACGCCAATCCAGTAAAGGTTCAATGGCAACAGAAACAGAGCGATAGCAACAGCACGCCAAGACCAAAAGGGCGGCACTTCTCTTTCCTCAATGACAGGAACGGCGACGGTTACCCCTGCAGTTGATTGCAATTGCTCTGCCACAGTTGCCCCTCCGTTGGGAGAAATTGCAATGCCCAAAATCAATGATAGCGAACGAGGTATTTTTCGGCAAGTGGAGGAAAAGAGTATGTCTTGGCTTAAATCCTCAACTCACAACCCGCAATGCCCAACTTCTGACTAAACCTTAAACCCTCAGCGCTCAATTGAGAGCGTTCTAAAAGTCTGAAACCTTTCCATGCTACGGGCTTTAACCTGTAGTTGTTAGCGCAAACAAATTCAAATCATGCTACGGACTTTAGTCCGTAGTTGATGACAAAGAACCTGAGCGCCGACTTTTAACGGGACGGGGGTCGTGGGACGAGGGACGAGAAAAAATTGGGAGGGCGATGCTGCTGCCGAGCCAAAAACGGCAGCGAATGGCGAATAGCGATTGGCGAATGGTGAGCAGTGAATAGTCATTTGGAGGGTCGGGCTCCTGCCCGACCGCTTGAAGAATTTTCGGCACGGCAAGAACCGTGCCCTCCAAATTGTCGCCGAACGAATTCGGCACTTAAAAATTCGTCGTCAACCACTAAACTTAAGCCAGTAGCATGTTCAGTCAGTTTTAGAACACTCTCGCGCTCAATCTGACAACGATACGACCTCAACTTTCGTGAACATAACCCTTTCGCCCGGCACTTCCCTCACATCGCCGACAATCTCAAAACTGCCTTTCAACCTGATGTCCTCCGAGGAACTTCCGACCATAACCTCAATGGTTCCGGGCTCAACCACAAACCTCATCGCTCGGTCATAGAACGCCAACTGGTCAGCAGAGAGGTAGAAGGTCACTCGTTTCGCTTCGCCTGGCTTCAGGGTGATTCGCTTGAAGCCCTTCAGTTCCTTGACCGGTCTAACCCTGCTTGCGATTACATCTCGGACATACAACTGGACGACCTCATCACCTTCTCTCTCGCCCACATTTTTGACCGTGACCGAAATTGCGACCGTGCCGGCAGGCGAAATCTTCTCAGGTGAGATTGTCAAGTCGCTGTATTCAAACTGCGTGTAACTTAGACCGTGCCCGAAG